>ERZ791927.1650-NODE-1650-length-16512-cov-6.119524_pt1 | contig 16512 bp, 23 predicted proteins | sample MGYA00510130_ERZ791927 | MGnify/ENA primary metagenome ERZ791927 (study PRJEB30046, sample SAMN00792055) | human gut metagenome | study: EMG produced TPA metagenomics assembly of the A metagenome-wide association study of gut microbiota in type 2...
CGTATAAGAGAAAGTTTACTAGGCCACATGTTTCCCCAAATCTACAGCACCGTTGATCATCACCATACACAACGTCACCACAAATCACCAATTAATATAATGTTATCCTAGACAAACACGTTAAACGCATGTTATAATAAGTTCATCGAAAGGTTCAAGCCTTCCGGCTCTTTGAAAACTAAATCACTATACCACACAATCCAAGGAGGCTTAACCATGAAATACATCATCAAATACTACCGTAAAGAAAAAAGGAGTCTGGAAATACGACGTCAAACTCACAACAGACTTCGACCTCCTCATTAAATATCTCAAAAAAATCGAGAGTTGTAAACAATACAAACTCTACGCTGTAACCACCGATTGGGAAGGAACCAAAAAATGACTAGCTGGCGTGACTTCTGGATCGGCACTTTCTTTGCCTTGATCTGTCTTACCTGGTTGGCAAGTATGGTCATCGCTGAATACCATAACGAGGAGCCTTCTGAAACTATTTGCGAGACGTTCGAAGAGTTGAAAGGTATTAATAATGATATTTCAAATTAAGGCAGAACAGAACTACAAACTTGCTGGCTGGGTATACATTGATAAAGAAGATGATAATCGCGTTTGTCTAGTCAGAAACAGGGATACCGCATGGAAAACACAAAATAGAGACACAGCCTATTACTTGCTTAATCTTTGCAAGGTTAACGAGCCAGATTATAAATGGGAATTGGCAACTCTTTAACCTTCAATCAGCCTACTGTATCGGGTGGGCTGGTATGAGGGCTAATGCGAAAGGAGGATACATGAAAATCAAAGAAGCTCGCAAGTATATCAGCTCCTATTACTACCATGTCCCTCGCAGCATTGAAAAGGTTCCATATGTGGATATTGAAACAAGAGCTGCAAGGCGAAAGATAGACAGCATCCATGCTGCATACGAGCTGGGCCGAATGGCAGGCATCGACGAAGTGGTCTTCGATATCGAGAAGCGCCTTGACGCTTATAGCAAGGCAGAACGAAAGAAGCGTGTAAAAGCAGCTATCAACGTCCTCAAACAGGATGCTAAAATCGACATAGATGGGATGTTCAAGGCATGACAGACTACGCAATTTGCATTCTCGCAATCATAATCTTCTGGTCAGCCTACGCGATTTACAGAAAGGATCATAAATGAAACTCGATTATTACCGAACTGCTCTTATCATCAAAATTGAGCGCGCATACGATCGTTATCAAAGATGGCTTGCAGAAACTGATAACAAGCCCGATACTCCTACTTTAGTCAAAGGCGGCGAGGTGGTAGGTCTGATCGAGGCGCTGAACATGTTGGACGGGGTAGAACACGATATCAACGATTGCCTTAAACTTTACGAGGAGTTGATGAAATGAAATACAACGTGAGAGTCTGCACAACTTTTGACGGGTGTACGATAGAAGATACAGACTTCTACGCAGATACCGATCATGAGGCAACCGAATACGCCCTTATCCAAGCGCAGTTCGAAAGTTATGAGGAATATATCCTTAATCTTATCAGCGATGATGGATTGTTTACCATGGTTTGCCAAGGTGTACGCGGAACACATATCAAACCCTGATTTTCCAACACCGATACCTTATGAAGATTCTATGAAAAGAAGGGATGCCGATTCGATACGCTCTAATCAGGCCTATAATTGAACATGCAGGGTTGTTAACCAAACGAAAGGATCAAGATGAAAAACATTACCCGCACTGTAACTGACTATATTATCACCGCCTATGACCTCGTGGACGGAGAGGACGGCCCGGAAGTTTCCGTTGTGGCCCAGGCGACGTGTCTCGCCGTCTCCATGACCAAGTCCGAGGCCCGAGCGGCGCTGGCCGAGGCAATCGGTGCCAAGATCCCGAAGGGCCTCACCATCAAGTGGGAGCCGCAGGCGACTTTTACCTATGCCATGCCGCTTGACAAGTTCATTGAGAATGCCGTCGTTATCAAGGAAGGGGAGTAAATTATGTCCGAGGAGATTATCGCTGTGTCCGAGGCCGACGTTTCAACCGGCCTTCGCGAGTACAACGTACGAGAGCTGGAAGCCCAGAACTTGACCGCTATCTGCACGGTCAAGGGCGACACCCCCGAGGAGAAGGCCCTGGTTTTCAATGCTGCCAACAATCCGCAGCACAAGATCAACGACTTTATCAACAAGAAGATCATGGTTAAGGACTTCTATGCGGAGACGCTGGAACTTGTGAATGAGGAAACCGGCGAGGTAGAGAAGGCTCCTCGCATCGTGCTTATCGATGATCAGGGCGAGGCTTATGAATGCGTATCCGTTGGCATGTTCTCCTCCTTGAAGAAGCTGATTGCCGTTTTCGGCGCTCCTACGTGGGAGACTCCCATTCCTGTTGTCATCAAGCAGGAGAAGGTCAAGAACGGAACCATGCTCACCATGAGCGTGCAGTATTAAGTCCATCCGCATACCAAGGATACAGGTCGCCGGAAACGGCGGCCTTTCCTGTGAGGAGACAATGTGAAGCGCAATCTTCTGAACCTTGCATCGAAAGACTTAATGTCGGAGTTCGTATATTCATCTGTAGGGCGGGTTCTCACAAAAGATTTATGGGGGTCGAAGCCGGTACCCCAGTGCGTGAGCGTATACGTCTACCATGAGTCTACAGATGAATTCGAGTATATGTTTACCAAGGATGAAAGAATAGACTTCAAGCGCGACTCACCCGAAGAAATAGAGGAAGCCCTTCGAAGCCATTGTCCATGCAACGACTCGGTGATTGTATTCTACATGCACAAAGCAGGCATCGAGATAGTGTCCAAGCACCGCCAACACCCATACTAAGGATGTGATAGCATGCAAACCAAAAACGGAGTGGTCTACGGCCTGTCCAACACGCCGTTTATCGGAACCTATGGACAATATGACTTCGCATTTTCCAGCGCCACGCACCTGATTAAGTTCAACGATAAGATAGGCATTCGCGTGCCTTGGTTGAACGACAGCTTTTCAAAGCGCTTCCACGTCACCATCGACGTGAGCATTCTCGCCGTCCTTCAGCTCTATATGCAGGTCGAAACCCGAGGTTTCCGAATCTACGACAATGCGCGAGGGAGGTGTTATTTGTGCCCCGAGAATATAATATTGCATGGACTGACAGTCAACGAAAGCGACTGAACAGCGCGGTGAGACGTTACAACAACGCAATTCGAAAAGCCGCCAAGTCCAACCCGAGTGCAGCTGAATTTCTCCCACCCGAAGTCAAGTACCAGGAAGTCAAGTCCAATATCACAACCTCGAGAGCACTTAATAACACGGTGAACCGTCTGAACCGTATCACCAAGCCCCGTGCCCTGGAGCTAGTGCGGCAGGCAGATGCCTCCATCACCACGCGCTATGAGAGAGGCGAGTACTCGATTTTGCGCAGCGTACGCGAGCGTGCCAAGTCCATGCGAGCGAAGAGGCTCGGCATCCAGCAGCCGAAAGGGCGCATGGGGAGCCTGGAGCAGGCGAAGCTCTCTCCTGACAAGAGGCCCATAGGTTCTCTTTCCTCGAACGCCATCAGGCGATTCATCCAGAACATGGAACGTGAGATTAACATGTCCAGCCGTGACAAGGCCAGGCGGTACTACTCCAACTACATGCGTGCCATGCGAAACGTGTTCGGAGGGTTCGAGGACTATGATGGGATTATAGACCGCATCGAGGAAGTTATTTTGAACATGGCGGAAAAGGACTTAGAGCAGCTGTTTAGAAGCATAGACGAAGCCCCGGACATTGAGTATATTTACGAGCCGCAGGCCCGTGAGGACAAGCTAAAGCGGATATACGAATATTGGACGGGTTATTATGATTGAGGATAAACTGCTCGATACCCTTTGCTGGGATGATTATATATGGGATGGTGCACATGTGCCTAGCTATGCCGCTGACTTTGAAACCACAACGTTTGCCGACGATTGCCGCGTATGGGCCTGGGCTGTATGCGAGGTAGGGCGCCCTGATGATCTGCAATACGGAAACTCCATCGAATCTTTCATCGAGTGGTGCAAGGTTCATGCAGGTAGCCGAGTCTACTTCCACAACCTGAAGTTTGACGGGAAGTTCATCTTGTCGTATATTTTGCAAGAGGGTTGGAAGTGGATACCGGTCAAAGAGGAGTGCGGGCCTAGTAAGTTCACAACGCTCATATCCGACATGGGCCAGTTCTACTCGGTCAAGCTGTGGTTTTCCGAGAACGCATCGATAGAGTTCTTGGACTCCCTGAAGATCATCCCTCTTCCCATTGCCGCAATCCCCAAGGCGTTCGGCCTGGACATTGAGAAGCTAGACCTAGACTACGTGGAATACCGGGAGGTAGGACACGTTCTCACGCAAAAGGAGAAGGAGTATATATCCCATGACGTGCAGATAGCGGCGCAAGCACTTGATATCATGCACACCCAGGGCATGACCAAGATGACGGCTGGCTCGAACGCATTCAAGGAATATCAGAAGTCGGTCGGGGGCAAGCGGCGCTTCCGCGACTGGTTCCCGGAGCCTGACTACGACGCCGACTTGCGGGCCGGCGGCTGCTACAAGGGAGGGTTCACAGCCGTGAACCCTGAATATGCAGGGCGTATCGTCGGACCCGGGTGCTCCTTCGACGTGAACTCGCTCTACCCAAGTGTTATGGCAGGGGCCCACGGGGAGGTGCTTCCGTACGGAACGCCTAAAGTATACGACGGGGAGTACGAGTACGATTCCGAGTACCCGCTGTATATCCAGTACGTGGAGGCGGACTTTAGAATCAAGCCCGGGTTCATCCCGTGCTTGCAGCTCAAAGGAAACCGGATGTTCGGGGCGACCGAGTATATCACCGACTCTCACGGGCCGCAGGTAATGTGCCTGACGCAGGTTGATCTGGAGATGTTGAAGAAGCACTACGATATAGGCGATATTCGATATATCAGGGGTTACAAGTTCAAAGGGTCGAAGTACTTGTTCCGCGACTACGTGGATACATGGACGGAGGTCAAGACTAAAGCCTCGATAGAGGGCAACGAGGGCATGCGAACCATAGCGAAGCTGCTTCTGAACTCGCTCTACGGCAAGATGGCCACCAACCCCGTCAAGCAGTCGCGGGCACCGTACCTTGAAGACGGGGTGGTTAAGTTCAGGCTGCTTCCCGAAGAGTACAAGGAGGGCGTGTACCTGCCCGTAGGCGCGTTCATCACCTCTTATGCGCGCTCTTTTACGATAAGCGCCGCCCAGGCGAACTACGACAGGTGGTTGTACTCCGACACCGACTCGTGCTATTTTCTAGGCACGGAGCCGCCTCGCGGCTTGCGCGTACACGAGACGGAGTTAGGAGCCTGGAAGCGAGAGCACGAGTTCGACCGTTTCAAGGCCCTTCGCGCCAAAACCTACTGCTTTGAAGAAGGAGGTGAGCTTATCATACACTGTGCGGGTATGCCTACCCGGTGCCACCAGTACGTCACCATGGATAATTTCGAGTACGGGAATTCGTTCGAGGGAAAACTGAAGCCGAAAGATGTTAAAGGTGGTATAATATTGGAAGATACAATGTTTACTATTCACAAATGAGGAGGTATCTATGGCAAGTCGATTCATGCCGACGCTTCGCGACCTGGCGATGGAGCCGGACGAAGACCGTCGCCTGGAAATGGCGGCGGAGATAGACCGCGATGCGGCCGATCTGGACGAGAAGTGGGGCAACCGCGATGGCTACGCCGAAGTGGAGGCCGAGCGCGACCGTATTGCAGCCGAGCGCGACGAGGCTATCGTCGACCGTGACGAATGGAAGCGGCGATATGCAGACCGGTTCTTCGGCGGGCGCGAGACCGACCGCGAAGAGGTGATGCGCAACCAGACCAACGACATTAAACGTGACGGGACGCCCCAGTCGTTCCGCGAGCTGTTCGAGGCGCGAGACGCCTACGAGGATTAGGAGAAAGATATGCCTACCAAGCCTACCAAAGCAGAGATTGCAAAAAGCCGAGCGAGCATCGACCCCGTCGGGGTCATGAGCGCGACGCTTGCCGAGACCCCCGAGCTTGCCGATCCGCTAATCGCCCGAAGCGCTGCCAACGGCAACAACGCCGTCACGCGCGACGCGAAGGGCAACATCGTGCTGAACTCCTCCACGGACTCCATCCACGTCATCGGAGACTATATTACCAATTACGAGCCTGCAGCGAATGCATTCCTCCATGCCCTGGTCAACCGTATCGGCATGACGATAATCACGTCCAAGCTGTACGACAACCCATGGGAATTTATGAAGCAGGGGTGGCTCGAGTTCGGCGAGACGATCGAGGAAATCTACGTCAACATCGCCCGTCCCTTCGGCTACTCGCCCTCCAAGGCAGAGACCGACGTCTTCAAGCGCGAGATTCCGGATGTGCGCGCCGCGTTCCACCGAATGAACTATCAGAAGTTCTACAAGGTGACTATCTCCAACGACCAGCTCCGCCAGGCCTTCTTGTCCTGGACGGGCATTTCCGATCTTATCGCCCGCATCGTGGACTCGCTCTACACGGCGGCCAATACCGACGAGTACTACATGATGAAGTACATGGTGGCGAACGCCATCGTGCGCGGTTATATCCAGCCGGCGGCAATTCCTGCGGCCACCAAGGAGAACTCCGTGGACGTGGCAACCGAGTTCCAGGCAATGAGCGAGCTTCTCCGTTTCCAGTCCACGAAGTACACAATGTCCGGAGTTACTACCCATACTGACTTCGAGGATCAGTACCTCATCATGGATGCGCGCTTCCGAGCCACGATGAACATGAACGTTCTGGCCACGGCGTTCAACATCGAGTACCGAGAGCTCATGGGCCGAATCGTCACGGTCGATGACCTGGCTACCCACGACTGGGAGCGCCTGACGATGCTTTTCACCGATCCGGACACCGGCGAGGTCGACCCGAACTTCCACCAGTTCACCGAGGCCGAGGTGGCAACCTTGAACTCTTGCCCGGCGGTTCTCGTGTCCCGCACCTTCCTCCAGATCTGGGACAACTTCCGCAACATGACCGAGCAGTACAACGGCCAGGGCCTTTACTGGAACTACTGGTTGCACTTGTGGAAAACGTTCTCCATCTCTCCCTTCTCCCAGGCTGTGGCATACACGTCCCAGGCTTGGAGCGTGACCGGCGTCACCGTCTCTCCCACGACGGCATCCGTCGACAAGGGGCAGGACGTCATGTTGACGGCCAAGGTGGCCGGAACCGGAATCATCAACCAGAACGTCACGTGGTCTATCGTGGGGGCTGCATCTGCAGGCACCTATGTCAACGGAGGCAAGGTTCACGTGGCGGCCGACGAGACGGCGGCGACGCTCACCGTCACGGCAACCAGCGTGGGCGACTCCTCCAAGGCCGGAAGCGCCACCATCACGGTAAACGGAAACACGGCGGCATAAAGCTAGCCCGAGTACGGGAGGGCGAAAGCCCTCCCTTTTCTTTAGGAGGTGAACATGGCTTTTCAGCCGAATTCTAAAATATATTTCGGCACGGTGCCCTGGAACCCGTCGTATCGGCACGTCCGCTACTACCCCAGCCGCGACGCGCAGTTCAATTCGATAAAGGCGATGTGCACATCGGGCACCGAGGACTACACGTACCAGCGCATGGACAATGCGGTTACGGTGCCCTACAATGCAGAGTCTCTGTACGGGATGAATTACTGCCTGTTCCAAAACGCGAACTACGGCTCGCGCTGGTTCTACTCGTTCATCCCGCGCATCGAATACATAAGCCCTAACTCCACGCGCCTTTACCTGCAGACCGATATCATGCAGACGTGGTTTCCGGATTGCACGGTCAAGTCGTGCATGGTGGAGCGTGAGCATGTCATGGATGACACGATAGGCGCGCATATCAAGGACGAGGGAATAAACCCCGGCGAGCTTAAATGCACTTACACCGCCATAGACAATAACGACATGGATTGCTATATGGTCGTGTCCAGCGCCGTAGAGCCGCTCAAAGACGGCACCTACGTTAACAACGGGGGCGACCGGTATATGGGCGTCGTGTCGGGGACGAGCTTGTCTGTGTTCTTGACCGTAGACCAGCTCAAAGGGTTCATGACGGCGCTCTCCAACAACGGCCAGCAAGACGCCATCAGCGCGGTGTACATGGTTCCGCGAAGCGCCATCCCGAACATCGTCGCCAAGGACAACGGGTGGGGGTACTGGGTAGATGCCGCATCTCCCACGCCTTCGACCACCTTGAACTACAACCTCGGGTTCACCAACCTTGACGGATACGTGCCGAAAAACAACAAGATGTTCTGCTATCCGTTCGAGTACGCCGAGGTTACGAACTTCACGGGCCAGACCCAGCAGCTCCGCCTGGAGTTCTGCGGAACTCCAGGAACCGTCTCATTGGAAAAGACGGGCGGATGCGACTCCAACTCCCGTCTCTACTATATACCGGTTAACTACAACGGCGTCAACCGCTTCGTGGAAGGCTGCATCCAGCTTGACCAGTATCCCACGTGCAATTGGGTGTACCAGGCTTTCGCGAACGCCGTAGGTCAGTCGCAGGTAGATATCATGGGGTGGAAGACGAACTCGCTCACCGAGCTGCCTCTTCTAAACGCCGGCATCGATGCGGGGCAGGCAGTGGGCAATGCAGCGCTTCGCCTCGATGTTCCGGGTATGGCCAACGCCGCAATCGACGGCGGTCAGGACTTGGTAAACACCTACGCGGCAATCTCCAAGGCCAGCCGCCAGCCGAACACGACGCGCGGGGGAACCAACTCTACTGCGGGCCTCGTGAACATAGGCTCCTACACTATGGGCATCCGCAAGTACACGTGTCGAGCCGAGATTGCACGTCAGATCGATGACTTCCTGTCCGTGTACGGGTACTTAGTGTCGGTCAACAAGGTGCCGAACATCACGGGGCGAGCGTCATGGAACTACGTGAAGACCAACGGCTCGGCAGTCACGGGGCGCGCTCCCGCAGACGTGCTGTCCATGATCAACGCGCTGTTTGACCGGGGGTTGACTTTCTGGCATACTGATGACATAGGCAACTATGCTTTGCCTAATGGGATAGTTTAGGAGCTAACATGGATTCTCTGTACAATTGGACGCGCCTCCCGAACGGCGGAATTCCCAAGGGCGTCAAGGGCAACAAAGTGCAGCAGGAAAACGACTACCTTAACCAGGACACGTACCTCATGTACATGTGGCGGCTGTACGACCTGGCGATAAGCGTGTTCGAGTGGAAGAACCTCCCCTCTGGCATCAACGAGCGCCAGATGGAGTGGTGGCTTCTCCGAAACGGCGCCTTCGTATTCCTCTACGATGAGGCCATCAAGGCAGACCCATACCAGCGCAGCCCGGAGGGCTATGCCGTCATGCAGGTGCTTCTCCAGGGCGGCTTCGACATTTACAACATCCCCAAGGAGCGAACGGCGTACTCGGTCGACCCGCAGCACAACAACATTCCCTGCGATATCACCAACTCGGTTATCTGCTTCAATGACAACACTCGCACGCCGACGTTTTTGACCCTTGACCTCTATGCCAAGATGCTCTGGCAGTGCGAGCGAACGGTGTACACCAACGTCGCCCAGCAGAAAACACCGCGCATCGTCAAGTGCACCGAGAAGCAGCGACTCTCGCTCCAGAACCTTTTCGCCCAGGTGGACGGGTTCATGCCCGTGTGCTGGGCCGATAAGGACTTGGACTTGACCGGTGTGGAAGTCCTGGACACGGTGTCGCCCTATGTGGCCGACAAGGTGCAGATAGTCAAGCACCAAATTTGGAACGAGGCCTTGACCTTCCTCGGCATCGAGAATGCGAACACCGACAAGAAAGAGCGCATGGTATCTGACGAGGTGCTGAACAACATGGGGGATGTGGAGGCGCAACGATTCACGCGCCTCAATGCCCGCAAGCAGTTCTGCAAGGAGGTAAACGAGCTGTTCGGCCTTGACATAGACGTAGAGTTTCGGACGGGCACCTATATCAAGGGAGCTGGCGACGAGCTGGAGGAGACGGGAGGCATGGAGACTTCTGACGATGAAAGCGAGTCGGGGCATTCGCTTTGGAAGCGCATGAAGAAGGCATTGAAGGGAGGTAAGTAGATGAGCAAGTACACCACGCAGCTTAGATGGATCGTGGAGCAGGGTTTGGACTCCCGCATGGCCGAGCACATCGAGGCCAACTGGCCTTTGATCTACCATGACGTCGGCCTGGACGATTACCCGATTTTCCAGGAGGCGTACCGGGAGACGCTTAATGCTAAGATCATCCGGCACTACTACACGCGCGAGATTGGAGCAGAGACCGTGGGCCGCTGGCGCATGTTCGTGCGAGACGCGATGTTTCTGATCATGCCGTATTACAACCAGCTCTACGAGTCGGAGATTCTGGCCAAGGGGATGGAGCCTTTGGGCGACCGCAACATCCAGAACGTCGACAAGGCGTTCGGATCGTCCACCACCGATTCGACCACGACTTCCGATACAACAGACGTGTTCCAGGATACCCCTCAAAACGAGATGATCCCGGCGCAGATCAAGGAAATGCAGTACGCGACGAACGTTACCATCGACTCTGGTACAGGAACCGGGCACGCGAGCGGAACGTACGAGAACACCGTGAACCACAACGAGTCGGGGTATGTTCGTCCGCAGGCGGAGCTTCTGCGGATTTACCGAGACACTTTTCTTAACATTGACAACGACATAGTGCATGACCTAGAATTATCCCAATGTTTCATGACGATATGGTAAGGAGGGCATTATGCCTAAACCCACACCCCCAACAGTTTCTTTTCCAGAGACTGAACAACCTTTTAGATATTTCTGCCAAAGAGTTTTGCCCGCGGTATACTCTGATGAGCTGTCATATTACGAGTTGCTGTGCAAGGTAACTGATTATCTTAATGTAACTATTTCCAACGTTAATATTCTAAATGATGACGTAAAGAAAATAAATGAATTTGTTACAGAAATGTACGAGTGGATTGAAAATTATTTCAATAGTCTTGACGTACAAGAGGAAATAAACAAAAGACTAGATGAATACGTAAAAGATGGGACGTTGGCCAATCTACTCGAACCGTTCACTACAGAATTTAACAAAGAAATTGAACTAATTAAGGGAGACGTACAGTCTACCAATGAGCGAATAGACAATATAATTTTCTCAAATCAGACAACTGAAGGAAACACAGAGCTAATCGATATTAGAGTGCAAAACAACGGCTATATATTCCCGTCTGCTGGTATGCATGTGAGGAATATAGACGCGCAATTATTGCCTGATGTTAACATCCCAACCGCTAATTATGCTTTTGTTTATTATGTTACAAACGGCGCGATAATTGATGAACCAAATAGAAAAATCGTAATTCCTGCAGGAGTTAGCGGCTATAACAGTTATGCAGGATATCGTCTACCTACGTTTTCGAGTTGGCCCTACTCTAAGTACCCTCTTTTGATTACGCTAGATTTTAACGCAGGTGATTTACCAGTTGAATCAATTCTTATTGAGAATGCTGATACTGTTCGCCCTATGCAAAGCGGTTATATTGTAGGAAACAAAGCGTTTTTCTATTATTACTGGAAAGATAATACAGTAAAGAATATAACCATTGCCATCAGAAAAAAAGAAACAGAAAAATTAACTGAAACGTCAGAATTAACAATTAACGGAGTTAGCTCGCTTAACCCAACGCCATTGAATGTTGAAATAGATAATATCAACAATATAATTAATACAGGGCTTGAAGACATAAGCGCTCTTTTTTCCGTAACTAACAATGCCAACTCAAAACCAGGCGCATCATGGGATAGTGATACTAACACTCTAACGTTACAGAGTGGATATGCGTATAACAACTGTTACGCGGGTTATATTTCAAGTACTACTATTTCTGAAATAATTGGAAAGAGAATAAGCGGAACACTAGTAGCAAATGTCAACACACCTGACGATGTTGGGTTCATTGTCAAGTCAAACAAAGAAATTACTGACCAAGTAGTCACATACAACACTATTGAAGGAGTGACCACTGCTGATTTTTCATGCACTGTACCAGATGGGTCAGTTTATTTCTATGCGGCAATGAATATAAATACAACTACGCCCATTACAAACCCTATAATTGTCAAACTCGTTTCATTTACTTCTAAGAAACTTGAACTTACTAGTAGCGAATCGAAATTGTTGTCAAAATGGACAGATAAAAAAATGAGCTGCTTTGGAGATAGCTACACTGCACAAAATGGATGGCAACCAACTGTAGTGTCTATTCTAGGCCTTAGAGAATATAAAAACACGGCTATCAGCGGTGGAACTCTTGTCTACAATTATAAATCAATAGAAAATACTGATACCGATAGCGACATTGTTACAATTCTGTACGGGACAAATGATTATGCGTCAAATGCTGCATTGGGGACTTTGCAAGATCCTAGTTCAACAACCCCCGCAACATTCTATAGTGCTCTTAGATATGTTTTCGAATGGCTTTCAACTAATTTGCCGTCGGCTAAAATATTGCCTATGACACATACTCAAAGATGGGGTACTAGCATTGATGCGAAATTCAAACAAGATAACGGTGTTAATGACAGGGGTTTCATTAAAAATAATCTAGGTTTTAGTTTGGAAGATTATGCCAACGCAATTGTTGAAGTTGCAAGAGTATATGGTTTTACAACACTAGATATGTTCCATGATCTGGGTGTTAACGAATATAATGACCAGGCCTTCTATGTTGCTGATTTGCTGCACCCCAACCCAGAGGGATACAGCAAAATTGCATATGCCATATCTGCAAAGCTGGTACAATAATGGCAGACGAACCGACAGGCGGAGGAAACCCCAACTTCTGGACAACGTTCAAGGGCCGGTACACGCTCGTACCGGCCTCCTCGGCCACCTTCGACAAAGACGTTGTCATGCTTTCCTGCACCAACGACGTGCAGATAATCGGCGACTGCGACCTGGCGGGCTATACCGCCGGGTCGGCGGTTGCCACCCTGCCAGAAGAGTGCAGGCCAGGCAAAGTAGTAAAGGTTCCTGTTGTTGCCAACGACGGCACCGAGGATCGTGTTGCAGTGCTCACCGTGAACCTGGACGGCACGGTCACGCTTCCCTTCGACTATGCAACAGGCCACGTGTACTTCTCGGGCATGAACTTCAACATCTCTGACAATTGGTACTAAAGGAGGGATCAAGATGAATGTTAACGATATTGTCACTCTTATTGGCAGTCTGGGCTTCCCTATCGTTGCTTGCGTGGGCATGTTTTACCTGTACAATCGTACTCTTAAAGACTTTACAAGCACTCTTAACGACATTGTTACGCAGATTAAAGAGTTAAGAGAGGATATCAAAGAACTCGTGAGCGGAGGCAAGAATGCTTAAAGGGATCGACATATCGAGCCACCAAGGAGATATAGACTTAGCCCCTCTTGCAATCGACTTCGTTATCATCAAGGCCACGGAAGGGACGGGGTACGTAAACCCGTACTGCGACCCTAAAGTCCAGCAGGCGAAAGACCTAGGCCTGCTCTGGGGCTTCTACCACTTCGCGGGAATCAAGGGAGCGGTTGCGGAAGCAACTTACTTCATCAACAACTGCAGCGGATACTTTTCCGAAGGCATCCCCGTGCTGGACTGGGAAGGCGACCAATCTGTCGAATGGGTCAATACGTTCGTGCGCACGGTGCACAAGCAGACCGGCATCTGGCCCTGGATATACGCGAACCCTTGGCGCATCAACCAGGGTGGCGTCGAACCCAACTGCGCTAGGTGGGTGGCGCAGTATCCGAACGTGTTCAGGCCATCCCTTGACTACGACCCTGGAGAGCCTCCTGCAACGGACGGGCTGGTAGCCTGCTGGCAGTATGCGAGCGACGGAAACGTACCCGGATACGACGGCAACTTGGACATTAACCACTTCTTCGGGGATGCAGACGCGTGGAAAAAGTACGCAGGAGATGTTTACGCGGGCGAACAATTGTCGATTCTGGAAAACAACGAATACAAGGTGACAATCGCTCGCAAGTGAGGTATACTGGATTTGCGCCGCAAGGTAAGTTGGTTTCTCGCTTGGTGGGGCACAGGGTAAGACCTGCACCCGGCGATACGGAGAAAAGCCCGCTCCGTTCCTCCCCTTTCGGTTAGCACCCTTATGCGAGGGCCGCCGTCTTGCATGGCATGATCGGCGGCCTGTCGCATACTAGCATGAGGAGGAGATTATTTCTAAGTACTGGGACATACCGAGAACAGCGTCGCACAACTGCCTGTTCAATTTCATCCTAGGCATCCGAGGTGCTGGCAAGACTTACGGCCTGCTCAAGTACCTGATCGAGCGCCATATCAAGTACGGATATAACTTCCTCTACCTTCGCCGCAGCGAAGAAGAGCTGAAGACACTAACTACCTCCAAGCAAGGGCGCCTGTTCAACCACGTTCAAGTGGAGTTCGAGGGCCACGCTCTTTGGACGGAGGCGAACGTGCTCCACATGGACAAGGAAATAATAGGATATGCGCAAGCGCTGTCTACTGCCCGAAAGATGAAGTCAGACGCGGTTATCAATGTTCGAGATATCGTATTCGACGAGTTCATTATCGACACGACCACTTCGCAGCAGAGATACATTGCAGACGAGGTAACGGCTTTCTTCGAGCTGTACGAATCGGTGGCACGCCCTGGCGCCCGGGACTACGACGTGCGTTGCTGGTTTCTAGGAAACGCCATCTCGCAGACTAATCCATACTTCGACTACCTGGATTTGTCGATGCCATTCAAATCTGACATTTGGAAGCGCGACGATATGCTGGTGCAGCTCGTGGCACCTCCGGAGCTTATCAAGGCCAAGAAGAACACTCGCTTCTACAAGGCGCTTGGTGAGTGCGCGTATACGGCTTACGCGACCGAGAACAAGTTTTTGCGTGACCGCGATACGTTCATCATGAAGAAGAGCAAAGACGCTGAATACCAGTTCACGTTTATATACTACGATGACTTGATCGGTGTTTGGAGGGACTACAGAAACGGGTGTTATATACTTAGCGATAGCGTTGACAAACAGTGCCGAACGGTGTATGCTGCTACTACGGAGACACATGAACCTAACTCGCTGTTACTGAAGGGGTTCAAGAGTTCGAGGAACTTGAAGGACTTGAAGAAGGCATATGATATGGGTTCTGTCTACTATGAGTCTCAATCGTTGGCTGCTAAGTTTAGGGATATTGTTAGGATGGGGCTGTAAATGGCTGAACTTGTTATCATAAACGCCCGTCGAAAGAACCAGGCGGAAAACGCCTATATCGGCACCATTGGCCAGGACGGGTATGTCTACTTCAACGATGACATGTTCTATCGATTCAAGACGGAGGGGACTTGGGAGCAGAACCTTTATGTGTTGAACAGATTTCGGCATTCCTGGACGAAGTGCCAGATATTCGAGAAGCTGTCTGCGGTGAACCTGAACAACGGAGGCGGGTCTACCGCTCCTGGAGGAAGTGGCGTCGAAGGGGCCGTGCAATGGGCAATCTCGATTGCCGATGACCCGTCTCACGGTTACGACCAGCCGACACGAGACGGGGGAGTCGACTTCGATTGCTCCAGCCTCGTTTCCTGGTCGTTCCGCGAAAACGGATTCGAGGTTCCCTGGCCCTCTCCTTCGACCTATACCATGCGCTCCATCTTCCAAGGCCTTGGCTTTCAGTGGATTCCTGGCAACCCGTCGGCTGACCAGCTTGTGCGCGGGGATATCGTGCTTTTCGAGGGCTCGCAGCTACAGGGCACGGGGCACGTGGAGATTTATATCGGGCAGCAGCAGCTTGTGGGAGCGCATATCAACGAGTTCGGCGGGATCGCATATGGCCAGCCAGGGGATCAGACGGGCAACGAGATATCTGTTGGGGCTTACTATCGAGGGAGTTGGAACGGGGCTTTGAGATGGAATGGATAATCGGGATTGTGGCATTTGTTCTGGGTGCTTGGTTTTGGGATTATGGCTATGGCGATTATTGTTAGTGGGAGGGATAAATAATGGAAGGATTCTTGAGCGGCGTGTGGTTCGGTATTCTGATCTGTTTGAGCATCGAGTGTATGTGCGTTGGACTGTGGTGGATGATCAACGATAGGTGGAAGTAATGGATAAGAACGATATTTACGACATGGCCGAGGACTTTATCTGGTTTCGGTTCAAGTGGGGCCTGATCGTTTTGGCAAGTGTTACCGGGACAGTAGCAATTGGATTATTCTTGCTTTGGATAACCGGGAACCTGCCTTGGTAATTGTTACCAGACTATAGGTGATTAAAATAGTAGCAATATATGTATTCTGAAGGGAGAATAATGAAGTTGCACGAAGAGCAAGTTACGGCGTTGGTGCTTTGCGTTGTGATTATTGGGTGTTTTGTAGTTGCACGATATTTATGGGTGTAGAGAGGAGAGGATAATAATGTATGTAGACGGACGTAGAAGTGTTGTGTTATTGAGAGGTGTTAACAAGGGGTCTAGTAAACTCACTCTTATACG
>ERZ791927.1651-NODE-1651-length-16510-cov-6.051231_pt1 | contig 16510 bp, 14 predicted proteins | sample MGYA00510130_ERZ791927 | MGnify/ENA primary metagenome ERZ791927 (study PRJEB30046, sample SAMN00792055) | human gut metagenome | study: EMG produced TPA metagenomics assembly of the A metagenome-wide association study of gut microbiota in type 2...
CTGCGCGGCGGGACGATGCTGGCGACCGGCATCGGCACGACGCTTTCGCCCTTGCCGCCGCTGCCCGACTGCTTTTTAGTGATTGCAAAGCCGGGTTTCGGCATCTCGACTGCGGCAGCATATGCGGCGGTGGACAACGCCCCGTTTTTGCCCGCAACGGACACGATGCAAAAAGCGCTGCAAACAGGCGACCTTGCCGCCGTCGGCGCTGCCATGGAAAACCGCTTTGCACAGGTGCTGTGCAAAGCGGACGTGGACAGGCTGTGCGACGCACTGCGCAAGGCGGGCGCTTTGGGTGCCTGCATGACCGGCAGCGGCTCTGCCGTGATCGGTCTTTTTGAAACAAAAACCGCCGCCCTGGCGGCGCTGTCGACGGTGAAATCGCTTTGCGCCTTTTCCGTCGTCGCAGCCCCGTTTGACGGCGGCCCGAAAATCATAGAGGAGTTGTGAAATATGCAAAAAGAAGCTGTAAAGACCATCCAAAAGGAACTGGACAAAAAAAGCGCGCTGCTGGTGGCAAGCGTGCCCAATCGGTTTTATCTCACCGGTTTTGAAACCAGCGACGGCTACGTGCTGATCACAAAGGACGCGGCGGTGTTCCTCATCGACTTCCGCTATGTCGAAAAAGCAAAAGAAACGGTCAAAAGCTGCGATGTGCAGCTGTCCGTGTCGCCGATGGCGGAAATTCGCGCGCTGTGCGGGCAGCACGGGATCGCGCATCTGTATGTGGAAAATGACTATGTGTCCATGTCGCTGCAAAAGGATCTCGCCGCTGCCGTAAAGCCGACCGAGATCGTCGTCGACGACCGTTTCGACACGCTGCTGCGGGACATGCGGAGTGTCAAGAACGAAACGGAGCTTTCTCTCATGCAGCAGGCGCAGAAGCTGACGGACGATACCTTCTCCTATATCGTCGAGCGCATCGAGGCAGGACGCACCGAGCGGGACGTCATGCTCGACATGGAGTTTTATATGCGCCGTCTCGGCTCGGAGGGCGTCTCCTTTGACTTCATCGTGGTGTCCGGCAAAAATTCCTCGCTGCCCCACGGCGTGCCCACAGACAAGAAGATCGAACGCGGCGACTTTGTCACCATGGATTTCGGCGCGGTGATCGGCGGCTATCATTCGGATATGACCCGCACGATTGCGGTCGGCGCGGTGAGCGATGAACAGAAGCTGGTGTATGACACCGTGCTGAAAGCGCAGCTTTCCGCCATCGATGCCGTGAAGAGCGGCGTTGTCTGCAAGGACATCGACAAGATCGCCCGCGATCTCATCTATGCTGCAGGCTATGAGGGCTGCTTCGGTCACGGACTGGGACACAGCGTCGGCGTGGAAATCCACGAGCGCCCGAACTTCAACACCCGCTGCGACACGGTGTTGAAAGCGGGCACGGTCATGACGGTGGAGCCGGGCATCTATCTCGAAAATCGCTTCGGCGTGCGCATCGAGGATATGGTGTTTGTGACCGCCGACGGTTGCATCAACCTGACGAAAAGCCCCAAGGGATTGCTGGTTTTATAAGAAAAACGGGCAAAATGCAATTCAATCTTGCATTTTTCACGCGGGTGTGGTATGATAAACCGTATATTATAGCACCGCTGTACCTATATATGCGGCTGTATGACCAAAAATTAGGGAGTTGACACGGTTGGCGAGATATATCATAAAGCGTGTGGCGATGGGCATTCTCAGTGTTTTTGTCGTTGCCACACTGACGTTCTTTCTGATGAATTTGGTGCCCGGCGGCCCGTTCGTCGCGGAGAAATCCATCAGTAAAGAGGCGCAGGCGGCACTTGCCGCGAAATACGGGTTGGACAAACCCATCATGGAACGATATGCCACCTATATGACCGATTTCATAAAGGGAGATATGGGACTGAGCCTGCGGCAACGCGGCAGAACGGTCAACGACATCATCTTCTCGAAATTCCCCGTGTCCGCGCGTCTTGCGGGCATGGCGGTTTTGGTCGCCCTTTTGATCGGTATTCCGCTCGGCTGTATCTCTGCCTATAACCGCGGCAAGTTTGCCGATAACTTCATCATTGTGCTGGCAACCTGCGGTATCGCCATTCCGAGCTTTATCACCAGCGTGTTTCTCCTATACACGTTCGGCAGCAAGCTCAACATATTGCCGACCATAGGTTTAAATTCCCTGTCGGCATATATCATGCCGGTGACGGCGCTGGCGTTCTATCCGACGGCATACATCACCCGTCTCATGCGTTCGAGCCTGCTCGACGTCATGGGACAGGATTACATCCGCACCGCCAAGGCAAAGGGTCTTTCCGATTTCAAGATCCTCTTTAAGCACGCGCTGCGCAATGCGGTGCTGCCGGTCATTACCTATGTCGGTCCGATGCTTGCCAACCTGATGACCGGCTCGTTCGTCGTGGAGAAGATCTTCACGATTCCCGGTCTCGGACGCGATTTTGTTTCCGCGATCACCAACCGCGATTACACCATGATCATGGGCACCACCATCATTCTGGCAACGCTGATCATCACTGCCAACGTGGTCGTGGACATCCTGTATAAGGTCGTTGATCCGCGTATCAAACTGAAGTGAGGAGTGGCGAGAAAAGACGATGAACAAGAAGTTTCCGAGTTTGCATCTCAATGCCGACGATTTCATTCCCGCCACGCCCGACGAAAAGCAGAGCCTTGTCGTCATGCGGGACAGCGTGAACTTTTGGCGCGACGGATTGCGCCGTTTGCGCAAAAATAAGATCGCGATGGTCAGCCTGTGCTTTATTGTACTCATTATGGTCTTCGCGTATATCATGCCTGCTTTCTGGCCCTACAGCTACAGTCAGCAGATCCAGACGAGCGAAAACCTCGCTCCCTTTGAATACGGCAGTGCCGAGCAGGCGCGCATCGACGCGGGGGAGAGCGTGTTTCCGCACATCTGCGGAACGGATAAGCTGGGACGCGACTATGCCGTGCGTCTCATGATGGGCACGCGCATCAGTCTGACGGTCGGCCTCGTCTGTGCTGCGCTGGTGCTGCTGGTCGGCGCGACCTACGGCGCGATTGCCGGTTTCATCGGCGGCTGGACTGACAACATCATGATGCGCATTACCGATATTCTGTACACCATCCCCGATATTCTGCTCATTATTATCCTGTCCATGGCGCTGCGCGACCGTTTGAATTCGCTCGCGGAAGTGCCGGGTTTCAAATGGATGCAGACGGTGGGACCGAACATGGTCGCCATCTTCCTCGTGTTCGTGCTGCTTTATTGGGTCGGCATGGCGCGTATCACCCGTTCGCAGGTGTTGGTGCTCAAAGAGTCCGAATATGTGACGGCTGCCCGTGCCCTCGGCGCCGGCAAGGCGCGCATCATCCGCAAGCATCTTTTGACCAACTGTATCGGCACGCTGATCGTGACGACGACGCTGCAAATTCCCTCCGCGATCTTCACGGAAAGCTATCTGAGCTTTTTGGGACTTGGTGTTGCCGCGCCGATGCCGTCGCTCGGCTCGCTTGCGACCGACGCGGTCAAGGGCATGAACACCTATCCGCATCTGCTGTTTTTGCCGGCAATCATCATCAGCGTGACCATTCTTGCCTTCAACCTGTTCGGCGACGGTCTGCGCGATGCGTTTGATCCGAAGCTGAAAAACTGAGAGGGGAGCGAAGAAATTGGGCGAAAAACTGCTGGAAATTAAAGACGAACGCCTTTCCTTCTTCACCCCCGCAGGTGAGGTCAAGGCATTAAACGGCGTGTCTCTTTCCATGGAAGAGGGAGAAGTGCTGGGCATCGTCGGCGAGTCCGGTTCGGGCAAGTCGGTGACGGCATATTCCATCATGGGACTGACCGCCTATCCCGGTAAGCTGATCGGGGGCACGATCCGTTTCAACGGACATCAGATCGACGAAATGACCGAAAAGGATTTCCGCAAAATTCGCGGCAATGAGGTTTCCATCATTTTCCAGGACCCGATGACGAGCTTAAATCCGGTGTACACCATCGGCAATCAGATCGTCGAGGTCATTTTGCTGCACACGGACAAAACCAAGGCGGAAGCCTATGACCGTGCGCGCGAGCTTTTGGAGCTGGTCGGCATCAACGAGCCGGCAAAGCGCCTGAAGCAATACCCGCACGAGTTGTCCGGCGGTATGCGGCAGCGCGTGATGATCGCCATTGCACTTGCCTGCGAGCCGAAGCTGCTCATTGCGGACGAGCCGACGACGGCGCTCGACGTGACGATTCAGGCACAGATCCTGGAACTGATGCAGGATCTGCGCAGAAAGCTCGGCATGAGCATCATCATGATTACGCACGATCTCGGCGTTGTCGCCAGCATGTGCGAAAAGATCGCCGTTATGTATGCGGGTCACATTGTGGAATACGGCACTGCCGATGAAGTTTTCTATGAGCCGTGCCATGAATACACCAAAGGACTGATCAAGTCCATTCCGAAGCTCAATGTGGAAAAGACCGAGCGCCTTGTCCCCATCGAGGGGCAGCCGGTGGATCTGCTCAATCCCCCCGCAGGCTGCCCGTTTGCGCCGCGCTGTGCAAACTGTATGAAGATCTGCCTGTCACAGATGCCGCCGCGCACCGAACTGAGCGACACCCACTACAGCTATTGCTGGCTGTTGCAGAAGGAAGCCCTTGAGGAAGGAGACGGTAGCTGTGAGTGAAAACGAAAAGCTGGTGGAAGTGCTGCATCTGCAGCAATATTTCCCCGCACGCGGCACGAACGGCAAAAAAGCCGTTGTGCAGGCAGTGGACGATGTCTCCTTTTGCATCCGCCGCGGCGAAACGCTGGGACTGGTCGGCGAGTCCGGCTGCGGTAAGACCACGGTGGGCAGAACGCTTTTGCGTTTGTATGAACCGACCGACGGCACGATCCTTTATGACGGCAACGTGATTTTCGACAAGAAAAAGAAGATCGCCGTGGATATGCTGCCCTATCGCCGCAAGATGCAGATGGTGTTTCAGGATCCTTACGCCAGTCTCGATCCGCGCATGACCATCGGCGACATCGTCGGCGAGTCGATCGACATACACAAGCTCGCTGCTGATAAGAAAGAGCGGCACGACCGCATCATTGCGCTTTTGGAGCGTGTGGGACTGAACAGCGAGCACGCCAACCGCTATCCGCACGAGTTTTCCGGCGGTCAGCGTCAGCGCGTGGGCATCGCCCGTGCACTGGCGGTCGATCCGGAATTCATCGTCTGCGACGAGCCGGTGTCGGCGCTGGACGTGTCTATTCAGGCGCAGGTCGTCAACATGTTTGAGGATCTGCAGAAGGATCTGGGACTGACCTATCTGTTCATTGCGCACGACCTGAGCGTGGTGCGGCACATTTCCGACCGCATCGGCGTGATGTATCTCGGGCATCTGGTGGAGCTGGCGGACAGCTTTGAGCTGATCTCGCACAGCGTGCATCCCTATACCCGCAGTCTCATTTCCGCCATTCCCGAAGCCGACCCCAAGGCGGCGCGCGCCAACAAGCGCATCCCGCTGCAGGGCGACGTTCCGAGTCCTTTGAACCCGCCGAGCGGATGCCGTTTCCGCACCCGCTGTCCCTATGCGGACGAGCAGTGCGCAGCGGAGTGTCCGCAGTTAAAGGAGATCGGTGCCGGTCATTATGCCGCGTGCCATCACCTTGACCGTGTGAAGGACTGACCATCGGTATTTACTGTGTGTGGGACGCATTCATGCACAGTGGATATAATATAAATTTGCGGCACAGCCGCAGGAAAGAAGAGGGGATCTCTGATGAAAATCAAAAAACTCATCTCCGTTATCCTTGTCATGGCACTGGCAGTGTCTATGCTTGCCTGCATGAGCGCATGCGGCAACAAGAAGACGAGCGACAGCGTGACGGTCCAGATCGGCCCGAACCCTGAGACGCTTGATCCCGCACTGAACAGCGCCGTGGACGGCGGCAACATGCTCATCACTCTGTTTGAGACGTTGCTCATCATCGATCAGGATAACAAGGTTCAGCCCGGACAGGCTGAAAAGTATGACGTCAGCGCGGACGGCCTGACCTGGACCTTCACCATGCGTGACGGTCTGAAGTGGTCCGACGGCACTGACCTGAACGCGAAGGACTTTGAATACACCTTCAAGCGCGTCATCGACCCGAAGCTCGCCGCTCCCTACGCGGAGACGGTTTGCGGCATGATCGAAGGCTATAAGGATGCCATCGGTAATCCCGACGAAAAAGGCAAGCCCACCACGAAGGTAGACCTCGACCTGCTGAATGTCAAGGCGAGCGACGACGGCAAGACGCTGACTGTCAAGCTGGCGTATCCCTGCTCCTACTTTGACAAGATCGTTGCGTTCGGCACCATGAGCCCGGTGCAGAAGGCGACTGTTGAAGCCAACGGCGACGCCTGGGCGACCAAGCCGGAGACCTATGTCTGCAACGGCCCGTACACCATTTCCGAGTGGACGCCGAGCGAACGCATCGTTTGCTCCAAGAACGAGAACTACAAGGGCGGCTGGGATTCCTCCAAGATCGTTACCAAGACGCTGAACTTCCTGTTGCTTGAGGACTCCAGCGCTGCCTACACCGCTTACACCAGCGGCACGGCTCAGCTGATCAAGGACGTTCCCACTGAGGAGATCCCGAGCCAGAAGAAGTCCACTGACGGCGGCGATTTCTATGTTGACAATCAGCTCGGCACCTACTACCTGAGCATGAACCTCAACAAGGCTCCGTTCAACAACATCAATGTCCGCAAGGCTCTGTCCCTCGCCATTGACCGTGAGTATGTTGCGAACACCGTCATGCAGGGTACTTACTCGGCGGCTTACAACCTTGTCGGTCCTAATATTGTCGATGCCGACGGTATGTTCTTCGACAACTCCGTGAAGGAGAACGGCGACAAGACCTACATCGGCAAGGACTATGAAGCCAACCTCGAGGAGGCGAAGAAGGCGCTTGCCGAAGCGGGCTATCCGGAAGGCAAGGGTCTGCCGACCATCACCTATTCGACCAACGATGCCGGCTATCACACTCCGCTTGCCGAGTACCTCCAGGAAGCCTACAAGAAGATCGGCGTCAACCTGAAGATCGAAAAGATGGAATGGAGCACCTTCACGGCGCAGCGCCGTGCCGGTGAGTATGAGATGGCGCGTAACGGCTGGGTCATGGACTACAACGATGCGTCCAACATGATCGAGCTGTTCTCCTCCACCAACGGCAACAACGACGGTAAGTACAACAGCAAGGAATTTGACGCGGCGTTGGCAAAATCCAAGGTCGCCGACGTCAAGGAGCACTTTGCTGCTCTGCACGAGGCCGAAAAGATCATGATGAATGATTATGCCTGCATTCCGGTTGCGTACTACAATGACTTCTGGCTGCAGAGCCCGACCCTGAAGGGCACCTGGCACAGCCCGTACGGCTACTGGTATCTCCAGTATGCCTACGTTGAGGGCTAAACCTTAACACAAAAATGCCTGTATCGATTTCGGTACAGGCATTTTTCTTTTATTTGGCACTAAAGCAGCTCCCTATGATGAGGGAGCTGTCAGCCGCTACGGCTGACTGAGGGAGAGAAAGGTTTTGCGGTATGCGATATGACTGCTCTCCCTTGCCGAAACGGCGGCGCTTTTTTGTGCGTTTCTTTGTCTTGTCAACGGCGGACAGGTGTGGTACAATATGGCAGGAAAGGAAGATGGATATGAGTGCACTGGATAGATTTTTGCAATATGTGACCTTTGAGACAACCTCGGATGAGGAAAACGACGCCTGCCCGTCGACGGCGATGCAGCTGGTTCTTGCCGACCACTTGGTGAAAGAACTGCTCTCTGTCGGCGTCTCGGACGCGATGCGGGACGAAAACGGCTATGTCTATGGGCACATCCCCGCGACAGCGGGCTGTGCGGGGCTGCCGAAGATCGGGCTTATCGCCCACATGGATACCTCGCCGGACGTCAGCGGGAAGAATGTCTGTCCGCGCATCGTGACGTTTGACGGCAGCAATCTGCCGATGGTGGACAAACAGTATATCGGCAGGGAAATGGTCGTTTCCGACCAGACCACCCTGCTTGGCGCAGACGACAAGGCGGGTGTCGCGGAGATCGTGGAGCTGTGCGCGCTGCTTTGCAGCGACACGACGGTGCGCCACGGTGATATTTGTGTCGGCTTCACGCCCGATGAGGAGATCGGGCGCGGCGCGGACAGGTTCGACCTTGCGCGCTTCGGCGCGGACTTTGCCTATACAGTGGACGGCGGCGAGCTTGGCGAGATCGAATATGAAAACTTCAACGCCGCCGGCGTCACCCTCACGGTGCACGGCGTCAACACCCACCCCGGCACGGCGAAAAACAAGATGCGCAATGCGGTGCTTTTCCTGCACGAATTCATGTCTCTTTTGCCCGCGGAGCAGACACCGGCACACACCGAGGGGCGCGAGGGCTTCTATCACGTCGCACACATTGAGGGCGACGAAACAACGGCGAAGCTCTCGATGATCGTGCGCGATCACGACAGGACCCGCTTTGCGCAAAGAAAGCGGTTTTTGGAAACGACCGTCGCCTATCTCAATGAAAAATACGGTGCGGGCACGTTCGATCTCACCGTCACCGACAGCTATTACAACATGCGCGAGGTCATCGAACAGCACATGGACGTCGTGGAACGCGCAAAAGCGGCAATGACGGCGGCGGGCGTGACACCGGTAATTTTGCCCATTCGCGGCGGCACGGACGGCGCGCGGCTGTCCTTTATGGGGTTGCCGTGCCCCAATCTGTCCACCGGCGGCATGAATTTCCACAGCATCTATGAAGCCATTCCTGCAGATGCGCTCGACAAAATGACACAAGTGCTGCTGCACATCGTGAAAGTGTGAGGAGAAACCGTATGGCAATCACCTTTGATACCGCAACAAAGATCTTTTATCTTGACGGCAAAAGCATCACCTATGCCTTTTACATCAACCCGATCGGCTATCCCGAGCATCTGTATTGCGGCAGCCGCATCGGACATGATGCCATCACCTATACCCGCGCCATCGGCGCACGGTCGAAGAACGCAACCCCGCCGGGGCGCGACGATCTCGATGCCTCGGAATATACCTATAACCGCTGCGGCGCGGAGCTGGCGTTTTTCGGAACGGGCGATTTCCGCGAACCGGCGGTGCAGGTGCAGAACGCGACCGGCGATCGGCTGTCGGATCTTTTATATGTCGGGCATGAAATTCTGCCCGAAAAGCCGAAGATGACGGGTATGCCGTCCATGAGCGGCGGAGAGACGCTCCTTTTGCATCTGAAGGATGCCGTTTCTGCTTTCGGCGCCGATCTCTATTACACAGTCTATCCCGACTGCGATGTTATCGCGCGCCGCGTCGTCTATCGCAACGGCGGCAAGGCGGCGGTCGCACTGCGCCGCGCCTATTCGTTCTCGATGGGACTGCCGACGGGCGACTATGAATTTCTGTCGCTGTACGGCTCATGGGCAAGAGAACGGCAGATCGAGCGCATCCCGCTGCACCACGGCGTCGTTTCCATCGACTCCAAGCGCACGTCCTCGTCGGCAACGCTCAACCCCTTCATCGCCGTCACCGAAAAGGGGGCGACCGAGACAAAGGGTGAGGTGTTCGGCTTCAGCCTTGTCTACTCCTCGTCCTTCGCGCTCAAAGCGGAAGTGACGGCAAACGGCGAAGCCATGGTGACGGGCGGCATCAACGACTTTGATTTCTCGTGGCAGCTGGCGGCGGGGGAGAGTTTTGAGACGCCGGAGATCATCATTGCCTATTCCGAAGAGGGACTCGGCGGCATGAGCCGCGCGTTCCACGACGCTTACCGTACACACCTCATCAACCCGCGCTTTGTCCATGCGCACCGCCCGCTGGTGGTGAACAACTGGGAAGCAACCTATATGCGTTTTGACAACGAAAAGCTCATTGCGCTGGCGGACGCGGCGGCAGGCACGGGCATCGACACCTTTGTTCTGGACGACGGCTGGTTCGGTGCGCGCAACGAGGACAACGCGGGACTCGGCGACTGGGTGGTGAACACCGATAAGCTCAAAGGGGGACTCACCCGCATCATCGACCATGTCCACGAAAAGGGCATGCAGTTCGGGCTGTGGTTCGAGCCGGAGATGGTGAACGAGGATTCCGACCTCTACCGTGCGCACCCCGACTATGCCATCAAGGCGCCCGACCGCGCGCCGTGCTACGGCCGTCACCAGTTTGTGCTGGATCTGACGCGGGCGGATGTGCGGGACTATATCGTGAACGCCGTCAACCGCGTGCTGGATGAAAACGACATTGCCTATGTCAAGTGGGACTATAACCGCAATGTGACCGAGTCGTTCTCGGCCGGCAGAGATTCCGCACGGCAGTGTGAGTTTGCGCATCGCTATGCACTGGGACTGTATGACATCTGCGAGCGCATCATCCTGACGCATCCGCACGTTTTCTTTGAGGGCTGCGCCAGCGGCGGCGCGCGGTTTGATCCCGCGATGCTGTACTATTTCCCGCAGATCTGGACCTCGGACGACACCGATGCCGAGGAGCGCACCCGCATCCAGTACGGCACATCTCTTGTCTATCCGTTGTCCGCCATGAGCTGTCATGTGTCGGTGTGTCCCAACCATCAGACGGGGCGCACCACCCCGTTTGCCACCCGCGCGGCGATCGCGCAGCTCGGCGCGACGGGCTATGAACTGGATCTCACCAAGCTGTCTGACGAGGAGCGGAAAGCTGTCCGCGCACAGACGGCGGCATATGCCGAAAAGGAACAGCTGGTGCTCACGGGCGATCTCTATCGCATCGACGACCCGAACACGGGCAACTTCTTCTCGGAGGCGCTGGTGGCAAAGGACAAAAAAAGCGCCTATCTCCTCGTGTATCGGCGGCACACGGTCGCCAACGCGGAGACAAAGCGTGTGAAGATGCAGGGGCTTTGCGAGGATGTGCGGTATTTTGTACCGGAGCTGAACCTCACCGCAAGCGGCGCAACGCTCATGCGGGTCGGCATTCCCGTGTCGTTCCCGACGGGGGACTATACCGTTTGTGAATACCATTTTATCGCGCAATAAAGGTGGTTGCACCATTATGGGGTGAATACCAAATGAAGGAGAGCTTTTATGGTAATAGCCTTACTTTTTCTGTTTTTCGGACTCCCCTTTGCCATTATAACCGGGGTGATTTTGGGGCGAAAAGAGAAGTATGAACCCAGTCGCAAACAGAGCGAAGAGGAATATGAGAATTATTATGGAATCACCTCTTACAAGGAAAATCACGAGAAGTATTTTGGACACCATAAAAAATAAGCGGGCACAGACAAAACAGGACGGCAAGCCGGATGGCTTGCCGTTCATTTTATGGTTCCGGTGTTTCCCGCTTCCACTGTCGCAGCTGGAAATAGAACATAATGTATCCGACACCGCCGGAGATAAGCTCTGCCAGCGGGAACGCAATCCAGGTGTAGTAGAGTCCGACAAAGGAGAACGCCCAAAAGATCGGCACAAGACAAATGAGCTGCCGCAGCACCGCCAAAAACGAGCTGGCGATGCCTTTGCCGATTGCCTGGAAAAAGTGCGGCATCATCAGTCCCGCGGCGGCGGGAATAAAGGAACAGCCGATGATGGGGAAAGCGGTTTTGCCGATATCGTGCACCTGCGCGTTGCTTGAAAACAGCCCGATGAGCAGGTCGGGGAAAAAGACAAAGCCGACAACGCCGAGCAGCATGAACAGAATGGAAACGAGCAGTGCAAAGTGCACCGTCTGCTTGCAGCGTTCATAGTTGCGTGCGGCGCAGTTATAGCTCAAAACAGGGATGATGCAGGTCTCCATCGCAAAAAGCGGGATGAAGAAAAAGGATTGCAGCTTATAATACAGTCCAAGCACCGTGACGGCGGCATCGGAGAATTTCGCAAGAACCATGTTGAGCGCCAGAATGTATACCGTGTACAGCGACTGCATAAGAATGGAAGAATAGCCGAGATAATAGATCTGCCCCGCGCAGTGCAGCAGCTTTTTGCACGCGGGCGGCTTGTGCACCGCGCCGAAGGCGACGATGATCGCTGCAACAAACTGTCCGATCACGGTTGCCAGTGCCGCGCCCGCAACGCCCATTTTCGGAAACGGACCGAGACCGAAGATCAAGAGCGGGTCGAGCACGATGTTGGTCAGCGCACCGGCGACCTGTGCCAGCATGGGGCGCCGCATGTTGCCGCGCGCCTGATGCACTTTCGTCCAGTTGCCCTCAAGCAAAAGCCCGAGACTGCCGACGGTGACGATGTTGCCATAGGTCACAGCGTATTCCACCGCGTCGGGCGCGGTGGCGCCGAGCAGCACAAACGGACGCATGATCGCTATGCAGACGACGGACAGGATTACCCATGTCACCACCGCCAGCACCATGCCGGTCGCGGCGGCGTTGTCTGCTTCGTCGGGATGCCCATAGGCATATTGCCGTGCCATATAGGTGTTGACGCCGACGCCCGTGCCGACCGCCAGCGCAATGATGATGAGCTGCAAGGGATAAATGACCGACAGCGCCGTTAAGGCGTCGTCGGAGTACATACCGACAAAAAAGCTGTCCACAATGTTGTACAGCGCCTGAATGAGCTGTGCCAACATGACCGGCGGGGCGATTTGCAACAGAATTTTTCTGATCTTTTCCCTGCCGTAATAATCGTTTCCGCGCGCTTCCATGTGCCACCCGCCTATGTACAGAATACCCTGCCGGTATACGCCGCCGGGCGAAAAAATGCAACCGCGATTTTTTCGGTTACGGTTCGGTCGCGTCGGGCGCTTTGCGCTCCATAAATTCCTTCAAAGCGTCCTCAAAAATATAGGCGGGAATGAGCCCCTCGCGCGCCTCGTCAAAGCAATCCGCCATCATGAGCATGCTCTTCCACAGAGGGTCGGTGATGCCGTAGGCTTCGGTGTAATAATACGCGATGACATACATCGCATCCACCAGGCGGTCGCGCGCGATTTTGCCCTTTGCATACCGATCGTGCAGCTCCTGCCACACCATGTCGAGTACGGCTTTGCCGTCGATGTCGCCCGCAAGATCGATATACGACTGCAGGATCGCCAAAACGCCGTCGGTGTCGGTGGGATCGAAGCGCAGCGCCGCAAGGCTGCGGGTGAATAGATCGGTGCGCACCGGCAAATCCCCGTATCGTTCCAATAATACCTCGGAAAGTCCGGCGCGTGCCATCAGAGAACAAAAGACAGCTTCCTCATGTGTCATATATTTCACTGTAATCACTCCCATAATATAACAGTATATCACATATTCTCGCATGATGCAAGTGGGAGCGAAAGCCCTTGACAAGCCGCTTTGGTTTGCGGTAAAATACTATAATGTGTGTCGAAGAAGGCACTTTTTTGCAGAGGGTGATAACCATCAAACATGTATTTGTGATCAATGACCATGCCGGATGCGGCGACGCGGAGCGTGCCGCCAGAGCGGCGCGGACACTTTGCGGCATGGAGGACTGTGTCGTTTACCGCACGGACACCCCGGCGGATGCGACGGCGTTCGTGCGCAAATATTGTGAGGAGCACGGCGATCCCGTGCGGTTTTATGCCTGCGGCGGCGACGGCACGCTGCAAAGCGTCGCCAACGGCGTTGTGGGATTTCCTCATGCGAGCATGACCGCCTATGCCTGCGGCAGCGGCAACGATTTTGTGAAATACTATGGCGGGCAACAGCCCTTTCTGAAGATCGAGGAGCTGCTGCAGGCGCAGGATGTGCCGGTCGATCTCATAAAGGTCAGCGGACATCAGTATGCGCTCAACGCCTGCCATTTCGGGTTTGACAGCGCCGTGGCCTCCTTCATGAACAAGGTGCGGCGCCATAAGCTCTTTGGCGGCAAGCGTGCCTATCCCACGGCGGTGGCAAAAGCGCTTTTCTGTAACATGGTGACGCGCTGCACCGTGACGGTGGACGGCGAGGAGCTCAATCCCGCGGGCAAGCTGCTTTTGTGCACCGTTGCCAACGGGCAGTTCGTCGGCGGGTCCTATCGCTGCGCGCCGCGCTCAAAAAACGACGACGGGCTTTTGGAGGTTTGTCTTGTGAAGCCGGTGTCCCGTTTGCGCTTTTTACAGCTGATGGATGCCTATAAAGAGGGGCGGCATCTCACCGATCCCCGTTTTGACGATGTCGTTGTCTATCGCCGCGGAAGCGAGGTGCACATTTCGTCGCCCGATCCGCAGTTTGCCTGCTCGCTGGACGGCGAGGTGCTGTATGACAGTGAACTTTCGGTGTCGGTCGCCGAAAAAGCGATCCGCTTTTCCGTTCCCGCGTCCGCCGCGCCGATCGGTCAGATCGAAAAGGAAGAGGCGCTTGCATGAAAAACGCGCGCGGAAGTCTTATATTGCTGTTTGTCGCCTGTCTGTGGGGCAGCACCATCACCATCCAGGGAATGGCGGGCGGCACGGTGGACGTGTTTACGTTCCAGATGCTGCGCGGCTTGCTCGGCGCACTGGCCCTGACACCGGCGGTGATTTTTGAGCTTTGCCGCAAAAAGCGCCGTCCCGACTACGTGCAGCCGACGGCGAAAGAGCGACGCACGGTGTGGATCGGCGGGGCATGCTGCGGCTTGGCACTGGCGGCTGCTGCCGGTGTGCAATACCTCGGCATTTCCATGACAAGCTCCGGCAGCGTCGGCTTTGTCGCCGCCATGTATATCCTGTTTGTGCCGCTTTTGGGGCTGTTCTTCGGCAGACGGGTGACGGGCAGGGTGTGGTGCAGCGTCGGCATTGCGCTGGTCGCTTTGTATCTCATGGCGGTCAAGGACGGGTTTTCCGTGTCGACGGGGGATCTGATCGTTTTGGCATCCGCACTGTTGTATGCGGTACATATTCTTTGTGTCAATCGGTTTTCCGCGCGCGCCGACGGTGTGCTGCTCGGCTTTGTCCAGTCGCTGACAGTGGGCGTCGTGTATGCTCTGTTGGTGCCGTTTTTCGGCACGACGTCGTTTGCCGCCGTGCGGGAAATGTGGTTTCCGATCGTGTTTGCCGGTGTGCTGTCCAACGGCATCTGCTTTACCCTGCAGATCATCGGACAGAAGTTCACACCGCCTGCCACCGCTTCGCTCATCATGAGCACGGAGTCGGTGTTTGCGCTCCTGTCGGCGATGGTGCTGACGGGAACGATCCCCACCCTGCGGGAGGGGATCGGCTGTGCATTGATGCTTTTTGCCGTTTTGTTGTCTAAGCTACCTACCGGGCGGTGCGCTGCCCGTGAGGCGAAAAACTGAGGAGTCTTTGTCGTGAAAATGAAGGAATGGCGCGGTAATCTTCTGCTGCTCGTCACCGCGATTATATGGGGCAGTGCATTCGTGGCGCAAAGTGTCGCCGCCGATCTTGTGGGAACGTTCACCTTTCAGGCACTGCGCTCGCTGCTCGGCGGGCTGGTGCTGCTGCCCGTGGTGGCGGGAAACGCCGTCATGCGCCGCAAGCGCGGTGTCGCGCCGATCGGCAGCAGACGCACGCTGTGGTGCGGCGGCATCCTGTGCGGCGTGATGCTGTGCGTTGCTTCCTGCCTGCAGCAGGGCGGTATTGCCTATACCAGTGTCGGCAACGCGGGCTTCATCACCGCGATGTACATTCTGCTTGTGCCGCTTTTGGGAATGTTTTTCGGCAAAAAGGTCGGCAGTCGGCTGTGGATCTGCATCGGCATGGCGATCGTCGCTTTGTATTTGCTGTCTATAAAGGACGGCTTTCACATGTCAAAGGGCGACCTGCTGATGCTCGCCTGTGCACTGGCTTTTTCGGTGCACATCCTGCTTGTGGATCATTTTTCACCCAAGGTGGACGGCGTGCAGCTTGCCTGCATCCAGTTCTTTGCGGCGGGGCTGCTGCCGCTGCCGCTCATGCTGTTTTTCGAACGACCGACGGCGGCAAACATTGCCGCTGCGTGGCTGCCGATCGCGTATGCGGGCGTGCTTTCGAGCGGCATCGGGTATACCTTCCAAATTCTCGGTCAAAAATATACAAAGCCGAGCGTTGCTTCACTGCTCATGAGCCTTGAATCGGTGTTTGCCGTGCTGGCGGCGGCGCTCATTCTGCATCAGGTGCCGACGCTGCGGGAAACGCTCGGATGTGTACTGATGTTTGCCGCCATCATTTTGGCACAGCTGCCGGAAAGGAGCCGTGCGCGTGACAAAAACGGGTAAGGCGATGGCAGCGGCGTTTGTCGGCAATTTCATTTTCGGACTGAGCTTTCTGTTCACGAAAACCGCGCTGGCGGCGACAACGCCCGCTGTGTTGCTTTTTTGGCGGTTTCTGCTGGCATTTTCTGTGCTGCTCATCCTGCGGGTGCTGCGTCTTGTGCGCATTGACCTGCACGGAAAACCGATCGGCAGACTGATCCTCATGGGACTTTTCCAGCCGGTTCTCTATTTCTTCTGTGAGAACTATGGGCTTTTGTATACCAACGCCACCTTTTCCGCCGTGATGATCGCGCTGGTGCCGATCGCATCCCTTGCGTTCGGCGCGCTGTTCATGCGGGAGCTGCCGACGCCTTTGCAGGCGGTGTGCAGCGCGGTGTCGGTTCTCGGCGTGGTGC
>ERZ791927.1665-NODE-1665-length-16379-cov-3.373622_pt1 | contig 16379 bp, 14 predicted proteins | sample MGYA00510130_ERZ791927 | MGnify/ENA primary metagenome ERZ791927 (study PRJEB30046, sample SAMN00792055) | human gut metagenome | study: EMG produced TPA metagenomics assembly of the A metagenome-wide association study of gut microbiota in type 2...
CGATCCGGAAACGCAACCGATCATGATGCGCATGAAGAGCGACTTCTCCGAAATCATCGAAGCCGGCATCGACGGCAAGCTCGACAGCGTTGAAGTCGAGTGGGACCGCCGCACCGCTCTCGGCGTCGTCTGCGCCGCCCGCGGCTACCCGGCCAAGCCGGAAAAGGGCGCCGTCATTGAGGAGTTGCCTGAAAACACCGCCGACCAAATGGTCTTCCACGCCGGCACGACCATCAACGAAGAAGGTCTGACGGTCGTCTCCGGCGGCCGTGTGCTCTGCGTAGTCGGTCTAGGCGAATCCATCGCCGCCGCTCAAAAGTCCGCCTACGCAGCTGCACACCAAGTGAAATTCGATGGTATACAGATGCGCTCCGACATCGGTTACCGCGCACTGAACCGGTGATGTCCTTGAGTCTGCCGGACTAACAAAGCCGCCTCCCCCTCAAGGAGGCGGCTTTTTGCTTCCGTATTCGGACAGCTCATTCTCCGACCGCTCTGCGCAGAGGATGTTCGGATGAAAAAGGCGGGCTATACTGAAACACGCACCGCCATTTTCTTTCGGCGCACCGTACATCATCCTCCGCTCACCCAGCCACACAGATGCATTCTGCCTTTTTTTCAAAGCTCCCGGCCCTTCTGGCATGCGTCCTAGCTCCGTTCGCTCTCGCCGGCGCAGCGCATGCCGAAACAATCACAGGTCCGTTCGCCTATCCGACGGGGCTGCTTGACGCGCCGGCCACTCTGACGACGCCGCTCGGCAGCGGTGCCCGCATCGGCAAGCCCCGCATCGTGCTCGAAAACACCAGGCTCGAGGATCTAGCCGCCATGACGCGCGCCGTTCGTCTCTCCGAAGGAGACGGCGTTTTTCGTCGAGACACGGTCTGCCTCGCCGGAACCACCCATGGCAAGCCCATGATCGCTTGGTTCATTGCCACCGACAGCGAATTTGTGACCGAAGTCCAGCTCGAGTGGACCGGCAAGCGCAACGTGCCCGAATTCTGCCGCAGGCTAGACGCCGAACACCAGCCTGTTCAGATCGGCCGCATCGGACTCGGCATGGAGCACGCCCTGGTCGACGAATTGCTCGGTCCCGCCTCCTACAAGGATGACGCGGGCTGGCACTATTGGTTCAGCCAGAGATTCCTGCGCAACACGCGCGGCCTTCAGGAGCTTGAACTCAACTGGCTCGCCGTACACTACGACGGCGCAGGCTTCGTCGATCAATGCTTTTCCTCTCAGGTCACCAATCTCTGAGATCCTCATGCCTGACAGTCTTGCGTTATATTCGGCCCGCCGCGGGCTCGGCATTCTTGGAGGCACCTTTGATCCCGTGCATGCAGGGCACCTCTGCCTGGCGCGTGCAGCGCTTGAGGCCGTTCCGCTCGTGCGCGTCGAGCTCATGCCGGCGGGGGAACCGTGGCAGAAAAGCCGCATTTCGCCCGGAATCCACCGCTTGAACATGCTTCGCATTGCAGTAGAATACGAGCCTCAATGCCGCATCAACACATCGGAACTTTGCCGCAGCGGTGCAACCTACACCATCGACACGGTCCGCAGATTTCGTGAGGTCGTCGGTCCTGACATGCCGCTTGTCCTCATTCTCGGCAGCGACCAGTGGTTCAATCTGTCCACTTGGAAGGACTGGCAGTTGCTCACCGACTTCGTGCACATCGCTTTTTGCGCCCGGAACGGCATTCGCGATCTCGAACTACCAGTTGTCCAAGCCCGTTGGGCGGCGCCCCGCATGACCGAGTCGCGCAAGCTCGTTTTTCAGCCTTCCGGCAGAATCGCGCGTTTCGAAATGGCGCCTCACGGCGCAAGCGCAACCGCCATCCGCCGCGCGCTTGCCCGAGAGCCTTTTGCCCGAGCCATGACGTCACTCGACGGCTGGCTTGACCCCGGCGTTGCCTCCTACATCCGACAGCACGGACTCTATCAGCCCGTGCGCCACTAACCAACACTGTAAAACATGAACATCGAAGAACTTACCCAGCTCGTCGTCAACGCCCTTGAGGACGTCAAGGCCAAGGACATCAAGGTTTTCAACACCGAAGAACTTACCGATCAGTTTGAACGCGTCGTCATCGCATCGGGCACCTCCAACCGCCAGACCCGCGCCCTCGCCTATTCCGTCTCGCACGAAGTCAAGCAGGCGGGCGGCGACGTCCTCGGCATGGAAGGTCAGGAAACCGGCGAATGGGTCCTCGTCGACCTCGGCCCCGTCGTCTGCCATTGCCTTCAGCCCAACGTCCGCGACTACTACAACCTCGAGGAGATCTGGGGTGGCAAGGAAGTCTTCATGAAAGCCAACGAAGAGTGCGCATCCCGTCTGATGCCGCATCGCCCGGGCCACATGCCCGAAGACTTCGAATAAGTCATGCAGATCCGCATCGTGGCCGTCGGCCAGCGCATCACCGACTGGGCTCAGTCTGCCGTCTCCGACTATTTGTCCCGCTTTCCACGTGACTTCAGGGTGGAGCTGAAGGAAATCCGCACCGAACCGCGCGCTGGACAGACGCCCGCGCGCCTCATGGCGGCTGAGGCGGAGCGCATCCTGGCAGCCGTTTCCCCCGACGACTTCGTCGTCGTGCTCGATGAGCACGGCAAGGATCTCACGACGATGGAGCTCGCCAAGCACTTCTCGCGTTGGCGCGCCGACAGCGAAACGCCCGTCTTCGTGATCGGTGGCCCCGACGGCCTCGCCCCTGAGGTAAAGGCTCGGGCGAACTTGACGATCCGACTCTCATCCATGACTCTGCCGCACGCATTTGCGCGCGTCATGCTTTCCGAGCAGATCTACCGGGCCTGGTCGATTCTCGCAGGGCATCCCTACCATCGAGCCTGACACTCATGTCCAACAAAACGATCTTTCTTGCAAGCAAAAGCCCGCGCCGCCGAGATTTGCTCACACGCCTCGGCTACGATGTGCGCGTCATCGCAAGCAATGCACACACGCTCATGGCCTTTGATGGCGACGAAGTCGTTCTTCCAGACGAAGCGCCTGAAGCCTACGTCCTTCGCACCGCCCGCCACAAGTTCCTTGAAGGCCTTGGCGTGAAGAATGCCGGCGAATTCGCCGGCGTCCGCCTTCCCATCGTCGCCGCCGACACCGTGGTGAGCATGGGTGCCGAGATTCTCGGCAAGCCGCGCGACTTTGACGAAGCATGTCTTTTTCTCGAAAAACTCTCGGGCCGCATCCACGATGTACGTACCGCAGTCTATGTCGGCTTCTCCGAAACCGTCTGTGACTGGCGCATATCACACTCCACCGTAACCTTCCGCGAACTTTCGAGAACTGAAATCGAAGCCTATGCAAACAGCGGCGAACCCTACGACAAGGCGGGCGGCTACGGCATCCAGGGACTGGCGAGCATCTTCATCTCGAACATTTCGGGAAGCTACACCGGCATCATGGGACTTCCTGTCTACGAGACAGCAGAACTGCTAGCCAACGCCGGCTTTCCCGTATTCAATTCTTAATAAGTCGAATTATTACAACACCCTAAGAAAATGCCCGCTTTTGCGGGCATTTTCTCGACTTCGGCGAAGCGCCGCTCCGGCCTCACCTGGAGCGGGTTCAATAGACCTTCACAAGCTCGACTTCGAAGATGAGCGTGGCATTAGGAGGAATGCAACCCGGAACGCCGTAGGCGCCGTAGCCGAGATGCGCCGGGATAGTCAAACGACGCTTCTGGCCCTCCCTCATGCCGACGACTCCCATATCCCAGCCCTGGATGACCATTCCGACGCCGCAGACGAACTCCAGCGGTTCGCCGCGGTCCAAGCTTGAATCGAATTTCGTGCCGTCCTCAAGCCAGCCTGTATAGTGGGCGGCAATCGTGTCTCCCTTCATCGCCTGGCGGCCGGTCCCTTCGGCGAGTTCTTCGATCTTGAGTTCCTTTAATTCTTCCTGCATGGGCATAGTCCTCATCGTAGGTTGCTGATGTCACAATCTTACAATGGCGGAGACCGACTCAGGAACACTCCGGCATGACGTGATCGGGCATGACAGGATGCATTCCAACTGTCCGCCGTGTAAAATGAATCCGCCGTCCGACAACCCTCACCTTCGGACGCAATGGCTTTCATTGCCTGCCATGCTGACAGCGCCGATTCCCTCCATGTCCGGGAGCCGGGCTTGCATGACCGAAGCGCATAACCAAGCGCTCATCGGCACCTTCTGACAGGCTACTCCCGCACGCTACGGCGTTTTGGCGGGCATACCCTATTCCGATTCCGCATACGCTTTACCGATGCGAAGAGGCGCCGCCTCCTTCCCTGCGCATTCCGCATCGGCGTGCATTGCTCAAGAACGATGACAAAAGACGAAAAAATCTCGAATTTCGAGCGCGTGCTGTCCTGGCTGCCCGAAGCCTTCAAGCGCTGGGCAACCTCCAATCCGTTTCTTTCCAGCACCCTCAACGAAGTCCTAAATGAACGCGACACGCGTCTTTCCGGCACACCTTGCACCTCCCGCCTCAAGACGGCAATGACCGCGCTTCTTCAGAAGCTTCAGGATCGTCGCGACAAAAACGCCGCGCTCATCCTCTCCCCTTCGCGCGAATCAGAGGAAACCGCCTTCGCGCTTGCCTCTCGCATGTCGGCGGGCACCGGACTCAAGATTACCGCCACAACGGGAATTCGAGACGCAGCGGGCCTTACCGCCATTTTTGCTGAGGCTCCAGATCTCGTCGTCACCAATCCTAAAGTGCTCGAAAAGGTCTTCGACAAGGGCTTTGCCTCTCCTGATTCCTTCCGCACAATCCTCGTTGACGGTGCCGAATGGCACGACGTCATGGGTGACACGGACCGCATAGCCGCACTCGTCGAACGCTTTCCTGCCGCACGCCAGCTTATCGTGACCGGGCCCGTCGCCGTAGAAACGTCGGAAGATCCCTACAACGCCATGATGCACGCACCGGCCTACTGCAGAGCTCCAGACGAAGCACCTCGAGAATCCGCGCCCAAGGAGCGCGTGATTCTCGTGCCCGAAGACAAAATGAGTGAAGTTCTTGCCCGCGAAGCCGAAAGGACGCCCGTTCTCTACCTCGTCTCGTCGCCCTCCGAGAGCACCCGCATCACCGGCCTGCTCAAGGACGCAGGCATTGCCGCCAAACGCGCCTCTGCCACCCAATCCGCCTCAGCGCGCGAAACGCTTGTTCTCAAGTTTATCGCCGGTCGAATCGAACATCTTGTCATGCCGCATTCCGTCATCGGCGAACTTGAGCACAATCGTGCAGAACACATTGTTCTGACCGACCTCTCCGGTGGTCCTGAACCCTATCTCGAACATTTGGCTCTTGCGGCTGATGGTGCGGGCGAACTCGTTGCGATTGTCACACCCGAGACCCTTCCGCTCTTTGAAAAGCTTCTCGTTGCCGCTGAAAAGCGCCTGACGCTTGAAAATCCGTACAACCTGCCCGAGCCCCGCACCGTCATCGGCCAACTTCTGCGACGTGAAAAACTTACGATTCGCACAAACTACGGCCGCGCGTCCGAAGCCGCCGAACCCGACGATGCCGATGGTCATAACGATCGCAGTGACGGCCGCGGACGGCGGGAGCGCCGCAAGCCCCACGACCGCAAGGCGAAGAACAACCCGCGCAAGGATCGCAAAGAGGGCTTTCACAAGGATCGCAAGGACTTCAAAAAAGATAGTGGAGCAAAGAACTTCAGCAAGAAGCCCCGCAAAGCCTTCAAGTCCAGCCAAGACGAAATGCCCTCCGTCTCCGGTCCTCAGGCCGAATCTGATGCCGTCGACTTGCATGCCGCTCCCATGGAAGGGGCCTCCGCCGAGCAAGGGCCGGCCAGCAAGCCTCGCAAGACTTTCAAGGAGCGCCGTTTTTCCAAGAACCGTGCCGTCAAGCAGGCTCAAGTCGTAGCCGTTGAAACTGCTGTTTCAACCTCACAGACATCGAATGCAACCGAATTGGTTGCAGGTCCGGTCTCTGAGCTTCAGGAAGGTGCGGCCGACGATTCTGTTCAGAACAAGCCGCGAAACAAGGGGTACTCCAAGAACTATCGGCGCAAGCAGCGCCGTTCCCAGAACGTCGAAGGCGAAGACCGCTCGGTTCAGTCTCCAGATAAAGCCGCCCAGAGCATTCCAGCCGAAACCACCGCACAAGACGATCGCCAGCCTCAGGAAAAGAAGACGTTTGAAAAAAAACGCTTCCAGAAAAAGCCCAAGAAGGCGCCTGTCCTCTCCAAGCCCCGCGAACAGGAATGGGATGACGACAATTTCGGCAATTCCATACACTACCAGCCCAAGCGCCAGAACCTGCGCGGCCTGCGAAGCGACCAGACGATACATTGGGAGCCAACGGATCCGTACCATCCCTCCTCCCAGGCTCTTAGCCTGCCGCAGATCATGCCGGATGAAAACCGTCGCAGCTACGTCAACGGCAATGTCAACGGGAATGTGAAGAACGGCTTCCCCCGAAGCCGCAAAAACTATCGCAAAAAGCGCGAAGGCTGATGTCCAGACTCTGCGTCCGACAAGTGCTTACAGAAGCGCCGGCCGTCTTTTGACGAACAACCGGCGCTTCTCTCTAAAATAGGCCTGTTTTACCTACCGTTTGAGCATGTCCGGCTCCGTAACGAGCGCCGGACTTCCAGAAAATGTCCGCTTTGCTTCCCGTCCGCAGCCTTCTAGCCGCCACCGCCCTCACGCTTCTGCTTTCCGCCTGCTCCACCGCCTACTACACAGGCGATACGATCAGCGGTCCCGCCCAGCGCCTGAAGCGCGATGCCGACGGCAACCTGCATGACCCGCTCATCGACGCCCCGAACAGGTCTCTGATGACGTGCTCGTCCGAGGCCCCCGTCACCGTACTTCAACGCGTGGGGGAAGTACCCTTTGCCTGCCCCGACCTCGGCGTATCAGCGACGCTTGACGAGCTTCGTGACACCGGATGGCGCATTCTGAGGCTTGACATCGGCGAAGACCTTGAGAGTGACTCCCATGTCGGCTTTCCCGTCACCGTTCAGGTTCGAAAGCTCTTTTGAACCTTTGATCTTCACCCACTCTGCCTAAGCGTCTTTTCCAGCCCTCCTATCAGGAACTCAACCACCCGAGGCATCGTCATGAACCCATCGAGAGCCGAACGACTCAGCAAATTTCGTCAGACCATGAAGAGCCGGGGGCTTGACGCCTGGATAGCTCGCATCGTTGACCCGCATCTCTCTGAATACGTTCCCGAGCACTGGCAGTCCATCAAGTGGCTCACCGGCTTCACGGGAAGCGCCGCCCATCTCTGCATAACCGCCCATTCCGCTGCGCTCATGGTCGACAGCCGCTACTGGGAGCAGGCCGCGAGCGAACTCGCCGGCACGCCGTTTGAACTCGTGAAGATCGGCGCCCCGGGCGCGCCTTTACAGAAGACCTGGCTCTCTTCGCATCTCTCCCGCGGCCGCCGCGTTGGTCTCGCACCCGAACTATGGAGCGAAGCGGACGTTCGCCGCATGCGCTCGTCTCTTGCAGAAGACGAACTTGAGCTTGCGCTCGTTCCGGATCTATTTGACGACGTCTGGTTCGAAGACCGTCCCGCACGTCCTCAGACGGCCGTCGCACAGCTGACGCCAGGCCTTGACGGTGTACGAGAAAAACTCGCACGAGTGCGAGCGGTGCTTTGCGACCGCGCCTGCGAGGCACTCTGCCTCTATACGCTTGACGACATCGCGTGGCTCACAGAATGCAGGGCAAGTGACATCGAATTCAATCCCGTGTTCCTGGCCGGCATGATCGTCACCGACAGCGAAGCTCTTCTTTATACGGAAGCCGCACGATTCACAGCCGACGCGCTCAATGCCCTGACAGCCGCCGGCATCGAAGTTCGACCGCCGGAAGCAATGACGACCGACCTCGGCGATTACTCAAAAGAACTTGTCTTCATGGTTGATCCGGAGCGTTTTCCCGCCTCTCTCTTCAGCCTACTCGAGCTTGCGCCCGTCGAGACGCTTTCGCCCGTCACGCTCATGAAAAGCCGCAAATCCGAACAGGAGCTAGAAGGCATCCGCCGGGCCATGGTCTCCGACGGCATGGCGCTGTGCGAGTTCTATTCGCTTCTCGACGAGCGACTCGCCCAGGGCGATGCTCTCACAGAATCCGACGTCGCCGACATGCTTGACGCCGAGCGAAGCAAGCGCCCCGACAACCGAGGGTTGAGCTTCGGCACGATCTCCGCCTTCGGCTGCAACGCAGCCCTTCCGCACTACGCTCCGAAGCGGGAAACAGCCGCTGTCCTCACGGAGGGTCTTCTTCTCCTTGACTCGGGCGGGCAATACGAAACGGGCACAACCGACATCACCCGCATGACGCCCGTCGGCCGCATCGGCGACGACATGAGGCGAGATGTCACACTTGTGCTCAAGGCGCACATTGCACTCGCCCGAGCAGTTGTTCCCGCTGGAGCCTCCGGCGCTCAGCTCGACGCCATCGCACGCATGCCACTTTGGGCCGAGGGCTTGGACTTCGGACACGGGACGGGGCACGGCGTCGGCTATCGGCTAAACGTTCATGAGGGCCCTTTTCACATCTCTCCCCGCTCGATCAAATCTGGCGAACTCGGTCTGCAACCCGGCATTCTCGTCTCCGACGAACCGGGCGTCTACCGCCCCGGGCACTGGGGCGTACGCATTGAAAACCTGCTTTCGGCCCGCGTGGCATGCAGAACGGACTTCGGAGAATTCCTTGCCTTCGACGCAGAGACTCTCTGTCCGATCGACCTTCGTGCCGTCGACATCTCGCTTCTGTCAGCCGAAGAAAAACGCTGGCTCGACGACTACCACGAAAAAGTCCGTTCGGTTCTGAGTGCCGAAGCGCTTTCGACACGCGCTCAGACTTGGCTTGAAGCCCGCACTGCGCCCGTTTCAACCTGCGGCAACATTCAGTAACATGCCTTTACTCGGCTTATCGGAACAAATTTGCCTCCCTTGCGCTTCGAGCCCATACTGAAGCGTACGCTTCACATAATCTCTCAACGACATGCGACACACATTCAGCCTCGCCTGCGCCACCCTCTTGGCGTTCACGCTTCTAGCCGGCTGCGACAAGGCGCCGGCCCCCAAGGCCGTTCGCGCGCCTCTTCCTGTCGAAACATTGACGGTCGATGCTGGCGATCAACCCCGCTGGATCACATTGCTCGGCCAAGCCGAAGGCGGCCGTGAAGTGGAAGTGAAGGCTCAAGTGAGCGGGATCATCCAGAAGGTGGCCTTCACCGAGGGCTCCCTAGTGAAGGCTGGCGACGTCCTCTATCAAATCGATCCCGCACCGTTTGAGGCCAAGCTGAAGTCCGCCGCAGCCAACACCCGAAGCGCGAAGGCCACGCTCTCGGAGGCGAAAACAAACTACGAACGCACCCGCGCATTATTCGAAAAGGGCGCCAAGAGCCGCCAGGACCTTGACACGGCCAACCGCACCTTTCAAGTCGCCTCCTCGACCTACAACGCCGCAGCCGCCACTGAGCGTGACGCCGCCATCAGCCTCGAATGGACAACCGTAAGGGCACCTGCCTCTGGACTTGTAAGCGACACGCAGTTCAATGAAGGGGCTCTCATCACCGCTCAGAACTCCGTGCTCGCCACGATCACGCAGCATGACGACGTGCGCGTCGTCTTCGCGCCCTCCGCCCGTTCACTTGACGGCGCTGATGTCACGATCGCCAATGCGGTCAAGCTTCGCGATGAACGCGGCCGTACGATTTCGGGCAAACTCGACTACGTTGCTCAATCCATCAATCCCAATACGAGCACCCGCCTCATGCGGGCAAGACTCGACGAAGGCTCCGGCCTGTTGCCAGGCGACTTCGTGCATGTGGATCTTCAAATCGGCGTTCGCCCCAATGCCGTGCGCATCCCGCAAAAAGCCGTCCGACAGGAGCCTGACGGCACCTATACAGTCTTCCTCTACAAGGACGGCAAGGCCAGGCTCCAGCCTGTCAAGCTCGACCGTTGGGACGGTCCAGACTGGATCGCCACCGACGGACTCGCCGCAGGCGATCGCGTGATCACCAATCAGCTTCTCAAGCTTCGCGACGGCTCCGCCGTGCAGCCCGCACAAGCCGCAAAGACGGACAAGTAGGATCCTGCGACATGCTCAGCCAGTTCTGCATCCGCCGTCCCATCTTTGCGACGGTGCTCTCCATCATCATCGTGCTCGCGGGCCTAATCGCGATGCGCGTTCTTCCGCTCTCCCAGTATCCGGACATCTCGCCCCCGACGGTGCGCATCTCGACCACCTACGACGGCGCCGACGCCCAGACGCTGGCCCGCACCGTAGCCGCTCCGATTGAAGACCAGCTCTCGGGCATCACGGGCTTGCTCTACTACACGACCAACATTCGAAGCAACGGCGACATGTCTATCTCCTGCGTCTTTGACGTAGGCACCGACGCCAACGACGCCATGCTCGAAATCAACAATCGCGTCCGCACAGCCGAGCGCCGTCTGCCGGACGTCGTGCGCAATCAGGGCGTGAGCGTGAGAAAGCGTTCGGAAGAAAACCTCCTCATGGTCGCCCTGTTCTCGCCCGACGGAAGCATGGCCGCCACGGATCTGGCCGACTACGCGAACCTCAACATCGTCGACGAACTCAAGCGTCTGCCCGGCATTGGCGACGTCAGCGTCTTCGGCAATGCGCAGTCCGCCATGCGCATTTGGCTCGACCCTGAAAAAATGGGACTCATGGGCATCACGATCAAAGACGTCGAAGACGCCATCGAAGCTCAAAACGCCCAACGCAGCGCTGGCCGCGTCGGAACGGCCCCCACCGTCTCCGAACAACAGCTCTATTACACGATCACAACACCCGGCCAGCTCCTCACTGCCGAGGAATTCGCCGACATCATCGTCAAGGCCGACGGTCCCGACAAGCTTGTGCGCATGAAAGACATTGCCACAACCGAAATCGGCAAACGATCCTACGAATTCCGCGTCGACATCAACGGCACGCAGGGCGTCAACGTCGGCGTCTACCTTCAGACCGGCGCCAATGCCATGGCTGCCGCCGAAGCCGTCAAGGCTCGCATCGTCGAGCTCGCCGCCCAATTCCCCGAAAACAAGATCGACTACATCATCACCGACGACACGTCGATATTCGTCGGCGCCTCCCTCAACGAGGTCTACCACACACTCTTCGAGGCCGGCATCCTGGTGCTTCTCGTCGTGTTCATCTTCCTGCAGAACTGGCGTGCCACGCTCATTCCGATGCTTGCCGTCCCTGTATCGCTCATCGGCACGATGGCAGGTCTCTGGCTTTTCGGATTCTCACTCAATACGCTGACGCTCTTCGCCATGACGCTCTCAATCGGCATCGTGGTAGACGACGCCATCGTCGTGCTGGAAAACGTCGAGCGCTTGATGCGCACCGAAGGACTCTCCCCCTACGAGGCTGCGCAGAAGGCTATGAAGGAAGTGTCGGGCGCGCTGGTCGCCATCGTGCTCGTGCTCGCCTCCGTCTTCATTCCAGTCGCCTTTCTCGGCGGCATCGCCGGCGAGCTCTATCGACAGTTTGCCGTGACGGTAGCCCTTTCCGTGGCGCTATCGGGCTTCGTCGCCCTCACGCTCACGCCGGCGCTCTGCGCAATCCTTCTCAAGGAACGCAACCCTGAAGAAACCAAAAACCGCTTCTTCCAAGCATTCGACCGAGGACTGGCATCCTTCACGCTGAGATTTCTCAAGCTCGTCAAGACAGCGTTACGCCACCGCATCATCACTGCCGGCCTTCTCGTCACCGTAACCATCGGCTGCTGGCAGATGCTCGAACATACGCCGACCTCCTTCATTCCGCGTGAGGATCAAGGCATCGTCCGCATCTCGGTTCAACTTCCGGAAGGCGCGGCCTTCCCGCGCACCGAGGCCGTCTCGACTGAAATTCTTGAACACCTCAAGCAGAACGATGCCGTCCAGAGCGTCGTGACGATGGTGGGCTTCGACACGATGAGCGGCGACGTCCGCAGCAATGCATCCACCTTTATCCTGAAGCTCAAGCACTGGGATGAGCGAAAGACCACCGCCGAAGAAATCCAGAAGGACCTCCAGAAATTCATCAGCGGGCATCCAGACATCAAGGGGGTGGCCGCCCTGCCTGCGGCCATCAAGGGACTCGGCTCAACGAACGGCTTTTCCGGCTACATCCTCTCACACGGCAACGACAACCCGCTCGTTCTCCAGAGCGTCGCTGAAAACTTTCTGGATGCCCTTCAGGACCGTCCAGAGCTCACAGGGCTTAGAAGCTATCTGACGGCCGACACGCCTCAGCTCAGGCTCCACGTCGACCAAACCAAGGCGATCGCGCTCGGCGTGAACATCGACGACATCTACGACACGATCTCTCACTTGATGGGAAGCAAGTACGTCAACGATTTCACGCGCAACGGCAAAATCTACCGCGTTGTCGTGCAGGCGGCCCCGCAATTCCGTTCGACTCCCGAGGACATCGGCTCGGGCTATGTCCGCTCTAGCAATGGAGAAATGGTACCCATTTCGGCCCTTGTGCGCACTGAACGCACGTCGGGCGCCGCGTCCCTCTCCCGCATGAACGGCTATCTTGCCGCCCAGTTCAGCGGCGCAGCCGCTCAGGGCATTTCCTCGGGAGACGCAATCAAGCTCGTCGAGGAAACAGCCCGAGAAGTGCTTCCCGAAGGCTACACGATCGAGTGGGTGGGCCAGGCATATCACGAAAAGCGCATAGGCGCGTCGTCAGCCACGGCCTTCGGCTTCGGCATTCTGATGATGTTCCTCATTCTGGCTGCGCTCTACGAGCGTTGGTCGCTCCCGATTGCCGTCGTGCTTTCCGTCCCCTATGCCTTCCTCGGCGCCATGACTGCCATTTGGATCCGCGGCACGCCCAACGACATCTACTTCCAAATCGGTCTTCTCGTGCTCATAGGCCTTACAGCGAAGAACGCCATTCTCATCGTGGAATTCGCAGCACAGAAAATGGAGGAAGGGATGGGACCCTTTGATGCCGCGCTCGAGGCCGCCGGCCTTCGATTCCGGCCGATTCTGATGACGTCCTTCGCCTTCGTACTCGGCGTTGTTCCGCTCATCATCGCCACCGGCGCCGGCGCCGGCGCTCGGCACTCCATGGGCACGGGCGTCTTTGGCGGCATGCTCGCGGCAACCTTCGTTTCAACCATCTTCGTCCCCGTGTTTTTCACTTGGTTCGCGAAGAAATCCTCGAAGAAACGGTAAGCGCCCCCTCAGACTAAATCGGCCGTTCCGGAAGGAACGGCCGCTTTTCATGGATCCGAGCTGTAGCAACATCAACTGAGCAACATCTTGTCGGATACGCCGTCGCCCGCCTTCTCAAAGAACTGCAGAAGATCCACAGCCGTCAGCTTCGCTTTTTCCTCTCCTCTGACGTCCAGAATCGGCCGGCCATCGTGCATCATGATGAGACGATTGCCGTAACGAAGCGCATCCCGCATGTTATGCGTAATCATCAGTGTCGTAAGCTGCTGTTCGGTCACCAGCTTTTCCGTGATCTCAAGCACCTTGCCCGCAGTCTTCGGATCAAGCGCAGCCGTGTGTTCGTCAAGCAGCAGAAGCTTCGGGCGCACAAGCGTTGCCATCAGAAGCGTGAGCGCTTGGCGTTGGCCGCCCGAGAGAAGTCCTACGTGAGCCGTCATGCGGTTTTCGAGCCCCAGCCCGAGCATTTTGACGAGTTCCGCGAAGTACGCCGTGCGATCCGCACGATCGCTCCAGCGAAGCGTAGGCGCACGCCCTCGGCGGTCCGCTATGGCCAGATTTTCCGAAATCATCATGCCTGCTGCCGTGCCGCGCATCGGGTCCTGAAAGACGCGGCCTATAAAAGCGGCCCGCTTGTACTCTGGCATCTTGGAGACGTCAACGCCGTCGATGAGAATGGATCCGGAATCAATCGGAAACACACCCGCAATGGCATTGAGCGTTGTGGACTTGCCGGCGCCGTTTGAACCGATCACGGTGCAGAAGTCACCGTCCTCCAGCGTGAACGAGACACCGCGCAGCGCCTTCTTTTCATTGGCGGTACCGGCGAAGAACGTTTTGGTGACGTTTTTGAGTTCGAGCATTTTTCCTTCCTTCGTGTTCAGTTGTCTCAGGCACGGGAACGCAGGCCGGACATTTTTTCCTTGATGAGCGGAAGCGCCAGGGCAACGGCGACGAGCACGGCGGTAAAGAGCTTGAGATCGTTGGGCGGCATGCCCATCTCAAGCACGAATGCAATGACGAGTCGATAAATGATGGAGCCCAAAATCACCGCAGCAAGGCTCGTCTTGAAAGTCTTGGGCGAAAAGAGAACCTCACCGATGATGACGGACGCCAGACCGATCACGATCGTGCCGACCCCCATGCCCACGTCTGCAAAGCCGTTGGCTTGTGCAACGGTGGCCCCAGACAAGGCGACAAGGCCGTTCGAAATGACGAGACCAAGCACGATCATCGTATTGGTATTGATGCCTTGCGCGCGGGCCATCTGAGCATTGAAGCCCGTGGCGCGTACGGCGGTTCCGAGCTCCGTGCCAAAGAACCAATAGATCACGACAGCGATGACAGCCGCAAAGACCAAGCCTACGACGAGGCCGCTCATGGCCACGGACAGTCCGAAACTGTTTTCAAGAATCGTGAAGACCGTCTCATTCTGCAGGAGACCGACATTGGATTTGCCCATCACATGCAGGTTTACGGAATAGAGACCTATCATCGTCAGAATGCCGGCGAGAAGCGCCGGGATGCGAAGCTTCGTCGTAAGAAGACCGGTAACCCCGCCTGCGAGAGACCCGGCGACGAGTGCGAGGACAAAGGCGAGCGGGAGTCCGAGCCCTGCCGTGATGGCGGTGGCTGCTACTGCAGCGCCAAGCGGAAAGGAACCTTCGACGGACAGATCGGCGATATCCAGAATGCGAAACGTCAGAAAGACGCCCAAGGCGAGGACTGACCACTGCAACCCCTGTCCGACGGTCGAGAGAACGAGATCAAGCATGAAAATTCCTTTTCTAGGTACGCTCGACGGATATGACCGCCGATTGTTTTTTAAGTAGGAGCACCGGCAAAAGATGATCCTGCCGGCCTATGCAAAAAAAAACGGAGCTTCGCAGACGCACTCGGCGTCCTCGACAAGCTCCGCACAAGGCGCGGCCTCTATTCGAGGCTACTGAAAGAGCACTGCGCCCTTCCGGAGTTCCTCCGGAATTGAAATCCCGATCGCGGCGGCCGTCTTCATGTTGAAGACCGGCGTGCCGTTGGCGACATGCTGCACCGGCATGTCGGCGGGTTTCTTCTTCCCGTCGAGAATGTCAGCCCCCATCTGACCTGTCATGCGGCCGATTTCGTAGTAGTCAACGGAGATCGAACCGAGGCAGCCGGCTTCGGTCATGCCGCGTTCACCCGCCACGACCGGGATCTTGGCGGGATTGGCGACTTTTGCGAGCGCGGGAATGGCACTGGCAAGCACGTTGTCAGTCGGCAGCCACAAGCCCTGAACCTTGCCGTTGAGGCTGATGACGGCCTGCTGAATGTCGTTCACGTTGGAAACGGTGGCCTCAAGCACCTTCACGCCATGCTTTTCAGCGGCTTTCTTGAAGATATCGACCTGATACTTGGAGTTGATTTCACTGGAGTTGTAGATCGTACCGACAGTCTTGGCTCCCGGGACAAGCTTGAGCAACAGTTCGAGCTGGGCTTCGATCGGCCCAAGATCGGAGACACCCGTGACGTTGCCGCCGGGCTGTTCATCGGACTTGACGAGCTTGGCCGCGACAAAGTCTGTGACGGCGGTGGCCACGATCGGCGTTCCCTTCGCAGTCGTTGCAACGGCCTGTGCGGCAGGGGTTGCAACAGCGAAAATCAGCTTGTCCTTGTTGGAGGCAAAACGGGCGGCAATGTTATGCAGATTAGACTGATCGCCTTGGGCGTTCTGAAAGTCAATCTTTATGTTGACACCATCCTTGTAGCCTCGTTCGGCGAGCGCATCCTTGACGCCTTTGGTGCAGGCGTCAAGAGCGGCATGTTCGACCAGTTGAACAATGCCTACCGGCACGAGTTCAGCCTTGGCAGGCTCCTTGTCGCCACACCCCGCAAGCGCAAGCGCGGCAACAACGGAAAGCGCAATGGCGCTGCGGCGCGTAATATTGGAAATCTGCATGGGATCACCCCTCTGTAATTGAAATCGGATGCCTGGGCCCGACAGTGCCACAGGACGTTAATTTCGATTATACGAACCGAAAACTCATGTCTTTCGCGCTCTACTTCCTTTTACTTAAAGCAAATCTACTAGCCGCATGAAGCTCGCTCAAAAGATGTTCAAATCTATTTTGAGAATGCCTTTTCTGCGCTCCTTCGCTCAAATCGGGTAGAGAGTGTCCTTGCGGGCACTCCCTCCCACACCGCAGTGCTCAATC
>ERZ791927.1678-NODE-1678-length-16307-cov-7.943761_pt1 | contig 16307 bp, 21 predicted proteins | sample MGYA00510130_ERZ791927 | MGnify/ENA primary metagenome ERZ791927 (study PRJEB30046, sample SAMN00792055) | human gut metagenome | study: EMG produced TPA metagenomics assembly of the A metagenome-wide association study of gut microbiota in type 2...
GGACCCCATTCAACTCAAGGGGGTACTGCATTTCCCCATTATAACATATATTCTCGTACCTGTCAAGTAGAAAATAGTGTACTTTATCTAGTGAAAATATGTGAAATATTTAATGTAAATACTGTTGACATATGATTGCGTATATGTTATACTATAATTGTCAAAAGGAAAGAAACAAGTTAAACTGAAAAGGAGAAAAAATATGGTTAAAATTTATGAGGTAGACACAAAAAAGAGCTTACACGATATAATGTTTGACGCATGGGAGCAACATCCAATAGTATTTATTAATGGAATACCGTATAGAACATTATTGATGACACTTGCGTATGATTTCGAAAATGATATTTATGAAATCTATAAAAAGAGCGACAGTTGTTTAGAGTTGCCGATTGCAGTTTATACTGCACAAGACATTAAAGAAGTAATTGCTTACGAAAAGATTACTAAGTTTTCACGTGAAACAGATTGAAAGGAGTGTAATATGAAATTATCATTTTTATTAGAAAATTACCGTGAAATTTATTCTATAACGTTTAAAGATAAAACATATGCTTTATTTGAATACCGTGAATATAACCCATATATTAAACGTTTAGTTGTAAATGTAAACGATTTGGTATTTACACAGGTAGATAATTGTCCGTTTACTGACTACGTTTATTGCCCAAAATGTCATCAATAGAAAGAATTAGAAAGGGGTTGAAAAATATGATTATAGTTAAAGCAGTAAGAACAGTGTTTATAGCGCAAGGGCATATTGATTTTGGTGGAACGCCTAACGACCGTACTATAACAAAAGAATTTATATATGATTCTGAAAAAATACCGAGTTCTAAAGATTTATTAAATTTTTCTAATCGGAATATAGAACATGTCAATTTTAATAAAATTGTTTCACGTGAAACATACGAAATAAAATTAACAATGACATTTAATGAGTTTTATAAATTTGCACACGAAAATAATATAAAGAAAAAGGAGATATAATATGTTTAATTTAACCAACTTTACATCCGCATTAAACGATATGGGAGTTAAAGTATTAATCCCATTTGATGATTTTTCCGTTTGGATATTTAAAGGAAAATATGATATAACACTTGAAAAACAAGAAATTGATAAATTAATGAAAGAACTAGGGACAGATAACGCAATACAGATTATAGGTTTACTAGCAACAGCAAAAGGTGAAGTAGAAGAAATAAAAGAAAGAAAACTGATATAGAAAATTCAAACATTGTTAAAAAATTAACGTGTGTACCAGAAAAGGAGAAAAAAGTATGATTATGTTATTTGAAGCAAGAGGTTTAGTCTTTTTAGGTGAAAGTGTTTTACAACATGAAATATTTAAAGAGTTTGCTTGCGAGGCTAAAGATAGACCCCAAAAAATAGAATTATTAGAAAAAATAAATCGTATGTATGAAAATGTTACTTTTACTGACATTGTGTCATGTGAAGTAATTGATAATGATAAACAAGCTACAACAGAAATAGTAGTTTGCCCACTTAATTAGTACACCAGAAAAGGAGAAATATAATGGGAGTTAAAGCGGAAAAAACAATGGCAGCATTTTTTGCAAATAAGGTTAGAAAAGCATTACACAAAAAAATTAAAGGGTATTCAAATTGTTGGGTGCAGAATGATGTTTTGATTGCTGATATTCAACCCTTAGGTATTTACACATACCATTTCACAATATCGGAAATATCAACCCACATTTCACACGGTTTAACCTCTGAACAGGTATCAAAAGATATTATAAAGGGCTACAGAGATTATATATTATCCGAGCATTTTTATTTTAAATAATCAAATAAAGTATTGACATTTATAACAAAATATGGTAATATAAAAAAGTAATGAGGAATAACAAGTTACATTTGCCACAGGTGTGGCGGTATTCAATCCGCCCACCTAAACCCCAAAAAACTTAAAAGTATGCTAGTACGCATTAATTGTTTCACGTGAAGCATTAAAACAGTGCAATTCCGTTTACTTTTATTCCCTCATAAGAGGGTGTTGCATAAAAATACAAAAATTAAAGAAAAAAGGAGAAAAAAGCTATGGCAAGATTACCAATGGTAACACGTACCATCACAACAACAAAAGTCAACGTCCTTTGTTTGGACATTGAACACGCAGAACCATACAACAAGGTTGTTACAATTCCACGTACTTACAAAGATGAGGAAACAATTCTGAAAAAGGTAAAACCTCTTTTGGAAACTGAATCATTGAAAGTCGTACATGTTGTAGATACTGAAACAGAGGAAACACTTTATGGAATGACAGAACAGGAATTTGTTGAACTGGCACAACCTCTGTTAGACAGAACAGGAAAAACAGAAGATTCATTCATTGAAACAGAAACAGAAAACAACTAATAAAAGGAGAATAAAACTATGATTACAATTAAAGCAACATCAAGAGAGTTTACACCAGTTGAAAAGTATCTTATGACAACATCCCCCGATATTACTACAATGAAAGATGTAGCAGACGGTGAAAAAATCACAGTTGACGGTTATCTCACATTTGATGACGTAAAAGAAAAAACAGGTGAAGTTGTAGAGGTGTTGAGCATTATCACACCAGAGAAAAAAGTTTACAGCTGTCAGTCAGCAACTTTCAAACGTTCAATCAGTGATATTCATGGTGTAATGGAAACCACACCATTTACAGTTATCAAAATTAGTGGTAAAACAAAAGCGGGTAGAGATTTTATCAACTGTGTTCTTGATGTAGAATCAATCAGATAAAGTTGATTTTAACAGGGGGGGGCAACCCCCCTTATTTTATTAAAGGGGTGAAATTATGGCAAAGAAACGGAAACAAACAGAAGTAGAAAAGTTATACTCAAAACAACTAAAAAGAATCAAACAATTTATTCGTAGAGCAGAAAAGCGTGGTTTTGTATTTGAAGAAGATATAATTCCACAAAAGCCTAAAAAAGTAACAAAAGCAAGTGTAAGAAAATTAGAGAAATTAACGCCAGAAAAGTTATATAAAAAATCGTTATATGTAGAAGAATCGACAGGTGAAATTGAAGAAGCGCAGAAAAGACGAAAAGAAGAAATAAAACAAAGAGCTAGAAAAGCCGCTAAAACTAGAAAAGAAAGACAGAAACAACGTCGTAGTTGGTCTTTTAAAGACGCAGAAAAACACCGTGAGCAACTACCATCAGAGGGAAAAGAGGTCTTTAAAAATATAATAGATGATTTTGTTAGTAGATTACAAATTGATACGAGTTGGGTAGGAAGAAAAAGGCGTAGACCTGTAGCACTACAAGAAACTATACGTTCACAAAGTGTATTATTAAGTTTAATTAATCAGCAAATAGCGTTATTTGGTGAAGAAGAAATCGGAAATAGATTACAAGCAAATTCAGATAAACTATCAGAACTAATATCTATAGTATTATGGGACAGTAAAGCAGAAGCAATACAGTCAGCAACTAGATTATTTATGGAAATATTAACAGGTAATACTTTAACGCCCTCACAGTTACAAGATTTAGATTTAGAATCAGAATATAATGAGGATTTTGAACAACCAGAATGAAACAACGTGAATATCGTTATTTTATGGGAGATTTTGAAACAACTGTGTACAAAGGGCAAGTAAACACAGAAGTGTGGGCTAGTGCGCTTGTAGAGTTATTTAGTGATAAAGTAACAATTCTGCATAGCATAGCCGAAACTTTTGATTATTTAGTATCATTAAATTGCAATGTTGTTGTATATTATCACAACCTAAAATTTGATGGTGCTTTTTGGTTATCATATTTATTAGTTGATAAAAAATTTACACAGGCATATGACAAAATTGGAGACAAAGAAACTGACGTTAAATGGAAACAGCAATTTAAAATGTTTAACAACACCTTTAAATACTCCATATCTGATAGAGGGATGTGGTATTCTATCATAGTAAAGGTAAAAAATCATTTTATAGAAATACGTGATTCTCTTAAACTTTTACCTTTTTCTGTCAAAAGAATAGGTGAAAGTTTTGGTACAAAGCATAAAAAATTAGATATGGAATATACTGGCTTTCGTTATGCCGGGTGCGAGATAACAAAAGAAGAACAAGAGTATATAGCGAATGATGTTCTTGTCGTGAAAGAAGCACTAGAAATTATGTTTAAACAAGGACATAATAAATTAACCATAGGTTCATGTTGTTTGGAAGAATATAAAAAAATATGTCGGTCATCTTTAGAAATTCAATTAGATTACGCCGAAATGTTTCCTAATCTATATGATTTTAAAATTGATAAACAAGAACACAAATATGATAATGCCGGTGATTGGTTACGGAAATCATATAGGGGGGGATGGTGCTATTTAGTAAAAGGAAAAGAAAACAAAATAAAAACGAATGGGACAACGGCTGATGTAAATTCTCTTTACCCATCTATGATGAGTAGTAAAAGTGGAAATAAATACCCTATAGGTTTACCAAAATTTTGGACTGGAAATTTTATTCCAGACCAAGCTTTAAAAGAAAATATGTATTACTTTGTAAGAATAAAAACAAGGTTTTACATAAAAGACAACTATTTGCCATTTATACAAATAAAAGGGGATTTAAAATATAAAGGAACAGAATCATTAGAAACTAGTGATGTGTACAATCACGAAAACGGCGATTATTTTCCTTATTATATAGATAAAGACGGAAATATACAACAAGCTAAAGTAGAATTAACTTTAACTATGACAGATTATCAATTAATAAAAGAGCACTATGAGCTAGTTGATTTTGAAATCCTTGATGGGTGTTATTTCTATTCTATGGTTGGTATTTTTGACGAATACATCAACAAATACGCTAAGATAAAAAAGGAAAGTAAAGGTGCGTTAAGAGAGTTAGCAAAGCTATTTTTAAATAACCTATATGGGAAAATGGCAAGTAGCACCGATTCTTCTTTTAAGATTGCATACGTTAAAGACGATAAATCTATAGGATTTATGCAAGTAGTAGAAAACGAAAAGAAGCCGGGTTATATTGCTATAGGCTCTGCTATTACATCATATTCAAGAAATTTTACAATACGAGCCGCGCAGAAAAATTATTATGGAGCAGAAAAAAGGGGGTTTATATACGCAGATACAGACAGCATACATTGTGATTTATTACCGCAAGAAATAAAAGGAATTGAAGTAGACGACAAAGAGTTTTGCTGTTGGAAATTAGAAAGTTGTTGGGATAAAGCTATATTTACAAGGCAGAAAACTTATATTGAACACGTTACACACGAAAATCTTATACCATTAGAAGAAAGTAAACAATACAACAATATTAAATGCGCCGGTATGCCGAAAAAATGCAAAGATTTGTTTGAAATATCTATGCAAGGTACAGCTGATGTAAACGAAAACTGGAGTGATGAAGAAAAAGAGTTTTTATTCGATAAAGATAACAAGCCGATTGTTAGAGATTATAGCGACTTTAAAGTTGGGTTGAAAGTGCCAGATAAGCTTAGACCAATTCGCATACGTGGAGGCGTATTACTTGTGAATACTACTTATGAAATGAGGTGAGAAAAATGGATTATGGTGACTTATTAGAAATTATAATAGACGGTTGTGATAATACAGACTGCCAACACTGCAATTTATATAGTTTATGTGTTAAGTATGAAACTACACCACTAAAAATTAAAGATTATTTATCAGAATGTGAAAAAGAACTGTAAAATAAAATAGCGTGAGGAGAAGAAAAAACTTCTTTACTCACGCTATTTTTATATCTGTAACTTTTGTACCATTTAAAGCGGTCAGCGCAACCGAAAAGTAAACAGGCAGTATTTTTTCAACTGTGCTACCCTGTTTATTCATTAATGGAAACAAAAGCAGATACCTAATAACTTAAAGCTGATAACACAGCTTCCTTGCAACGCATATCTTTAAATCGAAAACAACCATGCTCAAAGAAATAGCGCAAATTCGATAAAAAGAAATCATTACGTTTCAACATAACATAATTTATATTATGGTCGTCAGTCGTGACTGAAATTCTAGTTAAAAAAGAACTATCTGCCTTATCATCACAGTAGATAAGACCATTTTCAGTATATTCACGTAACGCAAAGTCACTCCCTTTATATCTTAAAGTACAAAGATACTTTGACTTTCCAGTTGGTTTTTCAACAAAAGCCTTGTTATCATTCAGATACACGCATTCACTACTATAGGCAGTATAGCTATTTTTAGAAAAAGCTCTGTTAAATCCGCTATTTTTTTGCTCTATACTTGCACTTTCAATATATCCCTGTTCAAGCACAAAACCGTCACCCCTTAAAAACTTTGTGTCGTCTTTGAGTCTACCAGAAATACCCATTTCAACATAGTACGGATTTATAATGCTGACTGGATTGCTTAACATATAAACCGGGACATATCGAACTTGTTCACCTTGCCCCCTAGCTATGGATGCGTGAATACTTATAAATTTCTTAGTTTCATTATCACAATAGTGATTTGTTTCACTCTGAAATTCATCAAAAATCATGCGCTTAATATCTGAAAATAAGTGACTATATTTTTTGATTTGGTCTGCATTGTTTAAACTCAAAGCATACCCGCAACTTTTTTCATTCAAAAACAACTCTTGAAACGTTCCTTTTGCTCTTCTTTTTGATGTCATAGTATAACTAGGAAAGAATAAACTACCTAAATCTTTATAGAATTTATCGACAATATCATCTAGTTCATAATTGTACCTATATAAAAGTCCAAACTTTTCATTTTTATCAAGAAATCTGTTAATGCATAGTCTGCCAAAATAAGTTGTTTTTCCACCAGTACGGTTAGTGGTACACATGTATATTTCTGGTTTATTTCCGTTTATATCAAGCATAGATAAGAGTTTAGTTCCATCATAATATTTATTCATAAATTTATTTCTCCTTTTCTTATTAAATTATATCACACCTCTTGACATTTTTCAAGATTTAGTTTATAATAAATTAAAATGAATAAGAGAGGAAGTGAAAAAAGTATGCAGTTTTACCCTGTTATTATTGCTCTGATTTTTAATGCTCTTGATTTAGTCACAGGTATTATTTCCGCGGTAAAATCAAAAGACATTAAATCAGCAAAACTACGTGATGGATTATTCAAAAAAATTGGCTTTATACTTTGCTACATTGTAGCATGGTTGGTTGATACACAAGGGAAATATATTGGTTTTCATATAGATGTATCAATACTTCCGATTATAATCCTTTACGTATGCACAACTGAATTAGTTTCAATTCTGGAAAATATCAGTAAAATTAATTCAGACCTTTTGCCAGACAAACTAATGGAGCTATTTCATATTTCAGACATTAATAAGGAGTGATTAAAAATGAAAGTATATCTTTCACCGTCAGACCAGTGGAGCAATATTGTAGCCGGTGGTAAACATTCAGAAGCTTTTCATTGTATCAAGATTGCGGATTATGCGAGAGCATATTTAGAATTGAATGGGTATGAAGTTAAGGTTGGTTCATCAGTAGCAGAAAATACCTATAAAGACAGAGTAAAAGAAAGTAACGAATGGGGGGCAGATTTACATATCCCGATTCATACAAATGCCGGAGGTGGCCACGGTACTTTAATGTTATGTTATCCAGGTACAATAAATAATAGATATGTGAACAACATATACAATGAAGTAGCTGATCTCACTCCAACAGAAGATAAAGGTGTACAAACAACAAATAATCTATATGAAATTAATGCAACAAAATGTGTGACAGCTTATCTCGAATGTGAATTTCACGATAATGACGATACTGAAAAATGGATTGACAACCACGAAAAAGAACTTGGTAGAGCAATCGCAAAAGGTATCTGTATTGCAGACGGAAAATCCCAGTTTGCGGAATTAACGAACATAAAGAAATTTTATAAGGTGCAAGTAGGCGCATTTCGTAGCAGAAAAAACGCCGAAAAGTTGAAAAAAGAGTTAAGCAAAAAGGGGTACAACTGTTATATTGTAGAGGGGTAACATGCCAGATATTAACAAGGCTTATTCGTGGGCTATTGAAACATGCAACGCTCCAAACGTAGGATATAGTACCACATATAGGAATCAACAAACGATTGGCGGTATTACTTACTATGACTGTAGTTCTTTTATAAATTACGCTCTGTTAGCCGGTGGTTTTGAAACCCCTAATTATGCACCAAACAACAACGCATTTACAACCTACAATGAGGCAGAAGTGCTATTATCATTAGGCTTTACAGAAGTATCTGCAACTGGCGAGTATTTAGCCGGTGACATAGGTTTAAACCCAACACACACAGAAATGTGTTACCAAGGCGGGCAAGGTTCTGGCATTTTCATGGGTGCTCACACTGACAAAAGACCACTAGCAGACCAAGTAAGTATAAGTACTTATACGTCATCATTCCAAAGATTATTTCGGTACGGTGATGGTGGTGTTAGTGGCTATGGTGCTAGTATCTACGTTGTATCCGCTATGTGTGGTAATTTCTGGCAAGAATCAAATATAAACCCAGGTGTTTGGGAAAAAGAACCGCACGACTGGACAGCTTTAAACGTAGGGTACGGTCTAGGTCAATGGACGAACACAGACGGAGATACACACGGTAGACTTTATCAGTTGCATGAATGGTTACAATCAAATGGTTATGCTGATGATGATGGAAACGGACAGTGCGCGTATATCGTACATGAAAATGTGTGGATGCCTAAAACTGGGTATCAAGAGTACGCTACACTGGAAGATTTTTTAAAGTCAACTAGCACTGACATTGAAAGTCTAACGCATTATTGGAATATGTGTTGGGAGGGCATACACGACGCGTCATGGGATTATCGAGTTGAACGAGCACAAGCGTGTTACAATTTTATTTCTAGTAACGCAAACAACAACAATATTACTCAATGGATAACAAAAGATGGTTATTTAACAGAAGCAGAAATTTTTAACAATGCAGTAATGTTATATCGTTATTTTAGTGCCGGTGGTGGGGGTGGTGGAACCCCATCAAAAAGAAAAACAAAATTACCACTTTATATGATGATTCGATATTTTTAATGTTTCACGTGAAACAATTTATAAGAAAAAAGGAGTTGATAAAATGTTATTTACAAAAGGAAAGTACAAACACGAAATTGGCTTTGAAATTATGGTAACAGAAAACGGAGATATTCTTATTTCACCAGACCATCCGCTTTCTTTAAGATTATCCGAAATTTTTGATAAAAACAAGTGGACAAAAGTTGAATAGGGGGTTATAATATGGCTGTAAAAAATAAAGATGAAATTTTGGAAGCAATTAAAACAAGAGTAGGAGATAGCACGGATGACGAAACAATTTCATTTCTTGAAGATGTTAGTGACACGCTCACCGACTTAGAAACAAGAGCAAGTGGTGATGGTGAGGACTGGAAAACAAAATATGAAGAAAATGATAAATCGTGGCGAGAACGTTATACGAATCGTTTTTTCAGTAAAGAACCAGAGCCAGACCCTAAACCAGAGCCAGAACCAGAGCCAGAAGTGAAAAAAACATTTTCAGATTTATTTAAGGAGGGTTAAATATGCCTAGACGAGTTGCTGTTAGCACATTAAACGCAACAACAATGGACATTCTTAACGTAATCAGACAGAATGCTAGTTATGATTATCAGCAGAATGTGCCAGAAGTTACAAAGACAACAGATATTCCAAAAGTAGGTGAAGTAATTTATGGTACACCGGCTTTTGCGAATCAGTTCATTAACGCACTTGTAAACCGTATTGCAATTGTACGAATGCAGAGTGCAACATTCAACAATCCATATGCAATTTTGAAAAAAGGTTATCTTGAGTTTGGTGAAAGCGTTGAAGATATTTTCGTTTCAATTGCAAAAGCGGTAGATTTTGATGTTGAAAAAGCGCCAAAAAGAGAATTTCAGAGAACACTTCCAGACGTGAGAAGCGTATTCCATACAATGAATTGGCGCGTGATGTACCCGGTTACCATACAGGATGAAGATTTAAGACAGGCTTTTCTTTCAATAGAGGGGGTGCAGAACCTTATAGCAAAAATAGTTGATGCCGTTTACACCGCAGCCGAATATGACGAATTTTTGCTGTTTAAGTATCTGTTAATTAAAGCTATCAGCCACGGAAAAATGTTTCCGATTTCTACTGAACAGGCTAACTACTTAACAGATGCCGCTGTTAAATTTAGAGGAACATCGAATCTTTTAGCGTTTATGTCATCAAACTATAACGAGGCCGGTGTTAAAACAAACACACCAAAAGACAGACAGGTTATTTTCATGGATGCAACATTCAACGCAGAATTTGATGTATCCGTTCTTGCTTCTGCCTTCAACATGGAAAAAGCAGATTTTATGGGTAGACTGTTTCTTATTGACAGTTGGTCTGAGTTTGACAATGATCGTTTTGATGTTATCAGAGCAAATTCTGACGGTATTGAAGAAATTACCACAGCTGAGTTAAATCTGATGAAAGACGTAAAAGCGGTATTGCTTGATGAAAATTGGTTTCAAGTTTACGACAACAATAACAAGTTCACTGAAAAGTATGTGGCTAGTGGTTTGTATTGGAACTATTTCTACCACACATGGAAAACTGTTTCTTACTCACCATTTGCGAACGCTGTTGTATTCGTTCAGAGCACACCAACAATCACTTTACCGACTAAATTAACAGTTGAAATTATCAGCAAAGACCACAGCGAAGAAGCTACCGTGTTTGCATTAAGTGCTGACACTGACGGCGCTAGCCTTGAACCTAACAGTGTACATTTTGTACAGGATGAGAGCACTACCGCAAACGGAATTGCTATTCAGAAATACGGCGCGGTTATTATTCCAGCTTCAAAAGCGGCTACCGAAATAACTTTAGTGGCAGAGATTAATGGCCAGACTTATAAGGGAACTACAACCATTTCAAGTGCTAACAATGTTGGAGATACTGTAACAATGAACAAAGAGTAAATAGTCAATCTAGGGTGAGCTAATAACTTGCCCTAGAGTTTTGAAAGAGGTTAATATATGTATATAGAGCCTAATACCAATATTCGTATTTTAAAAGACGTTCCTTTAGATAAAACATTTGACCATACCATATATTTTGAAAGCGCCAGTGCACAGGCTACTTACTTCATGGCATTGCAAAAATATAACTTGAATAATTACACTTACCAGAGAGTTAAGCGTGGTTATGCTAGGGTTGGAATAAAAGCTGATAATTTGTATGACTGTAATTATATGATGTTTCAAAACACATCATATGGTAATAAATGGTTTTACGCGTTTATCACTTCTGTTGAGTATTTAAACAACGAATGTTCACAGATTGAATTTGAAATTGATGTAATGCAGACATGGTTTTTTGATTATAGTTTAGACCAATGCTTTGTTGAAAGAGAGCACACAGTAACAGATAATATTGGTATTCACATTGAGCCAGAAAACGTGAATTTAGGTGAGTATGTGTTTAACGATTACAAAGATTTATCTGTTGCGCTAAATAAACTTGCAGTTTTTGTTGCTGTTAGCGACGCAGATGAAGCTCCCAATGGCACAGTTTATGACGGTGTGTACGGTGGATGTACATTACATGCGTACCCACTCGATAAGCCGGAATCAATAAACACGCTTTTAACGAAATACGCTCAAAAACCAGATGCAGTTGTAGCTATGTATATAGCACCGGCTATCGCCACTGGTACTGTTATACCAGATGAGGGAATGACAATTGTTTTTTCAAAAAATGCGTATTCGTTTAATAGTTCAAGTGGTGCGGTAAGTGATGAAATGAAAATAGATGGATATAAACCGAAAAATAAAAAACTATACACATATCCATATAATTTTTATTGTATTACAAATGCGGGGGCTTCTTCACTAAATTTAAGGTATGAGTTTTTTGAAAACCTAACGCCAGCCTGGAATATAACAGTACCAATGACAATGCCTATACAATGTGTACTAAGACCGCGCAATTACAAGGGTTCTGAACTAAATTTAAACGAAACCTTAACGCTGACGAATTATCCTATGTGCTCGTGGAGTACAGATGCGTTTCGCGCATGGCTTGCGCAAAATGCTTTACCATTAGTGACAGAAACAGGGGTTAAAATGGTAAGCGGTTATTTAGGTGGTGGAGTTGTAGGTGCGACTGTAAACACTGCAAACACAGTTATGAAATCACTGTCGGAGGGGTATCAAGCTTCAATTCAAGCGGATGTTGTAAGAGGTAGTATTAACACTGGTAACAATAGTGTTGCTAGTGGACTACAATCTTTTTACGGCGGTAGATGTTCCATAAGTGCCCAATATGCCAGAATGATTGATGATTATTTCACTGTTTATGGATATGCTGTGAAAAGACTGAAAATTCCTAACAGAGATAGTCGTCCACATTGGAATTATGTTAAAACTATAGGGTGTACAATAACAGGTAGCATTCCGAGTGATGATATGCGGTTAATTTGTAGCATTTATGACAACGGTATTACATTTTGGAAAAATGGGTCTGAAATAGGTGATTATAGTTTAGATAATAGTCCACAAGGGGGTGAATAAATGGGAAACAGAAAAAGAGAAAAAACACTATTCGGTGAAAGTGCTACTGTAAATAATCTAACATATATGCAGTATTTGAACAGATTAACAGAGTTGAGCGTATCTATGTTTGAATGGAAAAATTTGCCACCAACAGTAGATGCAAGATACCTTGAATTACATTTGTTTGAGAATGGATCTATGGTTTATTTTGATGATGACGTAATAGGCAATCTTTGTTTAGACTGTTTACCTAGCGGAAGATTAGACGTTTACGGTAATCCAGTGTTAAGGCGTGCTTATTCTGGATATAATAACTACCAGAAATTGTTGAAAGAAAGCAACAGTGTTATTATATGGAATAACTATTTGCATACTAATTCTATTTTAGAAGTAAAAATGTTTGCTAAAAGATTGTATAATCTGGACAGAATTATAGATGTAAACGCTAACGCACAGAAAACGCCAGTACTGATACAGGGTACAGAACAACAGAGATTAACATTAAAGAATTTATATAAAGAGTTTGATGGTAATTCACCTTTCATTTTTGGTGATAAAAACTTAGACTTAAATTCTTTAAAATGCTTACAGACTGGTGCACCTTATGTTTGCGATAAATTGTATAATTTGAAACAAATGTATTGGAATGAAGCGTTGACCTATTTAGGTATTAATAACACTGGAGCACAAAAGCGTGAACGAATGTTAGCAATTGAAAGTTCACAAGCACAGGGCGGAACTATTTCAAGTAGGTATTCCAGATTGCAGAGCAGAAGAGAAGCTGTTGAAAAAATCAATGCTATGTTTGGAACTAATATTGAAGTCAATTATAGAGAAGATTTTATGAGTGTCTATGAGGGGCAAGGAGTTGATACCACAGAGGGAGAAAGTGAGGTTGTGTTAAATGAGTAAGTATACAACTGAGGTTCGTTTTATCTGTGAAAGTAAGTCGGGACTTGAAAATTCTAAAGGGTGCGATGATGTTGACGAAATTTTAAATAATAGTTGGAATAAAATTTTTACAACAAAAGCTGAAATTTTCGACGAAAATTACAGGGCTGTTATTTGCAAGAAAATTTTAAAGCATTATTATTTAAGAGAGATTTGCTCTGAAACTGTTGGTATCTGGAAGTTGTGGTTAAATACAAGATTAGAAGAGATTTTACCGTATTATAATCAGCTTTACAAAAGTGCTTTGTTAGAATTTAACCCATTGTATGACGTGAATATTACAAGAACACATAACCGAACTATTGACGAAAATAAAACAGAAAATGGGACTAGCACAGAAACAAGCACAGATAAAAATACAGGAAGTGGGACAAGGGATAATACTACAAGTGGTACTAATAAAAATAGTGGTACAAGTAGTGTTACTGATAATGGTTCTAGTAATAGCAAAGACTTGTACAGTGATACTCCACAGGGGGCTTTAACTGGAGTTGAAACTGAAACATATTTGACTAATGCTAGAAAGATTACTAATACAGATAGCAGTACAAGTGAAAGTACTAATAGTGGTAATGGTGAATATAAAGATACTGGAAGCGTTAAATATAGCGATACAAGTGAAAGAGCAAATACAAAAAATGGAAGTAATAGCAATACTGGAACGGTGAATAATACAGAAGAATATTTAGAAAGTGTTAGCGGTAAACAGGGTAGTGGAAGTTATAGCGAAATGCTGAAAGAATATCGTGATACGTTTCTCAATATTGACAGAATGGTTATTGCTGAATTTGATGATTTATTTTTCGGGTTATGGTAAAGGAGAAGAAGTATGCGTGATGAAAGAACTATAAAACCTAATGCGCCAGCTGATTTTACACCACAGCTGGGAGATTATAAGACGTTGCAACCGTTTAGATACTGGTGTCAGAAAGTGTTGCCATTGGTGTATGACGATAGTTTAAGTTATTATGAATTACTTTGTAAAATTGCTGATTATCTAAATAAAACAATCAATGATGTAAATCTTGTTACAAATGATATAAATAGCCTATACAAAGCTTATGAGGAATTACAAAACTACGTAAATAATTATTTTAACAATATCAATCTACAAGAAGAGGTGAATAATTGGCTAGATTCTGCTATATCAACAGGTAAGTTACAATTATCGCCATTTAGATATAATATTATGAACGAAAATGGTGATTCAATAGAAGATAAAATAATATCTGCTATTAATAAAGGGTACGATTACTTATACGTGCCGACAGGGGAATACAACCTTACAGAAAAAACTATTGAAATATCAAAATTCGTAGATATTTTATTTAGTGAAAGTGCAATTGTGCACCCATTAATTAAAAATGGTGCACCTAATACATTTATATACGCTTCAGCAGATTTTATTTTAACAGGTGGTAAATTTGTTGGTGAAGCACATGCACCTAGCTATGGTACTAATAAAATACCAGGTTTTATAGTAGGTAAAGGTTGTACAATGTCATTTAATAATGTAACTTTTGATACATTTCAACCTTATAATTTTACAGCGGCAGAAAAACCAACAAGGCTCCGTACTGCTACAATCGTTACATGCTATGACTGTTCTTTAAGTTTTGAAAAATGTAACTTTTATAACATAAAAAACTACGAATTTATAACTCAATTAGTGGTCAACAAAAATAAAAAAGAATTATTTACAATATTTGATTCTTGTGTATTTAAAAACGTTAATTATAGCATTAATTTAAGAAGTGGTAATTGTCGTATAACAAATTGTTATGCTAATACAGACTATGATGGTTCACTATTTAACGCATTTTGCACTAACATATATGCTATCAATAATAAAATGAATATATTAAGTGGGAACTCATTCATAGATAACACAGAGGGAGGGCTTTATAATTCAGATTATGTGTATCTTGATAATAACGATTGTAGTGTAATAATATTCTCAATCAAATCAGTAATAAAAAACACAACTAATGTTACGTATGAATGTACCATTAAGATAGATGTAGATTTTGACTACGACACGTATAGAGTGCAACCAACACAACTTGAAGCGTATTTTACCGAGTGTGATGACATCAGATTTGTACAAATAAATGTTGAAGAAGCAACACTTAATGTAACTTTTGATAAGTGCTCAATAACCAATAATACACCTAACTCCACTAGCAAAGGAACGGTAAAATTTTTTGGTTGTTATATCGCACCTAAAAGTAGTATAACCGGTGTAAAACAAATGAACTATATAGGTTGTACTCTGAGTGGTGACGTTAAAACGTACGGAACTGTTAAACCTGTTTTGTTTAGTGGGTGTGTTTCAGAAAAAGAAATTACATTATACAAAATTTCAGTTACTAACGATGAATACATTGTTAGTGGATGTTATAACATTAATATACCTAATTAATTATAAATTTCACCAATCATTTAATATGGTTGGTGAAATTATTTATCCACTTTTAGGGTAGTGCGTGGGGTGGAATCGAACCACCCTACACCGTCACGCTTTATTGTAATACCCTCTTTTTTCTAATTCTGAATGTATTATGTTTCTTATTTTCTCTGCTTTTGCTTCTAGCGCAAAGCATTCGTCTGCGTGATATTGGTTCGATGCTTCACAAAAAACAATTGCTAACTCATTAAATGTATCTTTTGTTGCTGTTATGTCTCCTAAATCACCCAATGTAATAGTAATTCTTTTTTCTTTCATATTTATTCTCCTTTTCGTATTAAATTGTTTATTTCCTTTTGACAATTATATTCTAACATATATACACATATATGT
>ERZ791927.1688-NODE-1688-length-16182-cov-3.949340_pt1 | contig 16182 bp, 15 predicted proteins | sample MGYA00510130_ERZ791927 | MGnify/ENA primary metagenome ERZ791927 (study PRJEB30046, sample SAMN00792055) | human gut metagenome | study: EMG produced TPA metagenomics assembly of the A metagenome-wide association study of gut microbiota in type 2...
ATATCCACGCGCAGAAGAACATGGACACGGAGGTACTTAACGACCGGACGACGGACGTTAAGCATGACCACACGGAAACCATTGGTAACGACCAGAAGATAACGGTGGGGTTGGGCCAGACGGTGAATGTGGGGAGCAAAAAGGAAGGTGGTCATGACCAGAAAGTGATAGTGGCGAACGACCGGTGCATCACGGTACGTAACGACCAGATGCTGAAGGTGACGAACGACCGGACGGTGAGCGTGAGTCACGATGACAGTCTGTATGTCAGAAATGACCGCTGGGTGACGGTGAAAGGGAAGCTGGAGCACAGGACGACGGGGAACCATATCAGCCAGGTGGAGGGGAAGCACAGCCTGGAGGTGAAAGGCGACCTAGCGAGGAAGATTAGCGGTGCGCTGGGAATGAAGGTCCGGGATGAAATCGTACTGGAGAGTGGCGGTAAAATCACCATGAAAGTGGGTGGTTCGTTTGTGGTCATCCATTCAGGGGGCGTGGACATCGTCGGGCCGAAAATCAATCTCAATAGCGGCGGTAGTCCGGGAGCGCCGGTGCCGACGCTGCAACCGGCGGTTCTGAAAGCGCTGGCAGATGATAAAAGTTTAGCGGCTGAGCAAAATGATAGTAATGCATCGTCCGATCAGAATGATTACAACGATGAGGGTGAGGAAGCGCCAGAAAAATCGGTGTGTAAGGAGTGCCTGAAAAGGGCGCAGGAAGCAGCCGCCGCTTTTGCGCCTCGTGGATAAGGGAGAAAGACAATGATAACAGTATCGCCACACGCTACCGATCAAGACAAATATATTATCTGGCTGAAGCAGGCTGAATCATTCTGTTCTGCCGCTGGTTTGGATTACATAGATGTGCTTGTTGACCAGGCTGGAACAGACCAACCTTTGCAAAATGAGATGCTTCATCTGTGGCCAGCCATTCACTGGTATGCCCTGTTTGAAGGAACGCCTGAAGCTGAGACGATGGAGTATTCCCCTGTAGTGTTACGCCTGTACTTTGCGCTCAGTAGTCATCGCAAATTTCTGGCACAACTGATGGCGTCATTTGCTGATACGCCGCGTCTTACTTTGTTGATATCCCCTCTTACATTCGACCTGCTGGGGCGGCATCTTCAGGTATTGTCACAGGTTCAGTGGGAAGAACAGACCGGATTGCTGCGTTACTATGATAATCGGGTGTTCCCTTTACTGTTCACACATGTTTTGACCAACGAGCAGCAGGCGACATTTACTGATATTGCGTTGTTCTGGAGCTGGTTAGACCGTGATGGAGAGATTAACTGGAAATCAGGAAGTTTTTCACCAGAACGCAGGCTTACTGACAACCCGGAGATGAATCGGGTGGATGATGTACAGGTGGGATTGATGGGCTGTATCTGCGACGCTGAAGCCCTGATGAAGGAGAAAGCAGTCAGTGAACTCAGTCAGGAAAGCTATTTTTCGCACTGTCTTGATATTGCTATCAGGGCCAATGACGCGGGGATATTTCGGGGCTTTGCGGGACTTCGAGGGATAATATTGTGGTGATGTACAGGGGTATACACAAAATCATTCAAGTTGCATCAAGGCGGCAAGCGGGCGAATCCCCAGGAGCGTGCATAAGTACGTGACTGGGGTGAGTGAACGCAGCCAACGCAGAGTCAGCTTGAAGGACGATGTGTATATTTATCTTTTTAAAATTCCGTAGCTGTTAATATCAAGAGATAATCGTGAAATAAACGGAAAATCAAGCTCGACATGTAATGGTAGTATCCATCATGTTGCATTTGTGTTCGATCGTAATGTCAGTTCACGTGGTTGCAATATATTTTGCGTAATATCATCAATGCTCTGTCGATATCCCAATGTGTGACAATCGAAAGATATGTGTTTTATTTGCTTCTTTGTCAAAGCTTTGTTGTCGTAGAAATAATACCAATTAATCAAAATCTCGCAAAGTAAAGGAACCAGCAATATGCCCGTCGAAATAAAGAATGGTATTGGTGTGAGAGCGATTTTTAAATATTTTTCGCTAATGGTTTTATTTGCAGTGTCAGGCTGTTCAATGACGAGAAATAGCGGTGATTACACTGCTGGAGATATTAAAGGTATGAACCATACCGATGTTGCTATTAATTATTTCAGTATCAATGGCTATGGCGGACAAAATATAGTTCCGTTCGGGGAGCGGGGGGGTATTGTTGCGTTATGTTGCCAGATAAGTGGCATTCTGGATTAAAAGCCCGGATTGAGTGGGGAATTACACCAAATACAGTCCCTCTGCCACCACTCTATAAGGATTGGGATAAATATCAGGCCTGGGAGAAAAAACTCAAAGAAAGTTACATTCAACATACCGCAATTGTTGATATCCCGGAATACGGTGCTGAGCGTTGTGGCATGACCGTTCATTTTCTGCCATGCAATCAGATAAAAGTGACAACAGTCTGCCAAGGGTATGGTACACCAAATTATCCCATCAAAGAACCCCGCGAGATGAAGGAACCAGCAACATGTCCATCAAAATAAGGAAAAGTATAAGTATGAGAGCGATTTTCAAATGTTATTCTCTAATGATTTTATTTGCAGTATCAGGCTGTTCAATGGCGAGAAATAGCGGTGATTACACTGCTGTGGATATTAACGGGATAAATCATACGGATAAGGCTATAAATTATATACACATCAATGGTTACGGCGGACCAAATATTGGTCCATTCGGGGACGGTGGAGGATATTGTTGCGTTATGCTGCCAGATAAGTGGCATTCTGGATTAAAAGCCCGAGTTGAGTGGGAGGTTGATCCAAATACAGCTCCTCTGCCTCCAGGCTATAAGGACAGGGAGAAATTTGAAGCATGGAAGAAAGTTGCGCTAAACAGTTTTAGAAAATATTCAACAATTGTTGATATCCCGGAATATGATGCTGAGCTTTGTGGCCTGACCGTTCATTTTCTATCGTGCAATCAGATAAAAGTGACAACCGTCTGCCAGAAATATGGCACACCAAATTATCCTATCAAAGAACCCCGCGAGATGAAGGAACCAGCAACATGTCCAGCAAAATAAGAAATGGAATGAATATAACAAAAGTAGTTAAAGGCTGTCTGGTATTAATTTTGATGGTGATTTCGGGTTGCTCAGCAGCTAATTACGACGATTATACTGCAGGTGATCTCCGGGCAATAAATCATATTAAAGGTATCAGTATTAATTGGTTCACCGTAAATGGTTATCGGGTCCATGGTTTGGGCGGTGGATATTGCTGCATAATGTTACCAGAGAAGTGGCATTCTGGATTAAAAGCCCGGATCGAGTGGGAAGTAGACCCGACCCCCCTTGAACCTATTGCAATGAAAAAAGAAGGTTTTGGCTATGAAGAAGATGCTTATGCTAAACATGCTGCAAATTATCAAAAATATAAAGTAATTGTTGATATCCCGGAATACGGCGCTGAACGTTGTGGCCTGACCGTTCATTTTCTGCCGTGTAATCAGATTAAAGTGACAACCGTCTGCGAGGGCTATGGTACACCGAATTATCCTATCAAAGAACCCCGCGAGATGAAGGAACCTGCAACATGTCCAGCAAAATAAGTGGTCTGGCTTTTCCGTGTTATGCCCCCCCGGTGTTCCCTGAAGATGGGCGATTAATATTATCTGAAGCGCAGGTAAACGCGAACTACCTAAAACAAATCAATAAAACAGAAGAGCACAAAACCAACTGTAGTAAACAGGCTGGATTTAGAATTGGCTTTACGTGTAATCAAAGTCTGCATATTAGTCTGTTTTTTGATGGTACAAATAATAATGAATATAATGACACTCCTGGACACCCAACCAATATTGCCAAACTGTTTCATACGACCTATCAGAACGCAGAAGAACAGGGATATTTTAACTACTATATACCGGGTGTAGGCACACCATTTCCCAAGATAGGTGAAATGGATTACAGCAACAGCGGGCTGGAGTTCGCTACTGGTGGTGAAGATCGAATTAATTGGGCATTATTACGCCTCGTGGATGCCCTGAGCTATTCCATTGACCCTTCCCATAAGCGACTGGATGATAATGTGGCAAAAGAGCACATTCCTCTTATGCGCGCTCCCTGGCCTATGACTGGTGAAGTGAATCGTCGCAATGTGATTAACCCCTACCTGGAAAAATTACAGGGACTGTTAGAGCAAGCCAGTCCGCGCCTGCTAAACGTAAAGCTGTTTATCTACGGATTTTCCCGTGGCGCAGCGGAAGCACGAACTTTTGTTAACTGGTTGACTCAGTTAGCTTGCCCGCAGGAGCAACAGGTGATGTTGGCCGGGTTAGCTGTCAGTATTGAGTTTTTGGGGCTGCTGGATACCGTAGCTTCTGTGGGGGCGGCGCATGTTTTACCGGGCGCTGCCGGTCATATGGGATGGGCCGATAGTACTCAGCAACTCCCTGATGAGAGGCAGTTTCCCGGCCTGATTAAATGCTGCCGCCACTTCGTTGCCGCGCATGAGCAGCGGCTGTGCTTTCCGCTGGATTCAATCCGTCGTCCAGACGGAAATTATCCTTTAAATGCAGAGGAAATTATCTATCCGGGGATGCACTCTGATGTCGGTGGTGGCTATCCCGTTCGCGATCAGGGGAAGTCCTGTGGTGACTCAGGCGACATTCTTTCTCAGATAGCCCTGCATGATATGTATCTTGCTGCATTTGATTCAGGAGCACCACTTGCTGTTTATTCTAAATTTGTTACTCCATTAATAAAAGGTGTGTCGCCTCTGCGAATTATGAGTCCTTCTAGCGTAAAGGAATTTACGATTGCTAATTCATTAACAAAACGCTTCAACATCTGGCGACAAACGCTGCTGAACACCACTTTGCAGGGCACAGAAGAAATGATTGATACGAGGGAAGGTTATCACCCCTATCAACTTGCCCAGGTTCTTCAGCAAATTAAGGCTATGGGAGACGGACTCTATCCACAATTTTTTATTGATTCACTGGGAACGGGAACGCGAACTCAGCCCTGCGCTGAATTACTGGCTCTCTATGATGACCAGGTTCACGACTCCCGCGCCTGGTTTATGCAAAGTTCGCTGGGTGGACGCGAACCCTGGGGCGGTTATTTTCGCTACCGCATGATTTACTTCGGTGATGAGGCTAATAAAGAGCTGAAGCTAATCTCTGCAGATGGCGAAGTTGTTGGCGATCAGCCCACATCCAACCGGGTCATTTATTGGATGGAATCGAAAACGGTGAGCCGAGGTTAAGTTCATAAGATTGAGGGGTTGGAGACCGGGAAAATGTAGACATGTAGTGCCTAATCACCCCAGTTCAAACCCATCCGCATCCCGCCATGCCGGAAACTTCACTCTGTACTCCCAGGGAAAGGTCAAGTAATCAGGGAAAGATCATCAGGAGTACACTTTTTGTACTAAATAATTCGCATTTTATGTTCAATAATTGAGGTGTTCCTTATTACCTAAAGCTGTTTTTCATTGCTTATGCATGATCAAATACTCATTGCATAATTAAGGGGGGCAAAATGGATCTTAAAAAATTGATGGAACATATTTCTATTATCCCCGATTCCAGGCAAGCCTGGAAAGTGGAACATAAATTGCCAGATATTCTATCTGTTAACTATTTGCGCCGTTATTTTTGGTGCATAAGGCTGGGAAGATATAGAGGATTTGGGGAAACACATCCCTATTTTTTGAAGTGATATGGTGATTTTGAAAATGGTATTCCTGTTCACGATATCATTGCCAGAGTTGTATCCTGTATCAGTCCTGCAAAATTTCATGAGTGCTTTATTAACTGGATGCGTGACTGCCATTCCTCAGATGATAAAGATGTCATGGCAATTGATGGAAAAACGCTTCGGCACTCTTATGACAAGAGTCGCCGCAAGGGAGCGATTTATGTCATTAAAATCCGTCTTCATATTATTTGCGATGTCCCTGATGAACTTATTGATTTCACGTTTGAATGGAAAGAGCTGAAGAAATTATGCATGGCAGTCTCCTTTCGTTCAATAATAACAGAACAAAAGAAAGAGCCAGAAATGACGGACAGATATTATAGCATTTCTGCTGATTTAACCGCAGAGAAGTTCGCCACAGCGAACCGAAATCACTGGTACGTGGAGAATAAGCTGCACTGGCATCTGGACGTGGTAATGAATAAAGACGACTTCAAAATAATAAGAGGAAATGCAGCATAATTATTTTCAGGGATACGGAAGATCGCTATTAATATTTTAACGAAAGATAAGATACTCAAGGCAGGGGCAAGATGTAAGATGTGAAAAGCAGCTGCGGACAGAGACTACCTCGCGTCAGTCCTTGCGGGGGCGGGCTTTCGTAATCTTGCTCTGCAAGGGATGATAAAAAGTGCAACTTTATTCCACGCAGCTATTTAGACAGCGTACAGTAAACAAATGAAAGTTGTTATTTCAATGGTCAGGGCAAGAGCATGAAGTGTTTACTACACACTATGCTCTTGTCCTGGCGTCAGGTCTTGTTTGGAGGGATAAATGGTAGATATTGTCGAGGCCGATAAAACGGATATTTATTTCATTCAGGAGAGTGTTTATGGCAAAATCGGGTTGCCAGCTTTTGGTAATACAATAGGACCATCCGCACAGCAAGTTGTTAAAAAGGTATTCGCTGTCGTTAAAGAACGAGATAAGACACATGCAAAACAGAGATTATTGTTGGAATATAATGGTAACAAACTCTGGATGAATGCTATTGATGGCAGTGAAGCTATCCTACCAACAGAATTTTCTAAGCGATACGAACTTTCATTATTCAATACTACTAATTTTGGAGAAGATCCTTTTCCTGATGTTAATTTATATAATAATATGAAATCAAGTTTTTTTGTAAGGTTTGGTGGAACATCCCATCCCGAGGCTTGGGCTATTTATAATGCAAGTACGAAAGAGGTTAAATATATAGAAACTGCAAGAGAAATTGATAAAATATTCAGTGATTTTAACTTGAGTGGTCCATTGCCAATTCACATTGGTCAATGATTTTTTAAATTGTGTGATTAAATAATTGAACATTAATGATGATTTATAGCATCATTATTATTCTATAACATGAATAAACGGATTGAATGTGTTATGTTAAAAATGAGTTTATACGTAATAATATTGTTATTTTCCCTTCAGTTTAGTGCAGCCATTACTGGCAAGGAAAGTGAGGTTGTTTCACCATTATTAATGGATGTTAATCCTTCACTAACAATGGAAAATATTTCTGAATTATCCACATCATCGGAACCATCGCAACAGGGGGTATTTCCTGTAATATGTACTCGACTTCATCCTGGCTCCGTAATGAAACGTCAGTTATTAACCGGCTGGGGGCCTGTTTTTATAATTGGTGATGATCCTTTTTCTCTGCGCTGGATGAGTGAACATCTGGAGATCCTTAAATCGCTAAATGCCCTTGGTTTGGTTGTTAATGTTGAATCAGTAGAACGAATGGAGGTATTACAGCAGCGGGCTGATGGGTTATTGTTATTGCCAGTTATCTGCGATAATTTTGTGCAAGCTCTGCAATTAAATGCTTATCCGGTATTAATCACAGAGATGGAAATATCACAATGATTAATAACATAATTACTGCTAATAATATGGTGATTTTGAAAATGGTAATCCTGTTCACGACACCATAATCAGAGTTATGTCCTGTATCCGTTCAGTAAAATTTCACGAATGCTTTATTAACCGGATGCGTGAATGTCATTCTTCAGACGACATAGACGTCATTGCGATTGATGGAAAAGCACTTCCACACTCCTGTGATAAAAGTCGTCGCAGGAGAGCGGGCTTTCGTAGTCTTCCCCGACTCTCCCCGGCCCTAAACACAACCCCCACTCACCACAACCTAAACTCATCCGCATCCTGCCATGCCGGAAACTTTTCTCTATATTCCCGCAATGCCATCATCGATAGCTCCGCATCAATGCGCGTTGCCTGATGCGCGTCGGCAGTAGCGATAATCTCGCCTTGTGGATTAATCACCCGGCTGTCACCGCGATAATGGCAGCCGTTGCCATCGCTGCCGACGCGATTACATCCCGCTACATACGCCTGATTCTCAATCGCGCGGGCTGTCAGCAATGCCTGCCAGTGCAGAGAACGCGGTGCAGGCCAGTTGGCAACGTAGATGGCGAGGTCATAATCGTTGAGATTGCGCGACCACACCGGAAAACGTAAGTCGTAGCACACCAGCGGCAAAATACGCCAGCCGCGCCATTCCACAATCACTCGCTCATTGCCCGCTTTATAATGCAGATGCTCATCTGCCATGCGGAACAGATGACGCTTATCATAAAAATGTACCGTGCCGCCCGGCTCAACCAGCAAAAAGCGGTTAACCGAATCAGACTCCGTTTGTAATGCAACACTGCCTGCAATCAGCGCATTGCACTGCTGCGCTTTAGCGGTCATCCAGCTCACTACGTCATCTTGTGCTAGCGACGAAGCTGCCGCTTCCATGGCAAAGCCGCTGGTAAACATCTCCGGTAGAACGATCACATCGCGCCCGGTAATACCTTCCAGTTGACGATCAAAATGGCGCAGGTTGGCAGGACCATCCATCCACACCAGTGGTTGCTGCAAAAGCGTAATCTTCAAACCAGGCACGGTGTACAACTCCTTTATGCGAAGGGTTTTATAACTCTAACACCTTATCAGGCAGTTGCCTTAGCGCAGAATAAATTGATAACAAATGCTGATATTGGAAATATCTGATTTGCAAATTATCGTGTTATCGCCAGGCTTTAGGGAGTTAATCACATGGGCAGGATAAGCCCGGGAGGAATGATGTTTAAGGCAATAACGACAGTCGCCGCTCTGGTCATCGCCACCAGTGCAATGGCGCAGGATGATTTAACCATTAGCAGTCTTGCAAAGGGCGAAACCACCAAAGCGGCGTTTAATCAGATGGTGCAAGGGCATAAGCTGCCTGCCTGGGTGATGAAAGGCGGTACTTATACTCCCGCACAAACCGTGACATTGGGAGATGAGACGTATCAGGTGATGAGCGCGTGCAAACCGCATGACTGTGGCTCGCAACGTATCGCTGTGATGTGGTCCGAGAAATCTAATCAGATGACGGGGCTGTTCTCGACTATTGATGAGAAAACGTCGCAAGAGAAACTCACCTGGTTGAATGTGAACGATGCGCTTTCGATTGATGGTAAAACGGTGCTGTTCGCGGCGTTGACCGGCAGCCTGGAAAACCATCCGGATGGCTTTAATTTTAAATAATTAGCGGATAAAGAAACGGAGCCTTTCGGCTCCGTTATTCAATTACGCGGCTTCAACTTTCCGCACTTTCTCCGGCAACTTTACCGGCTTCGTCGCCAGCTCTTCCGGATCAAAGTCATCAACGTTAATACTGCGCAGACGGCTTTCTTCAGCTTTCACCAGAATAGCGGCTTCATCTTTATCAATCAGCCCCTTCGCCAGCGCGTTGTGCGCCAGTTCATCCAGACGGGTAAACGGCAGGTTTTTACCCAGCTCTTTACAGATCCGCTGATGAATCGGGTCGGCGGCAATCACATCCACTAGCGCCTCTTCCAGTAAACCAACCGGGTTATGCTCGCTCGGCGTCAGGTACTGACCGCGACCAATGCGGGAACGGGTGGCGTTCGGCACTTGTAAAATCTTCGCCACCTTATGATCCAGCTTGTCAGAAGGTGCCAGATAATGACGTCCGGTCGGGAAGATCACCACATTCAGCAGCCCGGCAACCACGCGGTTCGGGAAGTTTTGCAGTAAATCGTCCATCGCCTGTTCTGCCTGATACAGCGCATCCTGTACGCCCCAGTGCACCAGCGGCAGATCGGCTTCATTACGGCCTTCGTCGTCATAACGCTTCAGAACGGCAGAGGCGAGGTAAAGCTGGCTTAAAATATCCCCCAGACGTGCCGAGATACGCTCGCGACGTTTCAGGCTGCCGCCCAGCACAGCCATCGAGACATCAGAAAGCAGGGCGAGGTTGGCGCTCAGGCGGTTCAGGTGCTGATAGTAGCGTTTAGTGGCATCGCCGGTTGGCGTGCTGCTGGTTAAACCGCGCGTCAGGCCCAGCCAGAAGCTGCGAACTTTGTTGCTACCGACGTGACCGATATGTTTAAACAGGAGTTTATCGAACGCGTTGACGTCATTGTTCTTCGCCGCTTCCATCTCTTCCAGCACGTACGGATGGCAACGAATCGCCCCCTGACCGAAAATCATCATGCTACGGGTCAGAATATTTGCCCCTTCAACGGTGATGGCAATCGGTGCCCCCTGGTAAGCACGGGCCAGGAAGTTGCTTTGCCCGAGCATAATGCCTTTGCCACCAGTGATATCCATCGCATCAATAATCGACTGCTGCCCGCGGTGGGTACAGTGATACTTAACGATAGCCGACAGCACGGCGGGTTTTTCACCGAGCATAATGCCGTAGGTAATCAGCGATGCCGCAGCATCCATTACATAGGCATTACCGGCAATACGCGCCAGCGGCTCTTCAATCCCTTCCATCTTACCAATAGAAATTTTGAACTGACGGCGAATGTGCGCATACGCACCCGTTGCCAGTGCTACCGATTTCACGCCGCCGGTTGAGTTGGAAGGCAGGGTGATGCCGCGGCCTACCGAGAGGCACTCCACCAGCATCCGCCAGCCTTGCCCGGCCATTTTCGGCCCGCCGATGATGTAATCGATCGGCACGAACACATCTTTACCGCGCGTCGGTCCGTTCTGGAACGGTACGTTCAGCGGGAAGTGGCGACGACCAATTTCCACGCCCGGCGTGGTGGTCGGGATCAGCGCACAGGTAATACCTAAATCTTCTGCACCGCCGAGTAATTTCTCCGGGTCGGAGAGTTTAAACGCCAGACCAAGCACGGTCGCAATCGGTGCCAGCGTAATGTAGCGTTTGTTCCAGGTCAGACGCATTCCCAGCACCTGCTGGCCCTGCCATTCGCCCATGCAGACAATCCCGGTATCCGGAATCGCGCCCGCATCGGAACCCGCTTCGGGGCTGGTCAGTGCAAAGCAAGGGATCTCCTGACCACGCGCCAGACGCGGCAGATAGTGATTTTTCTGCTCGTCAGTGCCGTAATGTTGCAGCAGCTCGCCCGGGCCTAATGAGTTCGGCACGCCGACGGTAATCGCCAGGATCCCGCTCACGCCGGAGAGTTTTTGCAGCACGCGAGACTGGGCATAAGCCGAGAACTCCAGCCCGCCGTACTCTTTTTTGATGATCATCGCGAAGAAACGATGCTCTTTAAGGTACGCCCATAACTCCGGCGGCAGGTCCGCCAGCTCATGAGTAATCTGGAAATCATTCGCCATCCGGCAGGCTTCTTCTACCGGACCGTCGAGAAACGCTTGCTCTTCAGCGGTCAGGCGCGGCTGCGGATAGTTATGCAGCTTTTTCCAGTCCGGCTTGCCCTGGAACAAGTCGCCCTCCCACCAGGTGGTGCCCGCATCAATCGCTTCTTTCTCAGTGCGCGACATCGGCGGCATCACCTTACGGAAACCGCGAAATACCGGTGCGGAAATCATCGACTTACGCATAGGCGCAAAGTTAAATGGCACGAGGATAATGGCCAGAGGCACTAGTACCCACGCCGACCACAGACCAGCAACGCCGAGGACGGCTGTCCAGGCGAGCAAAATCAGACTGCTGATAAATAAGCTCACGCGGTGATAGAACAATGCGCCGAGCAGGACAACCGTAGCGAGAATACTCAAAATCATCATAACGAAAAGCCCCTTACTTGTAGGAGGTCTGACCACTTGTGATGATATGGTTGTAGTGGATGTAAAAACATTTAGCAATGTGTTTACAATATAATTACAACAAAGCTCACATTGTTGCTGTTTTTATCCGCACTTCAGGTCAAAAAGTCCTGGTCATAGCACCTGCCCGTACTTCTCGCTTTTGGCGGTATCCGGTACACTGCATTTTGTCTATTACATTTATGCTGAAGGATATCCTCATGTACCAGGATCTTATTCGTAATGAACTGAACGAAGCGGCGGAAACGCTGGCTAACTTTTTAAAAGATGACGCCAATATTCACGCCATTCAGCGCGCGGCGGTCCTGTTAGCAGACAGCTTTAAAGCCGGTGGCAAAGTGCTTTCCTGTGGCAACGGCGGCTCCCATTGCGACGCCATGCACTTTGCCGAAGAGTTGACCGGTCGCTACCGTGAAAACCGTCCGGGCTACCCGGCGATTGCCATTTCTGACGTTAGTCATATTTCCTGCGTCGGTAACGATTTTGGTTTCAATGATATTTTCTCCCGTTACGTTGAAGCGGTAGGTCGCGAAGGCGATGTACTGCTGGGGATCTCCACCTCCGGTAACTCTGCAAACGTGATCAAAGCGATCGCAGCGGCGCGTGAGAAGGGGATGAAAGTGATCACCCTGACGGGTAAAGACGGCGGCAAAATGGCTGGCACGGCGGATATTGAAATTCGCGTTCCGCACTTTGGTTATGCCGACCGCATTCAGGAGATCCACATTAAAGTGATCCATATCCTGATCCAGTTAATTGAAAAAGAGATGGTTAAGTAAGTCTGGCGTAGGCCGGATAAGGCGTTTACGCCGCATCCGGCATTTGTGCTCTGATGCCTGATGCGACGCTGACGCGTCTTATCATGCCTACAATCTGCACCCGAACCGTAGGCCGAATAATGCGTTCACGCCACATCCGACCTGAAAATTCTTAAATCAATCTTCGCCGGGGGCCATGCGCTCCCGCTGTTGTGGAGGTTACCCATGTGCGAATTGCTCGGGATGAGTGCCAACGTCCCTACCGATATCTGCTTTAGTTTCACCGGACTTGTACAGCGTGGTGGTGGAACCGGGCCACATAAAGATGGCTGGGGCATTACCTTTTACGAAGGTAAAGGCTGTCGCACATTTAAAGATCCGCAACCCAGCTTTAATTCCCCCATCGCCAAACTTGTCCAGGACTACCCGATAAAATCCTGTTCGGTGGTGGCTCATATTCGCCAGGCTAATCGGGGCGAGGTGGCGCTGGAAAATACTCACCCGTTTACCCGCGAGTTATGGGGGCGTAACTGGACTTATGCCCATAATGGACAACTGACGGGCTACAAATCACTGGAAACCGGCAACTTCCGCCCGGTCGGTGAAACCGATAGCGAAAAAGCCTTTTGCTGGCTCCTGCATAAATTAACGCAGCGTTACCCGCGCACACCGGGCAACATGGCGGCAGTGTTTAAATATATCGCCTCACTGGCGGATGAACTGCGGCAGAAGGGCGTTTTCAACATGCTACTTTCGGATGGGCGCTATGTAATGGCGTATTGCTCGACTAATTTACACTGGATCACCCGCCGCGCGCCGTTTGGCGTGGCAACGTTGCTGGATCAGGATGTGGAAATCGACTTCAGCTCGCAGACCACACCGAATGATGTGGTCACGGTGATTGCGACACAGCCGCTGACGGGCAATGAAACCTGGCAAAAGATTATGCCAGGTGAATGGCGCTTATTTTGCCTCGGGGAGCGTGTAGTTTGATGCCAGTTGTGGCTGCACAACTTCGTGGCTTAACGGCTTGCTGACCACGTAACGGCCATTGACCACAGAAACGGTCGGTGGCTTACGGGTTTGCTCAAAGTAGTCGTAGCCCGGCTTCAGTTGCTCCCAGAAGTCCTTAAAGTTGGAATATTTATGGCGCTTCATATTGGCGTCGGTCATGCGGAACGGATAAATACTCACTTGCACGCTCGGCTGACCAAACACCAGCGCACCAGTAACGAACTGGAAGATCTCATCAATACCCTGATTGGTCATCGCGTAGCAGCCGATGGAAACACAATCGCCGTGAATCATCAGGTATTTCCCTTCATAACCATGCGCACGGTCATAGGCATTTGGGAATCCAATATTAATCGCTTTGTAGTAACGGCTGTCTGGTTTTAACTGATTACGCTGGACGCTATAAAACCCTTCCGGGCTTTTGAAATCGCCCTGACGCTGTTTTGGCCCTAAGCCGCCGGAATATTTACAGATTTTATAGCTGTCGAGCAGTTGATATTGCTCGCCCATTTTGACGTAGAGATCGAGCGTACGTTCTTCCTTGAAGATCTGGATGTAGACAGGGGATCCCATCAACTGCTGCTTATACTCTTTGCTCACTGGCGTGGTCGAGCTACTGCTGCCCAGCAAACCGGCAAACGAAACGCACGGGATCAACAACATCGCAAGAATTAATGCGATTTTACGCATACTGCTTATTCCTTGATAAAACGGTTACACACGCCAGGACGGCAAAATGAATCCCAAATCGGAATAGTCTGGATTTGGAAGGCTCACATTATCACCAAAAGAGTTTTACGCAAGCCTGTCGGCGCAGGGTTTACAAATTTAGCACAGGGGCAGTTTTCAAGAGTCCGAAAAGCGCATGGATTGTAGATTTATTTCTTATTTCCTAAGATTATGAAACCGCAATAGTAATATGCAAATAAGCAATTAATAATCCCGTTTACTCCTCCGGTCTTTTAAAATTCTCACCTTCATTCAGCTGGTTTATGTCCTTCATGTCTTCGTTCTTGCACGGCAGATTTCTGCATCCAGGCGTGTTTTCGTTATGCGTTTTGCTCCCTTTACTCGCCAGCGCCACCACATCACATATCTCTTTTAGCTACGCCGCCCGCCAGCGGATGCAAAACCGTGCGCGTTTATTAAAACAGTACCAAACCCATCTGAAAAAGCAGGCCAGCTATATTGTGGAAGGCAATGCCAAAAGCAGAAGGGCGCTGCGCCAGCATAATCGGGAGCAGATAAAACAGCATCCAGAATGGTTTCCTGCGCCGCTCAAGGCGAGTGACAGACGCTGGCAGGCGTTGGTGGAGAATAATCATTTCTTAAGCAGCGACCATCTACATAACATCACCGAAGTGGCGATTCACCGCCTGGAGCAGCAGCTAGGTAAGCCTTATATCTGGGGGGGCACGCGGCCTGATAAAGGCTTCGACTGTAGCGGGTTGGTTTTTTATGCCTACAACAAGATCCTTGAGGCTAAGCTCCCGCGCACGGCCAATGAGATGTACCACTACCGTCGGGCAACGATTGTGGCGAATAACGACCTGCGCCGGGGAGATTTGCTGTTTTTCCATATCCACAGTCGTGAGATAGCCGACCATATGGGCGTATATCTTGGAGACGGTCAGTTTATCGAGTCACCGCGCACCGGGGAAACCATTCGGGTAAGTCGGTTAGCCGAACCTTTCTGGCAGGACCATTTTTTAGGCGCGCGACGGATTTTGACGGAAGAGACGATTTTGTAGGCCGGATAAGGCGTTCACGCCGCATCCGGCGGTTGTGCGCCGGTGTCTGATGCGACGCTACGCGTCTTATCATGCCTACAAATCTGTGCATTTTTTGCGAGCCGCTTTCCCGATTTAACACAACATCATTGCCGACTTTTCCTTTTCTTCTTACCGTTGAGAAAAAGGAGTCGTTATGTCTGAATATCGTCGTTATTACATCAAGGGGGGAACCTGGTTTTTCACGGTAAATTTACAGAATCGTCGAAACCAACTTTTGACCACCCAGTTTCAGACGCTCCGTAACGCTATTATTAAAGTTAAGCGAGACAGACCTTGTGAAATTAACGCTTAGGTAGTTTTGCCGGAGCATATGCATTGCATATGGACATTACCTGAAGGCGATGATGATTTTTCCTCGCGCTGGCGGGAAATTAAAAAGCAATTTACCCATGCTTGTGGATTGAAAAATATCTGGCAACCACGTTTTTGGGAACATGCTATCCGCAATACCAAAGACTATCGCCATCATGTTGATTATATTTATATAAATCCAGTAAAACATGGTTGGGTAAAACAAGTGAGTGATTGGCCATTCTCAACGTTTCACCGCGATGTTGCGAAAGGGTTATATCCCATCGATTGGGCGGGAGACGTAACGGATTTTAGTGCTGGGGAGCGTATCATTTTATAGCTGTGCGCCGATGCCTGATGCGACGCAGACGCGTCTTATCATGCCTACAAAACCGCGCTCACCCGTAGGCCGGATAAGGCGTTCACGCCGCATCCGGCGGTTGTGCATCGGTGCCAGATGCGCCGCTACGCGTCTTATCATGCCGACAAAACCGTGCTCACCCGTAGGCCGGATAAGGCGTTCACGCCGCAT
>ERZ791927.1731-NODE-1731-length-15806-cov-5.852263_pt1 | contig 15806 bp, 12 predicted proteins | sample MGYA00510130_ERZ791927 | MGnify/ENA primary metagenome ERZ791927 (study PRJEB30046, sample SAMN00792055) | human gut metagenome | study: EMG produced TPA metagenomics assembly of the A metagenome-wide association study of gut microbiota in type 2...
ATGCCGCCGACCGCACGCGCGCCGTCCGCCAAAATTTGCGGCAGTTCCCGCAAAGACGGCACATCGGGTGCATACAGCTCCTCAAGCGGGCTTTCCCGATCGCAAAGCAAATCCTCAAGCTGCATGGCGGCGATCATGGCATTTGTCAGCCCCCACTTGTTGAAGCCGGTCGCCACGAACCAGTTGAGCCGATCGGCGGAAAATCTGCCGATATACGGCAGCCCCCGTGCAGGGACACAATCCTGCGCCGAAAAGCGTCCCGAGATGTGCGCTTCGGGAAACCATATCTTTGCCTGCCGTTCCAATTTTTCAAAGCTGTCATTTGCTGTTCCCGTGCGGTATCCCGCGCCGCAAAACAGCAGCCGATCGCCGACGGGACGCAGCGAGATGCCGTCCTTGTCCGTGCCGTAATACATATCCTGCGGCAGGTCTTTCACATCGGACAGTGTGAGCACCGACGCGCGCTCCTGATGCATGCGGGCAAAATACAGTCCCGGAAAATTGACAAACGGAAAATGACACGCAAAAACGATATACGGTGCTTCAACCGCACCATTTTCCGTGATGACGCGCTTTTCCTCCACCCGCAGCACCGGCGCGTGCGTATATACCGTCAGGTTTTCCGCCAGCGTATACAACAGCTTCAGCGGGTGCAGCCGCCCCTGTTGTTCAAAATACACCGCCCCGCTCACCTCGATCGGCAGAGCGGTGTGTTTCGTGAATGTCGCCGCAAAGCCCAGCCGCTGTGCCGCCGCGCACTCCTCCTGCAGCAGGGTGGGATCGCCCGTCGTATACAGATAGCTGCGGCAGACCTCCCAATCGACCGCCAGTGAGCGGCTTTCGATCATGTGCGCATATGCTTCTATCGCGCGGCGACGGCTTTGCGCGATCGCCTGCGCCCGTGCTTCTCCCCTTGCAAGCAGCTTGCGATAGCAAATACCGTTTTGCGCCGTGACCTTTGCGGTCGTTCTCCCGCTTTGTCCGCCGCCGATCTCCCCCGCTTCGATCACCGCCACATCTTTTCCGGCGCGCTGCAGCCGATCGGCGAGCAGTATGCCGGCAAGCCCCGCGCCGATCACGGCAACGTCCGCTTTCACCGTGCTGTCAAGCGGTTTGCCCTGCGGCGGTTTGGTCGTCTCCTGCCAAATAGATCTCAAAAAAATCCCCCCTGCCATATCTTGCAGGTATAGTTTGCAACATATGGCAGGGAGTATACAGGTTTATTCGTCTTCTTTTGTAGGGTCGGACAGGCTGTAGTTGGTTCTGAAGATCGGCGCCAGCGTGTCCGTTTCCGCCATTGATATGTAGTCATCCTCCGAGACGATGATGTGATCCACCAAATGGATGTCAGCGACCGCCAGCGCTTTGGCAAACATCTGTGTTGTGCGAATGTCGGCGCTGGACGGATAGGCGTGTCCGTTCGGGTGGTTGTGAGCAATCGCTACCTGTGTCGCGTTGTCCTGCAGTGCCTGCCGCAGCGCACGACGGATGTTGATGTCCGCCGAGTTGACGCTGCCTTTGGCGATGCGGGTACAGTTGAGCAGCTTGCGCCGATTGTCCATCGACACCAGCAACACACATTCGTCCCGCTCGCCCGCAAGGCGGTATTTCACCAGTTCGCCGATCTTGCTGCTGTCGGACAGGATCGTGCCGATGTCGCACCGATCCACCCAATACCGTTTGGCAAGCTGTCCCGCAAAGCAGATCAGCGTTGCCGCATTGTCGGTGATACCGGGAATCTTGCGCAGGTCGGCGAAGGATGCCTCCAGCGCTTTATAAATACTGCCGAATTCATTGAGAACGGCATGTGCCAGCTCGTTGGTATCCTTCATGGGTATGCCGAAAAACAGCAGCATTTCCATGACCTGATGCGGATCGAATTTCTCAAGCCCTTCGCTCAGAAAACGCTCCTTCACCCGTTGGCGGTGCCCCGCGTGGACGCCGCCGGGGCGTTCTTTCTTCTTTTCGTCCTTTTTGTCAGCGGCAGCTTCCGCTCCTTTCTCTTTCTCCTCTACCGTTTCTTTTTCCTTTGTTGCCATGACGCTCTCTCCTTTAACGCATATTGAAAAATGAAATAAAGGCGTTTAGCCGCAAAAGACTTGCGGCATTCAATACTCTGTGATATACTTCCGATAAGAAAGCAGGTGCAGTATGAAAACAGTGGTCGTCAATGCAAACGATGCCGGTCAGCGCCTCGACAAGCTGCTGACCAAAACCTTCCGCAATCTTCCCGTCTCGCTGATGTATAAGGGCATCCGTACCAAGAACATCAAGCTAAACGGCAAGCGCTGTGAGATCTCCACCCGCGTCTGTGCGGGGGATGTCATCACAGTTTATCTGAAAGACGACGTGTTGGACGAAACACCCGCGGCGCCGGATTTTATGACTGCCGGCAAGGAGTTGTCCGTTCTGTATGAGGACGACAACCTCCTGCTTCTGAACAAGCCCGCGGGGCTTTTGGTGCATCCGGATGAGAACGAATACCGTGACACCCTCATTTTCCGCGTGCAGCGCTATCTGTTTGAAAACGGGGAATATGACCCGCAGAACGAAAACAGCTTTGTGCCCGCACTCGTCAACCGCATCGACCGCAACACAAGCGGCATTGTCATTGCCGCCAAAAACGCCGCCGCCCTGCGCATTCTCAACGAGAAGCTCAAGCGGCGGGAAATTCACAAATACTATTTGTGTATCGTACACGGCACCTTCATAGAAAAAAGTGCGCTGCTCGAAGGGTATCTCGAAAAAAACGAAAGACAGAACCGCGTGTACATTTCCGATAGGGGAGGTGTCGGCGCGCGCAAAATCGCAACGCGCTATACCGTTCTTGACGAAAACGACCGCTATTCCCTTTTGGAGATCGAACTGCTCACCGGCAGAACGCATCAGATCCGCGCCCATCTCGCCTCAATCGGGCATCCCCTGCTCGGCGACGGGAAATACGGCACCAATGCTCTCAACAAGGGCACCGGCTTCACCAGACAGGCACTCTGCTCCTACCGTCTGCAATTCGACTTTTCCACCCCCGCCGGCGTGCTCGACTACCTGAACGGGCAGACCTTTTCGTTGGAACGGGTGGATTTTGCGGAAGATTTTGCCGCAGGAAAAATATGCTGATCAACTGACACGCCCCGCAAACTGACTTTGATACAGGTTCGTGTAGAACCCGTTTTGCGCCAGCAGCTCCCGATGGGTGCCGCTTTCGATGATGTTGCCGTCCTTCATCACAAGGATCTTGTCCGCGCTGACGATGGTGGAGAGACGGTGTGCCACAACAAAGCTGGTTTTTCCCACCATCAGCTTTTCGAACGCTTCCTGGATCTTTGCCTCTGTGCGGGTGTCGATCGAGGAAGTGGCTTCATCCAATATCAGAACCGTCGGCTCGCACAGCATGATGCGGGCGATGGACAAAAGCTGCTTTTGTCCCTGCGACAGCATTTCGTTGTCGCTTTGCAGCACCGTGTCATAGCCCTGCGGCAGCTGGCGGATGAAGCCGTCCGCAAACGCCGCCTTTGCCGCCGCCGTCACCTGCTCCATGGTGGCGTCCGGTCTGCCGAGCGCGATGTTTTCCCGCACCGTGCCGGTCACGAGCCAGGTATCCTGCAGCACCATGCCGATGCTGCGGCGCAGCGCCGTGCGCTGCATTTCCCGTATATCCGTGCCATCCATGCGGATGGCACCGCCGCCCACATCATAAAAACGCATCAAAAGGTTGATAAGCGTCGTTTTGCCGCAGCCGGTCGGTCCGACAATGGCAATGCGCTGCCCCGTTTGCACCTCAAGCGAAAAATGCTCGATGAGCGGACGTTCGGGCGTATACGAAAACTGCACATCGTCAATGGAGACCGCCCCCGATTGCAGCGGAACATCCCGCGCATCGGCGGGCGTTTTTTCGGTTTCCTGCTCCAAAAGCTCGAACACACGTGCCGCACACGCGATGGCATTTTGCAGCTCGGTGATAACGCCGGTCACCTCGTTGAACGGCTTGGCGTATTGGTTGGCATAGCTCAAAAGACTCGAAAACGAACCCACTGTCAGCCCGCCGTCGATGACGGCAAACGCGCCGATGAGTCCCACCGCCGCATAGCTGAGCGCGTTGATAAACCGCGTGCTGGGATTGGTGAGCGAAGAAAAGAAGATGGCTTTCAGCGAGCAGGCGCGCAGCTTTTCGTTCAGCACGTCAAACTGCTTTTGCGATTTTTCCTCCTGCCCCATCGCCTGCAAAAGCTTCAGATTGCCGACGCGCTCCTCAATGAGCGCTGTCTGATCGCCGCGCACCGCCGACTGTTCACGGAACATGTGGAAGGTCTTGCCGGAGATATATTTCGACAAAAACAGCGACAGCGGCGTGACCAGGATAACCACCAGCGTGATAAGCGGGTGCAGCGACACCATCAGACCGATCGTGCCGAGAATCGTCATCACACCGGTGAAAAGCTGTGAAAAACCCATCAAAAGTCCGTCCGCAAACAACTCCGCGTCGGTGATGATGCGGCTGACGATCTCACCGGCGGGATGCGCGTCCAGATATTTCAGCGGCAGGTGCTGCAGCCGTTCAAAAGCGGCATTGCGCATGTCCTGCACCACATGATAGGTGATGCGGTTGTGGATCACCTGCATCAGCCACTGCGACAGTGCCGCCGCGGCAATGAGCACCAAAATCTGCAGCACGATGCGCGCGATGCCGTCAAAGTCCACCCTGCCGACACCGATCATGCAGTCGATCGCCCGTCCCACCAAGATCGGCACCGAGAGCGTTGCAAACACGCTGACGAGCGCCAAAAGCAGCGACAGGTACAAAAACACCCTGTGCGGACGGATATATTGCCACACCTTTTTCAAGGTCAAACGCTGTTCACGCATTCACGCCCGCCTCCTTACTGCTTTGGGACGCATAGATCTCCCGATACACCGCGCAGTCGCGCAGCAGGCTGTCGTGCGTGCCGATACCGACAAGCTCGCCGTTATCCAAAACCAAAATTTTATCCGCGTGCATCACCGCCGACGCACGCTGCGAGATCACAAACAGGGTCATCCGCCCCGAAAGCGCGGCAAGCGCCGTGCGCAACTTTGCCTCGGTGGCATAATCAAGTGCTGAGCTGCTGTCATCCAAAATGAGCACCTCAGCTTTTTTCACCAGTGCACGGGCAATGGACAGCCGCTGCCTTTGACCGCCGGAGAAGTTGCGGCCGCCCTGCTGCACTTCCTCGTCAAGTCCCGCAGCCTTCGACTGCACCACTTCCAGCGCCTGTGCCGTGCGCAGGGCATCCTCGATCTCTTCGTCGGTGGCATCCGCTTTTTCCCATTTCATATTTTCCCGCAGCGTGCCGCGAAACAGCACGCTCTTTTGCAGCACGACCGCCATGCGGCGGCGCAGCTCCGCCTCGGGATAGTGCAAAATGTCTTCGCCGCAGAAATCAACTGTGCCGTCGGTTGCGGCATAGAAACGGGCAATCAGCGCCGCCAGGGTGGATTTGCCCGAGCCGGTACCGCCGATGATGCCCACCGTCTCCCCTTTTTGGGCAGAAAAGGAGATGTGCCGCAGCGCGGGCTCACCCGCGCCGTCATAGGAAAAGGACACGTCGTCAAACGAGATCGCCGGTGCGTCTTCGACGGTCTTTGTCGTCTCGCCCGCCGTTTCTCTTGCGGGAATGTCCAAAAGCACCGCAATGCGGTCGGCACAGGCAAAGGATTTTGTCAACGTGATGATGAGATTGGCAAACTTGATCAGCTCCACCAAAATCTGCGACATATAGTTATACAGCGCCACGACCGTGCCCTGTGTCATCAGCCCCGCATCCACCCGCACGGCACCCGTGCGGATGAGCTGTAAAACCGCAAGGTTCACCAGCACCAGCGTCAGCGGATTCATGAGTGCTGAAATCTTTCCGACAAATTTCTGGAAACCGACCAGCGCGCGGTTTTCGCTCTCGAAAGCCGCAATCTGCGCATCCTCCTTGCAGAAAGCGCGCAAAACGCGGATACCCGTCAAATTTTCGCGCGTTCTGCCGAGCAGCGAGTCCGTCCGCGCCTGTACCTTTTTATACAGCGGAATGGACACCAACATGATGGCAAAGACCACCGCAAACAGTAAAATGATTACCAAAAGGAAAATGCGCGCCGCTGCAGCGTCCAGCGTGAACGCCATGATCATCGCGCCGAACACGATAAAGGGTGAACGCAAAAAAAGGCGCAAAAACAGGTTGACGCCGGTTTGCAGCTGGTTCACATCGCCGGTCAGGCGGTTGATGAGCGTCGGCACACCGAGGCGGTCGATCTCCGAAAAGGACAGCGACTGCGTATGCGCGAACACGCGGCTGCGCACCGCCGCAGCAAAGCCCGTCGCCGCTTTGGCGGAAAAGAACTGCGCCATCACTGCCACGCCGAAGCCGACAAGTCCGAGCAGGATCATCAGCAGCACGCGGCGGGTGATGAACGCCTTATCCCCCGCGGCAAGTCCTTCGTCGATGATGGACGCCACCACGAGAGGGACAAACAGCTCGAACACTGCTTCCAACAGCTTGAAAAACGGCGCGAGAAAACACTCTTTACGGTATTTTTTCAAAAAGGGTAACAGTTTTTTCAAGACAAGGACTCCCGATCACATGATAAGCCGTATGGCGCTTTTTAGATTTTTGACAGTGAAATGCTCGCTTCCCGGCATCCGTTCACCGTCCAGCGTCCAATCCATATCGGGCGAGGCGGTGATCTCAATGTCGGAGGCGGCAAGGAACGTGATGGCGGAGCAATCGTATTTCTGTCTTGTCAGCGCCAGCACGATTTCATTGAGTTCAATAGCATTTGCGGGAGATTTGATGAGCAGCAGTTCAAATTTGCCGTCGTTCATGTCCACGACCTCGGGGCTGAGCGTCAGGACGCCGCCGACCGAGGTAGAGTTGCTCACCGCACCGAAGATATATTTTCCTTCCACGACCCGCTCCGGCGTTTCAAAGCGTACCGAAAGCGGACGGATCGAAGGAATATCCTTGATGCCTTCAAGAACATAGGCAAGATGTCCGAGCGCGTTTTTGACGTTCTGCGGCGTGCTGTAGGACGTCTTGGTGAACGCCCCGAACGATGCCACATAGGTGAAATAGCGGTCGGAAAATCTGCCGACATCCAGCGGCTGCGGCGTGCCCTCGCAGACAAGCTGCGCGGCTTTCATTATGTTTTTCGGCAGCTTCAAGCTGTTGGCAAAATCGTTGGTGCTGCCCGCGGGAATATAGCCGATCGGCACGGTCAGCCCCGTATCCAGCACGCCGCAAACGACCTCGTTGAACGTGCCGTCGCCGCCGATACACACAATACGGTCGGCATTTTTGCCGTGCTCCTTAATGATCTCTATCGCGTCGCCGCGCGCCATGGTCGGCATGACCGTCGTCACAAAATCGTGCGCGCGGAAAAGCCCCAGAATATCTGCAAGATACCGCCGCGCACGCTTCTGCCCCGAACAGGGATTCATGATCAAAAGAACGCGCTCACTCATCCAAAGCATCTCCTTTTTGCGCATCCTCCTTTTCCTTTTTGCGGGTCGGCAAGCTGCGCCATCGATTGAATTCTTTTATCAGTTCTGCAAGCGTGCCGTAGACACTGTCGAGCGGCACGCGCCGTTCCTTGTATGCACCCGCACGGTGCAGCGCGTCGATCTCCGCATAGCGGTCATAGGCGGCGCGCACCGCCGTTTCCCAGGAAATATAGATCTCCTGCATGGCATGCATGCCGATCTCCCGCAGCACCTGCGGATTTTTGCAGGCAAAGCGCATCACTTTCGCGGCGGACTCCGCATTTTCCTCACAGAGAATGCCGTTTCTGCCGTCCGTGATCCCCTCGGCGGCGCAGCTGCCCGCGATCAGCATGCTGGCAAGACCGCACGCTGCCGCTTCCCGCACAACGATGCCGTTGGTGTCAAAGGTGGACGGAAATACGAACATGGTTGCGCGGCAAAAATAGGCGCGCAGACGCTCGCGGTCGCGCTGTGCCCCCGCAAAGATGCACGTCTCGCCGAGTCTCAATGTCTCGGCATATGCCTTTATCTCCTCAAAGTCGCCGCCCTCACCCACAAACAAAAGGCGAAAGCGCAAGCCCTCATTGCGCAAAAGGCGGGCGGCATCCAGCAGGATGCGGATGCCCTTATACCACATCATGCGTCCGACAAACAGCAAAACCGGCTCGTCATCGGCAATGCCGTGCGCCGCGCCGATCTTGGCAACCGCCGCGTCATCCGCACGGCCGCGCACAAAATCCACGCCGTTTTCCATCACGCGATAGTCGCCTGTGTAGCCCAGCGTGCGCAGATTTTCTCCCGCGCCGTTGCTGACCACCCACACCTCATCGCACGCCTCGATGTTGTTGACCAGCACCTTGATCGCCAGCCGCTGCAGCTTTTCCGAGCGGATGGTGTTTTTGATGTCCACGTCGAATTTGGTGTGATAGGTAAACACCAGCGGTTTTTCGGCGGTTTCCCGCAGCACCCTTGCCAGCATGGTGGAAGCGATCGGGCAGTGGCTGTGGATGATATCGAAATTTTCTTTGTTTAAGCGGTCCAGCACCTTTGCATCAAAGGGATAGCCCGCGCGGTAGCCGCAGAATTTGGAGAAATCCACGCTGGGATACCGCACGACCGGAAACGGAAACGCATCGTCCGACACGTCCGGATAGGACGGCGTCACCACCGTCGCGCTGCCACCGCATTTACGGATATTCTCCGCATAATTGACAACGGCGTTGCCCACCCCGTCGATGAGCGGCGGAAACGAATCATTGAGCAGGCAAACTTTCAGATCCTTCATATACACACCCGCATTTGCGGGTTATACCCCCTTTTTCTACCACAGGGTAATACCATACCTATCTTATCCAAAAATTGCCGTAATGTCAACAAAAAAACGGGTGTGATATATCACACCCGCCTCTTTCTTCTCAGTATTCTGCGTTGCCGACTGTTCTGGGATACGGAATCACATCACGAATATTCGACACACCGGTCAAATACATGATGATGCGCTCAAAGCCCAGTCCGTAGCCGGAGTGTGTTGTGCCGCCGTAGCGCCGCAGATTGATATACCACCAATAATCCTTTTCGTCGAGGTGACATTCTTTCATCCGTTCCAAAAGCACATCCAGCCGCTCCTCGCGCTGGCTGCCGCCGATGATCTCGCCGACGCCCGGCACCAAGAGATCCATCGCCGCCACCGTTTTGCCGTCGTCGTTAAGACGCATATAGAAGGACTTGATCTCCTTGGGATAGTCGGTGACGAACACCGGACAATGATAGATGTGCTCGGTCAGATAGCGTTCGTGCTCGGTCTGCAGATCCATGCCCCATTCCACGGGATACTTGAAGTCTGCACCGCTCTTTTTCAGCATTTCCACTGCCTCGGTGTAGGTGACCTTTTTATAGCTGCTTGCCGCCAGCGTCTCCAGACGCTCCAAAAGCCCCTTGTCGACAAAGCTGTTGAAGAATGCCAGCTCCTGTTTGCAGTTTTCCAGCACATGGCGGATGATTGACTGGATCATATCCCAAGCAAGTTGCATATTGTCGTGGAGATCCGCGAAGGCAATCTCCGGCTCGATCATCCAGAATTCCGCCGCATGGCGCGCGGTGTTGGAATTTTCCGCACGGAAGGTCGGACCGAAGGTATACACATTGCTGAACGCATGCGCAAAGGTCTCCACCTCCAGCTGACCCGACACCGTCAGGTTGGTGCTCTTGCCGAAAAAGTCCTTCGACCAATCCACAGAGCCGTCCTCCTTGCGGGGCAGATCGTTCGGATCAAGCGTTGTCACGCGGAACATTTCGCCCGCGCCCTCGCAGTCGGAGCCGGTGATGAGCGGCGTGTGCACATACACAAAGCCGCGCGCATGGAAGAAAGAATGAATGGCAAACGCCACCTCGCTGCGCACGCGGAACACTGCGGAAAACAGGTTGGTGCGCGGACGGAGATACGCCTGCTCACGCAGATACTCCACCGTGTGGCGCTTATTCTGCAGGGGATAGTCCGGCGTAGAAGTCCCCTCCACCGTGATCTGCGTCGCCTTGATCTCAAAGGGCTGCTTCATTTCCGGCGTCAGACGGACAATACCGTGCACGACCAGCGCCGCGCCGATGTTCTGTGCGGCGATCTCGTCATAATTATCGAGCTTCTCCCGCTCAAAAACCACCTGCACCGACTTAAAGCAGCTGCCGTCGTTGAGGTCGATGAAGCCAAACGCCTTGCTGTCGCGCAGGTTGCGCACCCAGCCGCCGACCGTGACTTTCTTTTCCGCAAAGGCGTTCATGTCGGCATATATTGCCTTTACCGCTGTTCTCTGCATGTCATCACCGCTCCTTTTTCTGTTTTCCGAGATAGGCTTCTTTTATTCTCTCATCCACCAAAAGCTCTTTGCCCGTGCCGCTCATGGTGATCTCACCTGTCTCCAGCACATAGGCTTTGTCCGCCACCTGCAACGCCATGTTGGCGTTCTGCTCGTTGAGGAGCACGGTGATGCCTTCGCTGCGGATGGTTTTGATGATCTCAAAAATGCTCTGCACCACCAGCGGTGCAAGTCCGAGGGACGGCTCATCCATCATGATGAGCTTCGGGCGGCTCATCAGCGCTCTGCCGACCGCCAGCATCTGCTGCTCGCCGCCGGACAGCGTCCCGGCAAGCTGCCAGTTGCGCTCTTTAAGACGCGGAAAAAGATCATATACATACGCGATATCATCGGAAAGATTGTCATGTCGCAAGTATGCCCCGATCTTCAGGTTTTCCAGCACCGTCAGGTTGGAGAACACGCGTCTCCCCTCCGGCACGAGCGTCACGCCCTGCTGCACGATCTGATCCGGCGACTTGCCGACCAGCTCCACCCCATCCATGCGGATGGACGCCGTCTGCGGCTTGACGATACCGGCGATGGTGCGCAGCGTCGTGGACTTACCGGCGCCGTTCGCGCCGATCAGCGTCACGATCTGCCCTTTCGGCACATCCATGCTGATGCCCTTGACCGCGCGGATACCGCCGTAGGAAACCGTCAGATCCCGAATTTCCAGTATATTACTCAACGTTCTGCACCCCCAGATATGCCTCGATCACGCGCGGATCGTTCTGCACCTGCTGCGGTGTGCCGGAAGCGATCAGCTTGCCGAAGTCGATCACATAGATGCGATCGGAAATGTCCATGACCAAATTCATGTGATGCTCAATGAGGAACACCGTCAGATGGAACTCGTCGCGGATGCGGCGGATAAACGCCGTCAGCTCTTCCGTCTCCTGCGGGTTCATGCCGGCTGCGGGTTCGTCCAGCAGCAAAAGCGACGGCTTTGTCGCCAGCGCGCGGGCGATCTCCAAATGCCGCTGCTTGCCATAAGGCAGCGATGTGGCGATCTCGTCCTTGACATCGGCAAGACCGACGATCTCAAGAAGCTCGAGCACTTCGCGGCGCATCTGCATTTCCTCTTTGTGATTGAGCATAAATGTCGCGGTGAACAGATTGCTCTTGCGGCGCATATGCGTCGCGACCAGCACATTTTCAAACACCGTCATGGATTTGAAAAGGCGGATGTTCTGAAACGTGCGCGCCATGCCGAGCTTTGTGATCTGATCCGGCGTTTTCTTCATCACATGCGTATATTTCCCGGCATTTTCACCGGCATACAGCCGTTTCATCTTGCCGGTGGGATGATTTTCCAAAATGCGCTTATCCTTGAAATAGATCGCGCCGTTGGTCGGCTGATACACGCCGGTGACCGCATTGAACGCGGTCGTCTTGCCGGCGCCGTTGGGGCCGATGAGTGAGACAATCTCACCCTCATAGATCTCCATCGAGAAATTGTCCACTGCCACCACGCCGCCGAACTGCATGGTGACATCCTCTAAGCGAAGTACGGTATTCATATGGCTTTCTCCTCCGCTTTCTTCTTTTTATGAAACAGACCGGCGATCTTTTTCGGGATGCCGACAATGCCGCGCACTATACCGAGCGAGGAAAATTCGTGATCGCCCATGATGCCGCGTCTGAAGAACAAGACAAAAATCATGATGATGGCAGAAAACACCACCAGGCGGAAGCCGTTGCGGAACAGCGGCGACTGCATGCCGAGAAACGAGCCGCTGTCCAGTCCGCGCAGCCACCATTCCTGCGAAGCGATATAGAGAAAGCTCGCAAGAACAGAGCCGGTGATAGAGCCGATGCCGCCGATAACGACAATGAGCAGAATTTCATAGGTCAGCGCCGAGGTAAAGGGCGATGCGTTGGTAGAACCGACATAGATGGCATACATCGCGCCGCCGACACCGGCGAAAAACGAGCTGGTGAGAAAGGAGATCATTTTGTGCTTTGCCAAGTTGATGCCCATTGCCTCCGCCGCAACCTCGTCGTCACGGATGGCTTTGAAAGCGCGGCCATAGGTGGAGTGCAGCATCAGCGCGATAATGCCGATGCAGACGACCGCCATGAGGAAAAACGGCATCACAAACGACAGCTTCCGAAACGGCGTGTCCGCGAGCAGATCCTTGAACGTGTTGAGACCGCTCAGCGGGAACGAGCCGTTTGTGAGTCTGCCGAGCTTATCCCACTGGATGATGGTGCGCAAAATTTCCGCAAAGCCCAGTGTCGCGATCGCCAGATAGTCGCTTTTGAGTTTCAGAACCGGCAGACCGATCAGGAAAGCAAACACCGCCGCGACAAGTCCTGCCAGCAGGATGGCGACGAGGATGGGCAGCTGGAAATTCACGACGGGCGTCTCCCCCGCCTTCAGCGAAAAGCTGAACACGCTGGCGCGGGTGGCATCGCTGATGGAAAAGATGGAATAGACATAGGCACCGATCAGCATAAAGCCCGCCTGTCCGAGCGAGAAAAGCCCCGTGAAGCCGTTCAAAAGGTTCATGGAAACCGCCACGACGGCATACACGCAGCCCTTTTGCAGCACCTTGACGATCATGTCAAAGGAGTTGGAGGTCGTGTCAATGACGATCAGCACGATGCAGAGCGCCAACAGCAACACAAGATTGCCGAGCGTGTTGATCTTTTTTTCTTTCTGTGATAATGCTTTCACGCTGACACCCCCTCAGACCTTTTCCGTTGTTTTCTCACCGAAAAGCCCGTTGGGCTTCACGCAGAGAACGACAATGAGCAATGCAAATGTGAACGCGTCGGAGAAGGTCGTCATGCTGACGTCTCCGATCTTCACGGCACGAATGAGATTTTCGCAGATACCGATGATGAACGCACCGATCACCGCGCCGGGGATAGAGCCGATGCCGCCGAACACCGCGGCGACAAAGGATTTCAGACCCGGCATAGCGCCGGACGTGGGAATAACGGAGGGATAGTTGCTGAAATACAGGATCGAGCCGACTGCCGCCAAAAGCGAGCCGATGACAAACGTCGTGCTGATAACGCGGTTGATCTTGATACCCATGAGCTGTGCCGTCTCAAAGTCCTTCGAGACCGCACGCATGGCGATGCCGATCTTCGTGAATTTGATGAGCATGACCAGCGCGACCACCAGCACAATGGTGAGCACGGGCGTGATAAGCGTCACCCACTTGGTGGTGGCGCCGAACACGGTCACCGTTTCGGAAAGCCACGGAATAGACGTATACGTCTTGGCAAGGCCGCCCGTCACATACAGCGCGATGTTCTGCAGCATATAGGAAACACCGATAGCGGAGATCATCACCGACATGCGGGGTGCGGAGCGCAGCGGCTTATATGCCATGCGCTCCACGGCAAAACCGAGAATAACGGTGCCGATGAGCACGAGCGGGATAGACAGATAGAGCGGCATCGCCGTCGTGGCATACACCATCACCAGTCCGGAGACCATGAAGATGTCGCCGTGCGCGAAGTTGATAAGTCGCAAAATGCCGTAGACCATCGTATAGCCGATCGCGATCAGCGCATACTGCCCGCCCACGGAAATGCCCGCCAATAAATATTCCATGCGAATTCCTCCAAAAATTCCGAAAGCCAAAGGGGAAAATTTCCGCCTTCGGCATATACCGCAAGGTCGGATGCCAGATACAGCATCCGACCTTGCAGAAAAACTCGATTATGCTTTAGTCAACGCCCTGTTCCTTCACAAAGGTCCAGGCACCGGTCGCCGTGTCCGCCGCCTTGATGTAGGCAACGGTGCGATCCGCATCGCCGGTCGCGTTGAATTTGATCAGTCCGGTCACGCCGTTATACTGCACATTCGGGAGCGCCGCCATGATGGCTGCGCGGTCGGTGGAGTTCGCCGCCTTGATGGCTTCCAGCGCAACGAAGTAGGCGTCATAGCCCATCGCGGAAACAGCAGAAACAATGTCGTTGCCGCCGTTGTTGGTGAGGTTCTGCGCGTTGCCGTTCAGCCAAGCCTTAAAGCCGCTGTCGAAGTCGGGGTTGCCGCCCTCCTGATAGAAGGTGGTGATGTTCACCGTGACATCCTTGCCCTTTGCCGCGTCCAGCACCACGTTGCTGTCCCAGGTATCGCCGGCATACAGCGGGATCTTGACGCCCTGTGTTGCCGCCGCTTCGATGATCAGCTGCGCATAGGAAATGGAGGTCGGGGCGAAGATTGCCTCGACGCCGTCGTTCTTGGCATTATTGATGAAGGAAGTGAAGTCCGCCTGGTTCGCCGGGAAGTTGTTGGCAATCACCTCGCCGCCCAGCTTTTCAAACGCCGTCTTAAAGCTGCTGGCAAGACCGAGGTCATAGGCATTGCCGAGCTCCGCCAGCGTGTACGCCTTGCGCACGCCGTTGTCATAGGCGTATTTCGCCAAAACCGCACCCTGGAACGGATCAAGGAAGCAAATGCGGAAATAGTGCGAATTGTTCTCGGTCACCTGCGTGTTGGTGCAGGTGATGCCGATGGCGGGAAGTCCCGCTTCCTTGAAGGTGGGAGACGCTGCGATGGAAACAGACGAGCCGTAAGAGCCGAGGACGATCGAAACATCCTTATGTACCAGCTCCGCCGCAGCGGTCACCGCTTTGTCATCGGCAGACTGGTTGTCCACCTCAACAAGCTCGACTTTATAGGTCTCGCCGCCGATCTCGACGGTCGGCTGCTTGGAATTGGCATATTTCACGCCGAGTGCTTCCTGCTTGCCGCCGGCACCGTTGTTGCCGGATGCAGGCTCAAAAATGCCGATCTTCACGACCTTCTCGTCGCTCGACGAACCGCCGCAGCCCGCAAAGCACAGGCAGCACAGCGCTGCCGCAAGAACCAAAGCCAACAATTTTTTCATATAGTATCCCTCCCGATACCCTCTCCGCATATGCGAAAAAATTTAATAGAGACACTATACAACATAATATGACACTTGTCAATAGGAAAATGAAAAAAATGAAACATTTGACACCGAAACTTGCAAAAACATCTTTATGCCCGATGCGGCAGAATTTCGGTCACACACGCCTCACCGTTTGCGACGCAAAACGCGATATCCCAAGCGCCGCACGTGAAACGATAGACTCTTTCCGGATCGTCCTGATAGGACGGGCGCGGATCCTGCGCCAGGATCGCACAAAGTGTTTCCCTCTCTTTTTCGGAAAAATGTGCAGGGGGATCATGCGGCAGTTTCACTCTGAGCGATTTTTCGCGCACCGTGTCGGCAAAACCGCCGACAGCGTCGGGGTGACTGTCCGTAAACGGCAGATAGGGCTTGATGTCATAGATCGGTGTGCCGTCCATCAGATCGGCGCCGCCGACCAAAAGCTGCGGTCCGTCGGGCGTGTGCAGACGCACCTCAAGCAGGCGCACCGAGGAAAGCCCGATCGGATTGGGGCGAAAGGGCGAGCGCGTCGCAAACACGCCGACACGCGTGTTCCCGCCGAGACGCGGCGGG
>ERZ791927.1732-NODE-1732-length-15806-cov-2.711129_pt1 | contig 15806 bp, 7 predicted proteins | sample MGYA00510130_ERZ791927 | MGnify/ENA primary metagenome ERZ791927 (study PRJEB30046, sample SAMN00792055) | human gut metagenome | study: EMG produced TPA metagenomics assembly of the A metagenome-wide association study of gut microbiota in type 2...
CTTGTCAATTTCAATTATTCTGTTTTAATGCTACCCCAACTATTGACATAGAGCCTATAATTTTGACGGATATAAATCAGCAATCCGTCATTTGAGGGTTTAGGGCAGAAAAATACGGAGCAGGAAAAACCTGCTCCGTAAAAAACAACATTATTTTATTATTTGAGATATGTGCCGTTAGCGCCGATCTGACCGTCAATTCCGGTGAAACCGTCTGCACAGCAAACATAAACTCTCATATTAGCCTTACCAACAGAAGATACTGTAAGTGTGCCGTCTGTAACATACTTAACATCGCCTGTAACTGCATCAATATACTTGCCGTTAGGAAGATTCTTGAATGTAGCACCGTCTGAGATAGTTACACAAGCAAGGCTGTCTGTAGCGCCCTGTGTATAACGGCGAATGAATGCCATATTACCGTCAACATAAGTATTGCTTTTTGTATACTGACCCTTCTGAAGTGCAGGAACTGCTCTTCTGATTCGGTTGAGCTGCTGAATATGAACAGCGAGAGGTGCTTCAAGTGTGCTTGCAACAGCACCGCTTGCATTAGTATATGTACCAAAGTCTGTAGCTGTTACATCGCCCTCGAGGTAGTCACCGAAGTATGCACGACCTGTTGTTGAAAGAGGTGCGTTAGGACCTACGTCCATAGGAACACCCTTCTGGAACTCAAGCTCAGAACCGTAATAAAGACACGGAACACCACGGAAAGTAAAGAGCACATCAAGGTTCTCAGCCCATGCCTGTGTACCGCCGTCGTAACGGCTGTCCATATCAGGACCGTAGTCATGAGAATCAACATATGTTACATTCCATGATGCGTCATTGTAGTACGGATCTTCTTGACAAGCACGGGTAAATGCGTTGCTTGCATTTGAGAAGTTCCAATGCATCGGGAAGTCGATTACGCTTGTGCCGTTTGACTTGCTGTAATCAGGTGTGTGATATTTAAGACCGTCAAGATAAACATTATCAGATGTGGGCTGATTTTCTGTACTTGCGTTGCTGTTATAGTGTTTAAGTGTAAGATCAATGTTTGCAGCCTGATCATTTGTAAATGAATCAATGTACTGGCTGTCTGATTCAGCCCATGTGTAGAACGGAGCTGAAATTGCAGGAATGTTGTGGTTCCAGAATTCACTTACACGAGTACAAACCTCACCAAAGATGAAGAAGTTTTTACCGCCTGTCTTGAGCCATGACGGGAAGTAATACTGGTTAAGTGTAAGTCTTGAAACGTGCTTTTCAGTATCAAGTCTGAAAGCGTCAACGCCCATGTTGATATAGTTGTTATAAACGTTGTTAAGGTAATCTGCAACTGCAGGATTCTCTGTGTTGATATCAACGCAGTCACCGGCAATCTGACCTGTCTGAACAGTCGGGCTTTCCCAGCTGAGGTCTTTGAAGTGGTGATAGTAGTTTTCCGTGTCGTGATTACCGGAGTCAAGCTCCTTAGTATCCTTCATGATATTAAGTCTTGCAGCATACTGATATTTAGGTTCAAGGTCATCGTAGTTCGGGAATGTTTTAGCAAAGTCGCTTCCCTCAATAACCTTCATGCAATCTACAGAAGCAAGATCCTGAATTGAGTCGTATTCCTTTGTAAACATAGGAGCAAGAGTTGCCTCACCGAAGTTACCTGAATGGTTAACTACGATATCCTGAACAATCTTTATGCCCTTTTCATGAGCGGCATCAATAAGATCCTGATATGTAGCGCCGTCGCTCTCATAACGAACATCAACTGTTGAGAAGTCCATTGCATGATAGCCGTGGTAATCGTAGCCTGACGCGTTTGTTACAACAGGAGTAATCCAGATTGCGCTGAATCCGAGAGCCTTGATGTAATCAAGCTTGTCGATAAGACCCTTGAAGTCGCCGCGCCATGCGGGATCGCTGTCGGGGTTGTTTGCCTGTGAGTCGTCCCAGCAATGAACATTGTTACCTGTGTCACCGTCATAGAAACGGGTTGTGATTACAAAATAAATTGTGTCTTCACGCATGTCAACACGGTCAAATTCCTGCATATTTTCAGGATTTTTACTTGACCATCTCTTATTTTTGTACCACCACTCACCTGTGTTTCTTGTGAGTTCCGCAGACTGCTTTCCGTTTGTAACAAACATCATATTGATTTTTGTTACATCGTTGAAAGTGTACTTGTAGTAGTTGTTTCCCTCGGAAGTCATCTTAACACCGGGGTACTCCGTGCTGATGTTTTTCGGAAGACTGTTCCAATAATAGATTGTTGGCGTGCCTTCCTCACAGTAGTAGTGTACTGTGATTGTGCTTGATGCCGAAGTGTCGTTATCGTCATCTGTATTAGCCGCACTTACGGACATAACAGATACCGTGCAAATTACGCAAATCGACAAAATCAAAGCAAGCAATTTTTTGATTTTTGCCATAGATTTTCCTCCTTTTGTTATACTTTGTACAACATAACATACAATTATATTATAATTTAGACAGCCTCATATATTTTTCTTTTTTAGAATTATTACAACTTTGATGTCGCCAAAGATTAAGCCCTCAATTTGGCTATTATATACAAAAAGGAGCGACAGATTCTGTTTTTTCAACTCTTTTAAAGGGTTAAGTCAAATCTGACGCTCCGTTAAATTATATTTTGTATATTCAAGCGTATATTAGGTTCAAACTTTGTGCGACTATTGCTTTAAAACAAATTTATCAAGTGTGTTTGCAATACCGTCGTTATCGTTTGATTCGCAGATGTAATCGGCAATCTTCTTTACATCGGTTTCGGCATTACCCATTGCAACGCCGAAGCCTGCATAACCTATCATTGTTATATCGTTGTAGTTGTCGCCGAAAGCGGCAAGCTCTTCCCTTTTAATTTTGAGCTTATCGAGCAAAAGCGGAAGCATTGAGCCTTTTGTAACACCAAACGGCATAATTTCAAGAAAATAAGGTGCGCTTTTATATACATCGAGCAAGCCGTCATAACGATTTGCAAGAATTTTCTGATACTTGTCAAGCTCATCGGGTTCGCCTGCAAGAAGAATTTTGTTGATATCAAATCTTACAGATGAGATAAAATCGTCAACAACAACCATTTCTGCTTTTATAATATCCCTTTCAACATAGGTATAGTCGTTCACCTTATTATCCGAGATGATTCGCCTGTCATCGTATGTGTTGATTGTAATGTTTGAATCCTTCAAAACATTCACGATGTCGGGAAGATATTCAAGCGGAAAAAGCTTGCTCACCATAGTTTCGCCTGTTTCGCAATTGATAATCCTGCCGCCGTTGAACGCCATAATAAAACCGCCGAAACGGTCAAGCATAAGGTCTTTTGCTATCGGCATAATTCCTACGGGATGTCTGCCTGACGCAAGAATAATTTTCCTGCCCTGTTTCTGCGCCTCCATAAGAGCATATCTTGTACGGGGAGTAATCTCCTTTTTGGAGTTTGTCAGCGTACCGTCAATGTCAAGCGCTATTAATTTGTAATCCATGAAACCACCCTTAACATATCAATTTCTAAACACAATCAGTATGTTACGGTCAAATTTGACCGTATAAAATATACCACAAATCGCCCAAAAATGCAACTGAAAAGCCGATTTTAGCCCATATAAAAGCTGTTTTCACCATTTTTCCGCTTTGTCCTTTTTGCCAACAAAAAACGGACGAAAAGAGAATTTTCCTTTCGTCCGAAATTAAATATATTCAGCTTTTATTTATTCTTCCGATTTTGTATCGTTGTCGGATTCAGCCTTTTGTTGCAATTTTTCCTTTTGCAAACGATCAATGATTTCGTTGATGTCGCCGTCCTTCAGCGATTTGTCATGTCCCGTAAGTATTCGTATTATAACGATAAGCTCGTCAATGAATATCAACAGCAACACTGCAATAAAAATAAGAAGTCCCCACGGAGAGAGGAAAAGGTTGTACAGAGTGTCAATGAATCCGAGCTTGCACACCATAATATAAAGCACATCTTCGGTCGAAATTTCAGGGTCGGGAGCATCGTTAGCAATGCCCTTTGTCTGTAGCTTGTATGTGCCGTCAGCGGTTTTATACGGCGCAACTACAACCTTATGAGTCACGAGAAGTCCCTCGGTCTGCCCACTGCCACGATAAGTAATAATATCGCCGACCTTGAGGGCGGTCGGATTGTCAACGCTCTTTCCGAGAATAACATCGCCGATCATAAGCTCGGGCTGCATACTTCCCGTTGAAACTCGAAGCACGGAATATCCGAAAAGCGAAGGTGTTTTTCCGTTCACCTTTGAACCCATAAACACAATTACGGTCAGCACAAGTATTGCAAGCACTCCCCAGCAAATTATATTTTTAATTATCCGCAAAGTTTTATGCAGCTTTGATTCATGCCTTTTCCTTATTCTGTTTTTTGATTTTGGGTGTTCGGTTGTTACAGATTTTACTTCAACCGCATTTTCAACATAGTTTTTCTTATCCATAAATTCCTCCACGGTGTGCCACCGTTCTCAGTTCGTGTAGATTGTTTGCAATGTGCGAAACATATCCGCCCGAGCGTTGTTTTGTGGTTTGCGTAATTATTCGTGGCGGTGTGCCACCGTTCTCAGTTCATGAAGACAGTTTGTCAAATTTAAAACACATTTCGCCCGAATGTAACATTGTAATTGTTCGTACAAACACAAGCTATCCATTAATTAACATATTTTATATAACGAAAATGCGTATATATTCGTCAAAACTGGCGGATTTTATTCTCTGCTACCGATTATAAATTATAATAAAAAAGGGCTGTAAAAACAACCCTTTTGTAAATTTAAAAATCTAAAATTTTAAAGCGAGATGTAAACATCGTCAAGCGTGTATGTTATTGTTGATGACGAATCATTCTTGATGTACCAATACACCTTTGAAACCGTAGGTCCGTCAGTAGCTTTCGGCTTGATTTCAAGGTTTGTCACAATAGGTGTGTCAATTGAATCTGTGCTTGCAGCTGTAATACTGATTTCCGTGGTTACGGAATAGGTATCTCCATATGCACCGCCCTTAATTTTGGTTGTGAGCTTTGCAGTACCTTCAGCCACAGGGGTAATTACACCTTTTGCATCGACTGTAAACACGCTGTTTGATGATGACGAATAGCTTATACTGTTACCTATATAGTCCGTTCCTGCAACAAGACCTGCGTTGAATGTTGAGCCAAGAGGAATGCTGATACGGTTGTAACAATTGATAAAGTTAGCACCTTCTTTAGCAAAAGAAGATGTATCACAGTTATGGTTACCGAAAGCTCCTGTATTGGTCTGCAAGGTAAACTTATAGCAGTTATCAACAGGCAAAGTCGGACAATAATCTTTCAATAGCATATACGGTGTAGCTTTGGCACCGGTAACAACATCGTTAGCATAAAATTGCACAACTTTTGCGGTTACAGGTACATCAACATACAGCACTCGTGTGCTCTGACCGCTGATTGGTGTCATAACAATAGGTTTGCCCTGCCAATTTGGATTTTTGACATCACCTGTTCCATAACGGATTTTGATTGTTGTAGTGGAATCCTTCCAAGAAGATACATTGTTTGTATCTAAATAAAATCTGTATTTTTCAAGCGAAGTTTTCGTATATGTACTGTTACTACCGACAATATCATTATAAGACCTATATGTCTTGAGCGGTTTGTTGACACCGACATAAAGTCCCGAAGCAGATGCCGTACCGCTTGTTTTCAGATTTTTTATGAAAAGCGAAACATTCTGTTCGGCATTGCCCGAGTTAGAAATTTCGGTGCAAAAATACCTTCTCTTTCCTGCCTCCAGAGAACCTCCGAAATTAGTAACTTCATTTTCACCGAAAATAGAGCCGTCATCACTTGACTCAACGGTTTTGATGCTGATGTTCTGACCGTTGCTGATTTTGTACTGACCGCTCCACCTGAGAGAGTTACCCGATTCGGTTCGAGGACGGCTGAACCATGAAAAAGTCGTGGTCACACCGCAAAGCAGACAAAGTACAAGTCCGAGTGCGATTACAATTGCAAATTTTGATTTCTTCATGGTTTCACCTCCGTTGATTTAACCTTTAATTTTACTTTGTTATCCAAGAACCACCATTTCCGTCACTATTAAGTTCATAACAATTTTTTCCGTCAGTCGGTAAACTTACATAGCCACTATATGAGGCAGGTACTTGTTGCAAACAATTCTCCCATTTATTTTCTTTAGGTGAGCCTTTCATTCTGCAGAAAATCACTTCATTATAACCGTCAGAAGCCGTAAGTGCAAATGAATAACAACTTAAAGCCTCATCGTATGACATGTTACACCAACTACCATTATTATCGCCTTTAGTTGAATTGTGAACATAGGCTGCAAATCTTGCACCGTCACTCTTCCAATTATCGCTAGGCATAAAGTAGTAAGTCTTGGTCTCACTCTTAATAAACTTCGCATAATAATGAATCGGAGAATTTACTAAAATACTGAGTTCGGCATTATTTGCAACATTATTTATGCAGTCGCTGTCGGAAAACCAGCCGGCAAACTGATAACCTTCATTGCAAACAGCTGTTGCCGTAACGGTTGTCTGGTCGGGATATGTATTTGTTACGGCACTTGTGTGCACAACACCGCCAACGCTGACTTTACCGCCTGTAAAGCCGTTTGTTTCCGGAGAGCCTGCTGAATCATAGCTTACGGCATCAAGAGTAACGGTAAATGTATCAAACGGATATTTTACCCATTCACCTATCGCTTTTCCGTCACCCTGTTTATCGGTAATCTTAAAGCAATCGGTATTGGCTGACTGAGGCTGTATTTCTAAGTCTGTAGTCTGAGCATCAACACTTTTCCATCTCTCTTTTACATCTATGTCAAATATAGATGTAGCTTTAACCTTTGTAAAGATGATATTTTTCTTAGAAGCCCAAGTCCCCGTAATATCAGCACTATAAATATTACCCTCAACTTGTTTCATCGGGAACCATATGTAAGTGTTGCTATTAACCCACATATAAACAGCAAAACTTGATGTATTTGTACCATTGTTATATGTTTTCCAATCATCCGGAACTTGCAGATATACAACACGCTTTTGTTCAACTTCAAATTTAGCATAAACAGTTGTGTTAGCCTTGATAACCGTTGTCAAAGGATTGTTTTTGTAATCGTCTGTATACGGTTGTGTACAGGCAAGGTCTGTGTACCAACCGCTGAACGAATAACCCGACTTTGGAGTAGCTGTAAGCGCAACACTCTCGCCCCACTTTGCAACAGTAGAAACTGTGCTTGCGGCTGTTGTGTCGCCTGCCTGAACAGTACCGCATGCATTGCTGACTGCTCCGTTAAGTACGGCTGAAGCCTTTACCTCAAATTCTTTAAGCTTGAACCTTGCATGTAAAGTAAAGTCAGCTTTGATGTTTTCACAAACATAAGTTGCCTTGTTGCTGACTGGAGTATCGCTTGAATCGTTATACCAACCGTCAAAGTCATAACCCTCGGCAGGGGTTGCAACAAATGTTGCACTTCCGTCATAATCCACCGAAACTGTAACTGTAGTTGACGGTCCGACTTCTTTAGGTGCGGTAAACTTTACCGTACCTACTGAACCACCGTCAACAACTGCATTGACTGAAAATGACTGCAGCTTAAACAATGCGTAGTATTCGCAATCGGCATCGACATTTGTAAGAACAAACTGTTGTTCTGATGCTACAGAGTTTGTACACTCCCTGTCGGAATACCAACCCATAAACTTATAATTGGGCTTTGTATTTGCAACAAGAGTTACGCTATCACCGTTGGTAACCACCGCAGTTGATGTTGCACCTTCCTGCGAATCGCCTGCCTGAACAGTACCTGCTGTATCAACAATATTTCCGCCGAACACGGCATTAGCGGTAACTCTGCGAGAGGATACATCCGAAAACTTTGCATACAGAGTCAAATCCTTCTTTATTGCCGCAGTTTGCACTGTATTTTCTGTGTACAGACAATTGTCAAGAATCTTGTTGTCTGCCTTTATATTGCATTGCGGATCGGTAAACCAACCCTTAAACTCATAGTTGGCATTTCCTTTAGCCGTGAGTTTGGCAAGCGTACCCCACTCAACAGTTGTCTCAATCTTTGCGGCAGGGGCATCAGTTCCAAGCTGAACCGTACCGCCTGCTCCGTCGATATTTCCCTCTGTTACTGAATAAACTTTGAGATTAAGATTGATAATCTTGAATTTTGCATACAGAGTATAGTCAGTCTTTATGCTGCTTACTGTGTACGGAGTCGTTTTGCTGACAAGTTTCTGACAGTTTTCGTCCGAATACCAGCCGTCAAACTCATAACCCTCGCCTGCATTCGCAACAAAAGTTGCAGAACCGTTGTAGTTTACCTTGACGGTAACTCTTGTATCAGACGCCTCGGATGACGGTGAAGAAAACTGTACTGTGCTGTTTTTCTTATCATTCGGATGATTTGCAACCGCTGTTACCGAGAACTGCTTAATCATAAATTTGGCATAATACAAATGATTTGCCTGAATATTCTTAATTGAAAGCGTAAGATCCTGACTTTCCAGTTTTGTGCAATTCTCGTTAGAATACCAACCCATGAAGTCATAGCCCTCTTTTGGAGTGGCTGTTATTGATGTATTCTGCCCCTCAAGGTACGAACCGACAGCATATGCACCGGCTTCGCCGCCCAAAATCTTAACAGTACCACCTGTGCTGTTTTCAACAGCTCCATCCGAAACAGCTTTTGCCTCAACTTTATACTGTCTTTGGAATTTTGCATAAAATTTATGCTCGGCTGATGTATCATTTGCTGTGTAAGTACCGTTGCTGAGGGTAACTGGAGCTTTAAATTCGGGGTCAGAGTACCAACCGATAAATCTGTATTTGTTACCGTCGGTCGGAGTTGCATTAAGAGTGACGGTTGTACCCTTTGTAACCTTAACTCTTGTTGCGCCGTCCATACCGCCTGTTACGCTTACTGTTCCCATTGTTGCATTATTATCCTTTTCATCCTTACATGTAGAATAAACGGAAACAATAGCAGGAGGTGCCCAGTAGCCTGTGTTTTGTGAAGTAATAACATAGTTCACCGAAGAATTTCTGTTCGGTGCGCTGATGCTGTAATCTTTGCCGTTGTAAGTAAATTTGAATGTAATCGAATGTGCGGCATCGCTGTTAGGATTGGGCAAATATGCAACCCAACCGCTGAGTGACGCATTTTCATTCGGTTCAAAAGTCATTGCTATCGGAGTTGAACTGCCCTGAACATACATATCAACCGCAAGATACTTTCCCGCAACCTGTGTCATCGGTAATGTCTTTTCATCTTCACTTGAGAGAAGAATTTTCTGAACCTCTCCCCATGTGCCGTAGCCGTTATTTGACGAATCCTTATATCCGTAGGCTGTGAATGTCTGTGATTCGGCGTCAACACCAGCTTGCAGAGTTGTTGTCCATTTTGCAACATAGCTGTTCTGCGGATTTGATGTTACTTTTGATTCACAGCTGTAGAAGGTAACTGTTGCGTTAGGCTTATCTGTATAGTCTGAACCGAGCTTAATAAAATAGTTACCGCTCGAATTCTTTGAAAGCTTTTGATACTCGCTTTTGCCATCCTGGTTAATCCAGATTGCACGATCGTTTTTGGTAGCCCAACCTGCACCGAGCGATGCATCACCCGTTGTTTTATCGGAAAAAGTCAATTCTCCTGCCTGAGGGCTTTGAGTGATAAGCTTGAAGTTCTCAATTGTAACAGTCTGTCCGGCATACTTTGTATTTCTGCTGTCATCCTGTAACCACACACGCATTGTAACCTTATGCGGTTTTGAATCTGCCGGAACGGTAAAAAGAGGACTTTTTGCTGTTAAGCCCGTGTATGAATCGAAAGATTTTACACTTTCCTGTTTTTTAGTATTCAGGTTTGTACCGGCAACAACCTCTGCATTGCTATCGCTCTTACCGCAGACAACCGTATTACTGCCGTCACAAAAAAATGAAACACGGAGCTTTTCCTCGTCTGCATCAGCATCGTTAACCTTGATTGTTGGAATCTTTTCAAAATAGAATGACGCCTTTGTTCCCTTTGCGGTAACATTGAAAGAAAAATCAATATAGTTGACATTCTTATCGTTTACAGTAGCCTTTCTGTATGTAGCAGACGGCTCGCCGTTTGCAGTTAAAGTCGGAAAATAAACATCTGTGCCGTTTGCGCTTGTTGCCGAGGCAAGGTGAACATCGCCTGCCTGACGAAAATATTTTGTAAGATCAATCGTATTTCCGTCATAGCCGTTACCGTAGCCGATATTAGCGTTGGTAAACACATAGTTATCAATTGTACCGTTGTTCAAATCAAGCTTAATGGTCGAAATTGTTTCCACCCATGCAGAAACCGACACGATAGCGATTGCCAACACTTCAACAAGTGCCACAATGCTTAAAATCAAGCTTTTTCTCTTTTCTTTGCCCGACTTTTTGCCGATTGCAAGCTTTTCTTTAAAATAAGCCGCCAAAAGAGCAAATCTTTCTTTCATTGTGACACCTCCTTTTTATATTTTGCATTATTAATGATACGTTGCGGTATCATCGTTGTTTACTTCATAAGAAACATTGAACGGAGTGGAGAATATATATTCATTCTTCGCCGGAATAAGCAGAGTGTGTGTACCGTTCTTGTTCACAAACTTAAATCCGATAACTCGTGAGCCTCTCGGCGCACTGCAGTTATCAAGTGTACATCTTGAACCGTCAGATTCAAACTTCATCAAATGGTCTGATTTTACGCCGTTATAATTATAAATTACATAAGGTTCATAAGTTCCGCTTGTAAGATAATTTCTGAGCCACTGTTTATTATCCAGAATGTTGAGATATACACCTGTATTTATTTTAGGATCTTCGGAAGATCCTCCTCCGCTTGTCGGAGTTGTGGGTGAAGGTGCTGTTGTTTCAACAGTTGAGCCGCTCGGACTATAATCCCAGTATCCGATACAAGGGGACAGTCTTTGAGCAGTATCATCGGTTTTACCATAACCGTTACCTCTCTTGGCAGTGTAAACAAGGCTGCGATTACCGTTTACAATTCTGCTTTCCTGTAACGGATACAAATCTTCGTTTTTTATCCAATTTTGTGCCGTCGGGCTCAATTCACCGTTCACATTTTCCTTGGTGTGCCATGAGTTATAGATTATATTATTCGTTGTACTGAATCTGAAAAAGCTTATATCTGTTGTTACATCTTTTGGCAACGCAGCTGTCCATGTGTTATATCCGTCTACCGAACCAAGATATTTCATAACGACAGTTTTCTGAGTTGTATCAGTATCTTTATACTGCATGGTAACTATACAGTCATCTGTTTTAATCCACGGAGTATTTTCGCCCTTATCACCTCTTGTTTTATCAATAAAGGTGATAGCCTCCATATCATTGTAGTTACTTTCGAGTTCAACATCAATTGTAACCGATGCGCCTGCATACTTATCATAAACAGACTGATCTTCATACGCACCCTCAAACCACGCTACCAATGTTACATCAAGAGGTTTCTGACCTAAAAGCGTGAACAAGCTTTCGCCTGAATAGAAATAGAAATCAGAAAATGTCTTGCATGATGAAAGCTTCGTAGCAGGAGAGCCGTCCATATTTGTTGAGCTTACTGCATTATAATTTTTAGCATGCTCGTCAATCAGAGCACTTGGATCAATTACAGTAGGAGTTTTACTGCTGTCGGTAATAAACGCAAGTCTTAACGGACAAGGATCATAGACCTTCTGATTGACAGGAACGCCTTTATCGTCACGAATAATCTCGGTTGAGCCGTCAAACTTACCGAGAACAGTTTTACCGTCTGCCGAAACAATTGTAATATTATAACCTTTGACATAAACATTTGTCATATCTGAATCGGCATTAAGCTTAAAATCCTTATATACATATGTTTTATTCCTGTCGCCCGCCGTTCCTTCTCGGAATTTCATGGCAGATGTTGAATCCTTAAAGTTGCCCTCTGACGGGAAGAACATATTCCTTCCGTCAACGCTTGAAGCCTCTTCAAGCTTAAAGCCTTTAACAACAAGGTGGTTTGAAAGATCTTCCTGACCGTCATTGACACGGAGTGCCGCACTTGACTCAAGTGAAAACGGCTGAGAATTAATACTTGCCCTATCTTTTACGGTAAACCATGCCATCGTTGTCACAAGCACAAGAGTAAAAACAAGGAACAATGATACATATGAAATTGCGAGCTTTTTTCTGCCGAGAAGTCTGTTATCGGAAAGTGCAAAAAACGAGTTCTGCATTCTTTCTTTCAGTTTCATACTTCATTGCTCCTTTCCTGATTTTTATTTATTGTTGTACATCGCCCTTTGAGAGAACAAGGTTTGCTTTAAACTTTCCGTTTACAAGGGCAAGTCTTGCCTCTGCGTCTTCGCCGTCAACCCACATATTACAGGTTACCATTCCTGTATATATGCCGTTTTGAGTTGTGTCCTTTTCCAAAGACAAAGTCATAATTTTTTTCTTTTCACCAAGCTCATATGTGTAATCTCCGTTGGATGTAAAGCCGTTGCTGTTTGCAACAAAAACCTGGCTGAGTGGTGAACCGTCGCCAGCGGAAACGAATTTTTTAACCCATCTACCGTCTTTTTCATAATAACCATGCGAATATGATTCGCCCTCACTCTTGTCTGTGTCTACAGAATACTGTGTTGTATCTGAGTTTACATTAAGAAAAATGTTCGGAGCAGGAATCCACAAAAGCTTTGTTTCGTGAGTATTATAATTTGCAACCGAAAACCTTACCGCACCGGTTACGCAATCTCTTGAAATTCCCTTTGAGTCACCGCTTTCACCGAAATCACTCTTATTATCTGCATTTTCACCTGTCAGATTTTTTGCATTCGGACTGATTTTAGATTTACTGTCCAAATAAATATCGAACTTAGATTCTGAACGAACATACAGGTCAAAAGAAAGGTAGTGAACCGAACTGTCTGCACGATCCCAAGCGTCAACATCAAGAATAGGAGAAGCAACTCCGTTTTCCTGTTTGAGGGGCGGCTTATAAAATGTGTATCCGTCGCTCGAAACCTCAGTCATCTTGATATCATCAATAAACGAATAATTTTCGCTGTTCAATTCAATCGTATTTTTGTACGCTGCTTCATCCGTCGGAGCCGGATCGCCGTGCTTAACAACAGCAATTTTAATACCGTTAGGCGCATGACACTCAATGTTGATGCCGTCGGCATCTGATGACTGTTTATCAGTGAACCACGCCTGAATGCCATAAAAGGCGGCAAGTGCAACAGTGAACAGAACTATTAAATTTTTAGCAATCATTCTGCCCGTTTTTCTGTTGGGCGCAGTAGAATTTTTCATTTTTGCCCCTTATTCTACACTATAGTAAACGGCAACAAATCCGTCAGCCTTCAATGTTTTGTTATGAACAACAGTTGTTTTTTTGCCTGTTGACTCACGAACAATGTTTTCAAAGTTCATTGCAAACGGTCTGTCAACTCCTGAGAATGTTATCACAAGCGGAAGCCTTCCGGCACTTTTCAGCTTTGAACACAAATCCGAAAAAGCGACTTCAAGGTCTGCCTGCTTTTTATAGATTTTGTAAACATCTGCACCGTTACGGGAATATCCTGCAAGCATAACACCCTTTTTGCTTCTGCAAATGCAAAGTGATCTTACAGACTTTTGAGCGTCCATAAGCTCGTCTGCGATTGAAAGCTTGCCGAATTTTGCAAGCTCTTCGGCATATTTAGAAACGACAGCAACACTGCCGAAGCCGTAGTCACGAACGAACAAATCGCCGACATCCTTAATCGACTTGACTTCTTCCTTTGCAAGGCTGATTTTTTCGCCTGCTTTCTTTTCGGCTTTGCGAATTTCAGCCTGAGCCTCTTTTTTAATCTCGGCAACCTTGGCTTTCATACGCTTTTCGCAAGCTTTTTCTGCCTGCTCAACCTTTTTGTCAACCGACTTATAAGCCTTTTTAAGCTCTGACGCATGAGCGGCGTCATTTGCGGCTGATGATTTAAGGTTGGCTTCCTTAATTTCAACAAGCTCATTCCTGTGGGTCTCTTCCTTATCGGCAAGTTCTTTAAGATGCTTTTGCTCTGTTTCATTTGCCTTTGCCGCAAAATCCGCATTCAGCTTTGCTACATAAGTGTTATGTTCAGCCTCTGCATCGTTGAATTTATGGTTAAGCGATTCAACCTCTGCCGAATGAGCATCGTTCATCTGCTGTTTTTCTTCAGCAAAATCAGCATTCATTTTGTTGACTGTTTCCTTATGCTGAATGCGTTCGGTTTGGAGAGTATCAGTGAGCTTCTCATTTTTGTCAGACAAATCGGTAATCTTACGAGCGTCCTCTTCAATCTGCGCATGACATTTTTCAAGGTTTTCCGTAAGAGCCGTAATCTTTGCAAGCTGTTCGGCAACCTGAGTTTCAAGCTCTGCAATATGAGCTTTCTGCTCGGCGATAACAGTTTCCTGCTCTTTCACCTTTGTCTGCAAACGAGCATTCTCCTGCACAAGCACGAGAATTCTGTCATTTAATTCTACTATTTTTTTATTGAGTGTGTCAATAGTCTGATTGAGTTCATCAATCGTTTTATTCAACTCTTCAATAGTATCTTTTAACTGCTGATTTTCTTCCTCAAGCTCGGCAATTCTCTTTTCTGCCTCCATCAACTTGAGTTTTGTCTGCTGGAGTTCAGCCTTAACCTCTTCAAGTCGGTCTTCAAGAGCAGAAACCTTACCTCTGAGTGTGAGAATCTGCTGTTCTTTCTGATCGATTATAACCTTTAAATTTTTGATTTCACTTGTAAGGTCAAGAATTTTCTTTTCACGGTCACGGATTTCACGAAGGCGGATTTCCATTTCCTCTTTACGAACAGCCTCAAGCTGTGCCTTCATAACCGCCTCACGGGTTTTTTGAGGTTTTGCCGCCTCCTCAGCAAGACGGGCGTTTTCTGCGTCGTACTGTTCCTTGAGAATTACACGAAGTCCGGGGTTGGTTGCTATAGACATCATAAAATGCTCAAAGCCCATTGCAAAATAAACATCCTGCTGAACCGTGTCCGTCATCTTACCGTCATAATCCTCGGTAACAACCTCAAAGCCCTTGCGCTTGTAGCTGTCAAGGAAGTTCCACAGTTCAATAGCCTTTTTGAAGTTAGGGTTCTTCTTGAGAAGGTTGGTCTGCGTAAGCGGCGGGTGAACCTCAGGCTCATTTGCGATTTCCTTCATCAACTGAGTGTTCAAAAACTCATTGAGTGTTGTTCTGATTTTTCTGATTCGGTCAAAGTCCGAAAGCTGTGTAACATCAAGAACATCAAGGTCATCGGCAAGAGTTTCATGCGATTCATTTATATAGTTAAGATTAAAATCTACTTTTTTCTCGTTAAAATTAATGTGACGAACCATTGAAATATCGTTATAACTGTCGTTCGGCACATCCTTCATCTTTGAATACTTGTCATCAACAAAGTGAAGCGCTTTGCGAATGAGCGTCATAAGAACACGGTTTTCGTAAATTGCAAAGCTCTCTTCACGCTCAATTGTGAGGATTTTATTGGGTGTTACCATATCACCCTCAACCTTGGCAATGAAGTTAGTATGCTGCGAAAGGTGTTTAACCGACTCGGGGCCAATCTTTTTTGCAAGCTCAACTCTAACAACATTGTCAACCTGCTTAATAAAACGGCGCTGTTCGTCTATTGCTTTCTGAATGTACGGAAGTGTTTCCTCAATAGCAACAACCCATTCCATGTCTATAACCTTTTCGTTGGTCTTACCGTCGAGTCTGTCCTCGCCCTTG
>ERZ791927.1741-NODE-1741-length-15760-cov-6.360013_pt1 | contig 15760 bp, 21 predicted proteins | sample MGYA00510130_ERZ791927 | MGnify/ENA primary metagenome ERZ791927 (study PRJEB30046, sample SAMN00792055) | human gut metagenome | study: EMG produced TPA metagenomics assembly of the A metagenome-wide association study of gut microbiota in type 2...
AGCGCCTGTCTGTCGCTTTTGTATATGTGCGGGTTTGTGGTGCTGTTTTCGGTGCTTTTGTCGCTCCTTGACGGCAGCGGACTTGCCGCGCGGCTGTATGCCCTGTCGCCCTATGCCGCCTCGCTGACGGCGGGCGTTTTGGAGGTGTCGTCCGGCTGCCTTGCCGCCTGCGCCGACGCGCCCGTGTCCTATTTTCTTTTGGGGTTTCTTCTCGGCTTTGCGGGACTTTCCGTGCAGTGTCAGATACGGGCGCTTTTGCGAGAGCATCCCGCCGTCTGCTGCCGCCTTTTCACCTATCGCCTGTTGCACGGAACGCTCGCAGGGCTGCTCACCGTGCTGCTGTTTTCGATCGTGCCGCTGCCCGCCGCCGCGATTGCTGCCGACACCGCGCGTGTGCAGTGGTTCACCGTCTCGCCTTATGCATCCCTTGCCATGCTCGCCATGTGCATGACCGCCTATTTTTCGGTCGGGATTGACAAAAGCCGATAAAACCCGTATACTGTATGGGATGTGAAAAGAGGTGTGTGCCGTGAAAAGGCGGTTATACGGGAATGAGATCCCGCCCTGCTGTGAATATTGCGCCAACGCCCGCCGCGGCGTTGAAGGGCGTTCCATGCTGTGTATGCGGCACGGCGTTGTCCCGCCGTATCACCATTGCCGCCGTTTTCGGTATGATCCCTTAAAGCGCGTGCCGGTGCGGCAGGCGGCGCCCGCCGGATTTTCGGAAGAGGATTTCCGTTTGTGACAAAAAAATCTTGACAAACGATGGGCGTTAGTGGTACAATACGACTTGCGCCGATATGCGGCTTTAGCTCATCTGGTAGAGCGCCACCTTGCCAAGGTGGAGGTAGCGAGTTCGAGCCTCGTAAGCCGCTCCAAAAAGAAACGACGATTTTCGAAAGAAGATCGTCGTTTTCTTTTGGTTCTCTTCACTTTTCACTTTTTCGTTTCGATCATTCAGAAACAACGCCCACTCTTGTTTCCGTTTCTTGCTCATTCTCGGCATATCAATCCTCCTTCCCTGCCGAAAATAGAAAAACCACAGGAAAGATACATTAAGCCTTGTTTATGTCATTTTTCGGGGCGAAAATCAGGGAAAAGTTCCCTTCTAAGCCTTTCAAAAAATCGCACAAGGTATTTGTATTAACCTGTGGTTATGTATTGAATTGTGGATTTTGGGTAACAAAAAACACCGTATTGCTACGATGTTTTTCTATCTAATATTTTTGTATCTACTACTCAAAAAATACCTTTATTGTATTTGAACTGTCCATACAATATAAAGCCTAATCCGACAATAACTGCCGGAAGAATGATATATCCCATAATTTCTTCGCTCCAAAACGAAACAATAAAACCTAATACAAGAGATATTCCTATAATCAGTGTTCCTGTTCCAACAACTTTTCCATACTTTGGTATATCTTCTTCTTTTACTCTTCGCCTATTGTAAGAATGAATTGTGCTGATATTGCCTTTGATATTTACAATTCCCACAACAGATAGGAACACTCCCAAAATCAACATTATAATATTTTCCATAATGACCTCCTAAAAATAGAACAGTTCCTCAAATTTTTTGTCCAATGCAATACAAAGAATCAGAGCCAATTTTGCAGTTGGATTAAACTGTCCTGTTTCAATAGAACTGATCGTGTTTCTTGATACACCCACCATTTCTGCAAGTTGAGTTTGAGAAAGATTTGCTTCTGTCTGATTGGTAATGGAATTACTCTCGCCATTCAGGTCATCATCTCTTGATAATCTCTCATAAAGTGCTGTAATTTTTGAAGTCCTTGACATTCTCTTAACCTCCTTGCTTATGTATTTTCAATTTAGAACAGTTAATTTTATCGTCCTATTAAAGTATAGCCCACCGGCGCAAGATACGGCATTTCAAAGCTGCCGTTCTTGTTCTGCCCGAAGACCAATTCAAATGCCTCCGTGCCCGGATACTGCACAAAGATCTGCACGGTATAAAACTCCTTAAAGCGTGCGGCATACCCGTTGTCGAGCGCGCTTGCAGCAAAGTGCAAACTATCAAAACAGGTCAGAAATCCGCGCAGCGCGTGCTTCACGGCAGCGCCGTTGCTGCCTCATATTTCATTATCTCTCCTCAAACGGAACATGCTGCCTTTGGATGCGCTCTTTTGCCCAGGCTTTCCAGGTGGCATAGTCCGTCGCCGTCATGGACGCAAGATGCCCGCCGTCCGGCGCAAGATACAGCATTTCAAAGCTGCCGTTCTTGTTCTGCCCGAAGACCAATTCAAATTTTTCCGTGCCCGGATACTGCACAAAGATCTGCACGGTATAAAACTCCTTAAAGCGTGCGGCATACCCGTTGTCGAGCGTGCTTGCAGCAAAGTGCAAACTATCAAAATAGGTCAGAAATCCGCGCAGCGACGCGATGTCCTCGGGATGCTGCATGTGGGTCAATCCGCCGGAATCGGGGATCGCGGGGGAGAGACAGTAGGTGATCTTTTTCGACAGAATATAGGCAGCCGTGTACCGCTCCGCGGTATATGCCGTGTCGTCCGCCTTGCCGTTTTTGAGATGCGGGAAGGTCATTGCGGCATCGGCTGTCGCCATGTGACAGGCACTTGCCAGCGCCGCCGTCTGCTTTTCGGCGTCGGCGGACAGCCTTGCCGCATGCAGCACCTGCGGCGCGCCCTGCAGCGTGTCCACGTAATAGAACCGGCCCTCGGCATAGTTTTCCACGACAAAGCGGTGGCTCTCCCCGAACTCACTGCTGCACTTTTCGAGGGGTGTGGTGTCGAGATAGGCAAATCCGTCGCCTTTATACAGCGTCACGCCGCCGTCCTTGAAGTATTGCTCCAGCAGCGGGCGCAGCGACGCAATGGAATTCAGCTCCCCGTTTTCGAGCAGCTTATCCCACACAAAGCCCGGATATTTCGACTCCTCGGCGATCTGCTGCGCAGGCGTCACGCGTGCACGCTGCGTCACGTAATAGGTCAGCGTAACGCTGCCGTCGCCGCTGTCATAAAGTGCAAGCTGCACCTCCCATGCGGTGTTGTCGCGCAGCGCGGCGGCAAGCGTGTCGGGCACGGGCAGCGTATACCATTCCCCGCCAAGAAGATCATAGGCATCAACGACCGTTTTGTCGCGATCGAAGAAATAGACGGTGCTGCCGTCGCGGCTGACGGCGGTCGCCGACGGATGCCCGTCCACGGCGATCGTTTTGCCCGTCTCGCGGTCAAACAGGACATAGTCGGCATAAAATCCGTCGCTGTATATTCTCAGCTGCCGCAGACCGCAGCGATACTGCGCGGGGCAGCCGCTGTCCGCAAAGGCGGTCGTGCGGCGCTCTGCGGTGTCATAGACAAAAAGTCCTTTGTCGGTTTTCACAACATAATAGCGGTCGTCGGGCGTGCTGTCCTGCAGTTCGCCCGCAAAGGTCTGCACCTCGCGGGTGGCAAGGTCAACAAGGACATTGGTGCGCGCCGTCGTGTTGCCGTTGCCATCGTCGAGAATATACTGCGCAAAGCGTCCGCTCTTGCTGATCGCCGCGCCATAGTCCAGCGGCGTGCGCATCTTTCCGTCCGCGCCCGCTTTCGCAAGGCTTTCCACCGTGCGGTCCTTCATGGACACGAGATAATAGATGGGATCGTTGCCCTCCAGCACGCAAAAGTTTTTCTCAAAAACAGCGGCTTCCCCCGCCATCACCGTGGCAGTGTCGGCAAGATTTACGGCGCACTTTTGCAGCGTGTCGGTGTTAAAATCATAAAAAAAGCTGTTCTTCCCGACGGCAAAAAGCACGCGCCCCAGCGGCAGCGACAGAAATTTCACGCGGATGTCGCCGCTGATCTTTCCGGAAAGCCGCTCCTTCAGCGCATGGGTGGGGCAAAACACCTTGCCGTCAACGACGCTGTATACCACGCCGCTGCACGCCTCATGCGCGGCAACATCGCTGCCCACGCCGCAGTCAAAAGCAAGCACACCGCCATAGACGGCAAGTGCCGTCGGTGCGTCCTTTCCGGCAAGCGCCTTGGCATGCACGACCGTGTGCTGCCTGATCTCCACGGCGGGATTGTCCGCTTCCGACGGTGTCGACGGCTGCAGGGTCTGCGTTTTGCGCCAAAAATGCACCCCGCTGCCGACAAGCACGACGGCAAGCACAGCCGCAGCACAGACAAACGCCGTCACGCGCCGCCGCGAAAGCGGTGCCCGCGCTGTCTCCGCCTGCGGCAGGCGATCCAAAAACGACGGGGTCTCTTTTTCTCTCACCGCTTTCGCGGTTTTCACAAAACGACGGTAGTTCATTCCGTTTCCTCCCTCTCATGCAGCAGTTCCTTCAGGCGCCTGCGTGCCGTACGCACGCGGGTCTGGACAGTACCGATGGGCAGCTCCAAGCCCTCTGCCAGCTCGCGATAGCCATAGCCGTCGAGACAGTGCAAACAAAACACAAGGCGCTCGTCCGGCGGCAGACTGCCGAGCAGCTCTTTGACAAGCAGCGCGTCATCGTCTGCGACAGGGACGTCCCACACGCCGCTGTCGTCCGCCGTCGGCTGTTCCCGCAGCCCGTCGCGCAGATGATTTTTGCAGCGGTTGCGCGTCGCCGTCAGCAGCCACGCCCGCAGATGGCGCACCTTTTCGCCCTTTTCCCATGTGTTATAGAGCGCCAAAAACACCTCCTGGCAAATGTCCTCGGCGGCATCGCGGCTTTTCACAAAGCTGCACGCCGTATGATACACGGCGACACGGTGCGCGGTGTAGGCATGCTCCAGCGCCCGCAGATTTCCCATCGGTCTCCCCCCCTTTTGCATATGTGCGACACATGAGCGCGTCGTTTTGTTTTCGGAAAACGGAAAAATTTGCAAAAAAATTCCCGCAGGACTGCGGGAATTTTTTCATGAAAACGTAACGGTCTTTGCCCACTTTGCAAATTGCGGCGCATATTGCGCTGCATCATCCTCTGCCGCGACAAACTGAACGAGCCAGAATGCATCGGCAGCTTTGTAGACATAGGCATAATAGCAATAGGTCGTGTTCAGCTCGGTGTTGTCGGCGCTGTATTCAAACCACGTCAGCCCGTCCGCTGTCTTCACCGCGGCATCACCAAGGCTGTTTGCATTGATCACAAGATCGGCGTATTGCATGAGGTCGTTATTTTCCATGCCGTCCATCAGCGTGAACGGCTCGCGCAGGGCAAACACCGCCGCCTTTGCCGAATCATAGGCGACCGTAAAGTTATCTGTATCCGTCTCGCGGAAGCTGTCCGTCAACGTGATCTGCATGCCCGCAGCGGAAAAGGTCTTTGCCTTTTCCGTTGCCGCCGCGCCCCCTTTGATGCAGATAAACCCGATGCCGACGCCGATGATGCATCCGGCAACAAGCGCGCCGATGAGGATCGGCAGCCCCTTGTGCTTGCCGCCTTTGCGATAGGCGGCGACTTCGGCGCTGTCGTTGCCGTCAAACCGAAAGGCGTTGCCGACGGCAGGATCAAATTTGTTTTTGCCGGAAAGGCAAATGTCCTCGCTGCCGTCCGCCAGCTGATAGTATTCGCTGCAATAACCCTTGCTCAGGCTGTCCGCGATCACGAAGACCTTTGCCGCCTGTTCACCGACGGAAAAGGTCTTCTCCTCGCCGTTTTTGAGCTCACCGAGCCTGCGGCAGAAAACGCCGCCGATCTCGGTGTCCCCCGCCGCGGGGTCTTCTATGTAGATCTTCATTTTTGCCAAACAGCCCACAAAGCTCTTGGCTCTTTTGATTGTCAGATTGCGCATACCGTTCCCTTTCCGCCCCGTCGGACATCACATCAGCCGTAGCTTTTTCGCAACGACCTGTCCGTCGACCTTGATATAGCTGTGCGCTTTTCCGTCAAATTCCGCTTCAAAAAGGTGACCGTCGACCTGCGCCTTCAGCGTGTGCGCATATTCGATCAGCGTCTCCACCTCGTCATACACGTTACCGTCGACGATCAGCTCGTTGACGCGCTTCGCCCGACGATAGACAATGCTGTGCCCGAACGCCTCGGTCTGCAGCAAAACGCGCGCTCTCACATGAGGGTCCGCCACCCGCAGAATGCCGCCCGTCGCCTGCGGCGCCTCGCCTGTCGGCGCGGGCATTTCCTGCGAAACGGGCATTTCCGCCTGCGGCAGCTTTTTCAGCTTGAAATAGGCTTGCACACCCATTGCGAGCGAAACGATCACCCAAGCGTGGAATATAATGTCGGTGATGCTGTCCGCCGCCACACCGCCGATCGCCAGCATGAGAACGGTGTCCACCGAAAACAGCGACAGCGCGGCGATCATCCAACCGACCCTGTTTTTGGAACAAAGCCAGCAGACAACATACACCGCAAGAATGATGAGCGCCAGCAGCGCGAAAACAGCAAAATACGGTTTGTCCAGAATTTGCAGTTCAGCGTATTCCGTGCCGTAGTCCGCAGGAAGCAGCCCGCAATACAGCATTCCCCAAATCACCAGCACATACGGCACATACGTCGAGAACAGAAAAAATGAATCGCTCCCCGCCGCCAACAGCAAAATGTTGATAACGGTGAAGCCCACCGCCAGCAGCAGATTCACCCGCGCGTTCTGATACCGCACTCCCAGCTTCTGCCCCTCGGGCACGGCGATTTTTGTGTTCATGAACATCCTCCCAAAGCCTTGTTTTGCGGCGTCGCCGCACTGTCACCAGTATAACGGAACACGCGACAAAATGCAACCGAAAATACGCTTATTTGCCTGCTGTATTCTTTTTCTTTTTGCAAAGGCGCACAATGAGCAGCACCGCAAACACCATCACGCCGATCAACAGCCAATACGGCAATGCCGCGAGCATAAAGGAGCAAACGGCGGACAGCCCGCTGCCGATGTCGGCGAGATTTTCGCAAAAGTTGCTCCACGTCCTTGCCCACCAGCCCTGCTTTTCGGTCTCCGTTTCCTTTTCGACCTCGTTGACACAGACCGTAATGGTGGTGTAGTCGATGAGATCGTCCATTTTGTTGAGCTTGCCCTGATACGATTCCAGTTCGGCAATGACAGCGGTCAGCTTTTCATACACCGTCAGTGTGTCCGCCACGCTGCCGGCGTCCTTGAGCAGCTTTTCCAGCGTCTCTTTTTCCAGCGTCAGCGCCTTGATGCGGCTTTGCGTGTCGATATACCGCTCGGTCACATCGTCCGTCCTGACCGCTTGCGACACGACATTGCTGTTCTTCGTGAGGAAATCGGAAAGGTCAGACGCCTTTGCCTGCGGCACACGCAGCTTGAGCGTTGCCGTGCGGTTGTCCGCCCTGCCATAGTGATTTCCCGCGATCTCGGAGCTTTCGACATATCCGCCCGCCTGCCCGACCGCCGTGCCGATGTCCGCGATCAAGCGGTCAAAGCTCTTGGTCTCCACCTTGAAATCGAGATATTTGATGATCTTGCGGTCAGCGACAGACGGCGCCGTCGCACCGTTTGCCGCTTCTTTGAGCGCTTCGTCTCCGTCCGCCGCGTCATAACCGGTATCCCCCAAGCGGGATTCCACCTTGTTCGTCGTCACGCCGCATCCTGCAAACAGCGCCGCCATCAAAAACACCGCCAAAAAAACCGCCGCGATCGTTCCAAGCCTTTTCATGTTCTCTCCCATCCTTCCGTCTGTTTTCTGCTTTCATTCTACCAAACGCAGCGATCCCTTGTCAATGAAGATGACAAAACTGTCATTTTCATGCCCCTGCAGCACTATAAAAAAGCACAGCCTGCCGCAATACAATGTGGCAGGCTGTGCTTTTTTGCTTTTATGTATACGGACACGAACTGGTCACTTCAGTTTCAGAGACAGCGTCTTGGTGGTTTCAATTTCGTTATAATTACTGTCACTAACGCGTATTTTGAAATCCAGATTTTCTATATCCTTTACGCTGCTGATATCTGTATTTTTGGTAAATATAATAAATGGCGTCTTTGTTGTTTTCCCCGGCTCTAATTCTGTCGGCACTGCCGTTCCGCTTTGCGTTGTCACACCGTTCACCGAAACATCGCTCAGCGAAAGAATGATCTTCTGCTTTCCGACATTTTTAATGCGCAGTTGCAAATACGCCGTACCCTCAACGCCGCTGTATTCCGCGATGCCGATATAGCTTGCCTCTATTGTTGCATCTTTGTATATCGACCTTTCCTCTTCCTTTTTTGTTGTCTCACCGGTCTGCCCTTGCGTTGTGTCGGTTTCCCCTGTCTCCACGGCAGTACCCACAGTTGCAATGATCCCCATACACGCCGCCATGGTCACTGCCACAATGAGAAAAGCAACAAGACACCCCTTTTTCTTTCCTTTCTTTTCCTGCTCCATACTTAACACACCTTTCTTGATTTTTTGTGACCACATTATAGCCCGTTTTCGGGCAATTGTCAAGAAAAGAATATGTCAATACAATAAATATGGTGGTAATATGATTATGTATACAAAACTATGGGAAACCCTGAAAGAAAACGGCATTTCTCAATACGCTCTTATAAAGCAGTACAAAATCAGCACCGGTCAATTGGATCGGCTGAGAAAAAACGAAAATGTCAGCACACATACGCTGGATATGCTTTGCAAGATCTTGCACTGTAGATTGGAAGATATTGCGGAATTTGTAGAAGAAGAGCCTTTGCCTTAGCGTTGATTGTAAAAAAGCCTCCAAGTCAAAACTTGGAGGCTTTTTGTTGTACAATGAAAAGCAGGACACAGAAGTGTCATACTTTTCTTCAGTTCAATAATATTTTGGACGGAAAATCATCCAAATAATCCACAATCCGCCGGTAAGGCAGATCATCAAAATATCAAGCAGAAGGGAATACTTCCTTCTCACACGGCCACCCGCTGACGCAGCCGCGGCTGCCGACGAAGAAGCGGAATTATTATTGTTAATAATGATCGGTTGTTCCTTTTCTTTGGTTTTTTGTTCATAATTTGCAGTAGGGCAGCCGCAATGAATGCACACAACCGCCTCATCGTTGATCTCTTTCCCACACTTAGAGCAAAACATAGTACATCCTCCTCGATATTAACCGATATTGGTTAATATTATTATATACCGTAATCGGTTAATATGTCAATAGGGGGATGTATTTTCTATGATTTCGTATGATAGATTATGGCAAACAATGAAAGAAAAAGGCATCAGCCAATATGCCCTTATTAAAACCTTTAACGTCAGTCCCGCGCAGATCACGCGACTTAAACGAAACGAGAGCGTCAGCACTCATACAATCGAAACCTTTTGCAAAATTCTTCAATGCGATGTACAAGACATCATGCACTATATTGATGATGACAATACGTAACCCGAGCCGTAGATCACAGCTCGGGTTTGTTATTTGTTCCCGGTGGTATGTATATGATTTTCTGACTTTAAACACGTTCCACCTCCGCCACCGGCGGCGGTCGGGCAGAGTCAGATCATTTTGTTTTTGCCGCAAACATGAAGCGGCGGCAATGCCATTATCCCGTTGTCTGTGGATGCCGCAATGAAGTGGGCGGAAGAAAAGCTGTCGGCCGAAGAATACGAAAAAACGTTTGGAGAAGTCAGTGAAGATGATACCAAGCGTGTGATTACCCTGTCGGTGGGTTCCGGGAATCACGAAAAAGCCAAGCGTGCAGCGGCGAAAAAAGGCATATCTCTTTCCGCACTTGTGGATGAGTATTTTGAAACTTTGTAGATTGTAAAAAATCGATGTACCGTAAACAGCAGCGAAACAGCCGGAGCTTTCTCGCCAGCCGGACAAAGCGAGTATTAAATAAAGAACCTCCTGCCAAAATTGGCGGGAGGTTCTTTGACAAGCTAACACGGTCTAGCTATGCTAGGCCGTGTTTTGCTTGTAAGGTTTTAGGTCCTGCGGCATCCATTACAGATTTATATATAATTCATTTCTTTCAGAAAACTCTTTTCCTTGTTCATATTCATAATCATAAATCATGTAGAGCTTTTTTTCCTTTACCGTCAAAGTACGATTTATTATTTTCTTGCAAATGATTTGTTTATCAAGTAATTTATAAAATTTCTCATCTAATGCTTTTTCGTCGATAGCGTTAGGTAAGTCAATATTGTTAAAAATTCCAGTACCGTCAAACATGACGAGTTCAATATTGCCGTCGCTCGTTATCCAAACGCTTCCCATATCGGTAGTACGGTATCCCTTGAGGTTTTTACAGTAAGTAAATTTATGAATAGACGTATCTTCTTGATAATAATAAGATCGCTCATATGCCGCTACATCAATAAAATGTGACGCCAATTCATCCGCTGCTTTCTCTAGCTTCTTCATATCTATACTATTTTGATCACCACCAGAAGTGGAACTAAGCGGTGGGATAAATCCCCTATATTCTCCTGTGGCTTTATCAAATGCATACACTGTCCCATCTTCATCTTCGTATTTATTATTCTGAGAATTGGCATTTAAATTCTCTATAGGCTTTAATTTGTTTTTGTCCACATGATAATATTCATCGGGTATTTTTTGCATTGGTATAGTCACTTTCGGAGAATTACTTGTTGGAGTAGTCAATGAGGATGATGGCATTGATTCCCCCAACGTTGAATTACCAGAAGATGCTCCCAAGGCAGAAGTGGTTCCCGTATTATATGTTGAACACGATGACACAAATAACAAAACACATAAAGTTAATACGCAAAGCAGTTGTATACCACAAAACTTTCTCATACTCCTGATCACTCCTAGCGTTTCTACAAAATGCGGCGGCCTCGAATACCGCAGATTTTTATTTCTCGCGGTATTCGAGGGACCACATCTCATGGTTAATTTACAGTAACGGTTGTAGTACCTCTTACAAGGCGCTGATTCGTACCCCCAGGCGAATTAGAAACTTCATTATCTGCCAATCTCATAGCCCTATCTATAGTATCACCATTACTTATGCTATTCATAAAAGCTCGCGTCCATGTGTTAGTCGTACTACAGGTTACATTTACAGTAAACCCTATGACTGTTCTTGCTCCCCGGTCGAAAGTCGCATTAACAAGATTTGCCGCACCACTACCGCCCGTTCCAGTTGAACAGGCACCATAATACACAAGTTGCATGTGACCGAGCGCTCCCGGAGGCAATGCCAGTACAGCACTACGAGTCATATTGCCCCCATTACAAGAAATACCTTCTGTATAGCCATGTGACCGACTAATAAAGGCTCTGGATGCTCGAAGCACATCGAGAGTGGCCTGAGGAGAAGTGTTCGTGTTACTCGATCTTGTGTAACCTGCAGGAATTCTATTGTTCATAAATGTAGTGTGATCATGTCCAGTGTCTGAAATGCCAACCAAGCCAAACTGCCGATTAAAATAATCGATGTAAATTATTGGCCGTAATGAAGTATTGCCAGTATAATCACTGCTTATATAACATAACCGATTCATTTTGGTATCCTTGGCGCTAGTCTGTAGGCGTATACCATAATCAGTACCCGGATTTGAGTAATGGGCCCTTACCCATGCAGTTACATCAAACGTATCAAAGCCACTCGTCTTATTTCTGCTGTCGCTAATGTACTTACTAGAAATTTTTGTGCCGCCGATATTTTTCTGACTATTCCATGTTAATTTGCTAGTGTCCCACGCAGATGACAGTTTATAAACATCAATCGTCATTTGATATGCCGTCTGCCAATTTGCTTGGGGGTAATAATTAAAGTTTAAGCGAGCTCCGGTAATATTAGCCGCCGTTAAATTAGCCGCGCTCGGCCATTGTGAAAGTTTAAAATAAAGACGTCCATCCAATTTATACTGATCAGTACCTACATATATTCTATTATACGTCATGTAGTTTGTTCCGGCATTGGCCTCTTGAACACCATTGTCGATAATGTACTTTGCATTTTGTGTAGTATATATCGTTGGATCTAACGTAACCGGATAAATACGTTCTTCTGCTTCCAGCCAGTTGCGGTCAGGAATTAATGTGTAATTACATCCGGTGTCCGTTGTCTCTAAAACGACACAAATGTCGTTGCTGTAGCCCTCATCGGAATCAAACATAAACGGAGCTGCAATCACAAATATGGATTTCCCTGATTCATCATAAAATGTGACACTGTTATCCTCTTCCAGTACGGCCTGCAAGCCAGTATAAGTAAAACTAAAGGAAAAAGTTGAAGATGTGGGCAATGAGTTAAAAACAATATCCTCTTTCAAACTCTGGCCATTGATATAATAATTTAAATCCATATTGCTTTTAATGGAAGAATAAGATACGGAAGAACGATTCTTCATAATAGTAGTGGCAAATTCATTTTGAATTGTTGCACGTTCTTTTTTATTCGTTGTTTTAGTCAGTTGGCTTTGCAGTTTCTGAGTGTATTCTTCTTCAGTCATGGGTTGAACAACTTTTGCTGAAACAGGTGCAATGTCATTAAAACGAAACCGTAATGATTGCCCTCCATAATTGACTACAACCGGTGTATTGCTGTTAATTCCTTTTGGAAGTTGCACTTTAAAATCATTGGCGTTATTTTCCAGATAGTCAGTGTTGTATACTCGGCTGGGGCTTTTCTTCTATAGCGAAATAGTGTTTTTTTCGTTCTCAGTCAGTTTTGCGTCTTTTTTGATCATGCCGGTTATTGGATCACCTATTAAAGACGCCGAAACGAGGGAATTATCGATATCGACCCATTCGTCCCCTTGTTTATAGTGAACGGGAGCGTCATATGCAACAGCAGTATAGGAGCCATCCGACAGCCGGAAATGCTTGGCACTGCTATCCCGCAATGAAACCTCTTCATTTACAACAATAGGTGCATCAGTTAGAAAAGACTGCTTTGATAGGTCAATTGCACCAAGCGATTCTTGAGCTGATACAGGTATGCCTGCTAAAACAACAGATAAAACGATGGCCAAAATTTTTCTACCATGCTTCACTTTTCTACACCCTTGCCTCTTTATGACTCTTCAAAATGTGGAATCTACTCATAATATCATTGGAATCACCTTCTGTTTATATTATATTACCAATATATACCAAATTCAAAAATAAGGCAATAAAAAATTTATTTTATTAAAAATATTTTTGTATTATTTATAATTTAATTGTAAAAAAATAAAGAAATCGCGTTACTGACAAAAGTCATGCAACGCGATTTCTTTATTTTCTTTATTTTGCTATGTTTAATTTTTTTATTGTATCACTATTGGAGCGTGTGACGGCCTTTAAGGCGCCAATAGAAATTTTCACATCTTCCATGTCGGATGCTAAGGCATCGAGTTTCCCAAACTGATCCCTGATTTCCCGCTGGCCTTCTAAAAGCAGATCCATTTTTTTCTCGTGCAAAATCAATTTTGCATTATCGGCTTTAAGCGCTTGGACATCTTCACGTATCTCCTGCTGGCCCTGTTCTAACCCGGCTATACCAGAAGCCAACTTTCCCTCTAAACTATCTAACCGAGCTGTCAAAGGTTCCAGCATTTGGCCTATAGCTTGTAATAGAGACCTATCTTCCATTTAAATCTCCTCATTTCCCCTTGATAACTCTATCAATAAAATCAACACAAAATTTTAAATTGGCCTGCTGCTCGGGTGTAATGTCATAAAACTTTATCGTGGGAGCATCAGGCATATCCAACAAATAATCAATTGTTGTGTTTAAAGCAAGTGCTAAGCGAACCAAACGATCCGCATCAGGAATGCCTTTATCTAATTCATAGCGGTTAATAGCAGAACGGCTGACTTTCGATTTCTTTGCTAAAGCCGCTTGTGATAAATGCATTGCTTCTCGCAATTCACGTATTTTTCGGCCACAATTATAGCTATCATCAGCCATACAATCACCCCCCGCATTATTAGTAAGATTGTAATTCTTGTATGTCCCGATACGGCTACTTTATTTAAATTTTTTGCTAAGTTCTTGACACGTGGCTCTTTTTGATGTAAACTTACATTAAATTCCAATTATGCCCAAAAGGAGGGGGACGGCCTGTCTAATAAACAAATGTCCTCCGATGATGCATTTTTAACAGCTATCATAAAAGAAAACACAAATATTCTTGCTGGAGCTGCCTGGGCGTTTAGCTTGCCTGGAGAAGTTGATGATATTATTCAGGCGGCCTGCCTGGAGTTATCTCAACATGTCACCAAGCTAAAGCAGCTTCACCCGGCTCAGCAGCGGGCGTACATTTACAAAGTTGTGTATTACAAGGCAAAGAATCATAATCGTAGTGTACGTAGATTCTTTCGCAATCTGCAGATGCTGTCTGGACAGCTTGAAGAATCCCTGGATAGTTTTGAGATGCGAGTAGAACAAGAAATGATTCTTGGTGAGCTTACGCCCTCCCTTTCTCTGCCGCCGGCAGCGGTCGGGCTGGGCATGGTTAACGCCGCATGCGGCCGTTAACCGCCGGATCATTTTATTTGAACACAGCAAGAAAGAAAAAGAAAGACAGGACACCGTCGTGTCCCGTCTTTCTTTGTGACTGTGCGACGAAATAGCACAATTATTCTTTCGGAACTGCAAGCAAACGAAACTTTATGCAATTACAGGGACACGAAACATCTATCGAATATTTTTCTTTTGAGCCACGATAGGTAAAATTCCCTCCACAGCGAATGATTTCACAGTATGTATATATTTCAAATATTGCACGGGGACAAAATCCTTGCAGAGTTTCATATTCAAAAGAAAAACATCACCTTTTTAGAGACCGAGTCTGCAATCTTTTACATACCCGTCAATTACTTCAAGTCGAAAACTCCAATTTTCTTTAATCCACTTATTCATCTATACCCCTCTCTTTTGCAGTTTTAAGTGAGGAGACCAACATTCTTCTGATTGCACCGCATTGATTTTGCAGCGGTTTATATGTTGATTCTTCAATATAGCCGGTTCCAAAAAGAAGCTCAAGCCAATACTCTGTTTCAAAGCATTCCTTTTGTGCTATTTCCAATTTTGAGATAAAGTCTTTTTTGCCTTGGGCATATTGTGCCTCATAAATATTAGCCCCGATGCTCGTACCTGAACGCAGCAGTTGGTTTGTCAGAACCGATTCTTTATATTTGGATTTAACATCACGGCAAAGAAATACAATTTGCTTTGCAAAGTCTTTTGATTTACAACGCAAAATGCTGTCCGGCATTATTATCACCCCAACGAATTATATCATAAAACTCTTTAACCTGTAAAGAGATGGTGATATACCTCGCTCCGCTCGGCGTGATATTTTTGCTGACGCAAAAGTGATATTGTGCCTGCGACACAGTGATATTATATTTGCCCTCACACTCGCGGAGCGAATATCACTCGGCAGAAAGCCGAATATCACTGCGCAGCAATACCACTCGCCGTAAGGCGAATATAACTGAAAAAGCACCTAAGCTTTAAGCTTAGGTGCTTTTCGTGGCTCCCCCTGTTGGGCTCGAACCAACGACCCTGCGGTTAACAGCCGCATGCTCTACCGACTGAGCTAAGGAGGAATATTGTGTGTCGGCGCCTTCTTATTTTCCCGGGTCGCTTCCGACCAAGTATCTTCAGCGCAAGTGAGCTTAACTGCCGTGTTCGGTATGGGAACGGGTGTACCCTCACCGCCATCGGCACCGACTGTATGCTACACGGCTATTCACCGTATATGCCAAAATGGTGCGCCATCAGGGACTCGAACCCGGGACACCCTGATTAAGAGTCAGGTGCTCTACCAACTGAGCTAATGGCGCATGTCCGGGGTGGTATGTACCCTGAGAACTGAACAAAGGAGAAGAAGAAAACGGATAGAACCTGACGAGAAACTCGCCTTTAGCGATGAGCATACATCGCATATCAAAAATGATCAATC
>ERZ791927.1758-NODE-1758-length-15622-cov-2.783581_pt1 | contig 15622 bp, 11 predicted proteins | sample MGYA00510130_ERZ791927 | MGnify/ENA primary metagenome ERZ791927 (study PRJEB30046, sample SAMN00792055) | human gut metagenome | study: EMG produced TPA metagenomics assembly of the A metagenome-wide association study of gut microbiota in type 2...
GATCTGTGTGCCGCGGAAGAATCCGGCGGCAAAAACATGCGGCACTTTGTCCGATTATGCCGGGTGCCGCAGGAAGAACATTTCAGGAGGAATTTTTACCATGAATCAGGTTGTAATATTGGCCGGCGGCCATGGAAATCGTATGAAGGCAGCTATCCCGAAGCCAATGCTCCGGGTGCTGGATGTCCCCATGCTCAGTTGGGTGATCCGTGCCTGCGAGGGCGCAGGTCTCAGCCGGATCTGCGTTGTCACCGGCTATAAGTCCCAGTATGTGGAGATGTATCTGAACAATCGCTATCGCACGGCGCTCCAGGCAGAACAGCTGGGAACCGGGCATGCTGTCATGCAGGCAGAGAGCTTTATGCGGGAGTTTGAGGATGGCAACACGCTGATTCTCAACGGAGATGCACCGTTTATTGACAGTGAGACCATCTCTAATGCGCTGAAGCTTCATGAAGCAGAAGAAAACGCTGTTACGGTTGTTACCGCAGAGCTGGAACAGCCGAAGGGATACGGCCGGATTCTGCGGAGCGAAAACGGTCTGGCAGCCATTGTGGAGGAAAAGGACGCAACAGACGCACAGCGTGCTGTGAAGGAGGTCAATTCCGGCGTGTACTGGTTCCGCACAAAGGCGCTGCTGGAACTGCTGGGCGGCCTGTCTCAGTCCAACGCACAGGGTGAGTACTACCTCACTGACACCATCGGCCTGGCACTGGAAAAGGGCTGGAAGGCAGACGCATTCCAGAGTGAAAATCCGGATGTCATCCTGGGTGCCAACACCCGGAAGGATCTGCTGCACCTCAACGACATTGCACGGCAGCGGGTACTGGACCGGCACATGGAAAACGGCGTAAACTTTGTCTGCACAGACGGCATTATCATTGGCAATGATGTGGAAATCGGCGCAGAAACCACCATTCTGCCGGGCACCATTCTCCGGGGCAAGACCAAGATTGGCTCCCGCTGCACCATCGGCCCGAACTGCCTGATCGAAAACTGCACCATTGGGGATCACGTGACACTCAATGCGGTACAGGCATACGAATCGGAAATCGAAGATGCGGTAAAGGCCGGCCCGTATGTACATATCCGTCCGAATTCTCACCTGAAAAACGGCGTGAAGATCGGCGACTTTGTAGAAATCAAGAATTCTACCGTAGGCGAGCAGACGGCAGTGGCACATCTGACCTATGTGGGCGACAGCGATGTCGGAAAGAAGGTTAACTTCGGCTGCGGCACCGTTACGGTAAACTATGACGGCATGAAGAAGCAGCGCTGTGTAATCGGGGACAACTGCTTTATCGGCTGCAACACCAACCTGATTGCACCGGTGAAGCTGGGAAAAGGCGCCTATACTGCGGCCGGTTCTACCGTCACCAAGGATGTGCCGGATTATGCACTGGCAGTAGAGCGTGCAGATCTCCAGATGAAGGAAGGCTACAGCCTGAAAAAGCTGAAGAGCAAGCTCTTCCCGGACAGCGACAAGAAGTAAGAATCTGTTTTCACAAGACACGTTTTAAGACATCAGACGGCGCGAAAAGCCGCTTTTCAAAAGAATCCGGCACCTCCGGAACGATTTCAGGGGTGCCTGTATAGAAAGGACATTCATGCGGCATTGGGGGTATTCCTGGTGCCGCATGAAGCAGGTTATGCGTAAAATGGGTATTATGGATTTATTCCGGCAGATTGAGTCGGGAAATGACGGGCGGCTGAAAGGAAAGCTGCAATGGATTATCGCCGGTCTTGGAAATCCCGGACTGGAATACGCGGACACCCGGCACAATGCCGGATTTCTCACCATGGATGTACTGGCGGAGCAGTGCGGCGTAAAGCTGGATCGGATGAAGTTTCAGTCCGACTGCACCGAGGCAATGGTGGGTGAGGTACGGTGTCTTTTGATGAAGCCGGCCACCTATATGAACCGCAGCGGTGATGCCATCGGCGCTGCGGCGCAGTTCTACCACATTCCGCCGGAGCAGGTGCTGATCATTTATGATGATATCACCCTGGCACCGGGGAAGCTGCGTATCCGGCGCAAGGGCAGTGCCGGCGGCCACAACGGAATCAAGAGCATTATTGCACAGCTGGGAACAGAGACGTTTCCGCGCATCCGGGTGGGTGTGGGAGAAAAGCCCAATCCGCAGTATGATCTGGCAGACTGGGTGCTGTCAAAATTCAGCGAGACAGATATGGAGGCACTCCGTCCGGCGCTGGAACATGCGGCAGATGCGGCAAAGAAGATTACTGCCGGTGATATGAACGGCGCTATGAATTTATACAGCCACTGATTGGCACAGGCATTAGAACCCGTCTTCACAAGCGTATCTTGTAAAGGCAGGCTCTTAAAACAGGAGAAAGGAGAAGCCCATGCGGTTTTTTACGGAAGCAATGGAACACCTGAGTGCGTACCGGGCACTTTTGCAGGCGAAACAGGACGGTGTTTCTCCGGTGTCATTTACCGGAGTATCCCAGGTGCACAAGGCGCATCTGCTGGCGGCGCTGTGTGAAACAACAACTCCGATTCTGGTGATTACCGGGGAGGAAGCGGAAGCACGGCGGCTCTGTGACGATATCAATACCATGCAGGAAGCGCAGACGGCGTGGGTGTTCCCGGCGAAAGAACTGGTGCTGACACCGGTGGAGGGCGTGACAACGGCCTATATTCACAGCCGGATCAGCGCGCTTTCGGCATTGCAGCAGGGAAGCTGCCGCGTTGTGATCGCCAGTGCGGAGGCGCTGATGCAGCCCACCATTTCTCCTGAGGAGTTGCAGCAGCATACCATCACTCTGTGCCGGGACGAAACCGCAGATCTGAAACAGCTGGCGCAGATGCTGACTGCATGCGGCTATGAACGGGGAGACAGTGTGTCCGGGCCGGGACAGTTCTCGATTCGGGGGGATATCCTGGACGTGTTTCCGGTGCAGCTGCCCATGCCGGTACGAATTGAATTTTGGGATGATACCATCGATCTGATGGTACAGTTTGATCCGGAGACCCAGCGAAGAACTGAGCCGGTTTCCGAAGTGCAGATTCCGCCGGCCAGAGAATTTCTCTGTGATGGGGCGGCACTGGCGGAACGGATCCGGCAGCACGCCGGAACGCTTCGGGGGAAATATGCAGATCTGGCACGAGAAAAGCTGTATGCGGACGCAGACCGGCTGGACAGCGGCGTACCGCTGGTGCATCTGGAGAAATATGCACCGCTTGTGCAGAAAACGCCGGCCATGCTGTTTGATTACGGGATGGAAACCGTTTGCTTCAGCGAATACGGCGCAATTGTGGACGTGCAGCGTAATGTGCTGGCGCAGTATCAGGAGGACTGCCGGCTGCTGCTGGAAGAAGGGAACCTTTGCCGGGGGCTGGAGGGCTATTATCAGAATCCTCCGGAAATTGCCGCAAAGCTGGAAGGACGCTTTCAGGTGTATCTCAGCAATTTTTTGCAGGGCGGCGAACACATTGCCTTTCAGAAGCTGCTGAGTACGGATGCACTCCAGAACGCCCCCTGGGGCGGCGAACTGCGGCAGCTCACCGAGGATTTGCAGGAATACTGCGCTCAGGGGTATTGTACCATGCTCTTTGCCGGAAGCGAAAAGACGCTGCCGATTTTGCAGCAGGATTTGAAGGAGAGCGGCATTTCCTGTGAAATGGCAAAGCCGGACAGCGTGTGGAAGGCCGGGACGGTTTATCTCCGCACAGGAAGTCTGTCCGGGGGCTTCTCCTATCCGGAAATCAAGACGGCACTGATCACCCAGACCAGAGCCATGCGCGCCGGTTCTGTCCGGAAGAAAAAGCACAAACGGGGCGAAGAAATCCGCACACTTTCCGACATCACGCCGGGCGATCTGGTGGTGCATGCGCTGCACGGAATCGGCCGCTTTCTGGGCATTCGGAAGCTGGAACTGGAAGGCGTTACCAAGGACTATATCACCATTCAGTATGCCGGGAAGGAAAACCTCTATGTGCCGGTAACGCAGCTGGATATGGTTTCCAAGTACATCGGCCCCCGGGAGGATGCCAACGTAAAGTTGAGCCGGCTGTCCTCGCCGGAGTGGCAAAAAACGCGGAACAACGTCCAGCGTGCCGTGCGGGATATGGCGGATGAGCTGCTGGCGCTGTATGCCAAACGGGAAAAGGCGAAGGGCTTTGCATTCCTGCCGGATGATGCCATACAGCACGAGTTTGAAGCCCGGTTTCCCTATGTGGAGACGGAGGACCAGCTGGCGTGTGCCGAGGAAGTCAAGCAGGACATGGAACGGGAGCGCCCGATGGATCGTCTGCTCTGCGGCGATGTGGGCTTTGGGAAAACAGAGATTGCGCTGCGTGCGGCGATGAAATGCGTCATGAGTGGCAAGCAGTGTGCCATCCTCGTGCCCACTACGGTGCTGGCAATGCAGCATTATCAGACGGCAGTACGCCGCTTTGAGCATTTTCCGGTGAATATTGTGATGCTGTCCCGGTTTGTGCCCCAGAAGCGCCAGAAGGAAATCCTGAAGGAACTGAAAAGCGGAAAGGCCGATATTGTAATCGGCACCCACCGCATTGTGCAGAAGGATGTGGAATTCCATGCGCTGGGCCTGGCGATTGTAGACGAGGAACAGCGGTTTGGGGTAGCACACAAGGAAAAGTTCAAGGAAATGTTCAGCGGCGTGGATATGCTCACGCTGTCGGCAACGCCCATTCCCCGTACCCTGAATATGGCGATGAGCGGCATCCGGGATATGTCCGTCATTTCACAGCCGCCTCAGGATCGCTATCCGGTGCAGACCTATGTGCTGGAATACAGCGAGCCGATGATTCTTCAGGCAATTCAGCGGGAGCTCAAGCGCGGCGGCCAGGTGTATTATATTCACAACCGGATCGACACCATTGAGTTTACGGCTGCAAAGCTGCAAAAGCATCTGCCGGATGCGCGGATTCTGGTGGCGCACGGCCGTATGGGGGAAGCAGAAATGTCCGAGATATGGCGGAAACTAGTAGAACACGAAGCGGATATTCTGGTTTGCACCACCATTATTGAAACTGGTGTGGACGTGCCGAATGTCAATACGCTGGTCATTGAACATGCGGACTGCTTCGGCCTGTCCCAGCTGTATCAGCTCCGGGGGCGGGTCGGCCGCTCGAACCGCAGAGCCTATGCCTATTTCACCTTCCAGCGAGACAAGGTGCTCCGGGAGGAATCTGCCAAGCGGCTGGCAGCCATGCGGGAATTTACACAGTTCGGCAGCGGCTTTCACATTGCTCTCCGGGATCTGGAAATCCGGGGTGCCGGGAGTCTCCTGGGCGGTCGGCAGCATGGCCATATGGAATCCGTGGGGTATGAAATGTACCTCCGGCTGCTGGGAGAGGCAGTGGCAGAAGCCAAGGGGGAACCCATTCAGGAAACCGCAGAGTGCACTGTGGATATTCAGATTGATGCCCATATTCCGGAGCGGTATATGGAGAGCCTGAGTCAGCGGCTGGATATGTACCGGAAAATTGCCAGCGTGCATACGGCAGAGGACGAAATGGATTTGCTGGATGAACTGGTTGACCGCTACGGAGAACCGCCGAAGGAGGTGCTGGGACTGATTACCGTTTCCCGGCTGCGGAATACGGCGGCACAGCTGGGCATTACGGAAATTGTACAGCGCGGCGGCAGCATGCTGTTTTATCTGGAGCATCCCACACCGGAAATGCTGGCGGCACTCTCCGAGAAATACCGGGGACGCGCTATGTTCGGCAGCGTGGGAAAGGCCTATCTGGGTGTAAAGCTGGAGCAGGAAAAGCCACTGGAACTGATGCGGGAAGTGCTGAACATATTAGAGCATGTCTGAAAAATCCGGGGAATTGCGGCATTTGCACCGGTGCGGAATGTAAAAAAATGAAGCTGTGATTTTGTGCGAAATTCGGCGCTTTTACTGGAAACTGTACTGAGATTTAGGCAAAATGCATATAGACAGCATGCAGAAAATATGATATAATACAATATGTGAATGCAGCACAGCGCTTCGCAGCAATGCGGATTGCGCATGTGATTTTAGGAGGAGAAAATCATGAAGATGGTGAAGAAGATGGCTGCTGCAGCATCTGCAGTTATGATTGCAGCAATGTCCGTAGCATCTATCACAGCAAGTGCAGCAATTGAATTTGATGCCGGAGATAAAATTGTTGCTGTAGACAAAGGACCGTACAGCGCTTATCTCTGCTTGCAGGCAGGCGGTGACGCTCAGTGGAAGCCGGGCGATCTGGGCGGCGCAGAGTGCGAATTCTCAACAGACGGCAGCTATTCTGCTTCTGTCACGATGGCAAACGGATCTGGTACAGTAGAACTGATGGTTCTGGAAACAAACCTGAATGCATATTCCTATGCGCCGGAAAAGGCTTCCTGCAAGGCGGGCAGTCTGCCGGATGGCTGCACCGTATCTATTAAAATTGATTCCATTGAAGTAAAGCAGACTTCTGGCAGCAGCTACACAATTGATTATAATGGCCCGTCTGATGGCGCGCTTCGTCTGAGTGACAATGGTTCTACCGTTCGTGTAAACATTCTGAATCAGTGGACAAATCCAAAGGTTGCGGATATTGAAAAAAATCTGAGCGCAAAGGGCGGCCTGGCAGCAGGCGACGTTGTTACCGTTAACTTTACTGTAAGCGGTATTGCTGGCGGCGGAAACGGCGGCGGTGAAAACGGCACTACAGCACCGACTGACGGCGAAACTGGTGTTACCACCACTACAACTGCAACAAATGCAGACGGCACACCGGTAACTACCACAACAGATAAGGGCGGCAATCCCGGCGGAACTTCCGGCGGCGCTTCTGGTGGCTCTTCCAATGGCGGATCTTCTTCCGGCAATAGCTCTTCCGGAAAGTCCAGCGGCAATTCTTCTACCGGCAATGCAACAACCTCTCAGACAGGTGACTTCGGCATTGCGGCAGTCGCTCTGGGCGCAGTTGCAACTGCTGCTCTGGCAGCTGGCGCTGTTACAGTAACCAGAAGAAAGAAGTAAGCATACGGCTTCTTTCCGATTATTTTATTTGATATTATCTTATATTTCGACAATTTCATTTTTTCATTTTTACCCCTATAGAAAAATCCCCTGTCAGTAAACCTGACGGGGGATTTTTCTGTTTCGGGGGGAATCCATCTGTGCGGCTTTGCAGGGCACAGATGATGCCGCCGTGTGGGGAAGATGCGTTTTTTCAGAGTAACGGTGAAAGCCCTCCTGTAGTTTCTGAGCGTGTTTCAGGAACAGGCGGAACTGCTTTTATCATAGTGTGCCTTTCCGGTTTTGATGCATCTATACGTAATGATACGTGCCATAGATGCAGGGAAGGGGACAGGGCAAAAAATAAAGCACACAAGAGCGTTCCTTGTGTGCTTTATAATGGAAGAGATAATACAATGCAATGGAGCGGATTACGAGGCTCGAACTCGCTACCTCCACCTTGGCAAGGTGGCGCTCTACCAGATGAGCTAAATCCGCATCCGGAACATGTTGCAGTAAACTGTTACTACAGCGAACCGATGACATATTCCATGGTGCCTCCGATCGGAATCGAACCAATGACACGGGGATTTTCAGTCCCCTGCTCTACCGACTGAGCTACAGAGGCATCACAGCCTAAGCTGCATTGTATGGCGATCTGGATGGGATTCGAACCCACGACCTCTGCCGTGACAGGGCAGCGTTCTAACCAACTGAACTACCAGACCATATGGTGGAAACTATAGGGCTCGAACCTATGACCCTCTGCTTGTAAGGCAGATGCTCTCCCAGCTGAGCTAAGCTTCCACACTGTGTCGTTTCGGTTTGTTTTGTGTTCCTCACCGGCGACTATTACAGTATATCACATTGCAAGGGGTTTGTCAAGCATTTTTTTCAAAAAAATCGAAAAAACGCATCTTTTGTTAAATCTGCATGTTATCAACATCCTGAATTGTACAACAATGACAACATTTCTGTTAATTTCGGCCGTTTTCTCCGTTTCGCTGGAACAGGCGCAGGACTTCCAGACGCAAACCGCGGTGTTCGGGCTGCTTCAGTTCCGGATCCTGCCGCAAGATTTCTTTGGCACAGGTCTGTACCTCTTCCAGCAGTTTGGTGTCATGGGACAGGTCGGCCACCCGGAGCGGCGGAAGGCCGTGCTGCCGCTGTCCGAAGAAGTCGCCGGGGCCGCGGAGCTGCAAGTCGGCCTCGGCAATCTGAAAGCCGTCACTGGTGCGGCTCATAATCTGCATCCGGGCGCGGCAGTCCTCTGTGACATGATCTGTCATCAGAATGCAGTAGCTCTGTTCTTTACCCCGGCCTACGCGCCCCCGGAGCTGGTGGAGCTGGGACAATCCGAAGCGCTCTGCATTCTCAATCAGCAGGATTGTGGCGTTGGGAACGTCTACGCCTACTTCGATTACAGTGGTGCTGACCAGTAAGTCCAGCTCGTGGCTGCGAAAGGCGTGCATGATCTGTTCCTTTTCGGCGGCCTTCATTTTGCCGTGGAGCAGTCCCACCCGGTAGTCGGAGAAGGCAGTCTGCCGGATATTTTCCGCATAGGCCTCAACTGCCTGCAAGTCGCTTTCTTCCCGTTCTTCGATCATGGGGCAGACAATATAGCCCTGGTGCCCCTGTTGCAGCTGCTCCCGGATAAAGCCATAGGCGCGCTGGCGCAGCTTTCCGGTGACGGCAAAGGTCTGCACCGGAAGCCGTCCCTTAGGCAGTTCCTTTAAAATGGAAATGTCCAGGTCGCCGTAAATCATCAGCGCCAGTGTCCGGGGGATGGGGGTAGCGGACATAACCAGCTTGTGGGGGCATCCGCCCTTGTCTGCCAGCTGTGTGCGCTGTGCTACGCCAAATCGGTGCTGTTCGTCCGTGATGACCAATGCCAGCTTCTGAAAGGAGACTTCTTTTTGGAAAATGGCGTGCGTGCCAACAATCAGCTGAATGGTGCCGTCTGCCAGTGCCGCATAGATTTCCCGTTTTTCCTTTGTCCGGAGCGAACCGGTGAGCAGCCCTACCGTGATGCCCAGCGGCTCCAGAAACTGCTGCATGGTGTGGTAATGCTGTACTGCCAGAATTTCAGTGGGTGCCATCATTGCGCACTGCATGCCATTCTGGATGGTGAAATAGCAGGCTGCCGCCGCAACCGCGGTTTTGCCGCTGCCGACATCTCCCTGTAGCAGGCGGTTCATGGGGGCATCACCGCACAGATCCTGTACAATCTCCCGGATAGCCTGCTTCTGGCCGGCGGTCAGGGAAAACGGAAGGCCGCTGTAGTACGGTTCCAGAGAAACTGTGGATGCCATAGCATAGGCTGTCCGGGTGTGGTTGTCGGCGCGGCGCATGAGCATGCCAAGCTGTAATTGCAGCAGCTCGTCAAATGCCAGCCGGCGGCGCGCTTGTTCCATGCGGCCGGGATTTTCCGGAAAATGCACCTGTTCCAGTGCTTCCGGCAGGGAAAGGAGGCCGTGTGCCTGCCGCAGCTTTGCCGGCATCCAGTCGAAGGGCTGCTGCTGCATCAGTGTGACAGCCTGGCGCACTGCCTGAACCAGCAGTTGCGCAGAAATTCCCGTGGTCATGGGGTAGCAGGGGAAAATCTGCTCTTTTGCCCGGTCTGCCAGCACATGCGGCGCAGAAATTTCCCGGCGCAGCAGGTTTCCCTGCATCTTTCCGGCCATGCGGTACCATTCGCCCAGGCGGAGCGCCTGAAATCCGTAAGGATTATTATAGAGCGTAACGGTAATATCAGATACGCCGTCCGTGGCAATTGCCTTGAAAATGGTCATGCCCTTTCGGATATACTGGGGCGGCATCTTCCGGGCAATCTGCACGCGAATCACGCAGCTTTCGCCCGGCTGCGCCGCCAGAATCGGCACTGGGTGGGTGTAGTCCAAATAGGAACGGGGAATGTGGTAGAGCAGGTCATAAGGGGTCAGAATGCCCAGCCGTTCCAGTGCTTCTGCCCGCTTTTGTCCGATTCCTTTGAGCTGGGATACCGGCTGGAAAAGCGCGTCCATGAGAATTTCCTCCTTTCCGTCATAAAAAGTCTATCCGTAATGACAGGTTCAAGTCCTGTCACCATAGGAAACAGATGTGCACAACAGTTTAGCTGTGCAGATCCCGCTGCTCCACGGCCAGCTGGTCACAGCGCTCATTTTCCGGGTGGCCGGCGTGTCCTTTTACCCAGTGAAAGGTGACACTGTGCCGTTCCAGCAGCGGCAGCAGCTGTTTCCACAGATCAACGTTTAACGCCGGCTTTTTGTCGGATTTTATCCAGCCCCGTTTCTGCCAGCCGTATACCCAGCCCTTTGTGATGCTGTCCACTACATATTTGCTGTCGGTGGTCAGTTCTACCTGGCATGGCTCTTTCAATGCAGCCAGCGCCGCAATGACACCGGACAGCTCCATACGGTTGTTGGTGGTTTCGGCAGCGCCGCCGGACAGTTCTTTTTCTGCTGTACCGTACCGCAGAATTGCGCCCCAGCCGCCGGGACCGGGATTACCGCTGCATGCGCCGTCTGTGAAAATTTCCACTGTTTTCATGTGTGTTCCTCCGTGATGAAATGTCGCGTTTTCCCGGTGTGCCGGGGCGCAGAGACGGATTCCCGGAAAAGCGCAGAAGAGCTTTGGGGGAGAACCGTTTTTGTTTCTTTATTATACAATATCTCTGCTGAAAACGCAACCGTCCAAAAAAGAACGTTTCATTTTATGCAATTTGTATGGTTTTCTATGCTTGACCTGCCCTTTGTTTTATGATATAATACAGGTGGATTAACGTGCGCCTGGATTTGAACTGTGCTCTGACTGCGCAGAACCGGTGCATGCAGCCTTGTTACACGAAAGATTTTGGAAAAGGAGTTTTTTCATATGAAGAAATTAACACGTATTCTGGCGGCTCTGATGGCGCTGACTACATTTGGCGCGCTGGCCGGCTGCGGCAGCGGCTCTAATGATTCCTCGAAGGCCGAGTCTTCTTCCGAAGATTCCGCTTATAAGGAAAAGGACGATGTCACAGTAGATACCACACTGGTGGACGAGATGGTTGCCAACGACCCGGATATTAAGGGACAGACCATCTACTGGCTGGCAGATTATGACCTGAATCCTACCAACAATCAGGACCGCAGCGTGGCACTGTCTCTGTTTGAGGACAAATACGGCGCAAAGGTAGAATATGTGTCCTGCACTTCTGATACCAAGTTTGACACTCTGGCAAGCCGGATTCTGGGTGGTGACCCGGTGGATATGTTCCCGTATGAATGGGATGCTGTACCGAACGGCGTGACCAAGGATCAGTACCAGCCGCTGGATGACTATCTGGATCTGAGCGATGATATCTGGAGCGATATGACAGATGTCATTGATATGTTCCAGTACAAGGGAAAGCACTATGTTGTACCGTACTGCCTGTCTGATCCGCTGCTGCTGACCTACAGCCGCTCTATGTGCGAAGAAAACGGCCTGGACGATCCGTATGAGCTGTATAAGAAGGACAAGTGGAACTGGGATGCCTTCACGGATATGATGAAGACCTTCGTAGGCAATGCCGGAGACGGAGAGACACGCTATGGCATTAACGGCTGGTTTGGACAGGCAATGGTGCAGTCCACCGGCGAGGCTTTTGTCACCTATGACGGCACGAAGTTTGCCAACAATATTTCCAGCCCGGCGATTGAACGCGCAGAGGATACCATGGAAGAGATTATGACCCAGAAGCTCTATGATCCGACCTGGTACGGCTATCTGCCGGATGACAACTCGACCTTGTTCTTCGGCATGGCAGACTGGGCACTGGGGGCCTCCAACGTGAAGCATGACCCGGATCCGGAGATGAATGATGACGGATTTGTCGAAGAAAATGACCTGATGATCGTGCCGTTCCCGGTAGATCCGGAGGCAGACCAGTACTATCTGAACTGCAACTTTGCAGCAAAAATGCTGGTAAAGGGTTCCGATAAGGGCGATGCAGTGGCTGCATATATCAAGTGCGAGCGCATGGCGGCAATGATTGATGAATATCAGGATGCTGCAAAGGAAAAGGCGATTATCCCGAATGTCAATGCACAGGGCAAGCTGAAATCCTATGTGACAGAAGAACAGTATGATGCGCTCCAGGATTATAAGGATCCGAAGAAGATTACACCGGTATTTGACTTCGGTTATGGCATGGGCAGCAGAATGTACGGTGACGGCGACTACACCTATGAGACAAGAGGCGTTATGAACAACCTGACCTCTGCTCTGCTGAACGGCGACAAGGATTCCTGGGCTGTGCTCCGGGATGAGTGGAAGTCTGTAATTGACGAAGTAATTGATGGCTACAATAATCAGTAATCAGTAAACCATAAAATTCTGAAAAAGGAAAACACCGTGCGGCTTCTTTCGGGGCTGTGCGGTGTTTTTGCGCTGTAGATTCCGGAATGCGGTGGCTTTGGAGAAAAAGAAAATGGAATTGCGCGGCTTTCGACAAAATATGTTTGACAGCGTCCTTTTCCATATGGTATAATAAATGCAGACAGGATTTCGGTGCAAAATGCGGTTTCATTTTGCGGGAAACTGCCTTTTGAAAAATACGGCGCAGTCTGCCCGGATGCCGGAACAGACGCGGTCTGAAACAGGAAAGAGGAACACTTCATGAAAGTACTGCACATTGGTGATGTGGTAGGAGCGGCTGGCGGTCAGTTCCTGATGGATCACCTGCCGGCGATCAAGCGGGAACATCAGATTGATATGACAATCGTAAACGGAGAGAATTCCGCCCAGGGCAACGGCATTACAAAACATTCCATGGAACAGATTTTTACAGCCGGTGCCGATGTCATTACCACCGGCAACCACTGCTTTAAACGGCGTGAAGCGCTTTCTATCTATGAAAATCCTACGGTGCTTCGTCCTGCAAACTATCCGGACGGCTGTGCCGGACACGGTGTCTGCACCGTGGACTTCGGGCCGTGGCAGGCGGCAGTGCTGAATCTTTCCGGGACGGCATATCTGGATCCGCTGGACAATCCGTTTACCATTGTGGAGCAGCTGCTGGAAGAAATCGAAACACCGAATATTTTCGTGGATTTTCATGCAGAAGCAACCGCAGAGAAAAAAGCAATGGGATATTTTCTGGCCGGCCGCGTGACGGCAGTGGTGGGAACGCATACCCATGTGCAGACGGCAGACGAAACCATTTTGGCAGGACATACCGGCTATTTGACGGACGTGGGCATGACCGGGCCGGAAGAGTCGATTCTGGGCGTGGCGGTACAGCCGGCCATGGATCGGTTCCGGTTTCATTTTCCCACACGGTTTACAGAGGCAGAGGGTTCCTGCTTTTGTAACGGCGTGATCATCACTTTTGATCAAAAATGTGGTAAATGTACGAAAATAGAGCGCCTGATTCTTCGATAATGCACAAACTTTCCCGACAGGGGTTGCAATTTGTGATGCTTTATTGTATAATGATGGTGTAAAAATGCGGTGTCGGCTTGCCGGCAAACGCAAAACGGTATGAGGTAATCAAACTCACTATGACTGTACTACAGGGAGGCTTTTTATCATGGAAGTTCTGAAAGTATCATCACACTCTTCTCCGAATTCCGTTGCCGGTGCGATTGCCGGTGTTATCCGGGAGAAAAAAGTAGTTGAGGTGCAGGCGGTTGGCGCAGGCGCTGCAAATCAGGCAATCAAGGCAATTGCAATTGCACGTGGCTATCTGGCACCGATTGGCGTGGATCTGATCTGCATTCCGGCGTTTGCCAATATTCAGATTGACGGCGAAGAGCGCACAGCAATGAAACTGATCTGTGAAGAACGATAAATTCGTAATACAAAAGAAACGCTGCCAGTTCATGAGCTTGGCGGCGTTTTTATATAGGCAGACGCAGAAAAATGCGGTAACTGCCGGGTGCCTGTGCCGTATTCCATGCAAACGAAAAGGGGCAGGCACCTATAAAAAACTCCGATTGTGGAGCTGCATGGGAAAATCGAACTGGGAGAGACGATATGGAAGGCGATCCGACATTTGATACAATATTATGGGTGCTCTTGATTTTGCTTTTGCTGCTGCATCTGCTGTTTGCCGCGGGAATGGCGGCGGTTTCCACGCTGGGAAATCAGATGGGAGCCATGGCAGAAAAGCACCCGGAAATGGCATACTATCAGAAACAGAAAACACCGCTGCTCTATGGAAGAGTATCAGAATTGATTTTTTGCATGGCCGGGGCGGAGGTACTGGCGATGCTCTTTGCCGGTTTTCACGGCTGGATTCCGTTTCAGATTGCAGTGGACGGGGGGCTTTGGCTCAATCCGCTGAAAACTGCGGCAGATACCTGTGCGCAAGTCGGCTGGAAGCAGGTTGCCTGCATTGCAGCGTCGGCCTGTGTGGGCTTTTTTGCAGTTCTGCTCACAGATGCAGCCGGCCGGGGAATCGGTCGGAGAAAGCCGGAGCAGGCCGCCCTGAAAATGCTGCCCTATCTCAAATGCATGATGGGACTTTTGTGGCCGCTTCGCAAACTGTATGCCGGGATCAATCACTGTTTCGGCGGAAAGCATCCGGCAGAGGAGTCCATCACCGAAGAGGACATTCTGCATCTGGTGAATGCCGGGAACGAAAGCGGCATTCTGGAAGAACAGCAGCGCGAGATGATCAACAATATTTTTGAATTTGACGATATTCCGATCTCTGACGTAATGACGCACCGGAAAGAACTGGTTGCGGTGGATGTGAGCATGGAAATTGCTGAGGTGGTGGAACTGGCACGCAGTGAAAATTATTCCCGTATGCCGGTATATCAGGACAATATTGACAATATTGTAGGAGTGCTGAATGCGAAGGACTTGCTGGGACTGATTGGCTGTACGGATATTTCCGGTTTTCGGGTGCGTCATTTTTTGCGGGAGGCATTGTTTGTGCCGGAAACGGCAAAGTGTGACGATGTACTGTCGGAGATGTCTCGAAAAAAGATGCAGATGGCAATTGTTGTCGATGAATACGGCGGAACAGCCGGCGTTGTGTGCATGGAGGATATTCTGGAGGAAATTGTCGGAAATATTCAGGATGAATATGATGAGGAAGAGCAGGAAGTCAGACGGCTGATGGATACGCTCTATATCATAGACGGGCATGCAGATCCGGAGGATGTACTGCCGTTATTGGGAGAAACGCAGGAGGAAATGCCGTTTGACACGATGAGCGGTTTTCTGGTGGACTTGTTGGGGCGGATTCCGGAGACCCATGAAAACCCTGTAATAGAGTGGCATCAGATTCGATTTACAGCACTTGTAGTAGAAGAAAACTGGATTGCGAAAATTAAAGCAGAATTACTTCCTGGGAAAACAGAGCAAAAAGATGGGGAAAAGGAACCGGATAACGCACAAAAAGGATAACAATAAAGCAGGAAAAGAGTCGCTTTGAGGAATAAAGCGGCTCTTTTTGTACAAAATAGATAAAACAAGGCGAAAATATTCGATAGAATTTTACTTGACATTTACAAGGAATGCTGATATAATAATATTTGTCACACGGCGAGAGTGAAAATCAAGCGGATGCGGACAAGGAATTGAAAATGCGGAACGGGAGTTCGACAGCAGATTGATTTTATTTTGTTCATAAAAGATTCACTTGACAAAAGTTCCGAAATGTGATAGAATGAAAAAG
>ERZ791927.1794-NODE-1794-length-15359-cov-7.832397_pt1 | contig 15359 bp, 10 predicted proteins | sample MGYA00510130_ERZ791927 | MGnify/ENA primary metagenome ERZ791927 (study PRJEB30046, sample SAMN00792055) | human gut metagenome | study: EMG produced TPA metagenomics assembly of the A metagenome-wide association study of gut microbiota in type 2...
ACTAATAAAGCTCGTAGAAATTTCGAACTTTGAAAAGCATGATTGTTGTCCATAAACAAAGTTTAAAGGTTACACATTGGTTAATTTTAATCTGTCAGGAGACCCTTTCTCCCGACTTTCATATATAAAACAACAGTCGCTAAAAATACACTTACTACAAAATGATATTTTTTTTCATTAAAACAAAAAAGGGAATAGTTTTAATTCCTATTCCCTTCTTTCTTACATTATTAACTTCAGCCCTTACTTCTTTTTTATTTCATTAGAGAAAGAATATGGATAATCTTCCGGATGTATTCCTCTCTGCAGATTAGGCTTATTACCCATATCAAATTTCAGGACACCACCCTTCAACAGATCTCCGTGTTTCACATAATTCTTCGTATATTCATCTCCATCCAGACGAAGCGATTCAATATACATATTTTCAGAACTATTGTTTGCTGCATCAATGATCAATGAACGGCCATTCTCCAGATGAAGTATAGCTTTCTTGAACAAAGGAGCACCGAGAACATATTCATCGGTTCCCGGACAAACCGGATAGAAACCTAATGCTGAGAACACATACCAGGCAGAAGTCTGCCCATTGTCTTCATCTCCACAATACCCATCAGGACCGGGAGTATACATACGGTTCATCACCTGACGCAACCAATATTGAGCTTTCCAAGGCTGTCCGGCATAATTGTACATGTAAATCATGTGCTGTATAGGCTGGTTACCATGCGCATAGTTACCCATATTCATCACTGTCATTTCACGTATTTCGTGGATCACCTGTCCATAATAGCTGTCATCGAAGATAGGAGGAACAATAAACACAGAATCCAACATTTCGACAAATACTTTTTCACCACCCATCAAATCGATCAAACCTTGCGGATCATGGAAAACAGACCAGGAATAATGCCAACTGTTTCCTTCTGTAAATGCATCTCCCCATTTCAAAGGAGAGAAAGGTGCCTGAAACTGACCATCTTTATTACGTCCACGCATCAATAGGCTTTCCTTATCGAACACGTTCTTATAGTTCATAGCACGATTAGCAAAAAGTTTCTGCTCTTTCTTCGGACGATCCAGCGCTTTTGCCATCTGATAGATACACCAGTCATCATAAGCATATTCCAGAGTACGGGCAGCATTCTCATTGATCTTTACGTCATAAGGAACATAGCCTAACTCATTGTAATATTCATGACCAAGACGTCCGGTAGAAGAAACTTCCGGATGTACATTCTTTGTGCCATGGATAAGTCCTTCATACAAGGTAGCCACATCATCCACTTTAACCCCCTTCAGATAGGCATCAGCCAGTACAGAAGCAGAGTTATTACCAATCATACAACCACGATGTCCCGGGCTAGCCCATTCAGGGAAGAAACCGCTTTCCTTATATGTATTGACGAGACCTTCCTGGATTTGTTTGTTTACCGAAGGATACATCAGGTTGAGGAAGGGGAACAGGCAACGGAAAGTATCCCAGAAGCCGGTATCCGTATACATATATCCAGGTAATACCTGACCATTGTAAGGACTATAATGAACAGGATTGCCCGCCTCATCAAATTCATAAAAAGCACGGGGGAAAAGTACCGAACGATACAGACAAGAATAAAAAGTACGATACTGATCAAGATTACCACCATCCACTTCTATTTTACCCAATACCTCGTTCCAGGCATCTTGCCCTTTCTGAACCAAAGCATCAAAACTATCGTTTCCAAGCTCTTTCAAGTTTCTGTCTGCCTGCTCAAAACCGATAAAGGAAGAAGCTATACGAGCATGCACGATTTCTCCTTTACGGGTTTTAAAACCAATAATTGCACCTGCATGTCCGGCCTTCTGTTCTTTTTGATTCTCTGTCAAAACGCCATCGGCAACAGAAGCCTGATAAGTGAAAGGCTTGTCGAACTCAATGACAAAGTAGTTCTTGAAGTTATCGGGCACTCCACCACTGTTACGGGTTGTATATCCGATAATCTTATTTTGTTCAGGAATAATTTTAATATAAGATCCTTTGTCGAAAGCATCCACTACAATATATGAATGTTCATTCTCCGGAAAAGTAAAACGGAATAAAACAGCACGTTCAGTGGGAGTAAACTCCGTCACGACATCGTGTTCAGCAAGATACACCTTATAATAATGAGGTAATGCAACTTCTCCTTTATGAGAGAACCAGCTGGCACGCTTATCTTCATTAAATTCGGGTTTGCCTACTACCGGCATGATAGAAAACTGACCGTAGTCATTAATCCAGGGACTGGGTTGGTGGGTTTGTTTAAAACCACGGATTTTATGGGCGGTATATACATACTGCCAACCATCTCCCATTTTTCCTGTTTGAGGAGTCCAGAAATTCATACCCCATGGACGTGAGATAGCAGGGTATGTATTACCTGTAGATAGTTCGAAACTGGATAACGTACCCATCAGCGGGTTAACGTATTGTGTTAAATCTTTAGCCTGCGCCCAGAGAGCACAGCCCAAAAAGCACATTGATAAAAGCAGCTTTCTCATACTATTATATTTATAAGATTATATATTTCAAAAGTTTCCTTTTATTTTTTGGGAGACAAAAATACACTATTTCCTACAATTTTATATTCAATAGGTATTGCATTTGTACTTTTAATCAAATTCAGGATTTCTTCCACAGTGTTTTTCTTCTTCAGTGTACCCGAATATGTTTTAGTAGCATCCATATCAGGCGCCAGAATAATCTTCACTCCATAAGAATTCTCTAAAGTACGGGCAATCGTAAATATATCGGCATTTTCAAAGACAAACTGATTATTATGCCAATTCTCAATACCTGTATCCACTTGCTTCACTACCAGACGACGAGTTACAGCGTTCAATTCGGCTTTTTGCCCCGGGGCCAACACAATCATACCCTCATTGTGATTGCCTTTCACCTCAATTTCTCCCTTAATCAGTGTAGCTACTGCCGAACGGTTCATCTTATCACTCTTCAAGTTAAAGACCGTACCCAGCACTCTGACTTGCATGGCTTCACTTCGCACAATAAAAGGCTTTTCTACGTTTCTCTTTACTTCAAAATAGGCCTCTCCCTCCATATACACATTTCTTCCCTTTTCAGAGAACTCACGTGGATACTTCAAGGTTGTATGCTTATTCAACCATACTTTAGTGCCATCGGGCAGCATCAACTCCTTCACCTCATCCCGGGCTACAACAGCCACTAACTGTTCTTCACTTTGAGACTGATAGATATGATAGCTCAAACCGGATACAAAGAAAATTCCTATGAACATAGCAGCATACTTCATCCAAGTATGCATTCTACGCACCTTGAACTGTTTAGCTTCTTCCTGTGCCAACCGTTTGAATAACTGCTTTTCTGCTTTTTCTATTTTTTTCTCATCAGTAGAATCGCCATTCTTTCCCAGATGATATATTTCCTCTATCCTGAACAATTCACGCGCATTATCGTCCGACTCGTTCAGCCAAGTGTTCACCTCACGGAGTTCTTCTTCAGAACATTCACCCATAAGGAATTTGACCAGTAATTCTTCATTCAACTTATTTTTTCCTTCCTTCATCATACTAATAAAACAATCGTTTCGACAAAAACACTTATACCTTATTCAATAAAAACAGGACTAACATAAAGTTGAGGTAGCCCAGTCTTTCACGCAGGCACTTCAAAGCTTTATACATGTGAGCCTCTACCGTCCGCAACGATATTCCCATTGTTTCTGCAATTTCTTTGTTCTTCATATCATGCAGATAACTGAGTTTGAAAACCATCTTGCATTTATCCGGCAGTTCATTAATGGCTTCGGAAAGCTCTCTTCTAAGCTCACGATCCTCTATCCTTTTCACTACATCATTACTATCCGGCTGATAGAATTCAACCCTCTTCTGATTAATTTCCGTTACGACAGCTTCGTAACTATTCTTGATGTCCCGGTGCTTCAAAACATTCAAAGCACGGGTATACACCGCCCGATACAGAAATGCCTGTATCTGCTCTCCCACCGTCACTGTATCTTTTCGTCGCCACAATTCCACAAATACATCTTGTACTACGTCCTCTGCTTCTTCCTCACCCACAATACGTGTGGCATAGAAAAGCAGATTGGCATAGTATTTACGGAAAAGGAGTTTATAAGTCGAATCAAAGTTATCACCCATAATCCCACAACTTCATTTTATCACTCTATCGCATACCACACTGCCCCCGGTTTATTCCCCATCTCAAATTCAAAGACAGAGCCATTCATTATTTGTTCATGTGTGATATAGCTTTTATCATAAGGTTTCCCGTCGAGTTTCACCGACTGGATATATATATTCTCTTTACTAACAGCCGGCGCCAATACCGTAAATATCTTACCGTTATCCAAATGCATTTTCATTTCAGGATACATAGGGGTGCCTATTTCATATCTGCCACTAACCGGATCTACCGGATAGAATCCCATTGCGCTAAATACGTACCAGGCAGACATCTGACCACAATCCTCATTCCCGCATAAACCGGCAGGCGTGTTTTTATAAAGTTCATGCATCACCTCGGCGGCATATTTCTGAGTCTTCCAAGGTTGCCCTACAGCATTAAACAAATAAATGACATGATGACTCGGTTCATTTCCATGCGCATACTGCCCAATCATTCCGGTACTAAAAATAGGCAGATCTTCATCCGCAGAAGGATTATAAGTGAACATACTATCCAGTTTCTGGGCAAAACGCTCCGTACCTCCGACCAAGCCAATCAAACCATCGACATCTTGCTGCACAGACCAGAAATATTGCCAACCGTTACTTTCGCAAATATGTGGAGTATAGTCATCCGGACTGAAGGGTTGAATAAAATTTCCTTTATTATCACGCGGCTGCATAAAAGAAGTCTGGGGATTATATACATTCTTATAGTTTTGAGAACGTTTATAGAATTCAGCTGCAATCTGCCTTTCACCCAACTTTTCTGCCATACGGGCAATACAATAGTCATCGTAAGCGTATTCCAGAGTTTTAGAGAGAGACCAGTTCTCCGAGTTATAATGATCCGTCACATCATAAGGTACATAACCATACTTTTTATACAATCCAATTCCGCGATATTCATCTATATTGGCTGTAGCTACACAGGCTGTCAAAGCTTTCTTCGGATCAAAATTTCCTATACCTTTCAGATAAGCATCCACAATTACCGGTACAGCATGATAACCTATCATCATGTCTGTTTCACTTCCATAGAAGTTCCATACCGGAAGACGTCCGTTCTGTTCAAAAAAAGCAAGAAAAGACTGAACCATGTCATTCACACGTTGTGGTTCTATATAAGTGTAAAGAGGATGAGCGGCACGATAGGTATCCCACAATGAAAAAGTACTGTAATTGGTCCATCCATCTGCCTGATGCACTTGTTTATCGGGACCGTAATAGGCACCGTCCACATCATTATAAATAGTCGGTGCCAGCATAGAGTGATACAGAGCCGTATAAAATTTGACTTTCTCATCAGGATCATCGCATGTGATTTCTATTTTAGAAAGTTGCTCATTCCAATTTTTCCGGGTAACAGCCAGATATTTATCGAAATCATCCTCCGGTACTTCAGCAGCAAGATTACGGGCAGCACCTTCCATGCTTACGCCTGATATGGCAGTGGTTACAAGAATCTGCTCTCCTGCAGTGGTATGGAAATCAAAACGGGCGATAGCAGACATTCCAATCCGTTCACCATCCTTGATAATAGCAGCAGTATCCAACTGCATTGCTTTAAACGGTTTAGAGAAGCGGGTACGAAAATAAATATGCTGATCGCGTGCCCAACCGTCAGAAAAACGATACCCTTGTATGGTAACAGAATCGACTCTCTCAATATAAGTATCATTGGTAGAATCCCAATTCATAGCCTTTCGCAAGTTAAGGAAAATGGCAGCATCTGCTTCGGGGAAGGTATAACGTTGAATACCGCAACGCTCGGTTGCCGTCAGTTCTACATTGATATCATAGTCTTTCAAACGAACCTGATAATATCCGGCACTGGCAGTTTCTTCGGAGTGAGAAAATAAAGAATGAATACCTAACGGAGCATCCGCTTCTTTATAAGGCAAAGTAACAGGCATAAAAGATATATCATATAAATCACCTGCCCCGGTACCTGAAAGATGAGTATGACTAAAACCTGCAATCGTGCTGTCCGGATAGAAATAACCGGAGATACGATCCCATCCCGGAAGTCCGTTATCGGGACTTAACTGCACCATACCAAACGGGGCTTGTGCTCCGGGATACGTATTCCCGGTAAAATCCGTACCGATAAAAGGGTTGACATACTCTGTGACATAGCACTTACTTTTCGTATCCGGTTGTTGGGACACACACGCTGAAAGGGAGAAAAGGAATAAAACCAGTAAAAACAATTCTGACAATTTCATAATACTACATAGTTAACGTGCATATGTAACAACTCAGCATCCGGAAACACTTAGCGGTTTCTCAAATAAATTCATCGAACGAACAAATATAGTCTAAAAATTCCAATTAATTTATAACTTTGCCGCAAAAAGCAACAATGAGCTATACGACTTATCTCTTTGACTTTGACTACACGCTCGCAGACTCTTCTCGCGGCATCGTTACCTGTTTCCGTAATGTGCTCAATCAACATGGTTATACAGATGTAACCGATGAAGATATTAAACGCACCATCGGAAAAACTTTGGAAGAATCTTTCTCCATCCTGACAGGTGTGACGGATGAAGACCAACTGGCTGGTTTTAAGAGTGAATACAGAAAGGAAGCGGATACCCACATGACAATAAACACCGTACTCTTTCTGGAAACCAAGTCCGTGCTGCTTGCACTGAAAGATGCAGGCGCATTCATCGGCATCATCTCCACCAAATACCGTTACCGCATAAAGGAAATGCTCGACCAGCACTTCCCCGGCAGTTTCTTCAATATCATCGTTGGCGGAGAAGATGTACAAACAGCCAAGCCTTCACCCGAAGGACTGCTACTTGCCATCAAACAGCTACACGTCACCAAAGCGGAAACCCTCTACATTGGCGATAGTACAGTAGATGCTGCCACAGCCAAAGCGGCAGGTGTGGACTTTGCCGGTGTAACCCATGGGGTAACCACGGCCGAAGAATTAAGCAAATATCCGCATTGGAAAATTATGAACTCACTGGAAGAACTGTTGGAAGCGGATGAACAACCAACTCATGATAAGCAGTCGACTGATGATACACCTCCGAGTACGGATGTAACAGTATCCTCCCATCCGGTTGTCAATTCACCTTCCGTTCCAGTTATTGCTCCCCGCCCCACTCCCCGCAAAAGGAAAATGATCAATATCTGGCAAATACTAATCCTGGCAGTGCTACTATGGTTATCTTTTGAAGAAGGAGGAAATAGTAATGTTTTTCTGTGGTCTTTCATACTGGTTCTTTGGTATATCCTTACCAAACGCAGAATTCTACCAGACCGCGTGTTAGATTTTATATCACCTTGGTGGACTCCCTGTAAGAAGTACCTTCGAGCCTTGCATATCAAGATGGTACGTGGAAAAGATATTCCACCCATCAGTGAGGAAAGTAACATCTGCCTGAATTGTGATACCGTTTATACAGGTAGCTATTGTAACCGTTGCGGCCAAAGCCGGAATACTCCCCGCTACCGTTTCAGTAATGCATTCAGAAATATATTAGGAGGATTCACCAATATTGATAATGGTTTCGGGCGTACCCTTCTGGACTTGCTCTACCGCCCGGGATATATGATCAGAGACTTTATTGCCGGCAAACGAATCTTATACTTCCGCCCCTTCCAGACATTATTTGTGCTTGCCGCCCTTTACATCATGGCTGTACAACTGGTGGATCCCGAAGCTCTGAAAGAGAAAAAAGGAAAGTCTCCGGAAGTACAAAGACAAGAAATACTTACTACACGCGAACAATTGCAAAAACAGATAGAAGTAGCAGACCCGATTACCCAAAAGGTCCTGAATAAAACGATAGAAAGTCTGGATAAAGAACTGAAAAAACTGGAAGCAAAAAGTTCTCTTAAAAAGGATAACATCACCCTCCAAATAAATGGTGATGAAGATGACGAGCTTATTGATGATTTTCTGGAAGGTGGGTCGTCAGTATTCAACAAGCTTGAAAAAGCCATTCACAATACACCTTTTCTGGAAAAAGTATGGAACTTACTGAAAAGTTGGGGACATGGTAACAAGGCATTCCGTATTATCGCCACATTACCTCTCTTTGCGCTGGCAACACTCATGGCTTTCCGCCGTAAAAAGAACAAACTGCGCTATAATCTGACAGAGCATGTATTTATACAAGCTTATATTGCCTGCCAGATACTCTTGCTTAGTATCATAGTGCTTCCTTTCAACGGCAGTGCACAGGTAGGCGATTTATACGAATTGCCCATACTATTCATCTTTGCTCTCTTCTGCCTGGATTACAAGCAACTGTATGGATATACTTGGTGGAGAAGTTTCTGGACTACAATACTGATGTTCTTCTATAGTTTAATACTGCTTATTATCTTTGCTATTATTGTAGTAACCCTGATAATTGCGGCAGTTTATATACTAAAACCGCTTTTATAATCCATAAGAATACCCAGCCCACTCAATTATATAATAAAAGTTCTCCCTATCAATTGATATGAGAGAACTTTTATTTATTTCAGGAAAAATCAATTCATATCCATTATTGGGGATTTGCAAGAGCCCCTACCATCCATTCTGCAAAAGGATAAGTATTCATCATACCGGAATTGATTGAGGAACAAGTCCAGGCATCCCAACTGTTCTGAGTTAATGTACGCAAGTCTGCCATATACGGAGAATATTCAAATGATTCCGGAACATTCTTTCCATCATCGCCCAGATAATATGAACAATAATTCTCATACCAGCCACCCATCCAATAATCAGCAGGATCGGTTGACACAAATCCATCTCCCGTCACATCATCTTTCAGAAAGATTACCCCATCCGTAAAGTCCTTTGCATCATATGTGATAGACATGGATTCATTCTTTATAGAAAAACGACCATCACCATTGGCATCATAACCAAAACCACGAATAGACCGGCTGTCATCACCACCAAATCCTGGCCCCATCACAACAAAGAAGCGAGGGTCTGCTTTAGCTATTGCTAAGATCATCTGATATCCGGTGGATTGGTCACTTTCTTTCCAGCGATATCCCCAACTCAAGAAATGGACATTATCCTGTGTCGGATCTTCCCAGTTGTCACCACTTATCCATTGCACGCCTAATGCAGACTGACATTCTCCCTCTCCTGTCCAGAATTGAATATCACTCATAGACTTTACAGCATCATAAGCCACATATACATTCACCAGTACAGCAGCATAAGCTTCATCCTTATCCTTATAAGCTGCAAACTTCACGTCGTAAGTGCCTGCCTTTGTGGGAGTAAACACATACTTCAGTTCAGTTGACACCTTCTCACCATCCACCGTCCACTCAAAACGAGCATTTTCACCATTTTCCACTTTCGCCTCCAAAGTGAGGGACTTTCCAAGTGCAACATCTTGTTTTTCACCATCGACAATGGATACTGAGAGTAGTAAAGCATTGTTGTTGGAATCATCATCACTACAAGATGCCAATCCTATAGCAAAGACAAGGCATGATAAAAAATAAATAATATTATTCTTCATAGTTATCTAAAATTAGAAGTGAAGAAGACTCCAGCCGGATATTTTGTACAATCATTGTAAGCAGCTCTCAGTGTAGGAGTTGTACCACTAAAATCGAATATACTAATCTGATTGATACCCACATTATCTCCATATCCTTTTATCGTATTGAAATAAACTCCTTCCGTTACCGGATCAACAGTAACTGTATTATAAACGATATTGGCATTTTCTACCATTTCTTTAACATCTACCATCAGTTTAGTTTCATTAGTACTAAAAATATGACGGTAAATTTTAGTAGCGAGACCACTCATATACAATGTATCTCCTTTAGCTGTTATACTGGGAGCAGCAGCAAATGAAGCCGACAACGTTTTTGTAGCATCTGTATTCGACGACAAATCGTTTTCTTTTATAATTGAGTAATCTTTAGTACTTACCTTAGCTATTTTACCGGATGCTACTGATACCCAAACGTTATTATCTGATGATTTCACAACGCCTGAGATCTTACCATCAAATTCAACTGTTGCCGACACTTTATCCTTTCCAGTTTCTATAACAAGAAGGTTCTTGTCTTGCGAAGCAAAAACTTTTCCTCCAACAACTGCCATTGTATTTTTTCTGGCTCCTTTCGTGCCTTCTATAAGGGTAGCCTCTCCCGTAGAAGGATGAAACAACTTAATGCCAGCATTATCGCGCAGATAAATATTATCATCACTCAGCACCGCCACATGGGTAGGCCAATCAATCTTCCCCTTCAATTCATCACCAAAAGCAGTTTCCAGTTTCAATGTTTCAGCATTGACAACCGTCAAAAAGCCACCCTCATTACCTCCATTCTGAGATACAATATACATTTTATTGTTGGCAATAAACACATCCTGCGGAACACTGCCTAACCATGCTCCATTGTTCTCTTTTTGGAAAGCCTTCTCCACAAGTTCTCCCTCCGGACTTATAAAGATTAGGTAACCACCTTTATCACCTCCCCAGGCTGCACCTTCGTTCAAGATAAAGGTTCCATACTTGTACTTTCCATACACGTCGAGGTCTAACTTGGCTGCTGCTTCACCTTGCTCTGCATTTGAAACAGTCAGTTGAATTTCACTTTTTCCAAGATCCGTCGCAGTAAAATCATAAGTAGAAGTGGTAGAGACTTCCTTACCATTCAATGTCCAGACGTATTGCACCTCAGAACTTCCCTCTACTACAGCCTTTAGATTCAAAGTTGCACCTTGCACTACTTCTTGTGCTTCGGTACCCTCTATCACAACTGTCAAAGGCGACAACGGTTCTTTGTCATCATCACTACAAGATACCAGTCCTACCGTAAGGACAAGGCATGATAAAAAATAAATAATGTTCTTCTTCATTGTTAGTATATAAAAAATTAAAAACTAAAATTCAAACATCAACGAGCACAGCACATTGCGCAATGGCATCGGATAGTATTGTGTCGACTCGTAATAGGTATTCAGAATGTTATCCACACGTACTTGTGAAGTAAGTTGCATACCATTCCCCAATTTCCACAAATAACCCACCAATAAGTTATGAACCGTATAGGGACGGGTCGAATAAGATTCATCAGTTGTAACGTAACGTTTACCTATATAAGTAGTCTGCCACGAACAAAAGGCTTTTTTATAATCGAATGCCAGCCGTGCATTCCATTTCAATTCAGGTACATAAGGGATCTGCTGCATATAAGAGTTATCATCTACATGCTGCTTCTTCCGCGTACGCGAACGAGCCCAGCTGAAATTACCGGAAAGTGTAGTCTTGAAATCTCCAAAGCTAAGCACCATTTTACCAGTAAACTCTGCTCCCAGCGAGAGGACGTTACGTTTGTTTTGAGGTGTCCATATCCATTGGTTACCATCTTTGGGAAGCCACAAAATCCAATTGTCAATATGCATCAGATAACCGGATGCTTCTGCATTCAATGTCATCCAGGAGGTCAAATCATTCTTATAACCGATAGCTGCATCGTAAGAATAGCCGTCTTCGGGTTTCACATCTGGATTTCCACCGGGACGCCAATAAAGATCGTTCATACTGGGAAAACGGTAGTTATACGACATGCTACCCTTTACGTAGAAAGTCTTATCAAAAAAGTTAGTGGCAAAACCAGCCGACCAGGTAGACACATTCCGGCTATTATTCTGTTCGAACATATACTGCCCATGTAGTTGTAACCATGGCAATAATGTCCAGTTCGCCGAAGCTTGCAACGACAATACATTGCGATGATGTTTCAATGGCGGTTCAGGTACCGGTATATTATAATACACATCATCTATCAAGTACTTAGCAGAATCCACATCAATGTAACTACTCACATTTACCAAATCGTGTGTATAGGTAAGCGTAGCATTCAACACCAGCTCGTCAACAGGTGCACACGAATAATCAGCAACACCCTGCCATGTCTGCGAAGAGTTGATATTACCTTCCGGATCGAACAATCCGCCATCAAACCACTTGTCATACTTCAGACGATAATAAAGCCATGCGCCTTTTACATGAAATTCATGGATGCCATGCACGTAGTCGAACCCTACATACCCGCGAATATTCGTTTCATTCTGCTGTTCGTGTGTCTTTCCCACAATACCTAATGGTTGGGGCAACATACGCTTCCCTTGTTGTATCCAGCCTACAGCGGCCAGTTGTGCGTATGGATTCAGTTTAAAGTATCCTTCCTGCATCGCACTCCATTGTGAGTATTTGGCATCCTGCCGCTTCTCACGGAAGGCTTCATTAGTAAGTACTTTATTAATATAAGTATAGTCATTATCCGAATGTTGGTAAAACAAACGCGTTTTCGAAACCACCCGTTTGCCACTTACATTAATCTGTGTTCCTCCGGTATATGTGTTATAAGAACCATATTCTCCAAAGAATTTACCTGTAATTCCCTTTCCCCACTCCGGATCATTGAAGATGTTTACACTCCCACCCACAGCACCGGTACCACTCTTCACATGACTGCTTCCATAATAAAGGTTCACGTTGTCGGCAAAGAAGACAGGGAACTGCGAAAAGTCAAACACTCCGGACATCGGCGGCGTGATGTTGATTCCATTCCAGTTGACCCGGGTTTGCGCAGCACTTCCTCCACGGAAAGAGGCTGTAGATAATGCTCCCGTGCCCAGACTCTTAATATAGGTAGCAGAATTTTCGGTCAATAACTCAGAAAACGAACGGGTTTTATTGATTTGCAACAATTCAGGTTCAAGATGCGTCACTTTTGCACCGGCATTTGCTTCATTGGCATGGCGTATCCGACGGGCTACAATCTGTACCTCATCCAGATTCAGGCCATAGGCAATCGTATCCTTTTTCTGAGCTATCACATCAGTCACCAGCAGACATGCGGCAACTATCAGGAAAAACAGTTTTCTCATAAACTTAGATTATTGAACTTCGGATGATTCAGGGAAATAGACCTGATTGGGATAAATACCAACACGGTAACTTTCAACATTTCCACTCTCTTTATAATGACGAATATAGCCACGCTGTGCCGAATAGTCCAGGCAGTCGCAGATATACACTTCCCCTTGCGGACTTACTCCACAACCATACATCATATCTACTCCAGGCACATGACGATGTAATTTGAAAGTACCATCATCCGTATTCAACGTATAAATACTTTGTTGTGAGTCATTCGGAAGACCCGGTTTGCAGGTTCGCACACTAAAATAGATCAGAGTTTTAGTAGCATCCATGTCTGTCCGGTTATAGCTGATAGTTCCGGTTACATCCCCTTCTTTGGCTTCATTCTTACTGACAAAAGGCAGTCTGTAAGTAGTCACTACCTTCTCCGTCTGCGGATCAATACACTTTAACAGGATAGCAGTAAGTTTACCTTTATCACGTTCGTTCATCAAAGCCCATATCTTACCGTTTTTGTCTTTCAGCAATTTACAGGTTTTAGTGACTTCCTCATTATAGACTTCTTCTATCATGCGGCTTCCTTCCAGAGTAATATTCTCCAGATCGAACACATAAACCCCTTTTGCTGTAATACCAAATAGTTTATGATCAGCCACTTCCATATATTCTACCCATTTTCTGATAACAATATATTCCAAGGGAGTACCATAAGGAGGTACGGTACGGATCCGTACCAGTTGACTGGGCAAATCAACACCGGAGACATTGTTACTTAAAAGATCGGAAACGATAGCAGTGGTATCCGATATAGCCACAATCTGACGCGGTAATCCTGCCTGTGTATAAAGTATCGTACCTTCGGATTCGAAGGTCTTGGAATTTACAATCTCGATTTTCTTAGAATTGTTCAAAGCGATGAAGTACTTTCCATTAATCATCGTAATAGATTGTGCTACATCCCCTAACGGTCGGTTATTCACAACACGAAAGACATCGGGACTCACCATCCCGTTACGGTACAATACGGATATAGCTCCCATATTCGTACCGATTCTTCCCTCGTTCAAAACAATAGCTTCGATATTACCCTCGCCCACTCCGGCAGGAAAATCATCCTCATACTCGCAGGCGGATAATGACACCATTAGCACTGCACAACATAACCTCAAAATGCGTTTCTTCTGCATACACACAATTATTTTCCGTTATGTTTCGAGGCATGAAGTCCGAGCAATGACCTCCCATATCTATAACAATATGAGTTGAAGCAATGTGAATCTCTTACGTTTCTTTTCCCCCGAAACTGTAGATTGCAGACTTTGCAGGCAGGTCTTCTGACTCGCTTCCCTTTCGGAAGTCCTTCCCATCCTATACGGACAGTGGACAAGTGTAGAATTTATCCGAAAAGTTTTATGAAGCTCACAGCAGTGGGTCTGTTCAGGAGTTTCACCTGATTCCCTTTTCACCTCGTTTAATAAGATATATCACGAAGCACCCGAAAGCCGGATTCTTAAATCCGAGCGCAAATATAGATATTATAAATCATGCAAAGAAGAATATTCTAAAAAAAGAGAAAATGAATTTAATGTTTTATTCTCTCTTGTAAGTTTGCTTGGTTCGGTACTCAATACTTTATGAATACCCCCCATATATTCATTATATCTGAGTCTTATTTACTCCGTATTTTCTCCGTACCTATACGCTTGGACTTGGTACGGAGTTGGTACGGCCTTGACACGGAGTTGGTATGAAGCAGACTTGCAAGAATCCCTTCCTGACAGATTTCACAAATCTATTCCTCAAAAAAAGAGGAAGAAACGTTTGTCTGTTCCAAATAAAAAAAGTACTTTTGTGCCCGATTATTCCGCACCGGGTTCGACAAAGTGCTTTCTAAGTGATTAGAGACCACCCGACGGAGCTAACTTATACATTATATATAAGAAATGTACGCAATTGTAGAAATCAACGGTCAGCAATTCAAAGCAGAAGCTGGCAAAAAGCTGTTTGTACACCACATCCAGAATGCAGAAAACGGTACAACAGTAGAATTTGACAAAGTTCTTTTGGTAGACAAAGAAGGTGCTATCACCGTAGGTGCTCCCACTGTAGAAGGTGCAAAAGTAGTTTGCCAGATTGTATCAAGCTTGGTAAAAGGTGACAAAGTTCTCATTTTCCACAAGAAAAGAAGAAAAGGTCATCGCAAGTTGAACGGTCACCGTCAACAATTCACAGAGTTAACAATTACAGAAGTAGTAGCTTAATCAATTTAAAACA
>ERZ791927.1797-NODE-1797-length-15336-cov-5.155684_pt1 | contig 15336 bp, 9 predicted proteins | sample MGYA00510130_ERZ791927 | MGnify/ENA primary metagenome ERZ791927 (study PRJEB30046, sample SAMN00792055) | human gut metagenome | study: EMG produced TPA metagenomics assembly of the A metagenome-wide association study of gut microbiota in type 2...
CTCGGCCGCGGCGGCAGACGCTGTTTTGGCGGCTTTGGCGTACTGTGCGGCATCTGTCGCAGATACAGCCGCGCTCGCCGCTCTTTCCTCTGCGGCGGCGGCCGACGCGGCGGCTGCCTCTTTCGACCCGGCAGTGGACTCAAGATACCCAACGACCGCTAGTCCGGCGCTTTCTGCCGCCGATTTGGCGCTTTCTGCGTTGCTCGCCGCAGTCTCTGCCGCCGTTGCACTCTGTTCTGCCGCCGTTGCACTCTGTTCTGCCGCCGTTGCACTCTGTTCTGCAACATTTCGGTTTCCCGCCGCATCGGCGGCAAAGTCCTGTGTCTCCTTTGCACTTTCTGCCGCAATGGCAGCGGACGAAACCGCGCTTGCCGACGCCGCAATCGCCTCCTTGCATTTCGCGATTGTCGTCAGCACCATTTCTTTGAATTTCGGCAGCAGCGTCAGCTTTGCCGCCGCGCGCTTGGCAACGGTGATCTGCCCGGCGAAGGTGTACGCGATCTCGCTGCCCGACTTCGCCACAAGCCGCAGCTGTATAAGCCCGCCGCACTGCGTCCATGCGGCAGGCAGCGCATAGCCAACCTTGCCGTCCGTCCCGACAGTGAGCTTGTCGGAAATGTCATAGTTTCCCGCTGCGTCTACCATTTCGAGATAAAAGTCATACGACCGAAACCCCGACAGCTTGTCATCAGACGGCAGAACGAAATACACCTTCGTCGCCCCGTCGTCACCCTGCACGCCTGCCGCCTGCGGTGACGACGGCGACACGTGCAGCTTTTCGTCAACCGTGAAATTCACGCTTCGTACCATTTTTTGCACCTCATTTCATATTCTTTAAGATCTGCTTGACCCGCTCGGTACATGCCATGTCATCCACCAATGTTCTGTATTCCGCCTTGTTCACCTTGCCGTCACCGTTCTTGTCGGCGAACTGTGCGTTCTTCAGCACCCGCGCCACGAAGTAGTCCGCAGCCGACACGCCTTTTTCCACCGCCTTTTCCGCCTTCTCGTTGGCGGCGGTCATGTCGCCCCCGGCCTTCGAGAAAACCTTGTCGGCATAGAAGCTGCGCAGACTGCTCTCCACGCGGTTTTGCTCCTTCTCGGTGAAGCTGTCGAAATACATGTTCGTCATCGCTTCCTCAATAGCTCGCTCTGCCTGCTTCTTGGCATCGGTGTTTTCGGAACGGATCGCCGAACGGATGCCGCTTTCGATCTCGGCAGCGGTCTTGCCGCTTGAAAGGAGATACTCCCGCAGCGACTGCGCCTTTTCCGTTTTCCCGCTCGCCGCCGCCTTGTACAGCTGACGGTAGGTCTGCGTCATACCGACGCCGCTGCCCGCCTTGAACGAGAGAAATTCTCCGTTCTTGATGTCCTCGGCGTGGTAGAGGATACCCTTGACCGTACTGCTGATATTCTTGTACGGGATGCCGAGCGCCGACGACAGATCGCCGATCAGCTTGTTGTAGGTCGCGGGATTTTTGAAATTTCCGTTTGCAATGTCGTTCAGAATGTTGCCGACCACTTCAAGCGCATTGTCGTCCAAGCCGTAATACTTCTCTCCCAGCACCCTCGCCGCCACGACTTCATACACCTGCCCGCCGAAGGGGACCAGATCGGCGATCTGCGAGATTGCTTCCAGTCCCATCGCGTTTGCGATGCTGCCGGCGTTCAGCTCCCCGTCGTCGTCGCGGTAGCCGTTCAGGTTGTGTAAGATAGCATTTGTCAGCCCGCGCAGCGCAACATAGGCGACGGTACCCATAACGACGCTGTACGCCGCAACGTGCGCAAACTTCTCCTTCTTCTCCTTGACATTCTCCTTCGTGACGCCGTATTTGCCTTCCTTCAGATCCTTGCTGTAGACGCGCATCTCGTTATAGGCAGTTACCAGCTGATTGAGAATTTTGAGCGGCTGTGCTTTGAAAAGTGTTATCAGCTTGATAAGGCTGCCCGTCTGCCGCTGCAGCTCCGACCGGTTCATGATGTGCTCGTCCGGCTGCGTTTCGAATATCACCTGATCCTGCAGCTTGCCGACGGCTTTGTAATATTCTTCCGAGCCGACCTTGAGTTCCGGATGCGCCGCCTTCACAGCCTCTTCGCAACCAAACCACACAACGCCGCCCGTCGCGATAGCGTCCGCCTTGCCGGACAGGTTGAGAAGCCAACCACCCGTTGTCTCGTCCACCTTGCGATACAGCTTGTCAATAGGCATGTTGCCGCTGCGTGCATCTGCAATCTCTTCCATGCCCGCGATATTGTTCGCGCTGCGCGACGCCCAAAAGGCGCTGTATTTGCGCATGAGCTCCACCGGCGCTTTGGTATGCACCGCCCGCGCCATACCCTTTTGGAAGGACTCCCAGCCGATAACCGACGGGATCTGAAACACAGCGGAAAACTGCGAACCGAACACACGGAAATTGGCGGCAATGGCGGCACGCACCGTGTTGTTGCGTATGAAATTCAGCGCCTTGTCGACCGTGGAGTTCGATCCCTGCCGTGCACTGTTCATGTCTGCCAAAAGGTTGTCGAAATATTCCTTCATGCTGACACCCGTCGACACCTTTGATTTCCCGAAAACCTCATCGAAAGCGAGCTGTGTGCTGTCCGATCCCTTCGGCGCAATATAGCCGAGCACCTTCTGCAGCGTCTTTGTCGTTTCCGCATACCCGTAAAACTGTGCCGTCGCGTCGAGCGCTTCCCGCATCTCATAGGTGATATCCGTCAAAAGGATCGGCACGGGCGAATCCTTCACGCGCTCTTTGAGCATGCCGAGATTTTCGAGCGACCGATCCATGCGGATCGTTTCCACGTCGTGATGCACAAGATCCATCATGCGATGGCGCGGGAAATAGTTTTTGACGGTCGCGCGCGGGATGCCGTAAAGGTTCAGATACGGCTCGTTGATGAACCCTTTCTGATGCTCATTGAACCACTCGGACACCTTTGCCATATATGCCTTTTCTGATTTGGTCATTTTGCCTTCGATGGCATTGCGCACCGAAAGCCACCGCTGCCGTTCTCCGCGCAGCGCCGCGTCATACTGCTGCTGCAGCTTCGATTCCGTCGTTTCCGCTTCCTGCAGTTCATAATATGCGTCACGGATGGCAGCTTTTCTGCCCTTCAGCTCCGCGCCGTCGATTTCCGCGGCCGTCTCCGCTGCGCCGTCGACGTCTGCCCGCATGTCTGTCTGCATCTCCTCGCGCAGTGCATAGAACCGCTCCCGCAGCTCGTTCGTGCGGGTGACAGCATCCTGCAGATCCAACCGCAGACTCGCAATCTGTGCGGCATTGCTGCCCGACACGCCGACCTTTTTGCCGTCCACATACGCTTGGTTGTTGTCGCCCTTGTAGTATGCCTTGAGATCCGGCACTTGCAATCCGGCAGTCATGATCTCCTCAAGGTTGGAACTGCAGCCGAGGTGCGCATACAGGGCAAGCATCGCCCCGCGCGAGATCGAAACCTTGTTCCCGGCTTCGTCCACAAGTCCGATGCTGTCCACCATGTTTTTTGCGCTGTATTCCATTCCCTTTTGAAAATCCTTGTTCTGCGCGGCGTCGCGGAACAGCTCGTTAAACTTGGAAATGACCGCCATCTCGCGATAGGTCGACTCCCGCACAATGCTGTTGCCGAGCTTCAACCACAAAGAATTTTTGTGCCATCCGCCGAGCATATTGAATGTGGCGATGGGATCGGAGAAATACAGCTGAAAATTCTTGGCCGCTCGCGGAACCTTGACGGTGTTCTGACGGATCTCCGCGATCATGTCCGGCACAATGTCATCCACCGCCACCGCATCGCCGAAGATCCCTGCGGGGATCACTCGTGCATTGTCCTCGGCATACATCACCGACTGCACAATGTCGGCGGCAGCATTCAGTTCTTCCACCGTCATGTCCGACAGCGTTTTTCCGCGGATACTCTCCGCAAAGCCGGAAATGACGGCATCCAGCTCCGGCGCATAGGCGCACTTCATGGTGTCGCTCTTTTGCAGCTCCTTGTATTCCATTGCCAGCCTGTCCAACTGTCGCGACACGGCATCGCCGCTGTCCATCGCCTTTTTGATCTGATTTTCGAATCGCGTCTTTGTCGCAGGATACACGGCATCGCCCAGCTTCTCGCGCGCAGCGGCGATATACCGCTGCTTGTCTTCCTCGGCGACCGTGATTGCCCGCAAAAGGTCAATGATCGTCTGCGTGTGCTGCAAAGGGATATGTCGATTTTTTTGCGGATGCGCCAAACGGTCCTTCGCCTCGTCCATGAGCCTGATGACCTTGTTCTGCAGCGCTGTCTTTTCCTTTTTCTCCTCGGCAGCGGCAGCCTTTTCGCGGCGCTCCTGTTTTTCCTGCTCGACTTCCTTTTGGATATACTTTTCGCGGGTGTACTTGTGTTCTTCACCCAGCGCCTGCCGCATTGCCGCGTCGCCGCGATTGCCGCTCTTCCACTTCCTGTCATTCTCGGCAACCGCCTCGTCGGTGAGCTTGGCAAGCTCTGCGTCATACGCCTCGTCGGTCAGCGCCCCGTTTTGCCAACGCCGCCGCAGATCTTCCCGCGCGGCTTCCTGCTTTTTCTGAAACTTCGTGCGCTTTTCCGCCTTGCGCTCCTCGACCATCTGCGTGATTTCCTCGACCGGCGACGCTTCCTCGGATGTCTGCTTTTCATTGGCAAGGCGCTCTTCTCTTTCCTTGACGGCATCGCGATGTTTTTCGGCACGCTCCATGTCCTGCGCGATGCGATGTGTTTTATATGCATCCGCGTCCGGCTGCACCTTTTCCTCAACCGCGATTCCGCCGTCCGCATCCTCGGCGAAGGCGTGCTGCGTACTGCCCCGTGCATCATTTTCGGAATTCTGCATATACTGACTATTGACATCACCCGTATTTTGTGATACAGTGGTGTTAGCTTCCAAAGTGGTTTGAACCAGCTCGGGCAATTGGAGCCCCTGTCTCGTAAACCATCTGGAAGCTTTTTCTATGTTCCCATCAATCAAATTTCCTCTTTGCACCTGTTTGTCGACATATCCGAGTATCTTGTTTTCGTTCCTTGCATTGGTTTTGCTGTATACACTGGCAATTTTTGTTATCTCGGTTCTCCCTTCATAAGCACTGCAGTGTATAGCGGCAATTATATCATGCCCGTTTTTGTTTTTCAGTTCTGTCAATGCCACAAGACTATTTGGAACACTCCCGCGAAATAGAAGCACCGGATTGTTAAGCTCTGCGGGCAGCTTTGCCAATTCATTTAGATCAATGTCATGTCCGAAATCTCCTTTTCCGCCCGCCACCTTTTCGACGCACTCCGGGTACATAATGACCGGAACATTTTTTGCCCCGTGTTTTATTAAAATATCCGGTGTTGTGCCGAGCACAAAATACTTCCCGTTGAAACTGCCGTGTGCTTTCCCGTTTCCTTCCAGCCAATCCCGCAGCTGTTCGCCGAAGTTTTCATCTAATTGATATTGCACTTTCCCTTCCGCATCTGTATCCCCATCCGCACCGAGCTGAACCGTGCCCGGCGTTTTGTCCAGTGCTGCAGTGAAAAGGCGCTCGGCATACCGCATGCGCGCCGCCTGTCTGCCGTTTCGAATGGCATCCATCGCATACCGCAGACGGTAGAATGTTCCGGCGAAAACGCTCGAAAGCTTGGTGTCCTGCCTTGTGATTGCTTCTGCAAAATTCTCCGTGAAGAGGTTGTTGCCGACAAAGTTGGCGACGACCTCTTTTTCTGCCCCGCCGTATCCAAAGCTTCGCCGACGGCGGCGCGGCGGGACCGGATGCGGGACACTTCCGCGTCGAAAGCGGCGTCCCCCATCTGCTGCCGCGCCACACGCCGCAGCGACTTCCACATGGACGTTTTCTCGATGCCGTGCGTCAACTCATGCTTGAGCACAAACTCCGTCGCGCTTTCGCACGACACCCCGGCATTCAGAAAGATCGTGTCCGAAGCACTGTCATATGCACCAACGGCGGCAGCGCCGCTGCCGTTGCTGCCGTCCGTCTGCAGGATGGCAGCATCGGACGGCACAAAACAGACTTTTTTCGAAAACCGCACCGCGACCGCCGCGACCGTCTCGGCGACATCGTCCGAAACGCCCGTGTTCTGCGCGCTTTCCCGCACCGTCTCGTCGATATTGCGTGCCGTCGTCGCCGTGTCGCTCAAGCTCTGAATGACAAGCGCACCGAGCTGATATGCCGACGGGGTCTTCCCCTCGGTCATTTCCGTCGCCATTTTCGCAGCCGTCTGGTATTCTTCGCTGCTCTTGACATTGGAAAGACCGAGCCTGATCGCGTCCCCGATCTTGTCGTTCTTTATAAAGCTGTTGCCGACCGACACGGTGCGCCCGGCTTCCAGCACCGTCTGCGGCCCGTTGAGGATTCCGGCAGACAGAGCGCCGAGCAGCGCGGAATACATTGCCTCTTCCGAAAACGGGCTTGCGTCGGCTTCTTCACCGAGGATGATGTTTTTCAATCCGTTCTCAAGAACGCTTTGCGCATCTTCTGTGAGTGCTTCTTCTCCCATGTTTCCGAGAAATTTCAAAATGGGATTTTTGATGTTTTTCGTCAAGGTGTCCCCGATCTTAGAAATGCCGGGGATGCTGCCGACATAGTCAAGCGCCGCCTGGTTCAGTCCGTCAAGGAACGCATATGCATAAGCGCGCCCCGGATCGTGTCCCCCCTCTTCGGCATATTTGAGATCGTTGCCGAACGAGGATGCGAAAATGACCGCGCTGCCGACGATCGGCAGCCCCGTCGCGCCGCCCGCTGCCATCGCAGGCGCGTTCATGGCAAAATTCTGCACAAGATCATAGCCGACCCCCAAAGCGGCGCTCTTTTCCCCGATCTGTTGCCGCTCCTCGGCGCTGACGGTGGATATAGCCTTGTCGGATTGCTGCATGTTTTTGTTGTTTCTATAAAGCTCCGAGATGTTGCTGAGTCCCGCATTGGTGGTGCCAAGACCGCTCTGCGCCGCAAGCTGCAGCGCTTTTATAAAATTGCTGTCAGCGCCGCCGTAGGATTTTCGCATTTCCCGTTCTTTTCTCTCCAATTCCCGCTTGTCCTTTTCCGCATATACAGCATCCCTGTCGGACAGCGTTCCGGCATCATATTGCCGCGCCCGATCCTTTGCTTTGAGCACGTCGAGATAGGCGCGGGCAGCGTCATAGCTGTCGAATGTACCATAGTTTTTTCCCGTCTTGTGGTACAGCTCGACCGCTTCCCGATCGATGAGCTGCGGCGACATCCTGCTTGCATCCACCATCGGAATGATGATGGACTTTCCGCCCTCGTCGATGATGGTATATTTTCGGTCGTTCACGCCGACTGTATACTGATCGCGCGTGTTCCACTCGCTGTCAAGCGGCAAATAGTCCTTCGACGTGTCGATGTTACCGCCCGCCGGGCCGTAGTTTTCTTCCCGCGACTGCGATTGCCGATATGCCGGCATGATCCTGTCATTCCGCACAGGACCGGCAACGCCCTGCGGCAGCGTGTCCGCAAATGCGTTCTTCGGAAACTGCCCGGCAGACGCATTCTCCGCAAGGCTTTCCAAAAACGCAGTCGTTTTCGGACCGTATACGGGAGCGGCAGACGCCGCCCCGTCGCTCTTCCCGCTCGCCAATTCCTCAAAAAATGCATCCAAGCGTTTCCCCATGATGCTTTCCGCCTTTCACGTTTTTAGAATTTTCCGCCAGCGCCGCCATGCTGTGTACCGCTGGAAGAGGTACGCGTTGTACTGCTTCCTTTTCGCTCTATCCCGCTTGTGGTAAGTGCCACCTTTTGAGCAAGTCCGCTGTAATTTTGCAGTATGTCCTTTTTGACATTTCCGCCGCCCGGCAATTTATCAAAGTATTTTCCCAGCAAATAAGCCGACGCGATTTGTCTCTCCTCATCGGAAAGATCTGTATATCCGGCTGCGATTTCATCGGCATATTGCTTTACCGTCTTGAAACTACCCTTGTTGAAAATTCCGTCGGTAAAGCCCAGTTTGACTTCCTTCGTCTTTACCGCACTCATCGCCTTTTGACACATATACGCATCAACCGCATCCTTGCCGTCCTCGCCGTTTGCTGCTGCATCGGCATATACCCGCGCATACTCCGAGGAATACCCGCTGTTCTTCGCATTGGTATAGGCACTGTTGTAGCTGTTTGTTTTCTTGTTCTCGGCAGAACTGTTGTCATACGGATACCGCGCGACAGCCGCCGCCCAGGCATCCCCCTCGGTCGAGCCTTGCTTCATCAGCGTCTGCGCATAAGCAAGGCGGTTTTTGTCATAGTTTGTGTTCGCCGTGGAGCTGGCTTTCGCCTGCGCGGTCAACGCCTCATACCGCGCTTTCTCCACCGCCGCAGCAGCTTCCGTGTCCGCCTTATACTTTTCCGCTGCATAGGTCTGATCGGCTTCCCACGCTTTCGCGGCGGCACTTTGTGCATTGTTTTGCATCTGCGCGATTGCCTGGCGATACCAGCTGTCCCGCTCGGTGTCAAGCGCGATCTGCTTTTCCGCTTTCTGCGCGGCGGCGTTGGCACGCACGGTGTCGATGGCGCTTTTTAACTTGTTCACATATTCCGTCTGATCGGCACGTGTCGATGCGTCGGCATTCTGCCGTGCGACCGTGAGGGCGGTGCCCTGTGTGCGGGAAAGTCCGCTGTCGGTCAGTCCCAAATTTGCCATGCTCTCCTGCAGCTGCCGCCGCCCGATCAGCTCCCCGATCGTGTTCGCGTCATATGCCGACTGAAACCGCGACGGCGCTTCGTCGATGCTCTGCTGGTAGGTGTTTTCCTGCTCTCCGGCACTCTGATCGATCGCCGCGCCGATCTGTCGCATCAGCTCCTCGTCGCGCTTTTTGGCGGCGGCGTTTTCCTCGTCAAGCCGCTTTTGCCCGTTCGCAAGATTGGCTTTGTAGTAATCATCGTAGCTTGCCATTTACTTCACATCTCCTTGCATGCTGTATTGCACAGAAATTCCCTGCACTGCCATCGTCTTTTCGCTTTCGAACCGCATGCCAAACGCGCGGCAGCGGCAGACGTGCGGCGTGAGCGGCACGCTGCGGATGTGCCCCGCCTGCCGTTCTCCCGTGCCGCCCTCTGTGGTGATGAAGAACGGATCGGTATATTCCCCGCCGTCCGTCAGATAGGAAACGCGAACAGCTCCGTTTTCCACGTTCTCGACCGCCACAGTGCAGCGCGGAATGCGCTTTTTTTGATCGTCCCGCCCGAAGGTATAGCCTTTCGTGACGAAATATGCGGGAATGTCCGCGCCGTCGTCCGTGTCTCCCTCAAACGTGTACACCGTCATGTTGCCGTCGATGTCCACCGTCGTCAGCGTCACGCTTTCGTTGTCCGACAGCACCGCCCGCAAGGACAGACCCTGTGGCAAATGCCAAATGTACCACGGCAGCATCCTGCTTGCCTTTGACTCGCTGGAATAATATTGATACGACTGAAACGCTGAATTGCCGACATTCAGCAAAAACACGGCACTCCCCGCTATGAAGAAGTAGTAGCCGTAGAACTCCCCTGCCCACGTGTCTTTCAGCTCCGCCGTCATGTGCTCTTCCAGTGCCGGACGGATGCGCGCCGTAATGTCGCGCACGTTGCGCTCGCTCCACTGATTGACCGACGGCATCATGTACACGTGCCGATCGGACGAGATCCACACAAGGCGGTTATTCACGAGCCGCACGCTGTTCGGGCAGTCGCAGCCGATGGACGGATGCAGCGGCGTCAGCGGAAACGTCGCCGCAAGCGCCGTAACGTCCGTCACCCGCCCGCTTGTCACGTCGTCAACGGTGTAACTCTTTCCGGCGACATATTGCATCGCATAGATCTCGTGCTCCTTGAAGATCACCAAAAGATCTGTCTGCTTGCCGAACGCCGTCACGGCGCCGTCGCTTTCCCCCACATAGGCATAGCTGCTCTCGGGAAAGAACAGCGGATTGTTGATGTCCGACCAGCAGACGAGGTTTTTCTTTTCGGGATTTCCTGCGAAGAAAAGCCTTGTGCCGCCGCCGAGTCCCGAACGGTCGCCGCCGAACCACACCGCACGTGTCATTTTGCAGATACTCTTTTTCATCTCCGCATCCGCCCGCGAGCAGGTGACGCGGATCGTGTTTTTCCCCGCGATGTTCGGCAGCGCCACCGTTTCTGTCGTATCGCCGACCTTGACATAACATTCAATTTGTATTTCTCCCTGCTCGGGATAAAACCGCACCGCTGCCGTGATATATGCGCCGTCCGCCGCCCCGATTTCCCCCGCAAGCGGCGTGAACCCCTCATACGGTGTCAATACACTGTGCGGCGGGACGGTCAGCGTCAGTGTGCGCATTTCCTGCGTTTTCTTGTTGAAAAGGTCGATCTCCACCGTCGCATCCACAGCGTCCAGGTTTTTCGTCGGCAGCGGAAAGCTCGTGCTTTTGCCGTCCGTCACAAACCACACCTTGAATTTGCTTCCGATGCGGTTGTATCCCTCAAACGTCACCCCCGGCGACTTGGACCCGTCTATGTTTCCCTTGCCGTTCACCAGCACCAGCGGAACATACGGCTCGGCCGCCACAAACGACGCATCCCCACTGTCGGCACTCGTTGCCGTGCGGAAGATATTGCCCGTTTCGCAATAGAAATAGTACCCCGCCGAGCCGCCCGTCTCCGCTTTCACCGCCAAAATGGACGGCACATCTCCGTCCACTGCGGGGACGGTAAAGCTGCCGCTTCCCCGCGTCGCGATCTGCACGGCATACGGCGCACCCAGCGTCACGCGGTACGGTGTTAAAATAAAGTTATCTCCGCTTTTCACAGTGCGATACGCGACCGCTTCCCGCTCGCTGATGGCGTTTCCTTCAAGCAGAAAGCTGTAATCGTTTGACGTTAAGGACGCGATTTTTTTCAGCCCTTCTCTCGTCCGCAAAGCGCCCTTTTTCCACCAGACATTGTCCGCATCCGCCAGCTGCATATCCTCAATGACGCCCGCAGGCTCGGCGAGATTGACGCCGCCCGACAGCTGCGGCACCTCGACGCGGTAGGTGTTTCCCCCATTCATTACCGGATATTTCATGATTCCCTCTCCTTTTAAGCCCAGTTTCCCCTCATCATGTCCGCCGTCACGCCCGTGCGGCTCTGTACCGCCGCACGCGGCTTTTCGGCCGGCGGACGGAAGGTGCGCACATCTTCCATCGCATATCGCAGCGCATCCATCAGATGGTTGTCGCGATCCTCGGGCACATTCTGCAGATGCCCCGCCTTGTCCTGCTGCCAGCAATAGGCGGCGATCTCCGCCGCCGTGTTCTTACAGCCGGGATGTACAATGATACGATATTCCTGCAACAGTGCAATGCCGTTGACGATGCTGTCCGCGCCCTTTGCCGCAGGCTGCACCCTGCCGATGCCGAGCCGCCGCAGATCGTCGTTTGACTTCGGCTCTGCGCTGTCCGCGCGGATGCGCTCCTTTTGATAACCTTTGCGGATGATCATGGACGCAATATCCGTATTGAGCATATGCACCGCATAGTGCTCGTCATAGACATACAGCCGCTTTTCAATCGGGTTGACCACCGCCGCGATAAATGCCGTCGGGTCGTTGGTATAGCCATAGTCCAGCCCGAAAATGTGTTTCCATTGCCACGGCTTGTCCTTCGTGACCGTGTGACGGTCGAAAGCGGCGATCTCCCAGTTTTCGAACACCAGTCCTTCGCTGACGCCCCAGTTGCCGAGCCCCGCAACATCATACTTGCGCGGTGCGTGCAGCTTCATGTCGTCATACAAAGCGCGGTCGGTGTCGTCGATGAATTCATTGCAGAGATAGTTCGTCGTCATAGCAAGCGTATCTTCCCGCTCGCGGTCGAAAAAGCGGCGTTTGAGCCAGTGCGTGTCCCGCCACGGGTTGAAGGTGAGCGTCGTCTGCTTGAACAGCGGCGCGGGGACAGTGCCGCGCGGCGCGGAAAGATCCAGCTTGTCAAAATCATCTTCACTCAAAATTTCAAACGCTTCTTCGATCCACACCCAGCAGAGATACCCCTTTGCCACCGTCACCGATGCCAGCTTCAGCGGATCGTCCATTCCGCGAAAGAGAATCTTTTGCCCCGTCGGCAGAAATGTCATTTCAAGCGGAGAAACGCTCTTGCGCCACAAATGCGACACGCCGAGCATCGCGATCGCCCGCCCCAGCTGCGCAAATGTGCTTTCCCGATGTGTCGTGAACACTTTGCGCACCACCAGCGTGTTTGCCGCGGCATATTGGGGTTTCATCATGTTCGCGATGATCCACAGCGCCGTTGTCGTGCTCTTCTTGCTCGCCTTGCCGCCCTTCACAACGCGATACCGCTTTTTGCAGCGCCAAAAATCGTCATACCCGCCGCCGATGATGGCAGCGATGCTTTTAACCTTCTTCTCCATCGTCGACATCGTCCTTTATGTACACCACGCCGCCGTCCGTCCTGTCCTCGCCGACGCCGAGGTATTTGCCGAGCAGCTCGAGGCACTTGCACGCCCCCTTGCTGTCGAAACCGTAAACGCCTGTTTCCACCATCCTGTGCTCGTCATAGCTCCACTCCTCGACCGGCACCGCCGCCTTGCAGCGCTGCAGAGTATCCAAAAGTTCTTTCATGACGAAATCAGCGGAAACACACAGCCGCTGCCGCCGTTCTTCCTGCAGCTCCAAAATGCGGGCGCGCACCTCTTCTTCCTTGAGCAGCAGACAGGCGCGTTTTGCCGCCGTCTTTTCGGGATATCCGGCGCGGATTGCGGCGCGTGTGCCGTTGTAGTCAATGATGTATTCCTCGCAAAAATGCTCTTTCTTGCCGCCGAGCACCGCCCAATCCCCCTTCATCGCTGTTTACATCCCGACGCTTCGTACAACCTCTGCCTGCTCCTCGGGCGTCATTTGCGCAAACGCCTGCCGATATTCTTCCGGAAGCATCTGTGCAACAGCCATCGGGTCAGTCTCCGCCTGCTGCAGCACCTCCGGTGCCGCAGCGGACTGTTGTTCTGCGATCGCCTGCTGCTGTGCGGCCGCTTGCTGCGCCGCAGCTGCCTGCTGCGCTGCAGCCTGCTCCTTATGGTCCCGCAAAAGCCCGTTGAGATCCGGCACAACGCCGCGCGGCATCCGTTCGAGATACTGCTGCACGTCGATGATTTTCGCTGCGAACAGGTTGTCGAGCGTCTGTATGCTCTGCGCTTCGCTCCAAATGCCAGACGCGCCGACATCGACCTTCGTGCTGATGAGCAAATTGCGATACTGCGCCCCGTCGAACGGCAAATACCACTCGCCGTTCTTGTCCACAATCCGCAGCGACCGCTTACCATAGAGCGAAACCCAAAATTCCGCCCAAATGCGCGCCACGTCCTCGATGAAAGAATAAAAGCGGTTCTGAACGATCTGCATCGGCATCGTCGCCGCCTCTCTGACTGCCACAATGGCGCTGGTGTTGTCCGGACGCATGTTGCCGAGCGCGGCATCGTTTGCCCCGCTCTGCATCAGTGTGTTGGTAATGAGTCCGTTGATGAGGTTGTCAAACTGCGGTGAGAAGTTCGGCGGCGAAACATATTTGATGGTGTCATCAAGACTGCCGTAGACCGAGACGATCTGTCCGGGGTCGTTCGTGATCTCCCCCGTCAGGTTGTCACGGTTGATCATCATGATCGGCATACCCTCTGCCATGACCGCCCACACGCTCGCCGTCAGCGCGCGGTTGATGGCAATCTGGTTGGGGATAAGATGCGTCACCTCGCTGTCGCCATAGACGCAGCCCCGCCGCGACTCCCAATTCATTTTCGCGATCGGGTACAACCGCAAAAGCGTGTCCCACGGTCTTCTCACCGTCGCCTTGCCGCAAACCTCGACCGCCATGATTTTCCAGTTGCCGCCGTCATCATACTCTTTGTATAATTTCGTGAGCACGATTGCCTTCTTCGTGCTCTCCGGCTCGTTGTCCACATTTTCGCCCGCATCATATTGGAAGCTGTCCTCCGCCTTGATGCTGTCGATCTCGTCCTGCGGGCGGCGATTGCGCCGCATCCGCCGCTTGATGTCGTCCACCCGCTGCCGACGGGCAAGCAGGATATACGGCTGCCGCTGCACATCGTCAAGTCCCACGTCCCCGAAATAGACATTCTCGATGTCCAACACCTCGCAGCGGATGTCCCCCTTGATGGGCGCTGTGTGCCCCTCGTCGGCATACAGTCCCGTCTGCAAGCTCTCGTCCCAATATGTATACAAGACGCCCGTGCCGGTGAGATAGGCATTTCTCAACACCGCCGTCTTCTTATCGTCGAATTTCATTCTTTCCGCCGAAACGCGGAAATAGTCGCCCATTGCCCCCATGATGAGGTTGATACGCTCTCCGTCCGACAGCTCCTCGCCCGTGGTTTCCCCGTCCGAAAGGCGCTGTCGCTCGTCCGCAATGCGATCCTTTTCCCCTGCCGTCAGCGGGATGCCGTCGGCGCTGTAGTTGACCGTCACCGATGCTGTGCCCACGACCGCGATCTTATAGTCCCCGATGCGCTTGATGACGTTGTGGCGCACCAGCGGGCGCTCCGACCCGCACTGCACGCCGTGCCACTGATCGCCGCAAAAAAACCGCTCGTTCATTTGCGCCTGTTTATACAGCCCCCGCTCGGTCAGCCCTTCCTTGTAGTTGACGCCTTCCCTGTATTCCTTCTCAATCACCGTCGGATCAAACCACTTCTCGTCCATGCTCCCGCCCCCTTATTCTGCCGGTGTCTCCAGTGCGTCCTTGACCGTTTCCCGCACTGTTTCGATGCCGCGTCTCTTTTGATTGTAGGTCACTGCCATCATCTGCTGCGCCGTGCCGTCACCCTCGCTCTGCGCAACAAGCATTCCGAGGCCATAAGGCAGCACGCCCGCAGCAGTCGATACACGGCAGGGAAGATCATCGCCGAGCGCCTCGATCTCCGTGATTTCCTTCCCCTCCATCGGCAGGATGTCGGCGAGCAGCAGGTTGATCATGTGAACCGCCCCGCGGTAGATCTCTCCCACCTGCGCCGTATCCACCTCGCCGGTGTGATCGGTATAGCCGAGCAGTGTCAATGTGCGCTGCAGTAATGTCTCCCCCGTCATGTCAATCAGTCCTCTTTCTTTTCTGCGTTTGCCTTTTTGTCCTTGCCGCCGGTCGCCCGCGTTTTTTTCTCCTCTTTGGGCGCTTCGACCTCGGCGAGCGTCTCCGCAACCTCGGTATAGCCGAGCTGCAGCAGCTCGTCGCGCCGTGCCGCGCTCTCGGTGAAACGGTGCGCGTTGCCATGTGCGTTCACCATATGGAACATGTCTTTTCTCCTCTCTCTGAGTCACAACCTCCGGCTAAGCCGGAGGCTTGAATAAGCCCTAGAAGGGCATT
>ERZ791927.1811-NODE-1811-length-15228-cov-5.854742_pt1 | contig 15228 bp, 14 predicted proteins | sample MGYA00510130_ERZ791927 | MGnify/ENA primary metagenome ERZ791927 (study PRJEB30046, sample SAMN00792055) | human gut metagenome | study: EMG produced TPA metagenomics assembly of the A metagenome-wide association study of gut microbiota in type 2...
TTTTGCAGGCGTCCCGGTAATCAGATACGCCAATGGGCAACGGCTTGCGCGCAGATGATGCTGCGGGCTTTACCTCACTCCGATGACCACGCTTATCCATCGGCTTTTGAGCGCTGTCCGGGATAAACCACTGCCTGCCCTCCTTATACGCGCCGGAAATGCGTCCGGCTTTGCAAAGTGCATTGACCCGCCGTTCGGTAATCCCCCAAGCGGCAGCCGCTTCTTTGATCGTCATATTGGAACACCTCCATTGCAGTTTGTCAAGAATATTATAACCGCTGCTCCGAATAAAATCAACTATATTATTCCGAATAATAGAGGCGTTATTCGGAATAGTAGTTTTCCTGCAAATGTTCCGTTCTTTCCGGTAGCTATTTCCTGCTTTCTGTGATATTGTTCGTTTGCCAAAAGGAGGCGACGATATGCAGAAAGAAAATACCATGACAGTCGGGCGGTGGTGCGGCCGGTGGTTCATCACCAACCGCCATAAATGGAACGGCAACACCGAGGGCGGGTACCGCAATCTGATTTACAGCCACATCATCCCCGGCATCGGAAGTGTGGCGCTCTCCGACCTGACAAAGCAGACAATCACCGATTTCTATGACACGCTACGGAGTCAGAGACTCAGTGCCAGAAGTGTGTGGTGCGTCCACCTGCTTCTGCGGCGGTGCATGGACGAAGCAGCACGGGAACAGTTTATTCCATACAACCCAGTGCGGCTCTGCCAGGAACCCAAGGCAGAGGAATACAAAACAGCCCCTCTGCGATTGGGGCAGCTCCAGCGTTATCTCAACACAGCGGAGCAGCATGGCGTACTTCCCATCATCTATACAGGACTATCAAGCGGCCTGCGGCAATGTGAACTGATCACCTTGTCGTGGGCCGATTTTCATGTCCGCTACAGGTACATCCTCAAAGGCCAGCGGTTGCTGACGCTCAATGAGAAAGCGGAGCATCTCCTGAAGCGGATACCGGAAACAGACTCAACCTATGTGTTCCTCAACCCCAAAACCGGAGCGCCGTATAAGCTCCACGAGTTCTACTATCTGCACAAGAAAATATTGAAACAGGCTAAGCTCCCATGGGCGGCCTTTCGTGATCTGCAGCGCCAGTGTATGGAGGTGGGAATATGACGCTTCGGGAATACATCCTCTTCTGGCAGGAAACCTACGACAGGCACCAAAGCAGGCCGACCACCTATGCGGCACACAACTATGTGTTCAAAAACCACATTCTCCCCGGTTTAGGAGATGTGCTCCTCTCTGAATTGACATCGGAGAGGGTTGGAGAATTTCTGGAGGAACGGAAGCACTTCGGCAATAATCGACCCGGCAGCTCTGGCTTGGGAGAAGAAACCATGCGGCACATCCACCGCCTGCTCCAGCAATGCTTGGATCAAGCCATACGGGACGGTCTCCTGACAGAGAATCCCGCCAAGGCGTTCCACTACCGCAAGTCCATGACGGTAAAAGCGAATATCATGATGTCTCTGGAGATGGAGGACTATCTGGACGCCGCCGAGCGGCTGGGCTATCTGTCCATGTTCATGCTGGCGCTGACGGCAGGCCTACGCCAAAGCGAGCTCATCGCCCTAAAATGGAGTGATCTCGATATCGAAAGCCGGACGCTGACCATCGCAGAAAAACGTGCCGTGGTACGGCGAGAGCTGGTAGAGTACGGTAGCCAGACGAGGTCAATAAGGCTGACCCCGGAGGTGGTCGACCTTCTCGTCATGGAGCACAGCAAGCACCCCAGCAGCCAGCTCATGTTTATGCATCCGGCCACGCTGAAACCCTACTCGCCGCAGATGGTGCGCCGGATGCACGATGAGATCATAAAGGAAGCAGGAATCAACCATATCCGGTATGTGGATCTCCGCCATACCTGCGCCATCCTCGCTCTGAAGAACGGCATGGATACCAAGGAACTGGCGCGGATGTTGGGACACTACCGCCCCGCGATCACCCGGCAGAACTATGAGCCCTATCTGCCACACAAGGTACAAAAGGACGAGGATATACCAAATGAGGCCACCCAAAGCGAACTGCAACAGGCGGCAAATATTCTGGATAATCTTCTGAAGTTCTGATAGCTATTCCGCAAAAGGTGAGTTGTCCACAGAACTCAATCATTTTACATCCAAAGAGGAGGAAACAAAATGAAAAAGAGAATCATCATCGCCGCAGTATTCACCGCCTGTCTTGCCCTGTGTGCCGCCGTGTGGCCACAGGCCGAAAAGGTCGAGAAACCACCCGCGCCGAGCGAAACGGCCAACGTGACCACTCCACGGCCGACACTTCCGGAGCCGGAAGAACTAATATTGCCAGCAATCACAGGAAAGAAAGAATCGGAAATGTCGGGAACTAAATCAGCCCAGGAAACAACCACTGAGGAGCTACCCGTCCCTGCACCGGAAATAGAAGATGAACCCATGGCAGAACAGAAATCTGCACCTCCTATGCAGACAGAACCCGCTCCGGTACATCCTACGCAGTCTGAATCGGCACCGGAGCCAATAGCTAATGATAACGAACTGGCGGATATAGTCTATGTCCCCGGCTTTGGCTGGATAGAAAGCCAGGGACCCAACCAAGTCGAGTACGCCGAGGATATGTACGAAAACGGCAACAAAATCGGCATCATGGGCTGACCTCAAAAATTGCGCCGCATAAACAAAGAAATAACCGCAGGAGAGCAAAAAAGCATTCCTGCGGTTATCCTTTGCCAGTTTATAATTCGAAATCTCTCGTCTGGAAAGGACATCACGAATCTAAAAATTGGATTCTCAATAGACAAACTGAAGCTGCTGTGTTAGAATTAACCTGTATTAGTGTATACTCTGACACGAGGTGTTACGATGACGATTTGTTATAACAAGCTGTGGAAGCTCCTGATCGATAAAAACATGAAAAAGAAGGATCTGCGTCTGGCTACCGGCATGTCTACGACCGCCCTTGCCAAGCTGGGCAAGAACCAGCATGTCAGTACAGAGATTCTGACGAAAATCTGTACCGTACTGGATTGCGATTTCTGCGATATCATAGAGCTCGTAAAGGAGGAAAACCATGATTGACTTTTCCAAAATCGAGCAGTATCGGGAGAACAACCGTATTGAGGCGAAGAAAGCCCTTGGCGGGCTACCCAGGAGCATTTGGGAAACCTATTCCGCCTTTGCCAATACCCACGGCGGTATTATCCTGCTGGGAGTGGAAGAATGGGCGGATAAATCCTTGCACACGGTAGATCTGCCAGACCCTGACAGACTCATCAAGGAGTTCTGGGACATCGTCAACAATCCCAACAAGACCAGCGTGAATGTGCTGTCCTCCAAGGATGTATTTGTGCAGGAAGTCGACGGCAATCATATCGTGGTCATCAATATTCCCCGCGCGGAACGCTCCTATAAACCGGTGTATGTGGACGGCAATCCGCTCTGCACATACCGCCGTAACGGTGAGGGCGACTATCGCTGCACCAAGGAGGAATATCAGGCCATGGTGCGGGACGCATCCGTGAAAACGCAAGACATGCTCATTCTGAGCGAAATGGACTTGACGGTGTTCAACAAAGAAAGCATCCGCAGTTATCGCCAGAGAATGCGCCTCTCCCGCCCCGGCCATGTGTGGGAAGCCTTGGAGGATGAAGATTTCCTCCTGAAGCTGGGTGCTGTCGGTATCGGCTCTGATGGGAAAAAGCATCCCACCTCTGCAGGACTTCTCATGTTCGGCAACGAGTATGACATTGTGCGTGAATTCAACACTTACTTTCTGGATTACCAGGAGCAGTATGACGCTGATACCCGTTGGACTGACCGTATCATATCTTCCTCCGGCGACTGGAGCGGCAATGTGTACGACTTCTATTTCCGCGTCTATAACAAGCTGATTCAGGACATTAAGGTGCCGTTTAAAATGGATGGCGGCACCAGAGTGGATGATACCCCTGTGCATCAGGCACTCCGGGAAGCATTGGCAAATTGCCTGGTTCATGCCGATTATTACGGCAGACAAGGCCTGGTCATCATCAAAAAGCGGGACAGCATCACCATGGCCAATCCCGGCGGGTTCCGTATCGAAATCGACGCAGCAAAGAGCGGCGGTGTCTCTGACCCCCGCAACGGAACCATGCTGAAGATGTTCAACCTGATCGATATTGGTGAGCGTGCTGGAAGTGGTATTCCGAATATATTCCGTGTCTGGCGTGAGCAGGGGTGGAAAGAGCCAGTTATCGTGGAGCTCTCTGAACCGGACAGAATTATTCTATCATTATCGCTACTCAAAAAAGAAAGTAGCGATAAAAAAGTAGCGATAAAGAATGGCGATAAAGGTACAAAAACCGCCTCACAAAAAATCGCCATCCTTGAATATCTTACAGATCATGCTTCTGCAAAATGCTCAGATATTTCCGATATGCTCGGCGTTAAAGACGCAAGAGCAAGACGGATACTCAGCGAGATGATTGTTGAGGGAACGATTGTTACAGAGGGCGGCAATCGAAACCGCATTTATAAGTTGAAATCATAAGGAAAAAACTAATTCTGCCACAAAGGAGGATTGCACAATGCCGCACAATGAAAACTCTCGAGTCAAAATTCCTGCATTGGTGCATTTCACTCGTCTGGGATATAAATACATCTCTCTGAGAAAATATGAAGGAGTCATCGACGACGATACCAACATTTTGGTCGATGTTCTTTGTGATGCAATCAATCGGATCAATGCTACTTCCTTGACTACCACAGATGTCCAGAAAATTGTCAATGCTTTGAAAGCAATGCTGGAAAACGATGATTTGGGCAGGGAGTTTTATTCCGTTCTCATCAATGGATACAACAGCTTGAAACTGATTGATTTTGAAGATTTCGGAGGGACAGTCAACTCTTATCATGTGGTCACAGAGATGACTTGCAAGAATGGTTCTGATGAATTTCGCCCTGATATCACTCCACTTATCAATGGTATTCCTTTGGCTTTTATCGAAGTAAAAAAGCCTAACAACAAGGGCGGCATCAAGGCCGAATATGATCGCATGTTGATGCGGGTTAAGAATAAGAAGTTTAGACGGTTTATCAACTTGACTCAGATCATGGTGTTCTCCAATAATAGCGAATATGATGACACCGAAGCCGTCCCTCTGGAAGGAGCATTCTACTCCACCATCAGCTATGAGAAGCTGTTTTTTAGTCATTTCCGAGAGGAAGACGAAAAGCTCCTGACTTCCGTGCCAGAGAATGATGAGGCGGTTGAAAATTTCATTCTGACCGATAACAATCTGAGTAGCATCAAGTATAGCCCGGAGTATGTAACAAATAGTTCCCCAGTTTCGCCTACCAATAGAATTATCACTTCGCTTTTTTCGTTTGAGCGTATTCTAACTTTCTTGAAATATGCAATCGCTTATGTAGAACGGACAGATGAAAATGGTATCACCCATCTGGAAAAACATCTGATGCGGTATCCACAGTTCTTTGCTACTAAAGCAATCGAAAACAAATTGAATGCCGGGGTAAAAAACGGCATCATTTGGCATACCCAGGGCAGTGGTAAAACAGCGCTTGCCTATTACAATGTCCGTTATCTGACTGACTACTATCAGAAGCATGGAACGATTGCAAAATTCTATTTCATCGTAGACCGTCTTGACCTATTGACACAGGCAGCCAATGAGTTCCGTGCTCGTGGACTTCATGTAGAGGAAATCAATTCCAAGGAAGACTTCATCAAAAACATCCATTCCACCGGAACAGTCAACAACACCGGCAAACCTACGATCACGGTGGTCAATATTCAGAAGTTCTCCAAGGAATCCATTGCGAAACAGTCCGACTATGCAGTAAATGTACAGCGCATCTATTTCTTGGATGAAGCCCACCGCAGCTATAAACCTACCGGATCCTTCCTTGCTAATCTACTTTCCTCCGACCGAGAAGCGGTTATGATCGCATTGACTGGCACGCCACTGATTGGTACGATTTACGATGATGACGGAAAGCCGATTGCAGGCAAAAAATATGATTCCAAGTCTGTGTTCGGTAATTATATCCACAAATATTACTACAATCGCTCTATTGCTGATGGATATACTCTCAAGTTGATTCGCGAAGGCATTGAAACTACCTATAAGAAAAAGCTGCAAAAAGCATTGGAAGAAATTGAGATGCTCAAAGGCTCTCTCGATAAGAAAGAGATGTACGCGCATCCGAAATATGTTTCTGCCTTGGTCGAGTATATTACGGACGATTTCCGCAAGAGCCGTATCGCCATGAACGATGAATCCATCGGTGGTATGATCGTCTGCGATTCTTCCGAGCAGGCGCGTGCGATTTTTGAAGAGTTAAAATCCTATCCCTATTCTGCGGCATTGATTTTGCATGATGCAGACGACAAAGAGACCCGAAAAGACAATATAGACGCCTTCAAAAAAGGCACGATTGACTTTCTCGTGGTCTACAACATGTTGCTGACCGGCTTTGATGCTCCTCGGCTGAAGAAACTCTACTTGGGACGTGTGATCAAAGACCACAATCTGTTACAGGCCTTGACCCGGGTTAACCGGCCCTACAAGAATTATCGATACGGTTATGTGGTCGATTTTGCGGATATCCGTGCGGAATTTGATAAGACCAATAAAGCATATTTCGATGAGCTTCAGGCCGAACTGGGCGATGAGTTCAAGCAGTATGATAACATCTTCAAATCCCCGGAGACAATTGAAGCAGACTTGCAGGACATTAAGGACGTACTGTTCCTGTATGATACTGGAAATGCGGAGGTGTTCTCACAGCAGATTTCTGCCATAGACGATAAACAGGATCTCATACAGCTCCGCCGTGCATTGGAACTGTATAAAGAATTGTTCAATGTTGCAAAACTGTTCGGCTATGACGAACTGGCTGACCAATTTGACCTGAACAACATCAGTGCCCTTTATAGCGAGGTCTGCAATAGGATTGCACTTATTAACCAGAAGAAGCTCCTTGAAGAAGCCCAGGATATGAGCGCTATTCTGAACCTTGCTATGGACGAAATTGAGTTCCATTTCCGCAAGGTTTCCGAGAAAGAACTGGTGATTGCTGATAAATATCAGGATACCCTCAATCGGACCCGCAAGGCCGTTCTGCATACGCTCGACCCAAAAGACCCTGAGTACATCACACTACTGGAAGAACTGCAGCGTTTGCTGGCTAAGAAGAATATCGAGGAATTGACCGCTGACGAAATGACAGCGGATATCGAAGCCTTAGAGCGCATCCGCAAGCTGGCCGAGCAAAAGAATCTTGCTGACCAGATGCTGGCTGCCAAATACGATGGCGATGTGAAATTTATGCGTACCCATAAACGCCTGCGTGAAACGCCGCCTCCCATTGCTGGGGATGTCGTACTGCATCAGGTCCTTACGCACCTGAAGCACCGGGTGGATTCCCAGGTGCTTTCCAATAGTCACTTGATGGACAATGAGCCTTACTTCATGCAGGGCATGTTCCCGATGATTAAGCAGGAGCTTGACGCCCAGCATCTGAAATACTCTGCTGCGCAAATCAAGTATATCGGCACCTGTATTTCCAACGAATACTTTACGGAAAGGAATTTTGCATCATAATGGATTCCAATATTACTCTGCAAACCAAGCAGATGATCGATAGCCTGAAGGCTGTATGTACCAATTTCGGTTTGGGCAATGCCTCCAGCGAATACAAAATCATCACTGAGGTTTTCCTTTACAAGTTTCTCAACGACAAGTTCCTTTTCGAAGCGAAGCGAGTAGAGCCTGCGCTGGCAAAGCTGTCCCCGGCAGATGCCGAAAAGCAACTCGCCCAGATGACCGATGATGACTATGAACTGTTCCTGCTTGGTTTTGGCCCGGATACTGCAAAACTGAAGCAGACTCACTTTATCTCTTACCTGTTCAACCGAAAAAATGAAGAAAATTTTCATACGGTCTTTGATGATACTCTGCTGGATATTGCTACATGCAACATTGATATCTTTTCTGTCCGGACTGGCGGCCAGTCCAAGATGCGCTTGTTCAGCGGTATCTCCCAGCATGTGATTGAGGCTGAGAAGAAGGACGATTTCTGCCGTGCTATCATCGACAAGATTGCTGAATGCAGCTTCGATAGTGTGTTTGAGCAGAAGTACGATTTCTTTGCTCAAATATTCGAGTATCTGATCAAGGACTACAATAAGGATTTCGGTAAGTACGCCGAATACTATACGCCACATTCCATCGCCAGCATCATTGCAAAAATCATGGTGCCTAACGGTGCAAAGAATGTGACGGTGTATGACCCAGCCGCAGGTTCGGGCACACTGGTGTTGGCGTTGGCCCACGAAATCGGCGAAAGCAACTGCACCATCTATACCCAGGACATCTCCCAGAAATCCAACGAGTTCCTGCGCTTGAACCTGATTCTCAATAATCTCGTCCACTCGCTGCCCAATGTCGTACATGACGATACTTTGTTGCGGCCTTATCACAAAAACGCCAAAGGCGACGGTCTTGCCACTTTTGACTATATTGTCAGCAATCCGCCTTTCAATATGGATTTCTCCGACAGCCGAGATACTTTGGCAGGAGATAATCACAAGAAGCGTTTTTTCGCAGGTGTGCCGAGTATTCCCAAAAAGGACATAGAAAAAATGGCAGTCTATCTGCTGTTTATCCAGCACATTTTATACTCACTTGCCCCCAAGGGAAAAGCAGCGATTGTTGTTCCGACAGGTTTTTTGACCAAATCGGGAATTGCAAAAAAGATCCGAGAGTATTTGGTAAAAGAAAAGATGCTTCGCGGTGTAATTTCTATGCCCTCTAACATCTTTGCTACCACTGGCACAAATGTATCCATCTTGTTTGTTGACCGTGAAAACACAGAAGGTAGCGTACTCTTGATGGATGCCTCTAATCTTGGAACAAAGGAAAAAGTGGATGGCAAGAATCAACGTACAGTTTTGGGCGATGACGAAATAATACGAATTGTCGATACTTTTAACGAAAGAAAATCTGAAGCTGGTTTTAGTGTGACAGTTAGCTATGCAGATATAAAGGCGAAAAAGTTTTCCATTTCTCCTGGACAGTATTTTGAGGCGACTATTGAGTACGCAGAGATTTCTCACGAAGAATTCACTGAAAAAATAGATCAATATAGGAAAACATTGAGAGAATTGGCTGATAAATCGAATGCTCTCGATGCTGCTATTGATCGTGCATTGGCGGGGTTATCGTATGATATATAACGAAACAAGATATAACTCGCACTGGAACACCAAAAAGCTTTCTGAACTTGGCACATTTGCAAGGGGTAAATCAAAACATAGGCCGCGGGATGATGAACGGTTGTATGAGGGCGGCGGCTATCCCTTGATTCAAACGGGTGAGGTGAAGGCAGCCAATCTATACATCACCAGTCATGAACAGGAATACGGCGAGTTCGGTTTGGCACAAAGTAAACTGTGGGATGCAGGGACGCTATGTATTACGATTGCTGCAAATATAGCAGAAACTGCCATTCTTGGATACCCCATGTGCTTTCCAGATAGCGTAGTTGGATTTTCTGCATTTCCAGCGGAATCGTCAGAAAAATTCATGCACTATGTATTTACTTATATCCGAAACTCAATCCAAAATTCCGTTGCTGGAAGCATCCAGGACAATATCAACATCGACTATCTTTCTCAGCTCGATTTCAAAGTTCCGCCTAAAAGTTATCAAGATAAAGTCGTCGGGGTGCTGGGGACTATTGACGAGAAAATTGATACAAATACTCGTATTTGCACCGAACTGGAAGCCATGGCCAAAACACTCTACGACTACTGGTTTACGCAGTTTGACTTTCCGGATGAAAACGGCAAGCCCTATCGTTCCTCCGGCGGTGAGATGGTCTGGAATGACCAGCTCAAGCGCAAAATCCCGAAGGGATGGAGCGCGGGGCAGCTGTCTGATATTGCCAACATAACGATGGGGCAATCTCCATCGGGTGACACCTATAACGAAAATGGGAGTGGAACGATCTTTTACCAAGGCTGTACAGACTTCGGTACACGCTTTCCTGTTCCAAGAGTGTATACATCTGCACCAACCAGATTTGCTAAAGCTGGTGACATCCTTATGAGTGTCCGCGCTCCGGTGGGTACGCTCAATATTGCTATGGAGGATTGCTGCATTGGCCGTGGCCTTGCTGCACTAAACAGCAAATTTGGGTCTCAGCTTCACTTGCTGTATACCCTTTCAGGATTTAAGCAACTTTTTGATGTGATGGATGGCAATGGAACCACCTTTGGTTCTATTACAAAAGATACTCTCTTTGAGATGAAGGTAGTTATCCCCAGAAGAGACCAGATAAAATCTTTCGAGGAAATGGTGCAACCGATTGAGCAAAAAATCAGAGTAGCAGAGCAAGAAAACCGAGAGCTCACAAAACTCCGTGACTGGTTGCTCCCCATGCTCATGAACGGACAAGCTACGGTGGAATGAAAGCAGGTGAATCCATGAGACAAAATTTTGCGCAGATTTTAAAAGATGCAAAGATAGATATTAAGGTAGAATATCAAAAACTTTATGGAATGTTATATGATCGTAGCATTCCTGTGTCAAACACAAACCGGATATCCGTTTATGATGAGCTCAGCACATATTTTATCGCTTTTTGCTTTAGAGGGACATGTCTTTCGTTAGATGAATTTAATGATTTGCATGGATTTCATTTTGAAAAAGATCCGACTAATTTCAATATTGACCATTTAATTTCGTTGTGCGAATATATTGAAAACCTACTTATAGCATACCAATGTGTTCCCCTGAGTTATCCTTATGGATATGGGAATATGCCAACAAAACTTATTGATGTTCAATTCTATCTACAGCAAATCAGCCAGGTGATTGAAAAAATCGGATATATGCAGGCGAAGCAGAATGACCTTACTATTTTTGTGGAGAAAGACCCTGCTGCAATAGCTGTTGCTGAAGGTGAATTTATTCCAGAGAGCTTGTCGTATAGGCTGATTTCCTATAACCATTATTCGATGAAAGGTAATCTGGCAGAAAAGAAAACGACTTTGCTTGATCTTGCGAATTTGCTCGAACCGCAGAGAACAAACCTCGAAAGAATTGATAAAACATTTTCCAGCGACTTATTCTATACATTCAATAACTTTCATATACGCCATAACAATATAGACCAATTGGGAACAAAGTATAAAAAACCTGTTGGCGACCTATCAGATGAACAGTTGGAGTATTGGTATGACGAGGTCTATCAGATGTGTTTGCTTGCGTTCATGCGATTGGAGCATATAGATCGAAAGAAAAAATTTGATTCGCTGAAGTCTCAAATAGAGGGAACGTAATGAGAACTTATGACGAACTGGTTTCTCTGTTTGAAGAAGCAAACCTTGCGTTCTTGCAGGCCGAACATAGCTTATTTAGAACCGAGGTCGCTGAACGGACATTGTGTGGTGCGCTGATGCTACATATCCACGATATCATCAAGGAAGATGACTCTTATTCGGGATATTACGCGGATGTGGAGTATAACAGAAATGCGGGTGGTATCAAGACCATTCGAAAAACCATCCGAGGGCAGCAAGAAGAAATAATCCCCATAAATTGTGATTTAATCCTTCACAGCAGAGGTGAAAATGTAGACCAAGACAACCTAATCGCCATTGAAATGAAAAAATCCAATGCTCCGTCAGCGGAGAAACAAAAAGACCGTGAACGGCTTATTGCTCTTACGAAAGATTCGTTTGATGATGTGTGGGCGTGGGATCATAATTTGCCAGAGCATGTGTGCCGGTATGTATTGGGCGTATATTATGAAATCAACTATAGGCAGAAGGAAATCTATATCGAGTACTATCGCCGTGGAGAATTAGTTAGATCCTATAGCAACCACTTTGTAGGTTGATTTGTGTTTTATAAATGGGGTGCTTCGATGTTAGACTATGACGAAGATTTAACTGAATTAGTAGAATCATTGATTTGCACTGGGCGGGAGGATGATTGGTGGGATTTCAAAGAATGCTACCACGAGGATAGGGCTGCTTTGCTGCATGATATCATTTGCCTTGCGAACAACCGGGCAGACCGAGATACCTATTTGATTCTGGGTGTTCGTGATAAGACATTTGAAATCATGGGTGTCGAGAATGACCCTCAACGAAGAAATCAACAGAACATAGTTGACTTTCTAAGTCAAAAAAAGTTTGCAGGACAAATACGCCCTCGAGTAGAAGTGCGCACAATTCGGTTGGAAGGTCACGAAGTAGACGTGTTTATTATCAAAAACTCAACCGATGTTCCTTACTATCTGATCGAGAGTTACACGGACAAAAGTACAAGCCGGATCCTCCAAAGAAGGGGAAAACGGTACAGGCGTTCCATATCTACACCCGAGTGATGGATAACAATACGCCCATTGACAAGAGTGCGGATATTCGTGATGTGGAGTATCTTTGGAAGAAGCGTTTCGGCTTGTTGCAAACACCACTGGAGCAGGTCAAAATTCTGCTGCGGAAACCGGATGAATGGGCAGAGGAAGATTCGCGATATTACCACAAACTGTTTCCGCAATATACGATTTCCATTGAATACGAGGAAGATGAGGACGGCATCAGCAAAGAGGGACACCGGGTGTTCTACCATCACCTGCAAACAGATACAAGAACACAGTATGGCGTTCTGAAAATATATCATTACAGTACGCAGCTATTTTCTTGTCAAATAACCGAACTCGATGGACATAGAATGACTGCGCCTTGCCCTGAAACGAAGTATATTCCATATCGAAACTATAGCGATCCAAACATTTGCTTAAGGTACTATGTGACTTCTGATTTTCTGTATTTATTGCTGCGGTTTCTGGAACACCACATTGGGAATGCCAATGGAAATGAAGCGCAGTATGCAACACGACGACTGCTGGATGTCGTCCTTCTATTTGACAGCAATGAGGATGCTGAAGATTTTGCTACCTATATCCATCGCCATTTAGGGACATTTGACAGCAAGGTTTTAGAGCAGAGAGAACCATATATTGCTAATGAAACAGATACGGCTGCAAAAGCACTGGCACAAGAAATTCGCAATAGCCAGGCACTTAAAGAAATGCAACCGGAATGGGAGCAGTTTAGACTGGAAAACGCATAAACAGAGAGGAGCGTTGCTGGTGGCCGAAGCATACTACATTTTTACTGATGAAGCTGGTGCATATAATAAGCGGCCATCTGAGTCGTTCCGTCGCAGCCATCCCTTCTACATACGGGCAAATGTCCGTTTATCTGCCAGCGATTATCGTGTGTTCCAAAAAGAGATTCAGGAGCTCAATACTAAGTATGGTGTCCCGGTTGGCGAAGAAATCAAGTGGTCAGATTTGTGGGAAATCTCAAAAGGAAAATACCGTGTCGATTTTCTGAAATCCTTTACTCCTGACAAGATCAAAGGGTACTATCGCCGGTTCTTCAACCGTGTGGTGGACAAGCCCTCTCTGCTGTTCATATTCACGGTGACCTGCGTATATACCCAGCCATGCTATCAGGCGGAGAACGAGGTGCTGAAATTTCACATGCAAGAGGCATTTCAGCGTATCCAGATGGATACCCGTCCCGACGGCTTTGCCACAGTGATTATGGATGAGCTAAATCAGGATAAAGTCAAACAGCTCAAAGATGCCTGTCATCGGATGATGGTCGAAGGTGACTTTGTGAAATACGAAAATGTGTATCACGGTGTGCTGACAGAATGTAGCTCTCAAAGCGCAGGAATTCAGTTGGCTGATTACGCAGTAGGTATAATGAATAGCTATCTCCGTAAGCATCTCATGAGTCGAGGAGACTACACGTTTGCTACAGATCTCTATACTGAATTCGTATTGCCTCATATGAGAAAGCATGCGAATGGAACGATAGTTGGCTATGGTGTGCGAGAGGTTCCAAGTGATTCTTCCATAAGGCAAATCTTGATGTCGTTATTCAACTAATCAAAAAGGAGTGAGACTTATGGCGTCTCACTCCTTTTTGTTATTCCTTTTTCCGTGATCCATTCAGGCTGGCCCAGTGCTGGCGCAGCAGACTTTCTGCTTCTCTGCGAAAGGAATCTTGGAACATGACAGCCACAACCAATGCGCTAAGCACTGCAGCCACAGGCTCCAGCCAGGGATATGCGGTCCAAAGCTGTTCTCCCCAGCAAACAAGCGGAACACCAACAAGCAGCATAAACAGCAAAATAATGATGGCAACGTCGGGCCTGCCGTAGCCTTCATGTCTTTTGATTTTGGCCCGTATCTGTCGAAGCGCACGGGCGCGGATATCCCGGATGTTTCTGGACGAGCACTGCTTGTCCTGTGCGACGGACTCGGTGGACTCGCCGTTGATGACGGTGCGGAACAGAACCTCCCGCTGTAGTTCGGTCAGCTCACGCAGTCCCTCGTCAATTTCTTTGCGCACATACATGAGAGGGTCTTCATCAGATCCCTCTGGCAGATACTTCGCCCGGTCAAACCAGCGCATATCATCGTAGATCGCGTTGCGCACTTCCTCCGGCAGGAACGCTTCCGGATTGTAAGAGATGGGCTGTTTGATATCCACATCCTCCAGAGTATCCGGTGCTACACGCTTGTGGAAGTTGGCCTCGCTGTAGTAGAGCATATGCTCCAGTTCCTTCCACTCCTCTGGATGCTCCTTCACCCACTGGTCTGCGGCAGCGGCAGCTTCCGGGTCCATGGAGCGTATCCAGCGCCAATCCGCCTGAAGCTCTTTGTAAGACTGGGTATCCTTGAAGGACATGAACTCACCGCCCTTTCTGCGTTCACAAAAAGTTTACATTTTCCGACCTTCCGATTTTGCGATTTTTCTCTCAGTAATAGTAGAAGGACAATTTCACCCGGGTGAGGTTGCCTTCGGTTCGGTACGGCACGGTCTCCGCGCTGACGAACCCACATGGCCTTTGGCAGAGCACCCCGTGAGAGCATGTGCGCTCTCTGCCATTCGGCAATTCGCTCGGAAGGTCATTCCATCTCTGACCGTGCTCCCGGGAGCACGGTCTTTTGCTATGTGCCGTTTCCAACGGCACGGCTATATAAATCATTCTAACACGGAGGAGGCGAAAAAGATAGCTCACAGATGAAAGTAAAAGACTCAGCTGCACAGCAGAGGAGGGATGCACACCAGTACGACCGCAAAACAAAAACCGCCGTGACTGCGGCAACAGTCCGGCGGCTCGGCGCACACACAG
>ERZ791927.1825-NODE-1825-length-15114-cov-3.487416_pt1 | contig 15114 bp, 9 predicted proteins | sample MGYA00510130_ERZ791927 | MGnify/ENA primary metagenome ERZ791927 (study PRJEB30046, sample SAMN00792055) | human gut metagenome | study: EMG produced TPA metagenomics assembly of the A metagenome-wide association study of gut microbiota in type 2...
ATAGCCCGCTATTGACTGCATATCTCGGACTCCAATCTGCTTCAACATAGGTCTCGATCTGTCTCGGAATAAATTTAAAACAGCTTCTTAGTAATTTTAGATATTCACTTGATTTACCGTGTGTCCTTCCAAATATTGCCGGATATTGTCGGTTGCAATCTTCATCAATCTTTCCCGAGCTTCGAAAGTGGCCCATGCGATGTGAGGAGTGATGAAACAATTACGGGCATGTATAAGCGGATTGTCTTTTCGAGGAGGTTCTTGCGATAGGACATCTACCCCGGCCGCTTTAATTCGACTTTCGTTCAAAGCGTCGGCCAAATCCTGCTCGTTAACGAGAGGCCCCCGTCCTGTATTGATGACAATGGCCGATGGCTTCATAAGCCCGATGGTTCGGGCGTTTATCAGATTACGAGTCGTGTCGGTCAAGGGGCAATGCAGGGTGATTACATCGCTTTCGGCTAGTAAGGTCTCCAATGTTACGGGAGTGACATAGTCGGGCAGTTGGTCTTTCTTTTTCGATGTTTGGGCTAAAACATTCATTCCGAAAGCATGAGCGATTCTTGCGACTGTGCTGCCTATATTACCGAACCCGATGATACCGATATTTTTTCCTGCAATTTCGAATATGGGACTTTTCTGAAAAGTGAAATCTTTACAGTCCGCCCATTCTCCCGATTTCACACATTGTGAATGGGCGGCAACGTCGCTGGCTATGTTGAGTAGATGAGCAAATACCATTTGAGCGACCGACTCGCTGCTGTAAGCCGGTATATTGGTGACTGCGATACCTCGATTCTTTGCCGCTTCTACATCAACGATATTATACCCGGTGGCTAATACACCGATGTAGCGTAAATGAGGTAGTTGCTCCAATGTGGTTGCGCTCAATGGAGTCTTGTTTGTGAGAACGATGTCGGCCAAAGCAGCCCGCGATACGATTTCGTCAACAGAGGTACGGTCATAAACGGTGAATTCACCCATTCTTTCGATACCCTCCCACGACAAATCTCCGGGATTCAAACCGTATCCGTCGAGCACGACAATGCGATGAGACTTGCGTTTCTCTTCGATGACGTTTTCTGTTGCGTTTTTCAACTCTTCCCACGATAGCTCGTCAGCTTTTACTTTGTATCCGTCGGTCACTTTCCACTCTCTCATAATCTCTTTTATTTAATGTCAATGGCATTTTTTACTTTTTCATCGGTCAATGCTATTTTCAGGACATCGGTAATATTTTTTACATAGTGGAATGTGAGTCCTTTCAAATAGGACTCTTTGATTTCCTCTATATCTTTTCGGTTTTCTTCGGAGAGTATGATCTCTCGTATTCCTGCACGTTTGGCCGCGAGGATTTTTTCTTTGATACCGCCTACGGGAAGGACTTTTCCCCGTAACGTGATTTCACCCGTCATAGCTAAATGGTCTTTCACTTTTCGTTGGGTAAAAGTCGAGGCCAGCGAAGTTACCATCGTAATACCGGCCGAGGGTCCGTCTTTGGGTATAGCACCCTCCGGCACATGGATATGTACGGCCCATTTATCGAAGATGTCTTCATCGATACCCAATAGCGAAGCATGCGATTTGATATATTGCAAGGCAATTACCGCCGACTCTTTCATTACATCGCCCAAGTTCCCGGTCAAGGTGAGCTTTTCTCCTTTCGACTTGCTCAGGCTCGACTCGACAAACAGAATCTCGCCTCCGACGGCTGTCCATGCCAGTCCCGTTACGACACCGGCATAGTCGTTGTTTTCATATTTGTCCCGGTTGTATTCCTGAGCGCCCAAATATTCGTGCAGATCGTCGATAGAAAGGGTGGGGTTATATTCTTTACCGGAGGCTTTCAGGCGAGCGACTTTTCGCATGATGCGGGCTATTTTTTTATCGAGTTCCCGAACGCCCGATTCGCGGGTATATTGGTCGACTATTGCAGCCATTACTTTTTTGGGAATAACGACATCACCTTCCTTTAATCCGTGATTTTCGAGTTGTTTCGGTACTAGATGTCGACGTCCTATCTCTACTTTCTCTTCGATAATATATCCACTGATGTCGATTAGTTCCATGCGGTCGAGCAGAGGTTGGGATATGGTATTTAAATTGTTGGCAGTAGCGATGAACAAAATTTTCGACAAATCGTAATCGATGTCTATATAGTTGTCGTGAAACGCATTATTCTGTTCTGGATCCAATACTTCGAGTAAGGCCGAAGCCGGATCGCCTTTGAAATCGTTTCCTATTTTGTCTATCTCGTCCAATACGAAAACGGGGTTCGAGCTTTTTGCTTTGATGAGCCCTTGTATGATACGTCCCGGCATTGCTCCTATGTAGGTACGGCGATGTCCTCTTATTTCGGCTTCGTCATGTAGGCCGCCTAATGAGATACGGATATATTTTCTGTTCAACGCTTCTGCGACAGATTTTCCCAACGAAGTTTTTCCTACGCCCGGAGGACCATACAGACAGATGATAGGTGATTTCATGTCACCTCTTAATTTCAGCACAGCCAAATGTTCGATGATACGTTCTTTGACTTTATCCAATCCGTAGTGATCTTTGTCTAATTGTTTTTGGACATGATTGAGGTTGAAATTATCTTGGGTATATTCGTTCCACGGAAGCTCTAACAACGTGTCCAAATAGGTATATTGTACAGAGAAGTCGGGCGATTGAGGGTGTAGTCTTTCGAGTTTTCTCATTTCTTTTTCGAAAATCTCGGCAGTTTTACTGTCCCATTTCTTTTTTTCGGCTCGTTCACGCAATTCCTGAATATCTTGGTCTTGCATGTTCCCACCCAATTCTTCCTGTATGGTGCGTATCTGTTGTTGCAGGAAGTGCTCTCTTTGTTGCTGATTCAAGTCTTCGCGCGTTTTGGACTGTATGTCGGCTTTGATTTGTAAGAGTTGAGCCTCTTGCGTCAGCATTTCATAGAGTTTGAACAAACGTTCTTTGATATTGCTGATGGTGAGCAATTCTTGCTTTTGGGTTGCAGATAATGGAATATTCGCACCTAAAAAATTGACCAAATAATGCGCACTATCTATATTCCGAATGGCAAATACCAATTCTTTGGCTTGTTCTCCGATATTTTTCAACAGTTCGAAAGTCAAGTCTTTCAAGGCAGAAACCAAAGCCTCGAATTCCTTGTCGTTGGCATCGGGTAAAATTTCATTTTCCAGCGATACATTGGCTCTCATATAAGGGAACGTTTCGGTAATTTCGTCGATTCTAAAACGTTTCATTTTCCCTTGCAATATGACAGTCGTACTCTCGTCGGGCATTTCCAGAATCTTGATGATTTCACCGATAACTCCTACTTCGTATAAATCGTCTTTTCCCGGATCCTCTACGGCGGCATCTCGCTGACAAACCACACCGATAGGGGTGTGACTGTTTTGGGCATCTTTGATCAACTGTAAGGATTTGGTTCTTCCTACGTTGACAGGGATAGCCACTCCCGGGAATAATACCATATTGCGTAATGCAAGAATGGGCAATCCTTTTGTATTTAAAGTCTTACATTCCGAATCGTTTTGTCCTGATATTTCTGTAAACAGAGGCATAATCGATGGTGTATTTTCGTCGTTTTCGCAGATCATATAATTGTTCTTAGGTGTATGATTAAATATTGACATTTTGACAGGTTTAGGTTTGTCGTTTTTTCATTAAACCTATTTTTACCTATCGTTTTACTTTATTGTACAAGTCGCGTGCCAAAGTTAAGCAAATAGCATGGCATTGTCGAAATTATTATGTTTTTTTGTTTATTTTGCAGGGCAAATGAGTGATGGTATGGCAAATTCTTTTTTTAAGTTTAAACAGTTTACGATACATCAGGAGCGTTCGGCAATGAGAGTCAGTACCGATGGCGTATTATTGGGTGCTTGGAGCAGGGTGGAAAAATCGAATCGCATTTTGGATATTGGTACAGGAACAGGATTGATAGCGATTATGGCGGCTCAACGTTCTTTGGCTCGAATCGATGCAGTAGAATTGGACTTCGGTGCGGCCAGTGAAGCGGCGTTCAATGTCTCTCTTTCTCCGTGGAAGGATATGATAACGGTATATTGTATGGATTTTTGTAGGTTTTACGATAAAACTACAAAGCCGGTGTATCATCATATTTTATCTAATCCTCCTTATTTCATAGATTCTTTGCTCCCTCCCGATGGCAAGAGAGAACAGGCTCGACATACGGGAACTCTTGATTATGAAGTTTTGTTCGAGGGTGCGTTCTATTTATTGTTGCCCGATGGGAAGTTATCTTTGGTATCTCCGGCCGATTTACAAGAACATCTTATTTTTATTGCTTCGTTGTATGGATTCTATCCGGTGCGGTTTACTTATGTTTCGGGTATTTCGGGTAAAGCTCCTAAACGATTGTTGTCGGAGTGGAGTAGAGCTCGTAGACCATTGGAAGAAAATGCTTTTTCCATAGAGAAAAGAGGGGAGGGATACACTCTTGAATATATAATGCTTACTCGTGATTTTTATTTGAAGATGTAGTCACTGAAACAATTACGGTGTCCCATGTGTTGTATAGCAAAGATTGTATCATTTAAAATAAATAATTATGGATATTGCAACAATGCATTTTTGGGGAAAGACCAAATATTGGTGGGCTTTGATTATTACGGGTATATTGATGATCCCTTGCGGATTGTGGTTATGGTTTCAACCGGCATTGGGATACGAGGTGTTATCTCTGTTGTTAGGGTGGCTTTTGATTCTTTTTGGAATTGTTCAGCTCATTGTATCGGGCAATGTTAAACAAAAAGTTCGAGGATGGGGTTGGTGGCTTGCCGGTGGAATTATCGATATACTTATCGGGTTTATATTAGTCGGGAATTTATCTTTCAGCGAGGCTGTGCTCCCTTTCTTTTTTGCCTTTATTTTTGTGTATAAAGGGATTGCGAATTTGTTTTCTGCATTGAATATGGTTTCTACCCATAGATATTGGTGGTTGTATTTGGTTAACGGGTTGTTATTGTTGATACTTGGATTGTTATTCTTCGCTTCACCTTTTACGGCTGCGTTTTCTATTATTTTTTTGTGTGCGGCTGCCTTTATTTATTGGGGTTTTTCTCTTATTTTCTTCGGTTATTCTTTGAGACCCGTGGAACAATAGGGGAAAAGGAATTATTAGGTAGGTTTCAAAGCGCTCTCCATAAGGGGGCGCTTTTTGTTTAAGGGAGTTAAAACCTTTTGTGAAGGCTCTTTATAAAGTGGAAAAGAGTATATTTGTAAAAATTATAGGAGTGGGATGCAGCATTTAGTCTGTTTTTAGACTCTTTTTAATAAAGGTCATTAAACTATTCTTGCAAAAGAGAGTCTAATAGATATAATTTCAATAGAGTAATTTAAGATTAAGGAGAGATGATTATGAAAACAAAAAAATTTGCCCTGTTGATTATATTGTCGATGTTGGTGACGGGTTTTGCCGGGGCAGGCTCGTATATAGTCGAAGATGATATTTATTATAATCCGAACGATAAAAATCCCATTGTAGAAAAGAAAGAAAAAGAGGCCCAGAAAGAACTTCAAGAGAAAGCTGCGGTTAAAAAAACATTGATGGCAACGTCGGATAATCACTTTCGAGATGTCGATGAATATAATCGTCGTGGAGAATCTTCCGATATGACGCTTGAAGATATTGCGGCCAATCAGAAAGAAGATCATGTAGAATACAATGTGGTCGATGAAAATGGCGACGACGGATATTATTTGAATGGTTTTAACGGCTCCGACTCGGATTATGAATACGCTTTGCGCATTCGCCGTTTCCACAATCCAAAGTTTGTCGTTTCGGTAAGCGACCCATTCTATTCCGATATTTATTTTTTGGATAATAATGATTGGAACGTTTATATCTCGGATAATTATGCGTGGGTAACCCCGACATGGACAAATCCGTGGTATTGGAATTATACATGGGCGCCATATTCCTATACCAGCTGGTCTTGGCGTTGGAGTTTGGGGCCGTGGGGATTCTCGTTCGGATATGATCCTTTTTACAGTTGGGGCGGTTATTGGGGCTGGAATTCATGGTATCGTCCTCCTTTCTACCACCATCACCATCATCATTATTATTATGATCGTCCTTACTATGGTTGGAACAGACCGTATCGTCCTCAGTACACTCCCAACGGCCGCACTCCTAACCGCTATGGCGGTAGTGCGATATCTTCCGGGAACTCTGCTGCATCGAGCAGGCGGCGTGCGACTGTCGGCACAGGGACTTCGGGAAATACGACCGGTCGTCGTACGGTTGGAAATGTAACTTCTACATCGGGCGGACGTGGTTCACAATCGGTAAACGGAGTACGTACAAATCGAGGCAATGTAATAAACAATAGTTCCAATTCGAATGGCAACCGGGGGTATAGTTTCGGGGAGGCAAATTCTTCCAGAAGGGGGAATTCCTCATTTTCAGGAACGGTTTCTAACCCGTCGAGTAGTCAAAGTAGAAGACAGACGACCATCAATAATAATACAAACTCTTCGAGAAGAAATTATAATAGTATAGGAAATGGTGGACGAGGTAGTTCCTCGTATAATCGCAGTACACCTTCTTCCAATCGAAATTCGGGTTATTCGAATAGTTCTTCGTCGAGTCGTCGTTCCTCCGGTAGTTATTCTGCTCCGTCTCACTCTTCTTCGTCGAGAGGAAGTGGAACGTCTTCCCGGGGAAGTAGCAGTAGCGGACGTGGTGGACGCAGATAAATAGGGTTGAATTTTCAAAATGAGACATATGAAGAATGTGAGATATGGTTTGGCATTGGCTGCTCTATGTAGCAGCTCAATGCTTTTCAGTCAGGGAGTTGTTGATGCTTTGAAATATTCTCAACAAGACATACGGGGAACGGCTCGTTATATGGGTATGGCGGGCGCTTTTGGCGCATTAGGAGGGGATATTACGACATTGAGCCAGAATCCGGCAGGTATAGGAGTTTATCGCAATTCCGATATAGCTGCAACGATAGACCTTTCCAATCAAGTAAGTTCGGTGAATACGGCTGGAAATAGAATGTCCGATAGCAAGTTTAATGTTTCATGTAATAATTTTGGCTTTGTATGGACTGTCCGCTTTAATCAGGAAGCCTTGAAAAATTTGAATTTCGGTTTTGCCTATAATAAGCAAAAATCGTTTGACCGCTCCTATAAAGCCGGCTATTCGGGGATAACCGGAGCCAGTTCGCTTTCGGGGTATATTGCCCATTTATCCGAAGGTTATTATGTTGCAGATTTACGTGGTAGTAATAATTATAACCCATACGACAATCTTAGTAATCCGTGGTTGAATGTCTTGGGAGCTGAGTCCTATTTGATAAATCCAAAAAGTCCGACAGGAGATTCATGGAATAGTATAGTAGGAAACGGTACGAATACAGCGGGAGATCTCTATGTTCGGGAGAAAGGTTCGATCGATGAATACAACTTTAATGTCGGAGGAAATATCTATAACGTATTTTATTGGGGGTTAGGAATTGCCGTTACCGACTTTTCTTATGATATTCAAAGCGGGTATGGTGAAAACTTTACGGGAGGATATATCTCACCGGGTAGCCCGAATGTGGACGGCTGGTACTTGATGAGAAATGCATTACATACGAACGGATCGGGGATAAAAGTCAATTTGGGTGTCATTATGAGAGCCACCGATAATTTCCGTTTGGGCTTTGCTTTCCATACTCCTAATTATTATAAAATGACCGATTCGTATGTGGCATCGGTGAAATATGATTTTAATGAATCGGGGACACCTCATGAAGGGTTGAAAGAAACACCGAGTGGAAGTTATGATTATGAATTTCAATCTCCGTGGCGTATGATAGCCAGTGCTGCTTATGTTTTTGGACAAAGTGGAATTTTAAGTTTTGATTATGAGTATACATCGAGTAACAATATGTCGTTCGACGATCCCTATTCGGTCGATGCTTTTTATAAAACTAATCAGGAAATTACGGAGATGGTTTCTCCTATGCATACATTTAAAATCGGAGGCGAATTTCGTATTACACCCCAAATTAGTGCCCGTTTAGGATATGCTTATCAGACTTCCCCTGTGAAATCGGAATACAGGTCGGGACGCGAAATTCCTACGGCCGGAACGCTTACGATGTTTACCTTAGATAGAGAGACCAATTATTTTACGGTAGGGTTGGGATACCGCTTTTCGAATGTTTATGTAGATATGGCTTATATGCATCGCTACCGTCGTAGCGAACTTTTCCCGTTCTCTCCGTTGCCGGCTGCTGTGGATAATCCTTATAATCCAGATCAGACAGAGCCGTCGTTGGCCATTTCGCCTCAGATATCTTCGTTGACGGACCATAATAATTCTTTTGTTTTGACTTTGGGTGTAAAGTTCTAAGACAGAACGGAAATATATTTTGAAAGAGCGACTTAAAATCTAAGTTGCTCTTTTGTTTTTTATGAAAAGAAATGTATATCTTTGAAAAGATATGGAAAAATTCCATGACAAGATGGAAGAAAATTTTGTGATAGATACAGGGAATAAAGAATTTCAAGACGCTTTGAGCTTGATTCAATATACATCTCAGTCAGTTTTTTTGACAGGGAAAGCGGGTACGGGCAAATCTACTTTTTTGAAATATGTGTGCGAGCATACCAAAAAGAAATATGTAGTTCTGGCCCCGACAGGAGTGTCGGCGATTAATGTGGGTGGTAGTACGATTCATTCTTTTTTTAAGATGCTGTTTCGGCCCATGTTGCCCGACGATCCCGATTTGAGTTTGGCGGGAGGAAGAATATATGAATTATTAAAATACAATAAGAAGCAGCGACAGTTGCTGCGTGAAGTGGAATTGATTATTATCGATGAAATATCGATGGTACGGGCCGATATGATTGATTTTATCGATCGTGTGTTACGGGTTTATTCGGGTAATATGAGGTTTCCTTTCGGTGGCAAGCAGTTATTGTTAGTAGGCGATGTATATCAATTGGAGCCGGTTGTGACTTCCGATATGCGAGATATTCTTAGCCGGTTTTATTCTAATTTCTATTTTTTTTCGGCACGGGTTTTTAGAGAAATGTCGTTGGTCCCTATCGAGTTGCAAAAAGTGTATCGACAGCAAGATGAGCGTTTCGTAGAAGTATTGGATAAAATAAGAAACAATACTGCGACGAGAGAAGAACTCGATTTGTTGAATAGCCGTTATCTCCCGCAATATGAACCTGAGAAAGATAATTTCTCGATTACATTGGCGACTCGTAGGGATCAGGTGGACTATATCAATGAAAACCGACTATCTGGATTGCCGGGGAAAGAATATACATTTACGGGGACGATAAAAGGTGATTTCCCTGAGGGGAGTTTGCCTACTTCGTTGGAACTGGTCGTAAAGACCGGAGCCCAAGTGATTTTTATAAAGAATGACCCGGAACGCAGGTGGGTGAACGGGACGATAGGAATGATTTCGGATATAACGCCCGATGAGAAAATCGAGGTGGTGCTTGAATCGGGTGAGATGTATGAGTTGGAGCGTTGTGTTTGGGAGAATATCAAATATACCTACAATGAAAAAGAAAAGACTATCGAGGAAAGTGTATTGGGCACTTTTTTACAATTTCCCATTCGTTTGGCTTGGGCTATTACCGTGCATAAGAGTCAGGGATTGACGTTTAATCGCGTGATTGTCGATTTTACGGGAGGGGCTTTTGCCGGGGGACAGACGTATGTGGCTTTGAGTCGATGCCGATCTTTGGAAGGTATTGTGTTGAAACGGCAGATCACGCATCGGGATATATTCGTAAATCCCGATATCGTACGGTTCAGCAAAGGTTTCAACGATTCTGTTTTGATAGAACAGTCATTGAAGCTCGCACAAGCCGATCGTCTGTATGTCGAGGCTGTGAATGCTTTCGACGAAGGCGATTTTGACAAGATGTTACAAAGTTTTTTCAAGGCTATCCATACGAGATATGATATTGAGAAACCCGTAATTCAGAGGTATATTCGTAAAAAATTGAACGTTATCAATCAGTTGTGTGTTAAAAATCGGGAGCTTCAACAGGCGTTGTCCGATAGGAATACCGTATTGCGTAAATATGCACATGAATATTACCTATTAGGGAACGAGTGTATAACTAAGGCAAAGGATGTGCGGGCGGCTTTGGCTAATTTTGACAAAGCGTTGTCTCTCGATCCTACGTTGATCGATGCATGGGTAAGGAAAGGAATTACGCTCGAAGATCAAGGCGATGAACATGGAGCTATGGCGTGTTACAATGAAGCTGTAAGGTTGAGCCCGTTGAGTTTTAAAGCTCTATATAATCGGGGTAAATTACGCTATAAACAAGGCGATTATGAAACGGCATTATCCGATTTTGCAAAAGCCGTTAAACAAAAACCGTTACATGCTACGGCGCACGATCGACTCGGAGATACTTTTATCAAGCTGGAAATGCCCAATATGGCCGCTCGTCATTGGGCTATTGCAGAAGAGTTGAGGGAGAAAAAACAACAGAACAACAAATAAATAATAACTATGATGAACAAAGGTCTGAAAAAAGGATTGAAGATTACCGGAGTAACCGTGGCGGTTATCTTGGTATTCATGCTTGTCTTGCCATTTATGTTTAAAGACAAAGTGATAACTATTGTGAAAAAAGAGGCCAATGAGATGTTGAATGCCAAGCTCGATTTTGAATCGCTCGATATCAGTCTCTTTTCGCATTTTCCGAGTGCGTCTATCGAATTGAATGGTTTGACACTTTCGGGTATAGATGATTTTGAAAACGACACGTTGGCTTCTGCTGAATCCATCGATGTGGCTGTAAATGTGATGAGCCTGTTTAGTGACAAAGGTTTCGATGTGAATTACGTCGTTTTGGACAAGCCGTCGATAAAAGCGGTGAAGTTGGCCGATGGACGGGTGAATTGGGATATTATGAAACCGGACACGGTCGATGTGGAAGAAGAAAAAACGGTCGAAGTAGAGGGCGAATCTTCTTTCCGTCTGAAATTGAAAAATTTTAAGATAGCCGATGCTACGATCGTTTATGTGGACGATTCCACGCATATGCAATTCTATACCGATAAACTGAATTTGAAGCTATCGGGCGATATGAGTGCCGATATGACCGATATAGACAGTAAATTGTCCTGTAAAGATATTTACTTCGCGATGGGGGGTATTTCTTATTTGAAACAGGCTGAGGCCGGAGCGAAGTTAACGGTATCGGCCGACTTGAAGAATAATAAATTTATTTTGAAAGAAAACACGTTGAGCTTGAATGCCATTGTCCTGAATCTCGATGGTTGGGTAGCGCTCCTCGACGATGGGGCTATGGATATGGACTTAAAGATAAACACTTCTGAGATAAACTTTAAAGAGATACTTTCTTTGATACCGGCTATATATCAGAATAATTTCGATAAATTGCGCACGACAGGCAATATGTCGCTTACGGCTTTTGCAAAAGGGCGAATGGCCGGTGAGAATATGCCCCAGTTCGGGCTAACGCTCGGTGTGAAAGATGCTACACTTAACTATGAAGGAATGCCGGCTTCGGTCGATGGAATCAATATAGGTGCTTCGGTGAGCAATCCGGGCGGAAGTCTGGATAAAACAATTATCGATTTATCGGAATTTCGTCTCTCTATGGCAGGCAATCCTTTCAAGGCCGCGCTGTATGCCTCTACACCTATATCGGATTTGAATTTCAAGGCTACTGCCGACGGTACGGTTCATTTGGGGAAAATCAAGGATATTTATCCTTTGGGCGATTCTATAACCCTGAGTGGTATCGTTACCGCCGATTTGCAATTTGCAGGCCGTATGTCCGATATTGAAAAAGAAAATTATCAGAATATAAGAGGAGAGGGAACACTGACTGTCGCCGACATGGATTTAACGATGAAAGGTTTGCCTGCCGTCGCAGTGAAAAAGGCGCAGGCTTCGGTTTCGGCCAAAGCCATGTCGTTGTCTCAGCTCGATGTTAAGGTCGGAAAGAGCGATATTCAAGCCCATGGTTCTTTATCCAATTATCTGGCGTACGTTTTGAAAAATGAGACTATAAAAGGCTCTTTGACGGTGACTTCGTCGCTGCTTGACCTGAACGAATTGATGAGTGACTCGGAAACTTCGGGGGAAGAGACCGTCGAAGCCGATACAACGACTCTTTCTGTGATAGAAGTTCCTAAGAATATCGATATGACTTTAAGTGCCGACTTCAAGAAAATCCTTTTCCAAAAGATGGAACTCGATAATGTGACGGGTAAACTTATCGTTGCTGACGGTGCTGTACGAATGACTCCGTTGAGCTTGAACGCATTCGGTGGAGCAATGGTGGCGAATGGTATTTATAGTACGGCCGAGAGCGTTGTTCGTCCTATGGTTAATTTTGACCTCGATATACAAAAAGCCTCTTTTGAAAAAACGTTCGAGCAATTGGACATGATTCAGAAGATTGTCCCCATTTTTGCTAAAACCGGTGGAACATATTCCGTTAAGGTCGACCTGAAATCTGCTCTGGATAGTCAGATGTCGCCCGATTTAAGTTCTTTGACAGCCGATGGTGTCATTCAATCCAACGATATTCAATTACAAAATATCGAAGTATTCAGCCAGTTGGCAACGCTGTTGAAAAATGATAAATTGAAGAATATCGAAGCGAAAGATTTGAAAATCTCTTTTACCATTAAGGACGGTAAAGTAAAGACTTCGCCTTTTGATATGAAGCTGGGTAATATTACAATGAATCTTTCTGGTGTTACAGGCCTTGATCAGACGATTGATTATCGAGCTAAAATCAATATTCCGGGGGCCGGGGCTTTAAGTAATGTTTCGGCGACGATAGGAGGAACGTTCTCCAAGCCATCTATTAAGTTGAATACCGATGAGGTTGTTAAGAATGCCGTGACGAATGTGATTGCTTCGGAAGTTTTGGGAGTGGATGCCGAAGATATAGAAGCTCAAAAAGCCGCTATTCGTAAGCAGGCCGAAGAGGCGGGAAATAAATTGATCGCTACGGCGAAATCGGAGAGCGAGAAGCTCATTTCCAAAGCATCGAATCCTTTGGCGAAAGTCGCAGCTCAGGCAGCCGGTAAGAAATTGGTGGAAGAAGCAGAGAAACAAGCTCAGAAGTTAAAGAACGAGGCCGAGAAATTGATAGAGAAACAATATGGTGGGTCGGAATAAGAAAATTCCGATTGAAAGAAAAAGGGAGACGAGATTCGATTTCGTCTCCCCTTTTTGTGGAAAGAAGAGGAGAAGCCTTTTGTAAACTCGAAATATTGTTCCAAAGTGCGGGAACATTATCCGATAACTCCCATCAGATATGCTCTTACAAGTTTATTGATTATCTTGGTCGCCGATAAAAGAAAAGAAGGTGAAAATAGGTATAAATTTTTGTTGCGTATTGGCGATTCTTAGTGCTGATGCGCTATCATTGAACGCAAATGTGACTGTGCCCGATTCGGTAGCGGAGCCGGGTGTTGAACAAATGGATACTTTGGTGGTAGAGAGCAATGGAGAACCTGAAATCAATTCTTTGTTCCAGTTAGGTAGCAATGTCCCGACGCATTTAAATGTGGCTGCACCGGCAAAAAAACGTCCGTGGTTGGCTGGTGCAGAGGTAGTGGCGGAAGATCTTTTGTTTCATGTGCTTACCCGATATCTTATTAAAGAGGACTATGCTCAAATTTCATGGTCATCGATAAAAAACAATTTTAAGACCGGCTTGTTGTGGGATAACGACAAGTTCGAGACTAATCTTTTTTCACACCCATATCAAGGTAATCTTTATTACAGCAGTGCCCGTTCCAACGGATTGAATTTTTGGGAATCTGCACCTTATGCTCTCTTGGGAAGTTCTATTTGGGAATGGTTTATGGAGACACAACCGGCCTCGATCAACGATATAATGTCTACAACCTTTGGCGGAATGGCCTTAGGGGAAACAACCTATCGTCTGTCTTCGTTGGTCTTGAACGGACAGGCTAGGGGGTGGGAGAGGGCATCCCATGAGTTAGTCGCCGCGTTTTTAAATCCGGTACGGGCAGTCAATCGTTTGATGACAGGGGAAGCGTGGCGTATAGGCCCTCGGTATGTGGATAAAGAAGCGACTATCCCGTTTCATTTTCGATTTGAGGCCGGGTATCGTATGCTCGATAACATTAGGGAAGGCAAGAACAGAAGTATACATGTCGGGTGTATGGATTTCTCGTTGATTTATAACGACCCGTTCGAAATTGAAGGGAATGTTCCGTTCGAACATTTTACAGCTCGAATGTTGTTCAATATGTTCGCCCATCAACCCATTATCGGGGACGTAAATATTTGCGCTTCTATATGGGGCCGGGAACATGATTATAAAAATGGGAATGAATTGTTTGCCGGTATATTCCAGAATTATAGCTATTACAATAGCGGAAGAATGGATAATGAGTCGAACGAAGTGCCGTTTCGCATTTCCGAGACTGTATCCTATGGCCCCGGTGTTTTATATCGCATGAAATTGCATGAAAATAACACTTTGGCCTTGAACGGATTTGTGTCGGGAGTGGCTCTTGGCGGTGCTTTGTGCGATTATTATCAATTTCACGACCGTGATTACAATATGGGAAGCGGATATAGTATCCGCCTCAACGGCTTGTTTACTTTGCAGCGTCGGTTCGGCATTTATTTGGGATTTGAGAATTACCATATTTTCACGTGGAAGGGGTATGAGCATAAGGACTATGAAAATATGAATCCTCATTATCTCGATGCACAAGGCGCTGTCGGAGACGCTCGTTTGCAGATGATGAATCTACGTGGTTCGTTTGCTATTAGTCCAAAGGTGGGTATCTCTGCCGAAACAGCTTGGTGTCGGCGAAAATCACATTATAAATATTTCCCCGATGTCCTGTCCGACACATTTGAATTTCGGCTTATGTTTTCATATCATATTTGAGATATTTACTAATTTTATACATAGTAAAATATGAATATGAAAACACACATTTTTCTTGTTTTTATGCGTTATGCCGAGTTTTTATATCTCATATTGCAAAAACACATGGGGCAATAAATCGTCTGTTTATTAGAAGCTGTTTTAAATTTATTGAGAAATAATATTATCATTTCAGGCAGGTATGTT
>ERZ791927.1843-NODE-1843-length-14975-cov-5.950536_pt1 | contig 14975 bp, 16 predicted proteins | sample MGYA00510130_ERZ791927 | MGnify/ENA primary metagenome ERZ791927 (study PRJEB30046, sample SAMN00792055) | human gut metagenome | study: EMG produced TPA metagenomics assembly of the A metagenome-wide association study of gut microbiota in type 2...
GGACTTTGTTTCTCACCTTTCTTAAAATCGGCGCCTTTACCTTCGGCGGCGGATATGCTATGATTGCGCTGCTTGAAAACGAATTTGTAGAGCGCAAGAAGTGGATCGAAAAGGACGATTTTCTGAATATGGTAGCCATTGCCGAGTCTACGCCCGGACCGGTTGCAATCAACAGCGCCACATACATCGGCTATAAAATTGCGGGCTTGTTCGGTGCTGCGGCGGCTACCGTGGCGGTTTGTATTCCTTCGTTTACCGTAATTTTTTGCATCTCACTGTTTTTTGATCAATTCTTAAGCCTTACATGGGTTTCCCGTGCTTTCCGCGGAATACAGGTATGTGTGATTTATCTGATCTCCTCTGCCGGCTTGAAAATGCTGAAAAGCATTAAAAGAAATGCCTTCAACACGATCATTTTGCTGTCGGTCATTGCCGCAATGCTGGCGTGCACTGTTTTCGCCGTTTCTTTTTCTTCCGTTTACTATATTCTGATTTGCGGCACAGCAGGACTTGCGATTTTCTTCCTGAAAAAACTGCGGAAAGGAAACGGCAATTAACAATGATCTACCTGAAATTATTCCTGAATTTTTTAATGATCGGTGCCCTTTCCTTCGGCGGCGGATACGGAATGGTTTCCCTTGTAAGAGAAACCGTCATTTCAAACGGCTGGCTAACGGAAAGCGAATTCTTAAATTTCATTGCCGTTTCGGAATCGACGCCCGGTCCGCTTGCCGTTAATATGGCGACATTTATAGGCTCCACACAAGGCGGCATTCTCGGCTCGTTTCTTGCTACGCTCGGCGTTGTTCTTCCGTCTTTCATTATTATACTTTTAATTGCGGCGGTACTCAAAAACCTGATGAAATATGCCGGCGTCAACGCTTTTCTCTCCGGCGTCCGCCCCTGCGTTATTGCAATGATTCTCGCTACGGCAATCGGTATGGCCATATCAACATTGCTTGGTTTTACGGATATTCATTCGGCGCTTGCTCCGGATCCTAAATCCATTTTGGTCTTTGCCATTCTGTGGCTGACACATTTCGGATATAAAAGAATCAAAAAAACTGCACCGTCGCCGATTATAATGATACTCTTTTCTGCCGCACTCGGCATGTTGCTTTGGGGAGTATAAAACACAGCCTGTGCCAATTTGCCGTCCGAAACCGGGCGGCTTTGCTGTTTTTACGGAAATATACTGCTCGCTATTCCGGACTGACGGACGCCGCCATTGCAGAATAAATCACTTTGCAGTAACTGTTACGCCCGCAACCTTAATCAAAGATCAAGATTTTTCCTTATCATTTTCCTGTTAGCTATAAAAAAGCACAACGCCACAGAGATTTAAACCTCTGTGGCGTTGTGTTGCTCTCAATCGGTCACTTTTTGAAAGTATCCATAGCTTTCGCGTTCTCAACTCTCCGCCTTCGGGGCCGCTATTTTATCGTCTCGCTGTTATTTATGACCGAGGCGGAGTAAAGGAACAGCACGTCGGAGACCCCGGAAAAATCAACGAGCTTCGAAAGGGCCGAGGGCGAGATATAGCGGATATCGACGAGCGTTATCTCGGAATACCCTGCTGCAAGAAGCGGGGCTATACTGCTGCCGAACGAATCACGAAAAATGACGAGTCTGCGTTCACGCACGACGTTTGGGTTTGTGATTGTGATGATCGAACGCGCACCGCCGAGAAACATCTCGTATGGATCGCGTCCGCCTGCCGCCTTGAGGTCGTAAACCGGTATCTCGGACGCTGTCTCGGCATTATATACCTTCAGGCTGCGTATCACGGAGTTGTCAAGATACTTAAACGGCTCCGATGCGTGCGGAAGCGCCGATTGACCGTAGTAGACGCCGTAAAAAGGGACGCCGGTGTCGTGTGCTTCGCATTTTCCTATCGGCTCCGCGCCCATTTTTTTGGCAATTTCGGCGGCAACCGTTAAAATTTTCTCCTGCCGCCAATGCGAATCGGTGTAATAAAAATCATCCGGTGAAAGAAGCTTTGAAATGTCAATATATTCCGCCTGCGGAAATCCGCTTTGCAGACGCTTGACGAGCGCGTTGTAATCCTTGTCGGGATAGCCGTTTTGCGATGCGATAAAAGTGTTTTTGTCCGGGATCACACACAGATATGTTTTTGCTCCGGAATTCTTGAGATAGGTGTCAAACACATGCCGAAAGCGACTTGCGGCACGGTCAACGGACGGGTAGTTTGTCGGGAAATCAAGCTTTGAAAGATGCTCCCCGACGGAATACAGCCCGCTGTTGTCTTTTTGCATAAAAACCTTCGCAGCGGCGGCTGCCTTCAAGGTCCGGAAGCTGTCACGCAGCGGAAACTGATCGAGCATATATTTTTCAAAGCCGCTCATGAAGCTGCCGTCCGCAACGGACGAAAGCGACAGCACAGGGCTTTTCGCAAGATGCCGTCTTTCGACTGTCGATTCATCGGTATCGGGCAAAATCCAAAACAAAGCAGCAAAAACCGCAATGAAACCAAGTGACAAAACCAATGTAAGTATTTGTTGGGCTTTCTTCATAATACTCCTCCGGGGAAGGGTTTGAATCTGCAAGTCAGAACCGGAAATAAACGAACGGATTGAACGAACCGTCGATCAGATACGCCGTACATACGGCAATCAAAGCGACCGTCGCTATCGGCGTCAGAACGGCAAGGACCCGGCTGCCGCCCGCCGTCCCTCCGATTTTCTCATAAATTCGTTTGGGCAGGGGAGTTGCGCCGACAACTGCGACAATAAGCAGTACGAGATTACTTTTCAGATAATACAGCGAAGCCGTGTTCGCAGCGGGGATTCCGGCAAGCCCGAACAGGGACTTAAAGCTCATAAATGCGTCGGCAATACTTGCCGAATCGAACAGTACAAACCCGAGCATGACAAACAACAGCGTGTAGATGTGCATCACAACGGCCCACCGTGCCTTCGGACGGAGAATGTATTTTTCAAGCAGTAAAAGCACTGCATAAAGAAGCCCCCACAGAACAAAAGTCCATGATGCTCCGTGCCAAAAACCGGTGGCTGCCCACACAACAAGGATGTTAAAGACATGCCGTATAGGCTTTACGCGGTTTCCGCCGAGAGGAATATAAAGGTAGTCGCGGAACCAACTGCCGAGAGAAATATGCCAACGGCGCCAAAACTCCGTAATGCTTGCTGAAATATACGGGTAGTTGAAATTTTCGCAAAAACGAAATCCGAAAATGCGCCCCAGTCCTATCGCCATATCGGAATACCCGGAAAAATCAAAATAGATGTGCAGCATATATGCTGCGGCGTATAGCCAATAAAACAGCACGGTTTTCTCACCGTACGCCTTGAATTCGGATACGAGAAGTGCCGCCGAATTTGCAAGAAGTATCTTCTTTGCAAGACCGACGGAAAAGCGCGTAATCCCCTCCGACGCGTCGGCAAGCGTTGTTTTCCTGTTTTTCAGGCTTCCGGCAATGTCGGAATAGCGGACAATAGGACCGGCTATCAGTTGCGGGAACATCGCCACATACATCGCAAGATCGATAAAATTGCGCTGTGCCGGCACATCGCCGCGATAAACATCTATGACATAGCTCAGGATCTGGAATGTATAAAAACTGATACCTACCGGCAGAGCTACCTTCAGAAGCGGGATGGAAAGACCTGTTACCGCATTGAAATTTCCGATAAAAAAGTCCGCATATTTGCAGTATGCAAGCAGACCGAGACTGGCGACCGCCGAAACGGCAAGCGCCAGCTTGGCAATTTTCGTCCCGCGAAAGCGTTCAACGAGAAGCGCAGCAATGTACGACTGCGTTACCGCCGTAAGCATAAAAACGAGATATTTCGGCTCGCCCCAACCGTAGAAGAACAAACTTGCAAGAAGGAGAACGGTATTCTTCATACGGTCGGGAACAACGAAATACATGAGCAAAACGCACGGCAGAAAGCAGTATAGAAACGTTATACTTGAAAACAGCATAGCTTTGTCTTATGCGATGGGCACGTCGAAAAGCTGTTTTGCTGAGCTGTATTCCGCTGACAGCTTTGCGACAAAGGTGCCTGTCAGTTCCCCGGCACCGAACACGGAAACGATATAATCGCCGACGGTCAGGATAACGAGCTTCTCGGGGAATCCGCACAGCCATTGGCGTGCAAGAATGTTTTCTTTAATTTTACCTGCAAGTGCTTCGGCGTTTCCGGAGCCCTTAACATGGTATACGCCGCAGGAGAAGTTGTTCTGATTCAGCATATGCATAAGCGATGCGGCATCGTCTATCTCGGAAGCCTGCGCCTGCGGGAAGCCGAGTTCAAAGTCAAGGGCTTCTGCATCGGAAACATCGAATTTGCCGGGCTTATCTTCCTTCATGTGTTTTTCGGAACCGCCTGTTGCGGGGAATTTTTCGTCGGTTGAATACTTGCTCCAGACCTTTTCAAGAATTTCCAAAGCGCTTTTAGGCTGATTTGTTTGAGCGCCGGAGGGCGACGTCGCACCGCCTTCGGAGCCCTTATCGGTGCAGGCGGCAAGTGAGAGAACCATAACGGCTGCGAGGACAAATGCAAGTATCTTTTTCATAAGTGGATTTTCCTTTCTTTGACAATTATTTGCTGTTTATATATCATTGCCGCAAAAGCGGGCGACACAACTAAAATAAAACTACCTGTTTTTGACCGGCAGGCTGATCTCAAACACCGCTCCGCCGTCGTTTTTGGCTTTTATCGTTCCCCTGTGTAGGGCAACTATCTCCCTTGCGAGGGCAAGACCGATCCCTGTTCCGTCCTTTCGGGTGCTGAAGAAGCGGTCGAAGATATGCGGCAGCAGCTCGGGCGAAATGCCCTTGCCGTCGTCACGAATACGGATGACGGCTTTTCCTCTTTCCTGCGTACATTCGATTTCTATTTCCTCTTCAGCATAGCGCAGAGCGTTGGTGATGATGTTTGTAAAAACCCTGCGAAGCTGAATTTCGTCACAGCTTACAAGAACGGGTCTGTTGTCAAAATGAGGTATGATGCGAAGGCCTCTTTGCTTTGCAAGAGTTTCCGTGCTGCGCATACAGTCATACAGAAGCTCTCGCACGTCGGACGAATGAAAGTCCGCCTTGATCTGTCCCGCCTCCAGCTTAGAGAGCGCAAGCAGCTCCTCTATCAGAGAGGACATACGCTCGTTCTCTTCAAGGATCACACCGGACGCATCAACAGGTTCGAGAACACCGGTATGTATTCCCTCCGCACAGCCCTGAACTGCCATCATCGGTGTTTTCAACTCATGCGACACATTTTGAAAAAACCAGTTTTGCGATTCATGCGCCCTCTCCACATAGCCGCCGAGCCTCCAACCGAAGAGGCAGACCAATACGGTCAAAACGGTCAGCACCGCAAAAAACACGGCGTTCAGATAAGACGCATACTGCATAACCGCACCGACATCCACATAAAGAATGTAAGAATAAGCCTCCTCATATTCGTCGGCTTTAACCTGAGTCAGGCGAAAAACAAAGCGGCTTCCGCCGATTTTCAGGGTGTGAAACTCATCGGCGGTGGGCTTCTCGCTCCGGCAGTATTCCCGAAGCCGCTGCTCGGCTCTCGAGAGATATTCCGTCTCGAAGAGCTCGCCCTCGATTTCAAGGTATTTGACGCTCGGCGTCAGAAAATGCTCCTGAGCATCAGCCTCGCCGCCGTAGATATAGGAGAAGGGGACGGGAGGCTTTTGCTCATCCTCCAAAAGGATCGCCTTGTGCGCCTCCGCCGTCAGATATTTCGGAATAAAGATGTTGACGGCAGCGAGAAGTGAAGCGAAAACAAGCAGCATGGTGCCGAGAACGGAAAGCGTTATTTTTCTTTTTATGTGCTTCATTCTCCGCCCACCCCCGAGTGCAGCCGGTAGCCATAGCCCCAAACCGTTTCAATCAGCACGCTGCTGTCCGCCGAGGAAAGCTTGCTGCGTATCCGTCGAAGAGTCTCGTCGGTCACTCTGGTTTCCACATCATCGTTATATCCCCAGATGTGGTCAAGCAGCTCGTCGCGTGAAAAAGCCTTGCCCTTGCCATGCATCAAAAACAACAGCATTTTCATCTCGTTGGGCGAGAGGGCGAGAGGCTTTCCCTTACAAAAGAGCTTTTTCTCCTTGCCCGAAAAGTGCAGATCGCCGACTGTAATATCCCTGTCCAGGGGATCCGTGCCGCGCTCCATTTCCACACGGCGAAGAAGCGCCTTTACCCGCATCAAAAGCACCGTCGGACGAAACGGCTTGGTCAGATAGTCGTCCCCGCCCTGCAGAATTCCGCTGACGTAGTCGTATTCGGTGTCTTTTGCCGTGAGCAGAATGATCGGGACCTTGTCCTCAGCACGAATGAGGCGGCAGCAGGTCAGTCCGTCCGTGCCGGGCATCATTATGTCAAGAATAACAAGATCGGCGCGTCTTTTAAAAAGCGCACCTAAAAGCGCGTCTCCGGTTTCAAACGCGCACACCTCGTATCCGTCATTTTCGAGAAATCGCTGAAGTGTCTCCCTTATGTTTTTCTCATCCTCTGCGATGTATATAAGCTGTTTCATAGCGCCTCCGTTGGAATCCAGAGCCGTGCCGCCGGGACACGGCTCCGGATGACTTGTCCGTACCTTTTTCGCAGAGCAAAGGGCCGCAGCCGCCGAGCTTAAAAGGTCATATCCGGGTCATTTGCAGCGACTTTAACATCGTACTCATCACTGACGCGCTCCCAAAGCTCTGCGTTCCTTTCAAGGACTGCCGTGATTTTGTCGTTTACGGCGTCGATCTCGTCATAGAGCTTGTCGGCGTTCCCGTCGGTCATGCGGGCGTGGATCTCATCGATCTGCTTCTCAAGCCTTGCAAGCTCGTCAAGGTCGGCAACAAGAGCCGCTCTTTCCTTTTCGGTCAGAGTGTCGAGACTTCTGACAAAGCTCTCAACGGACGGCACACCGCAGTCGTCGGGCGACTCGACGGAGATGTTTTCCGGTAGCGTCTCGATCTTGTCGCTTCTCCTGTCGCTTGCCTCAGCGGCTGCCGCCGAGGCGGTAACAACGCTCAAAGTAAGGATAAGTGCGAGTGCTGTTGCAAGAATGTTTTTTTTATTTTTCATAACAAGTGCTCCTTTGAATTTATTTGCGGATTTCCTTTCCGCAACACAAGCATAGCAAAAAAGAGAGCCTTATTCATCGAAAAAGCGCTTGAAAGTTGTCACAAAATTGTAAGAGTTAAAAGAGCACTGAATAAATCTATATAAACAGTTTCCGACAAAGACAGTGCGTGCTATGCGGGCATCACCGTAAATTCTACGGTCTTTTTGCCTTCTTTTACGGTTCGGTATCCCTTTGTTTTCCCGTACGGAGAAAGAGGGAAGTCTTTCAGGTCATAAAATGTATTATAGCCGCCCCATTCCTCGCCTTTTATTGCCCCGTCTGACTTTTTCGGCTTTTATACAGGAAAAGTCGCAACGATTGTTGTTCCGACCTCCGAGCTTTCCTCCACCCAAACCTTGCCGTTGTGCAGTGCGGCAATTTCCCAAACAAGCGACAGCCCCAATCCTACGCCGCCATATTCCCGACTGCGGGATTTATCCACGCGGAAGAAGGGCTGAAAAATGCTTTCCCTGTACTGCTCGGGTATGCCGTATCCGGTGTCGGATATGCGGATAACAAGAGCCTTTCCCTCCTCTGCCGTCTTAACCCGCACCGTTCCGTTTTGACGGTTGTAGCGTATTGCATTCTCGGTCAGGTTAAAAAGCAGCCGATATATCAGCGTATCGCTGCCAGTCATAACACCGTTGCCGTCGCACTCAAGAGCAATACCGTTTCTGTCCGCAAGCGGGGAAAGGTCGGCAAAAATTTCTTCAACCATCGGAGCTATCTCGATCCGGTCGTTACACGGAACCGTGCGAAGCTCACTCATTTCAAGGAGGGTTTTCGTCATTTGAGACATCCGCTCCGTCTGCTCACGCAGCAGGCGAAGGAAGTCCGCCGTTTCCGGAAGCACGTCGGGGTGCTCGGCGGAAAACAGCTCAAGCTGAGCCTGCATAAGCGCAAGCGGAGTGCGAAGTTCGTGGGCGGCGTTTCCGGTGAATTGCCGCTGGGCGGTAAAGCCCTCGTCAAGGCGGTCGAGCATACCGTTGAACGATATGCTGAACTGTCGAAACTCCGGCAGAACTTCCTCGGTAATCTTCATATCCGGCAGGTTATTAGGCTGCACTTTTTCTACTTGAGCCGCAAAGGTTCGCAGAGGCTTCAGCGCACGGCCGCTGACGAAATATGCCAGCACACCGCCGATAAGCGTCACCGCCGCCGTAATATACCAGTTAGTGGCGATAAAGGAATCCTGCGCGCCGTGTATGATAATAGTCAGCTCCTTATCGGCCTTTTTTTGCTCCGGATCGAAAAAGCCGGGCCCTCCCTCCTCTGTGTCACCGAATGCGGAAACATATGAACCTATGGAATCCATATAATATCTGCCGGAGTAGCTCAAAAGACAGTTCATTGCAACGCAGGTCAAACCGATCAAAACGGCGGTCATTAAGGTGATACGCCATTGCAAAGAAAGCTTTTTCATAAGATGTTTTCCTCCAAAACATATCCTTCGCCGATGCGGTTGCGGATAGGATCGTATCCGAGAGCGGTGCGCAGTTTTTTGCGCAAAGCGGAAATGTGTACCCGAATCGAATTGCTGAAATTGTCCACGCTGTTATCCCAAACATGGTCAATAAGCTCTTCCTGACTTACGGGACGCCCCTGATTCAGCAGCAGATATTCAAGAATCGCCGCCTCTTTTCGGGTAAGCGTCAGCTTCAGTCCGTTGGCGGAGGCTATGCGTGCTTTGGTGTCGAAGGAAACGCCGCCGCAGTTCAAAACCACGTCGTTTTGCGTGAACTGTCGTCTGGTCAGGCTGCGTATTCTTGCCTCCAGCTCTTCCAAATGAAAGGGCTTGGATAAATAGTCATTTGCTCCGGCATCAAGTCCGTCCACCTTATCGGCGACCTCGCTGCGTGCGGAAAGGATCAGAACCTTGGTGTTTCTGTCCGTTTGGCGGAGCTTCCGCAATACTGTCATGCCATCCGCACCCGGCAGATTCAAGTCAAGCAGTACAAGGTCATAGCTCTCAATGCCAAGCAGCTCGATCGCTTTGTTTCCGTCATAGCAATAATCCACACTGTAATCAAGACGGCGCAGACTGCGGACGATCGTCTCGCAAAGCGCCTTCTCGTCTTCAACAACTAAAATATGCATAGGAAATCTCCTTCCGTTTTTTCAACTATATAATACCGCAAAGCAAAAATGCTTGCTCGCAACGGCATTTTTGCGAGGCCGTCAATACCACAGTCGTGCGCGGCAAGACATTCTGCGGATATTATATCACATGAAAATAAAATTTTCGTTAAGTTTTCGTTCTTAACGGGAATTTTATATCCCCTGTGATACAATGAGAGCACAAAAGGAAGGGGTGACCGAATTGATTCGATCGAAAAAAGCCGTATTTCAGGTTGCGCTGTTTATCTGCGGAGCCGCGATGCTGTGTTACGGAGCATGGCGCGGAGAGGCGGATACCGTGCTGAGCAAGGCAATACGGCTGTGTCTGGAGTGTGTGGGAATTGGATAACAAAAATGCGAAGAAGAAAAAAGGCGGCGTATCGCAGTTTCTCTCACACTTTCGAGGATTGCTCCAAGCAGGTGCAGCGCTGCTGACCAACCTTCATCTGCCCAATTTCCTGAAGGGCGGAATTTATCAAGGAAAAGGAAAGGCTGTCTGTGTACCGGGGCTCAATTGTTATTCCTGCCCGGCGGCATCGGGGGCCTGTCCGATCGGCTCGTTTCAGGCAGTGGTGGGTTCTTCGAAATTCAGCTTTTCCTACTACATCACGGGATTTCTCATTTTGCTCGGTGTGCTGCTCGGCCGCTTCATCTGCGGTTTTCTGTGCCCCTTCGGTTGGTTTCAGGAGCTGCTGCACAAAATTCCGACCAAAAAGATTTCCACAAAAAAGCTGAAGGGTCTGACCTACATAAAATACGCCGTTCTGCTCATAATGGTAGTTTTACTGCCCGCCCTTGCAGTCAATGATGTCGGTATGGGGGATCCGTTCTTCTGCAAATATCTTTGTCCGCAGGGAGTGCTTGAGGGAGCTATTCCTCTCGCAGCCGTAGATTCCGGTCTCCGCGATGCACTCGGAGCCTTGTTCTCATGGAAGCTCGGCATTCTGATAGTTACGATTGTGTTGAGTGTGCTGTTCTACCGCCCGTTCTGCAAATGGCTTTGTCCGCTGGGCGCATTTTATGCGCTGCTGAACAAGGTATCGCTTTTCGGAATGAAAGTTGATAAACACAAATGCGTTTCCTGTGGAAAATGTGCAAAGGCGTGCAAAATGGATGTAGACGTTACCAAAAGCCCTGACCATACCGAATGCATCCGCTGCGGAATGTGCGTACGCGCCTGCCCCACCAAGGCTGTAAGCTTCCGCTACGGCTTCGGTAAAGGAAAAGAAAGTGATTGTCCCGCCGAAAGGGCGGAATCAGCAAAACAAATATCTGATACAGAAAAGGAGTAAACACAATGAAAATAACAAAAATTTTAACCGTATTGACCGTCTTCCTGCTGATATTCAGCCTTGCTGCCTGCGGCACAAGCAAAGACAACAAGAAAGATGACGGAAACAAAAAGGCTGAAATCGCAGCTCTTATGGCCAAGGAACCGGGCACGAAGGACGAAGCGACCGAGCTTCATCAAAAACTGATGGAGCAGGAAAACGCCATTCTTTCCGAAAACAGTGCTCTTTGGGAGAAGGTGTTTCTCTCTGCCAATAAAGGCATGGCAATGATCGAGAACGGAGGAAACTACGGAGATTTCCTGCTTAAAACGATCGACGGCGCCAAGAGCCAGTTCAAAGCGGATGAACTGAAGCTGCTTAACGAAGGTGCCAAACAGATTCGTGAGATTGAGGGAAAGCTGACGGTTCTTGAGCAAAAGTTCCCCGGCTGCGGGAAAAAGCCGTCCGAGGGCGATATGAGCGTTCCGGCAGAAAACGGAAAGCCCAAAGAAAACAGCGACCTGATGAAGTTCCCCTCATTTGAGGGCAAGGACCTTGACGGAAACGAAGCAAAGAGCAGCACACTGTTTGCCGGCAATACCGTCACCGTGGTTAACTTCTGGTTTACGACCTGCAGCCCCTGCGTGGGTGAGCTTGCCGACCTGGAAGCACTGAACAAAAAGCTTGCCGAAAAAGGCGGTGCGGTAGTCGGGATCAACTCGTTCACTCTTGACGGTGATAAGGCGGCGATAAGCGATGCAAAGGATATTCTGACAAAGAAAGGTGCATCATACAAAAATATCTGGTTTGAATCCAACAGCGAGGCCGGAAAATTCACTTCGGGGCTGTATTCGTATCCCACCACATATGTGGTTGATAAGAACGGTAACATCGTAGGCGATCCGATCACGGGCGCCATCACGGGGAAAAAGCAGTCGGAGAAGCTGAACAAGCTTATCGACCAAGCTATTGCAAACAGCAAGGGTTAAGTCGGCTGAATACCCGCTTATATATGCCCTCTGCGGATTTTCCGCAGAGGGCTGTATTTTTCCTCTTTCGGATCCGGTTCAGACGCCAAAGCAAGGCCCGACCGGAAACGGGTGACAGATTCAACCGAAGTCAATCCGGTCGTGCAGCGGCAGTCCTGTCCGATTTCGGATTTGCACGGCGGAGATACTGCGTCATATGATTTACGGCGAACCGCCTCTCAGCATGGTAAGAGAACTGATAAATCTTATCAAGAAGCGCTTTGTCACCGATCAGCTTTAATATTTCGTTTGTTTTCATTTCGCACCTTAAATTTCATAATGATCATTACGCCTATATAGTCGAAATTTTTTGAGATTGGTTAGGTATAATATTGCATTTTATTTATAAATAATATCGCCTTGGCATTCCACGTTGCCCTTAATTTCCCGGCATTCGACCTTGCCGCCGCAGTCCACATCGCCTTCAATGCTTTTTCCGCAAGCCACATTATCCCCACAGCTGACGTTGCCGGAAATATTATCACCACAAGACACATTATTCCCGCAATTCACTTTGCCGTTGATATCTCCGGCAGCGGAAATATTGCCGCGACATTCTTTGACATCGCCGTTGATGTCGTTGCATTCAATGTTTCCTTGGCACACAACATCACCGTTAATGCTTGCGTCACAGTTTAAATTGCCCATAACTTCGACCTTAAAATATTGCCGGGTCTTTTCGTTGCATTCCTTTGGAAATGATATGTTGATCCATCCGTTTTCGTCGGTAGATTCTAAAATTTTCTTTCCTAAAGTCCTGAAAACCCGAATGGTATTATCGTCATTCCAGAGAAGCTCAGAGCAAAGGTCATAGTGTATCTCTTTTTCGTTTTTTCGTCCGAACAGCTCATCTATGCTGATTTCAAAAATATCGGCAAGCATCGGCAATAAACCTATATCCGGGCAGCACTGTGCCGACTCCCATTTGGATACCGATTGATTGGTCACGCCTAATTTTTTCGCAAGTTCCTCCTGTGTTAAGCCTGATTTTTTTCTGTAAAATGAAATGGTGTCATAAAGCTTTAAGCTTTCCATATTTTTGCCCTCCTAAATTATTTCTTGTAGCTACACTTATATTGTAAATACCACCATGCCTTTAATCAATAACGCAGATATTGGATTGCTCCAACCAGCGGTTGGAAAGATCTTGCCTTTCTGCCACCCGCAGAAACTAGGCGGCATTTGAATCATTTTAAAGGACAGGATTCTCGTCAGAATAAGGAACAACCTTTAACACCATATCCTCCAGCAGTGTTATAAAATCAAGGTCATTTCTCAGCCAATCATATGACCGCATTTGAGAAACCCTCTGAATATATCCTTCTGTGGCTGAAATAGGCGCATAATACTCCACTTTCTCTTTATTAAATACTTCTCCGTTTAACAGCGGTGATGTATAGAGATAATCACCGTTACCGACAAGACAATCAATTTTCAGATACTCTTTAAAAGCAGCTTTCATATTTGCTATAACGCTGTCCTTATCCTTCAGCTTTGCATAGGCATTGGCAAGATCGCTGTACGCTTCTGCAGAATAACTGACTAAAAAGCCTTCGTTACTGATAGAATTTATTATATTAAGAGCAATATCGCAAACCGGTATGGCATCTTTTGGATCTGCAAAGCAGTAGTAATGCTTTGCAATACTTAAAATATCCACAAGTAATTTTTCAAGATCACAGCAGATACATCCGCGCTTATACTTGACTCTTTCCTGCGGTCGAGCAGTCATAGAATACATATCCGCTCTTGAATAGGGTTCGTCTGGAAATGTATCGCAAAGCTTTTCAGCCTTTACTCTTTCTTCGCAAAAGGAGTAAGCAAGGGTAAGCGCCAGCTTTGCTTTGTATCTAATAAAATCGTCATTACTGTCGTGTAAAACAATATTGGCTTTATCTTCAATTTGTTTCAGCCATTCTTTTTTCTCGCAGTTCGTCTCAAAGGTATGTACTTTCAATTCCACCCACTCTGCAAGCAATTTATGATTGTTTGGATATGACCGAAGCGTTTTTTCTATTAACGCAATGCCCTCCTCTGCCTTTGCGATATGCTTTAAACGAGATACCTCGCCGAGAACATTTTCGATAACCTTATCTGAGTATTCTGTATCAATTCCAAGCAGATAGTCGGCGGAAACCCCGAAAAAGCCTGCCAAAGCGGGAATGAGCGTTATATCTGGCATGGCAAGTCCGTTTTCCCACTTAGATATCGCTTGGTAGGAAATGTTCAAATAATCAGCCAGCTTTTCTTGTGTCACATCCTGTAACTTTCTTAATTCTTTAATCTTTTCGCCGATTTTTAGCATTACAGTTCACCTCATTTTTTTATTAGAAAGCGCTTTCTGATTCTATTATAAAACTTTGTCTTTAAAATAAGTATAACATATCCGTTTACAGTAATGCAACCGCAGGTTGAGTAAGCGGTTTTAAAAATGCCGCCCACGAATATGGGCGGCAAATTGTTATTTTTGAATGATCGGCAGCCAAATTTCAATAAACCGTTTTTCTCTTTCATTTTTCGGGAACCAGTGATAAACCGAAATTTCGGGCGCGTTTGCAATTTCAAAATTATTTGCGGGCAGCCACTCAGATACAATTCGTTTCCTTATATCAAAATAGTCCTCAACTGGATACGGCTGATTTTCGGTTGTAAATACGGCATAGGTCTGTTTTGGAACCGTTATGTTTTCGAAGCCGAATTCCCTCATATATTCAAAGCCTGTAACTGCCGTGTTATACATATTTTCACGCTCGTATTTTTGAAGCTCGGCGGCATAATAAAAGTCATATCCGTCATCCGAAATGTTCGTAATAAGGCACATATCAGTCCCCGTATCGCCGGACGCACCCTTTGCTCCCCGTAAAAGCCATTGTTTCGCCCTTGTTGTTTTGAATAATTCGCCCTCTTGGATTTTCCGCTCCTCTCCGTAGGGCACTCCCGTAAAGTGCGCCTTGTAGCCCGTTAATATCATTTCGGGTTTTTCAATAATTTTGTAATCCATAAGTGTTCCGCCCTCCAAAGAAATTTTTAAGACAAGACGGGAAAATGATTTTAAATTGCTGCCGCCCTTTTTTACTTCTGACGGCAATATACCGTGAAACTTTTTAAAAGCCTTTGCAAAGCTGTCCGGACTTTCATAACCGTATTTCAGCGCAACATCGATTACTTTTGCGCCACCTGCGGCAAGCTCCGTGCCGGCAAGCGATAATCTGCGGTTTCTGATATATTCGCCGACGGTAAATCCGCAAAGAATACCGAACACACGCTGAAAATGATAGCTTGACGAAAAGCTTTGTGCCGCAACTGATTCGTAGTCAATAGTTTCGGTTAAATGCGCCTCAATATAGTCGATAGATCTCTGCAAGCCTTTTATCCAATCCACGCTATTCCCTCCTTGTCTGCCTTCATTCTATCAAAAGGCGGTTTGTTTTTCCCGATGT
>ERZ791927.1852-NODE-1852-length-14918-cov-7.875866_pt1 | contig 14918 bp, 15 predicted proteins | sample MGYA00510130_ERZ791927 | MGnify/ENA primary metagenome ERZ791927 (study PRJEB30046, sample SAMN00792055) | human gut metagenome | study: EMG produced TPA metagenomics assembly of the A metagenome-wide association study of gut microbiota in type 2...
ATTATATATATTAATTTTAAATATAAAGTAAAATTATAGCATTTCTCGAATGCTATTTGTGATAGATATTGAAAGAATTTATGTTTTCTTTTTGCATTCTCAAAATAAATCTCCATTTTTGCAGTGCCCAATAAATGATAGTATAAGACGTACAATATAATATGAATCCCTTTTCAAGATATAATCCGTAAAATCGGGTTAAGGTTTATACTATAACCTTTGGGCATGTCTTGATAAGGGATTCGCCATATTATTATGGAACTTAAATCATTTATTAAAAGTACTATTACACAAATAGTAGAATCTATTGAAGAACTCAATACGGAATTATCGAGTGATACTGTTATAGTGAACCCGACAGACGTGAAGAAGGCTGATACACCTTTTATCCATAAGAACGATAAAACACATTCCATATCAAATATTGATTTTGACTTAACAGTCTCAATCACTGACAATGCTGAAACCGGTGCTAAAGTAGGAGTAATGGCAAGTGTGATAGGTTTAGGAGCATCTTCAAAGGAAGGTACGCAGAATGCATCTATTAGTAAAATTCGCTTTAATATTCCTGTTATGTTGCCTTCAAGATGCCCCTTCGAGGAGAACCTTCTAAAATAAAACGGTAGATAAATTCAGCTTCCTCATGAGGGTTATAGCCGGTTCCTCTGTAGGCTTCTGTAGCATATTTCACACAACGTTCGCGTAACTTGCGTTCGTATCTTTTCTTAAAGTATCGGATAATGACTTTCATAATGGCTTTCTTTTGCTACAAAAATAACTTTTCTTTTTGCATTCTAAAAATAAATCCCCATATTTGCAGTGCCAAAACCAAAGAATGTGTATCATTCCCTCAGTGCATCAGGTTAGATGCTCAATACGAAATTGGGCTTTTTTTATACCCATAGGTTTGATAAGGAAGCTATCTTCCTGTTTCAAATTCATATACGAAATTACGGCTATCTTTCTCGAAAAGTTATATATGCTCTGAAAGGAACATACATACTTTGGTTTTGGCGAACTTAACGGGAATGGATAGCCGTTCCTTTTTATAAATGCCAAAACCAAAGTATGTATGGAGAATTTAACCCAAGGCACGTCCTCCGTGTCTGTATCCCGCTCAACGCAGGATTGTAACACGCTCCAAGAGCGTTACTACCGCAGCCTATGTGACTGCGAAGTTAAAACCACTTCCGACCGTTGGTACATTGCTACCATCGCCAGTATCTGCGCCACATTTATCTGTTTACCCTGTATCTTAGTCGTAGCTTATTGCTGCCTTATGGCACGAAAATCAAAGAAAGGAGATTCTAAATGAGAAAGAACCTGCCAATTACTGAACGTGATATCTACGTCACCAGCGAACGAGCTTATTCAGATAAAGAATCCGGAGAATATTTGTATAATATCTGTTATTGTGGTAATATTGAGATGAGCGCAATCCCGGCAGATGATGTTCGTGAAATCATAGCTTGTCTTCAGCATGCACTTGATGTTAATGAGAAAGGAGGTTCACATGAATAAGCCAATATTCAAAATTTTAAAATATAGCTATTATACTGGCGGTAAGAAGACTTTGGAGCAATTTGATGTTAGCATGGGAGGGAATAACTCTTTTATGTGTACCAGAGAAGAACTCATAGATCTTCAGGAACAAATAACGTTAGCACTTAATGACCAGAAGGAGGTACAAAATGAAAAATGAAGAACAAGAACAGAAAATAACCGATATTAGCATCCACATCGCAGCTCTGTCTGCCTCATTCAAGCCTGCTCCCGATGCTCGTCATGCCACCCATTGGTTCACCACCGATGAAGTTTTCGACGCCATCCGCCGCATTGATCCTGGTGCTCAAGTCACCAAGGACCAAATCCATCAAGCCATGCACGATGCCGGTTATCAGTACCAGAACCGTCCCGGCTCCGCCGGCTTAGACTTTCGCTGGATGCTCCAGGCCAAAGACGTGAAATAGAGTAGGGACTCCGGGAAACCTCCACCGTATTAGTTACACAAAAGATACCAGGTTTCCCGGACCTTCCTTGCTTATTCCAAACAAATTGCTTATTTTTGAATAAAATAAAACCAACTAATATGTTGTACCTCATTTACATAGTTATTGTATTACTCCTGATGCCGATGATTTCCATTCATTCATCAGTCGATAAACTCTTCTACATCATCCTGTCATTAGCTCTTCCAATAGCCGGTATTTTTATTTATTGGCTCATCTTCCGCCGATAACTGTCCTTTCTTCATTATCTTCTCCGACCTATTTTCGCTGTAAATAAGCAGCGAATATGATTACAGACCAGCTCATCCGGACCCGATTTATAAACGATGTCATGTCCCAGGGCATCAATAAAATTTACGAAACGCAAGAAAATGTGGTTCGCACGTACCTTAATACCCGCTCAGGTAACCTCTTAGCACACCTCACTCGTCGACCGTTTACTTCACAATCTTCTGACTCCAAGCAAGTCTACTACATACGCATCTTCCCATATCTCCGCTTCCTGGATATTAACTACCGTCGCGGAAACGATCGCATTTCCCGTCATATCCGGAGCAATCTGGCCATCTATAACCGCGTTGTCTGGGGAGTACTATACCATGAGACCTTTCCAGAAATCCAATACGGCTTCACCGAAGAAGTCCGCAGCTCCATCCGTCAAGAGCTGGAGCAAGCTCTCCAATACGAACAATCCTCTAATTGGTAACCGATATGGCAAAGAAACATCTCTCCGAAGACGAAATCAGGTACGTCATTTCTGCCGAAACCGATAAGGCACAGAAAGAAATTTATGCACTTTTCAAGGCAACGAAGGACCTCAAACAGCAACAACGCGAACGCCTTAAGTCCATGATTGAGCTTGAATCCAAAGGCAAAAAAGAGAGCGATACCTACAAGAAACTGGCAGCGGAATATAAGGCCTATGGCAAGCAAATTTCCGATAACAACAAACGGATGGGCGAGCTTACCCGTAAGCTCGATGTCAACGTCCTGTCGATGGCACAGCTCAAAAAACAGTCCCGTGATCTGCATCGAGAGTTAGATAATGTTTCAAAAGCATTGGATCCGGAACGCTATGCACTCCTGGAAGGCCAAATAAAAAAAGTCGATGAGCGCATGAATGAGCTCAAAGTAAGTGCCAAAAGTCTGCGAGAGATTGCCACTTCCGAAACGGCTTTAGGAGCTATGTCCGGAATTGTACTCACCAAGTTCGCAGAGAAAGCCGGAGAATATATCGCCAGAATGAAGGATATCGTTGCCGAAGGTATTGAGATGGCGGAGTCCGCTGATGGCGTAAAGAAAGCATTCGATGCACTTGACGATGGAACTATCCTCAATAATTTGCGCAAAGCTACCAAAGGAACCGTTACCGATCTCGACCTCATGAAAGCCACTGTCCAAGCTAATGACTTCCGAATCCCACTCGATGACCTTGGTAAATACCTGCAATTTGCCCAGCTCAAAGCTCAACAAACAGGCCAGTCAGTAGATTACATGACGTCCTCCATTGTCACTGGTCTTGGCCGTAAATCCGTCATGATCCTGGATAACCTTGGATTATCCGCTGCCGAAATCAATGAGCAGATGGCACAGACAGGCGATTTCATGTTAGCCGTTGCCTCCATTGTCGACAAACAACTGGCGGAAGCCGGTGATAACTACGTTTCCTCTGCCGATCGTGCTCAAGCAGCCACCGTTCGTTTTCAAAATGCGCAGCGCGAACTTGGAGAAACGCTTCTCCCTCTGAAAGAGAAATGGGATAACTTCTATACCGGAGCATCCGTCACTACAATGGAACTTCTCGGCTGGATAGTCAAGCATCGGAAAGCCCTCACACTATTAGTCACAGCTTATACTACCTATATTGCTACCCAGAAAGCAGTAACTGTCTGGAACGCCAAATATGCCAAGAGTACCTTGTTTTCCGTAGCTGCCGAGAAGCGTCAAGCCCTGCAACTCGCATTAACCAGAAAAGCATTCCTTGCAAAGTTAATCGTCTTAGACCTTTATAAAGGCCGCTGCAATTTGGCCACTGCAGCCACTGAAATGTTCAATCTTGTACTCAAGGCATCGCCGATCGGAGTTGTAACGACACTGCTCGCCACAGCATCTATTGCCTTTTTTGCTTTTCGAACGAAAGTGTCTGAAGTTAACTCCATTACAATTGAAGCGAATAAATCTATTTTTGAGGAAAAGAAACAGTTGGACACATTGAAAAAAGTTCTTTTCGATTCGAGCAAGGGTTATGGCGAACGAAAATCCGCCCTTGATGAAATACAAAAAATAGTACCGGAGTACCACGCAACATTAACCGAAGAAGGCAAGCTCATTAATAACAATACAGAAGCGCTCAGTGGCTATGTGGAAAAATTGCAGGTGACAGCCAAGCAGCAGGCAGCCCTCTCCAAGTTATCCGAAGCAAATACTAACCGCACCAACTGGTTCGCAGCACAAGATAAATCAACAGCACTGAAATTTAAATCAGTGGAGTGGGAAATTAGCGACCCAATGAATAGCGGAAAAAGTATCGAAGAAATAGCCGCCTCTCAAGGTGTCTCACCCACTGCCTACAAAGCATGGGCAGCTAAGAAAAAGCAGCTTGACGATCAGATTAGTTTGTATGAAGCTATGATGAAAACATATACGGAAGAATTGCTCAAAATTGATGCGAAATACTCCTCAGCAGATTCTGCTTCAGAAAAAACCGACCTAATCGAAGCCAAGAAAAAAGAGATCGAAGAATCTGAAAAGGTCGTAGCATCTACTAAAGAGGAGGTTATTGCAAGAAATCAAAAAGTAGCAGCACTGAAAGCCGAATTGGAAATCCTACAAAATTTAGGTCTTCAGAAAAAAACAAAGACAAATCAAAAAAATGATGATTCTGGAGATAAAGAAAGAGTGGCTGCAGAGAAAAAAATCATAGAAGATATGCAAGCTCTCAGAAATCAAGAATTAGACACTGAAGAACGTTCATATACAGCATCGTTGAATGCCTATCGATTAATGCTACATAATAAGCAAATGTCGCAGGTGCAATTTGATATTTGGCAAGCTGCATTCAATAGAAGTTCTGCTGATAAACGGCTTTTAATCGAAAAGAATTTTGCCCGAAAGTCTGAGGAACTTGATTTGGAACATGGTGAGTTGAAAGAAAAAGCAGTAAAAGATGCCAATAGCCGCGTAGAAAAAGCGGAGCAAACATCATTTAATGCCCGGCTGAAAGCAGAGCAAACCTATATAAATAATTTGGAAGAGATGCGGCAGATGGTGGTACAGACACCTACATCTGCTGTAGATAGACTGGAGGCAGAACACAACACACGGCTACTCTTACTTGAATCTTACTATAAAGCTTCTCTGGAGTATGCCAAGGAAAATGGGCAGGATGAAAAGGAAGTGACTGATATCTACAATCAGGCAAAACTTTCATTGCATCAGAAATATCAGCAGGATAAATTGGAGCTGGTTAAAAATACAGAGAATGCAATTCGTGCACTACAAGGAAATAGTATATCTCAAGAGTTTACTACTATATATAACAGTATTGAAAATCTGCAAGGCGCACTTGAGCATATAGGAGAAGAGAATTTTTGGAAGAACTTTGGTGAAAACATCCTGCAAAATATGCAGCAGATTGTTGGCACGGTAACGAATGGACTGAGTAAGGCTTTCAATACCTTTAAGCAAATTGAAATAGATAATGTTGAAGCTAAGTACGATGCTGAAATTGAAGCAGCTCAGGGTAACGAAGAGAAGATAGAACAATTAGAGCAAGAGAAGGCGCAGAAAAAGTTAGATATTGAAAAAAAATATGCTGATGTGCAATTTGCAATAAAAGCTTCTCAAATTATAGCTAATACAGCCTTGGCTGTAATGATGGCTCTGGGACAGTTAGGTCCGATTGCAGGTCCAATTGCAGCTGCTGTGATGTCTGCTACCGGAGTTGTAGAGTTAGCAGCTGCCAACGCCGAACGCGATAAGGTCAAGAATATGACTCTCTCCGGAAGCTCCTCCTCCGGATCCGCCGCTGGTGCCCGCGTTGCCACCGGTCGCCAGGAAGGTGGTAAAATCGATGTCCGCCGTGCCCAGGACGGCAAACTCTTTCCGAACTCCGACTATGATCCGGATGCTCGTGGTTTCATCGATCATCCTACCGTCATAGTAGGAGAGGGGCCTTCTGGCCAATCAAAAGAATGGGTGGCCAGTAACGCTGCCGTCGAAAATCCCACTGTAGCACCTATCTTGGATATCCTTGATAAATCCCAGCAAGCTGGCAACATCCGCACGCTCGATCTTAATCAAGCTATCCGCGCCCGCATGGCCGGTTATGCTTCCGGCGGATCAATAAGTTCCACTTCATCAACCCCGGATCCGGTACCTACCGGTAACTCCGGAGCTGCACTTCCTCCGGAACTCATGGAGAAGCTGGCTCGTTCCATCATCCATCTCGATGAATATGGAGTACCCGCTTCTGTAGTTCTTTCCGATATCGAGCGAAAAACCGATCTCCGTAACCGCGCCCGTGCAATAGGATCCAAAAAACAAGCATCATGAAAATAGTCAATACCAAAGCCGGCCAAGCCTATCATCTTACTCCCGGTACCCAACTCGAAATCGAGCGTCCAAACCTCTTTTTCAACGAATGGGGCGAACAGTCCCTGCCAACCGATCTCCCGGACACCGACCTGAACCGTCAGCTCACCAACTACCCGGACATGCTGGCCAACCGAAACAAACCTTCAGCCAACATAGATTGTAGCATCCAGGATGGCGATTATTTTATGCCTTGCCGGCAAGCCATTTTAGGAGCCAAACGCCATGAAAAGATTTCCACGGCATTCTACATGAACGAAGGTTCTTTCCTTTCCAGAATATCCGATGTCACCCTAACCGATATCTTTGGTGATGAAACCATTCCGGGAATCACCACAGTCCAACAAGGAATAGACTTCTGTTGGTCCCTTCGTGACAACTCCCATCCCAATTTTGCCATTTTTCCGATAACGGTCAACCTGGATGGAGACCGTCGGTATGTCAATCGCATCAATTATATGAACGATGCCGGTGTCTGCATATCCAGCAATGCCGGAAAAGGAAGCTATCGTTTCTACAACTCTTTCGAACGCAAAGAGACCGTCAACGATCGTATCATTAAGCTTGAGCCGGGTTATTATATTTCTCCTTTCATTCGTGCCGCATATCTATTGCGCCGTATCTTCACCTACTTTGGCTATACCTTGCTCGATCACTTCCTCCTGACGAGCGAGCCTTTCAGCAAAATGGTATTCATCAATAATACCATCGACTCCCTTGTCAACGATACAATTTTACTTTCCCACCTGGTGCCCGATTGTATGGCCAACACTATTCTCGATGTTTATCGCAAAAAGTTCTGCTGTGAGTTTATTCCTGATGAAATAGCACGCACTGTGCACATTGAGTTATTCAATGAAGTCATCGATTCACCACCAACTATCGACCTGACTCCATATTTGGTGTCTCATCCGGAAGTCTCATTTCCAAGCTATCAGCAACTGAAATTTTCATCCGAAACGGTACTGACAGAAGGAGATTCCTATGACTCTACTTATGAATTAGAAGCCAAATATCCGGAAGCCTGGTATAACGAGGAGGACGGTAGCTATTGCCGTACAGGCTATGCAAGTAGCACTATTGAAGAACGCCTTTCCGATGGTAATATTCCCTATTATGCGGGCGGCTCGCTTAAAGTCTATGAAGTGAAAGTGCCAGATTGCACATTTTGCATGTCATATCTTGCTTTTCCTGGCTTGCCCTCTACTAACAGAGGCCCAATGAAAAGAGGTGAAACCGCACCATACATCGGCGATGGTCGCACCCTCAATTCAACGATCGACGGTCTCCCGGCAGAAGAAGCCACTGAAGGGGCTACGGCATCAGATGATGATGTTGTAGCGGATAACCCACAACAAAAGCCAATCTTAGCCTTTGTCTATTTCAGCTCCGACTATGCCGTTGGCACCAATCATGACGTATTAGGCAAGTGGGGATATTCATTACTATACAATGGACCCACCGGTATTTATGAAAAGTTCTACCGTAAGTTCGACAATATTCTCCGGAACTCTCTTCATAAAGTATCCGCTGATTTATTGCTCCCTAACACTTTAAAAAATTCCCTGCAGGTCCATCGTAAAGTATCCCTCCAAGGTACAGAATTAATGTTTGACATCTTTAAATATACCATTGGAGGAAAGTCCGAACCGGTCACGTCCGACCTGATGACCACCGTACTCTATGAACCGGTATCCAAGGCAAAGCCGGAAGCTGAACGTATGCAAAGAAATACGGAATATAAATGGATGATTGTCAGGGTAAATACAGAAGTCACTGAAGCGGAATACATAGCTGCTGGCTATCCTGTCACTGAATCAGGGTCATATCAAAATGAAATACCAGCCATCTATCCTTTGCCTCCGACTAAAGCTATCTATGATGCTGGCGGTACATATTACCACCGCACCTTCTATTCCTTTATGACGAACCGTAACAATCAGAAAGTTTATACCCGTGTTGACTTGGCACTTCGTCCGGCGCTTTTTTCAGATGTCCTTTAGTGAATCGCTCCCCAACTCTAATTTTGGCATAAAAAGAAATCAATATGACAATACTTCAGCAACCGGACGCTTTATCGCTATCTAAGAATCTGAAGGAGTTCCGTATCTCTTCTTCCGATCAGGTATCCTTTATCCTGAGACATGGAGATATTGAAATCCTGTCTCAGCGTTACGATCCGTCTTCTGATGGTGATATCACAATTAACTTGCGCGATATCATCCATGCCAGATTATCCTATCAATTGCTCGAGTCCGGACAAGTATATCAGCAATCCTCACTTGTTTCAGATTTTACTGCAGTAATTGATGACACTGCTACATTCACCTTCCGCGTCATCCGCGCCGGCGTCGATCGTTTATCTGACTCTGCCGCTAACTTCCTCACGCAGAATTTCCTTACCTGGCAACCCAATATCAAGCCGGTTACCTACTATTCTCCAGAGTTCCTGACCTACTACTCTGTAGTCTCCAGTACAGTAAAGTTGCGTGCCTTTTTCACTGATGATTCCGGATCCGTAACTTCTCATGTAGACTACACTGTCGCTGAACTGACTGCCGGCATTGCCTACACACTCCCTCTGCAGTACTCTGTTGTTGCCGGTTGGCTCAACCACCAGCTGCCGGCCTACTACGATGTCTGGGTTGAGAATCCCACCGGCCAACGACTCACATACGTACAGCGTTACTATGCCGAAGACATGCGCACAGAGCAGGAACAGTGGATTCTCTTCGAGAATTCCCTGGGCGGGCTCGATACCTTCCGTGCTTACGGAACAACAGCATTTAGCGGTGAACATACTCACAACTTGGCTGAGATAGACGAAGTCTCTCAAGAGTACCGTGTCGACACTGAACGCAAGTTTCAGAAGAATACCGGTCATTTGAATCAAGATGAACGCAAATGGCTGCTTGATTTCTTTCCCTCACAGGCCAAGTATCTCTATACAGGTAATTATCTGCGCCAGATTGTTGTAACTGAAAGTAACGTAAGTTACACCGATCGTGCCCTTCCCAGCAATTATACATTCACCTTCAAATATGCGGATGCCCTTCCACTATTGAACCTCCCTCGAACTGACGTTCCTGCAGATGTCCTCAACATCACTGTGCCCGAAGTAGGTTCTTTTACAGTGCCCCCTCGGCTTGCTGAATTTTCTCGCCTTCCACTTTCCGAGGGGGCACTCTTTCCCATTCAGAACCCTTACTCTGAGGAGTGGGGAACAACTACTGCAGAAGCTTTTGCAAATTTTGTTGGGCAACTCTTGTCTTCGTTCGCCGGATCTGGCGGTGGTATTGGCCATCAGCATAAAAATATTGATTTGCTGAATCTACTCAGCTATATCCAGGAATACTTATTAGTCAATGGTCAGAAGATCAAAGCCGGTTATGCTGATGTGGCCGGAGACATCGAGGGAGATAAATATATTCATAAAGACCGTTCGGATTTCACTGACTATCTCCTCAAGCTATTAGGAGGTGCCGAAGTTGGTGAGACAATCGACTCGCTTATTGCAGGAAAAGGTATTCTTCTTAAAGATGGTCGTGTGCAAGCCGATACCTTGGAAGCCCGTTTTGCTCTCATTGTTCAGGAAGTAATCTTCAACCGGCTTTCAGCTATGGAATCTGATTACTCATTTTCCGAATCCGGAACGATTGAGAGCGTGGAGCTTCTGGAAGATGGAACCTATAATCTTCCTCTCCGGAAACGCTGGGACAATGACTTTACAGCTATTTCTGAGAATGATGTCGTTTATGGCATTGTAAATAACCTGGCATCAGGTGGTGGAGATTATTACACCTCTTGGCTGCGTGTCTTGCATGTAGACACATCGGCCAATACCATCAATGCTGTTATGTATCCAGATAGTGAGGTGCCCGGCGGTAAGAACTATCCGCCGGAGCCATTGATGATTCTATCTCACCGTGGTAATCCGGTCAATGCAGAGCGTCAGGGATACTGGTATCTATCTTCCCGTGAGAAGTGTATCTGTATGTTGGATGGTGTCATCAAGCCTATATTGGAAGAAAGCAACTACTCCATCATCATAGGACGTCTGAAGCATTTGTCACTGTTTGACAATCTGCCAATCAACTACCTGCACACCTACGTATACTGCCGTGGTATTGCCGTCCAGGACATCCACCGTATCGACTATGAGGGATTACCTGTACGAGCTGAAAATAACCGTGGCAAATGGAGTGCGGAAGAAGCCATCGACAAACCGTACCAGTCAACCAAAGATGTGTATGATGCGGTGTATCATTACGGATGCAAGTGGATGTGCCTGATTACAAATACCATTGAAGAGCCTCAGTATGCATCTACCGGATGGGCTATGATAGAGGGTAATCCTGAATTTGCTATCGAAATCGAAAGCTCCGAAGGTTGGTATTTTGATATGGATAAAATTGTGCATCTGTATGAGAATGGCCAGCAACCGTTTACCACTCTCTCCATCAAGGGAGAACTCTATAACCGGAATATTACAAACTTTATACAAGACTCAGATGTGGAGTGGACGCGTGATACCGGTGATGTGACGGAAGATAATGCATGGGCAGTTTCCCATGCTGATGCTGGTAAGGCACTCTCATTAACCCTAAATGATCTCGGTCCGAAATACACCTCGATGACAGGATGCAAATTCATTGCAAAAGCATTATTACGTGATGGACAAGGGGAGTATGAAGATATTGATTCAGTAACATTTTAGATATGATTACGAAAAATAGAAAAATAAGCGTCAACTACCGTCCGCTTCAGACCAGCGGTGAAATAGAAGTTATCGGAAGCGTGCCGTCCACCCAGGTGTATCAGGCTGACAAGGGAGAATATACTCCGGATTACACCCTTACACCTCTAACTCTGTATCCTCGGTGCAATGCCACCGATCCGGATGCAATAGTGAAGATAGGCGGTGTCAACTCCGGGCTTACCAACATGAAGTGGTATGAGCGTATCGGTACTACAAGGAAGCTCATAGATAGCAGCAATACGAATTATACCATCACAGAATCAGGCACTAACAAAGGGCAAATCCAGATCAGAAGAAACTCATCAACCACCAATCCCCTAACGCTTGAGTTCTATGCGGAATATGTAGACAGCCGTACCGGACAGACTTACGTATACCAATACACGCATCTTCTCCGGGCGGTGGATGGTTCGGACGCCATACCGGTACTGATGATAGACAGCCCTTCGGCACTCAATTGGAATCCATGCAGGGAGATACCTCGACAGACCATTACCGCCAAGTTGATGGCAGGCGACCGGGATGTAACAGCAACAACCAAGTGCCGTTTTTTTTGGTATCGTGTACTCCCTGCGGGGACACTTGAACTGATAGTAGATGGTAACGGTGACAATGACTTTGAAATCGTGTCTGTCAGCAAGAATGTACTTGTAATCGATCGCGATTTTATCGGTCCTGACCAGACATACGTATGCAAAGCATCGTATGTGCAGACCGGTATACCGGCATCTACTCCAGACAGTAATATAGCCCAGGCGTCGACGGCCATTCGCCGTCGGATTCCTACGGTCGAATGTGACTGGAAAGGTGTGCCTGAAGGTGTGGCAGATGGTACGAAGGTAATCTATCCGAAACCGATCATCCGCGATACAGAAGGGGATATCCCTAATCCGTCGGAACAGTTCAACTGCAAGTGGTACACCAAGGCGGCCGGAGCTTCTTCCTATACCTTGGTCGCTACAGGATATTCTCCTTCCATCCCGTTTACAGATGGCATGATGCTCAGTCTTGAGGTTGAAGACCGTGGTCCGTGGTGCACTATCACATCGGGAGGCAAGTATGTAGCCAGTGGTGAAAAGATTATAGTGGCAAGAAAAAATGGTTAACTTAAAAATTGATAGATATGGCATTTTACATTAAGGTAACGAATGAAGTTGCGGAAGCACTCGGTTTGACTTCAGACCGCAACAGGACTGCTGACGGCAATGTGCTGTTGTGGCAGGCGGATGTAGCTGGGGTATCCGGTGAAACAGTATTTGAACGTGCTGCCTCTGTAGGTGGTGTGTGCTTAACGCCACAACAGGCCAAAGCTGAGATAGAGGGTGTGGAAGAGCCGGTGTCTGTACATACACCGGACGAATACAAACCCATAAGTGAAGATAATACCGATATATCTGAAGGTGCTGATGAAGATCAGGCGCAACTGGAAGATATGCCGGCAAGTGATAACCCTAATCATGAACTTGTATGAGTATAGCCAGCAAGGTTGGTCAGGTGACTTTCTCTCAGAAAGCAGGTGTATACATGCCCGCCATCATGAGTGATAAGGGAGACTTGTACCAGGAATATCAAGGTGAAGGCAATTCTCCGGTAAATATAGCTCCGGACTTTGCTACCCTGAAGCCTACGCTTTCCTTTCTGCTTACTTCTTCGCGAAGTGCGGAAGGCATAGTGGTGCCATCTTCGATTAAGTGGTACTTTAACGATGTGTTAATCAGCTTCGCCTCTAATGTTTCTACGAATACTTTCAGTGGCGAAACAGGGCATTTTAAATTTATTCCCTACCAGGCAGGAGTGAATAATTACTACGGTTTACAGATCGTAAAAAACTTGGTGAAAGCTTCGGTAGGTGCAAGTTGCACCATCAAGGCCGTGGCTACAGTTACGGTTGGCAATACCTCCGACGATATTCAGTATATCTATACCATTCCTGTTACCAAGGGAGTGGGTAACCAAAATCATGTAACGATAGCCGCCGGGGATAACAAGTATTTCGCCATCCGTTCGAAAGGTGACAGCGTAATCCTTACGGCCGTTGCACGCATGGGAGCGTCCGAAATCACATCTGGGCTGACCTACAAGTGGTACAAACTCGTTAGTGGTGCGTGGAGCATTTTGAGCGGCCAGACTGCGAAGAACCTAACCGTTACGGAAACGATGGTAGATACTACGGCTACGTTTAAAGTAGAAGTCTACCAGAGCTCAACACTTATCGGTCTTGATACGCAAACGGTCATGGACTTGTCCGATCCATATGACATCATCACGAATCCTACGCCTGTTGACGAAACTATCAGCAAGGATGGTGATACTGTAGTTTATAAACCAATACTGGTCAAGCGTGGGGAAACTACGAAGGCCAAGGACATGACGTTCTATTTTACCTTCATGGATTCAGTAGGTGTGATATTGAATTCATCCACGGCCAATACTCCCTCAGCGTCTGGTACCTGTACTTATGCAATGTGCCAGCAGGCAGGCGGTAATGTTGCCTGGGTGATAACGACTAAAGATTAAGGCTATGACATTGGCAACTAAAACAGGACAGGTGAAGTTTCAACCAAAAGGAGATTTACCGCCCCTTATATATCCTGCTGGTGTATATTCACCTGATGTGACCTACGAGCGGACCAACCTTGTCGCGCCGATGGTGCTATGTGATACTCAGTATTATGTGCTTAACAAAGATGGTAACTTCAAGGGCATCAATCCCAAAACGGACTATGCCGCCAATGGAAAGAAAGCCACATGGATACTGATGGATAAGTTTCAGTACGCATTCATCGAGATGCTGATGGTGAACTTCGCCAAATTGGCAAGTGCTGTTTTTTACGGTGACTATATGTTTTCGCAGCAAGGCGTTGATGCTTCTGGAAATACAACGTTTGATTATCATAAATTTGGGACTGATGCATTTACTCCCAACTTGATGTTTAATTTCATGACCGGAGAAATCGTTGGAGGAAGTTGTGACTTATCTGGTAGTATAAGACGCGGAATAGTAGCTTATGAATCCGGAACTCTTTTCCAAATTACTGCTAAGAGTAATATCTATGTAATTAAGAATAGTCAGGCGCAGAATAAAGTCTATCTATTCTTTAGTTCAGGAGCTAAATCCCTCGGAACAGAACTCTGCGTAATCAACGGAGGAAGTGGAGTGACTACGGTTTCATATCTCTTGGAAAATCCATTTTTCCTATTCAAGGGCAAATTATATTCTTATATAAAGTTGAATAAACCTGGTGATAGTATAGAACTAATATATTCCCCTATACTAACCAGCTTGTCTCCAAATACAGGTGGTGCAGCTTTCATTATCAGAAATAAATCTGATTTCAGAGCTGCCACAGATGGAGTTACATTGGAGAGCATTTAGCTCAAAGCTCATGCGGAGAAATCCGTCCTTTATTAGCATTTCTCAATGCTGTAATTTTGAGAAACAAATTAAACAAAAAGAGACTAAAAATAAAATGTTAAATTGGGCTGATTTTTATAATAGAAAAAACGCCCGTTAAAAGTACAAGGGTATGATCGAGAAGATACAAGTAACAGACAGT
>ERZ791927.1863-NODE-1863-length-14847-cov-5.686317_pt1 | contig 14847 bp, 27 predicted proteins | sample MGYA00510130_ERZ791927 | MGnify/ENA primary metagenome ERZ791927 (study PRJEB30046, sample SAMN00792055) | human gut metagenome | study: EMG produced TPA metagenomics assembly of the A metagenome-wide association study of gut microbiota in type 2...
CGCAGCTACCGCCGGAAACTGTGGCGCAGCTACCGCCGGAAACTTTGGCGCAGCTACCGCCGGAAACTTTGGCGCAGCTACCGCCGGATACCGTGGCGCAGCTACATCGCGTGGCAGGGCGTCCGTGGGCAAAAACGGCATCGCCAGCGTGCGTTGCTCTAACCCGATGGCAAAGGGCGGCCTTGGCGCTGTGCTGGTGCTGGCGCGCGAACGCGATGATAACTACGATCTGCTGTGCTGGAATTCCGCCGTTGTGGATGGGAAAACGATCAAGGCCGACACGTGGTACACGCTGGACGACGACGGGAAATTTGTGGAAGCGGAAGAAGGTGCGCAGGCGTGAAGGTGTACGGGGACCCGAAAACAAAGGCGCGTGTGCGCCGCTACATCGTCTGGGGCATCGAGGACGGCATCGTCTGCGCGAGCTTCCTCGCGGGAGGGTGCTTGATGGGATGGCTGTTCCATGTGATCTTCACGGCACTGGGGGTGGCGTGATGACAGAAGAACAGCGCCGTATGCATAACGCATACAATCGTGCGTATTACGCGCAGCACCGCGACCGCATCCTGCAAAACAAGCGCGATAACCGCGAAGCGCGCAACGCATATATGCGCAAATACCGCGCGGCGAACTACGAAAAGCTGTCTGCGTACTACAGCGACAGACGGCGCAAAAAATCGCGTGACACCGCTTTCGGCGTGTTTTTGCGGGAAAACGGTATCACGCAGACGGCAGCGGCCAAAATGCTTGGCGTGTCTGTATCAACGGCCAACTGCTGGGCGAACGGAATCACAACCGCGCGCGAAGATAAGATCCGCGCAGTGTGGCCGGAGTATGGAGGTGGGGAATGTCGAAACTGACGATCGAGCCGCCGGTTGATCCCCCGGCATACACCTGCCCGCGCTGCCCGGTGTGCGATGCGGAGACGGACAAGCTGCTGCGTGACCGATGGGGCAACATCGTCGGATGCCCGGAATGTGTGAAGGAGGTAGACGCGTGGACATTGTAAGTGACACCTACATTCGCGGCGGCATCCCGCAAAGCCGCTATTGCCGCAGTTGTGCGCACTATCAGGTGCTCTCCGGCTGCAGCAATAGTGGGGGCGAACCCGGCGCAAGGGCGTGCCTGTACATCCTCGACACCGGCCATCGGCGGGGATGCTTGCCCGGCCCCGGCTGCAATAAGCGCATTACATTCGCGCAGTGGCGCGAGAGCGAGCGCGGCCGCGCCGTCCTGCGGCAGAAGCACAGCCAGAGCCGCCCAAGAAAACGGAGGGCAGCACCATGACGACCGACCGCGCAACCCTGCACTATATCCTCGCCCAGGCACGCATCTACTTTGCCGACAAACGCATTGCCTGCGATTACTGCCCGTGCCTGGAGACATACAGCCGCAAGCAGTGCCGCCTCACCGGCGAGTATCTGCTCGACACACGCACCATCGGGTACAACTGCCCGCTGGAGTTTGAGCCGGAAGGAGGCGAAACACCATGAACAAATTCCGTTGCCTGCGCGCGGACGAAATCGAGTGCCGCGTGCAGCAAATCAAGGATAACGGCCTTGTCCTCCTGCTCTACAAAGACGCGCGCTGCGACATGACCATTCTGGACGAGACGGTCGGCGCAATGAACTGGCAGCGTGAGCACCTGCGCGATAACGCCAACTGCGTCGTCTCCATCTGGGACAGCGAAAAAGGGCAGTGGATCAGCAAAGAGGACACCGGCAAGGAATCCAACACGGAGGCGGAAAAGGGCCTTGCGTCCGACAGCTTCAAGCGCGCGTGCGTCAACTGGGGCATCGGCCGCGAGCTGTACACTGCACCGTTTATCTGGATCCCGGCAGGAAACTACACTGCCAACGGCCGCAAGTGCTATGACAAATTCGCGGTCGAGAAGATCGAGTACGTGAAAAACGACGACGGCTCCGACCGTCACGAAATCCTGAATCTCTCCATCCGCAACACGACCATGAACAAGCGCGTGTTTGTCCACATCGGCAGCACCGCAAAGAAAGGAAGTAAATAACCATGATTATTCGCACCAGAACCGGCGACTGCATCGTATCTGGCAAACTCTCCCGTGACGCAGAGTTTGCCAACGTGGGCGCAAAAAACACGCCGCTGACGAAGTTTAGCATTCCCGCTCGCGACACTGTGCAGCCGGACGGCAGCAAAACCACCGAGTGGATCAACTGCGAGGTCTGGTATGAGGCCGCCATGAATGCTGCACAGCTCAAAAAGGGCGATGCCGTCATCATCTGCGGCCAGCTCTCCACGCGCAGCTATACCACGCGCGATGGGGAGGAGCGCAGCGAGGAGCGCCTGCGTGCAGACGCCTTTGTCAAAGCGTCTGTCCCGGTCTCTTCTGCCAGCGTGGAGCAGCTTGCCTCCGCCTATCCCGGCGTCGTGCGCGGCGTCGGAGTTGTCGCGGACGACTTCACGAATGAGCCAAAGTTTGAGGAACTGCCGGACGACGAATCCGACCTTCCGTTCTAACTGGGGTGCGCCATGGCAGAAAAGCGAATGTTCGCGCGCTCGCTCATCGACAGCGATGCGTTTCTGGAGATGCCGCTCTCCGCGCAGGCGCTGTATTTCCACCTGAATATGCGCGCGGATGACGACGGGTTCATCAACAACCCAAAGCGCATCACGGACTATGTCGGCGCGGCGGCTGACGATCTGAAGCTGCTCCTTGCAAAGCGCTTTATCATCGTCTTTGATTCCGGTGTCATCGTCATCCGGCACTGGCGTATGCACAACACGCTCAAAAGTGACCGATACCATCCGACGAACTATCAGGCAGAGTTTGCAACACTCTGCCTGGAGGAAAACAAGGCATACTCCGAGCGCCCGCAGACGCCACCTGCCGCAGAACCGGCCAGAGTGGAAAAGCCAGCCGCGCGCCCGGCGCAAAAAGCCGCAGCAAAGCCTCCGGAAAAGAAGCCCTATGGAGAAATGCACAACGTCATGCTCACGGATAACGAGTTGGAAAAGCTCCAGCGAGATTACCCGAACGACTACAAAACATACGTCGAGCGCCTGTCCCTGTACATCACCAGCAAAGGTGCGCGGTACAAATCCCACTACGCTGTCATCCGGCAGTGGCTTGTAAAAGACGGCGTGAAGGCCGAGAGCGAGAAGCGCGCGCCGGTCTCCGGTAAGGACGACCTGGACAAAGTGGAGCGAATGCTCGCCGCAATGAAGGGGGGCGCGCGGGATGCCGACCATGTTAGCCCTTGACCCCGGCAACCGGGAAACCGGCTGGTGCATCGTCGATACGATCACCCGCGTGCCGGTGCAGGGGGGAAAGGACGAGAACACGCTCGTCTCCGGCATTGTGTCCGGCAGCGCGTTTACCGTTGCCGCGATCGAGATCATCGAATCTTACGGCATGGCGGTCGGGCGTGACGTGTTCGAGACGTGCGAGTGGATCGGGCGCTATAAGCAGTTGCTCGACGCCCGCGGCGTACCGTACCACATCGTCACGCGCAAAGAAGAAAAGCTCAATATCTGCGGCAGCCCTCGCGCGAACGATACCACGATCCGCCACGCACTGATTGACCGCTTCGCGTCGCACGACTTCCGCAGCGGTAAGGGCACGAAAGCGAATCCGGACTTTTTCTACGGCTTCCGCGCCGATCAGTGGAGCGCGTATGCCGTTGCGACCACCGCCCTCGACAGGGCAGAATACGAAAAGGAGAGTGCAACCAATGGTATTGGCTGAGGACATCATCTTTGCCGTGCGCGATTTGCTCAACAACGACAAAGGCAACCTGAATTTTTCACCGGCTTCGCGCTACGCGGTGCAGAAGCTGATCGACTATGCGCGTGAAGAGCACTGTGCGCGCGTAGTGCTCTCAACGCAGTTGGAAGTGCTGCGCGAAAACAACGCATTTATCAGGCATCAGTCAGAGCGCAAGGACAAGACCATCGATGACCTGCGGCAGCAGCTGAGCTTTATGCGGCAGGCGATGCAGGATGCGGGGGTGTGAATATGGACGTGGTAGAATTTTTTAGCGAATTCAGACGGATGTGCCGATCGTCCAGTGATTGCGCAAAGTGTGAGTATCACGGTGACAAATGCGATAATGCCATTGAACTTTTTGAAAAAACCGTTGCGACGGTGGAACAGTGGTCGAAGGAGCACCCGCGCAAGACGCGGCAGGATGCGTTTCTGGATCGGTGGCCGGAAACGAAATTATTTGATGGCATCATAGATATTAAGCCGTGCAGTCTCGTAGCGTCTCTTCGGTCAGAGTGTCCCAAGACTTTTTGCTACGATTGCCGCCGTGAGTTCTGGACGCAGGAGGCGGAGTGATGGCTGACCTGAAATCATGCCCGTTCTGCGGCGGTAAAGTTAGCCTTGTTCTGTGTGATGACGAAGGGAATCTGCATGATGAGGCATATAGAGAACATTCATACAGTGGGATTGGCTTTATGCTTCGCCACACTCATGAGGAAAACCCGAGCTGCCCGATTGCAAGCTATGAATGTGATGGCGGGATTTTGGGCGGTGTGTATATTTACGACACGGAAGAGCGAGCTGCTGAAGCATGGAATAGGAGGGCCGAGAATGGCTGAATATATTACGCGGGCACAGTACAACGATATTGAAAGCACTGTGTTCCTTGGAGATCGTCAGGAGTTCAATGCCCGCTTGCAGAAACACACGGGAATCGTAGCGCGGCCATATACGGCCTACAGCTATTACGATGCTGCCGGGAACTATCTGGGTGACAGCAACGACACTGACTTGGACGAACTGCTTCAAGCGGCCTACATGGAGGTGAAAGATGACTGAATACATCGAGCGTGAAGCGATAATGGAGTTCCCAATCCGGAAAGACCATTGCGACAAGGAGCGCGCGAACGAGCATTTTATCTTTGGCATTGAGTCGGTTCTGGAATACGTAGAGAATCTGCCTGCCGCCGACGTTGCCCCGGTGGTGCGGTGCAAGGACTGCAAACACCATTATGACTGCGGCATACATTTTTGCAATCGGCTTGGAATGGATTGCCCAGACGATTCGGATTTTTTCTGCTCCTACGGAGAGAGAAAGGACGGTGATAGTGATGGCTGAATACATAAACGAAGCGGAAGTGCTGCAGAGAGCGCTGGACACCTACGGATCCGTCCCACAGATTGCGATGGTGTTTGAGGAAATGAGCGAGCTGCAAAAGGAGCTGTGCAAGTACCTGCGCGGACGGGGCTCGTTCGAGCATATTGCCGAGGAGATCGCCGACGTGGAGATCATGCTCGAGCAGATGAAAATGCTGTTTTGCTGCACGGATGATGTGCGCAATGAGCGCAGGCGCAAGGTAGAGCGGCTGAAAGAGAGGCTGGACAATGGCTGACCAAATGCAGTTATTTGACACATCTGAGAAGCAATCAAGTAATAGCACGGGTAAAGCTAAACGTAAGTGGGAAAATGGTTTCCAGAGATGGAGCGACCGGCACAGTGCAGATGGTGGTGACTCTTTTGGGTGCTGTGGATTCGGCAGTATGTGTGACTATTGCGATGATAATTCGTATGGACGTCCGTGTGTCAGGTCGCTGAATGCCATGATCCGCGAAAAGCGTCTGAAAATCGACTACGAAAAGACTGGTTATGTAGAAGCATGGGAGGGGATTTTAGGCAATGACTGAATACATCGAGCGTGAAGCGGCGATTGACGCAATAATGAAGGTGTACGTCAGAACTGCCGGGTACAAGGCGAGAGAACGCGTTTTTGAGGCAAAAGAAGCAGTACACCGATTGCCGGTCGCAGATGTTGCGCCGGTGGTGCATGGGCGGTGGATTGAGCAGGAAGACCCAATGCTGGATGTTTATTACACTTGTTCCGCCTGCAAGGAAGATTTCTATATCGAAACAACAGGCTACACAGAAAAGGATCTGTTTTTGTACACGTACTGTCCCAACTGCGGCGCGAAGATGGACGGAGGTAACGAGAATGACCGATAAAGAGCTTATACGGGCGCTGCGGGGGACGCAGAGCAGGAGCAAGAGAGCGCTGCTTGACGAGGCAGCCGAGCACATACTGGACTATGCAGCAGAATTCACGTGCCCGAAACCCGATAAGTATCAGGCTAAGTGCGGTAGTGTACCTCATGCCATAGCCATAAGCGAGTGCCGTGCTTGCTGGGAAAGGTATCTTGCCGAGGAGGACGACGATGCCAAAGAGAATTAACCCGCGCCGCCGCCCAGCCACGCAGGCAGACGTGCAGCGCGCAAAGGACACGGCGACGGCGGATGCCTGCCGCGTGACGCTGGCGATCTTTTTTACCGCGCTGTTGGACAAGGAGGGCATGTGCGCCGAGCAGCTCCAGCGCATCTGGCGCGAGGTCGAGGCGCTGTCGGAGAGCGTGCGCGACGGATATGTATCAGCACCGGATCTGATCCGCGTGCTGCGTGAGGAATATGAGATCGACATCATAGGAGGGTGACAAAATGATTCGGTTAACATCTGACGGAAGCTTTTGCGATGTCGTGCAGTGCCGGGAGCGCAACCATTGCCTGGACTACTGGACGTGCTTGCCGAGAAAGGCTTGGGAGCTTTTGCGCCGGTACGAAGATACAGGGCTCACTCCAGAAAAAGTTAAAGACGTGTTTTCTGACGACGAAGTGCTGAAGCTTGCCGCGCAAACGCTAGGAATTAGCCGCGCGAAATTGCTCGAGCTTGTTGCAAACGAAAAAGAGGATATCGGAGCGCAACCGGTTCGCGTTACCAGGTGCAAGGACTGCCGCTTCTGGCAAGGCGTTGGGGATAACGGTTCGTGCTGTACTGGCGCCGGAATTGATGATTTCACAGATGCGGACGACTATTGCTCGCGCGGCAGGAAAGCAAATGGTGCATCATGCCGAGAACGTTAACGCCGCTCACGCCGGAACAGCAGCAGCTCGCGGCGGATAACGAGAAACTGATCTGGTTTTTCTTGAAGAAATACGCATCCAGAAGCGACCCGCAGGAATTGTACGGCGTTGCCGCCGAAGGTCTGATCCGCGCCGCGGCTACATACGATCCGGCACGAGGAAAATTCTCCACGCACGCAATGTACCAAATGCGCAGCGCGGTCGACTTCGATCAGCGCTGCGCGAAACGGAAGAAGCGTTCAGGGAAACCGGTACTGCATATGGATGACGTTGACGCGGTTGCCCCAAACAAAGAATGTAACGCGAAAATGCGCGGCGTCGTGCCGCTGCAAGACAGGCCGTGCCTGCCGCTGGACGAAACCGGCGCGGATGTAGAACGCTTTCTGCGGTCACTTCCTGCGCGCGATCGCGAACTCGTTCGTATGCGCATTGGCGGCGACACGCTCAAAGAAATTGGAGACACGTTTGGGATCACGATTCAGGCGGCCAGCGCGCACATGAAGCGCATAGCAAATAAGTGGGAAGCATTTGAACTCTATGGAACACAAGAAAGGAAAAGATAACAATGGCAGAAAACACAATGTGGGAATACGCGCACGCGCGCAACGAACTCCGCCTCAGCATCCTGACGCGCGCGATCTTCAACGCCGCCCGGCTGAACTACAGCGGCGAAAAGCTCGCCTTTGACGATGACGAACTTTGCGCCGTGCTTCGGGCAATGTACCCGGATGACTACAACGGTGTGCTCGCAAATCTGCAAGCGCCCAAGGCTGGCACTGCAAAGGATGGTGACGCTTTTTGACCCGTTCCGAAATCCTGAAAGCCGCAGAGCGCTGCGTCTGCACAGACCGAAATCAGCAGTACGGCGAGCCGGAGAACAATTTCCGCACGATCTCCATGCTTTGGAGCGTTTACCTCTGCGCGCGCGGCATGGAGCATCCGCTCGGTGCAGCCGACGTCGGCGCAATGATGGCGCTGTTTAAGCTCGGCCGCATCGCAACCGGAGGCGATAAAGCGGATAACTACATTGACCTCGCCGGATATGCCGCCTGTGCCGGTGAAATCTCAACGGAGAGCGGGCACGATCGCAAAGACGTGAAATGTAGTGCAGGGAATAAAAGCCGCACAGAGACGCAAAAAACAGGCACAGAAGAAAAAGCGCCGCACAAGACCACGTTCGCAGAGAACAAAAATGTGCGCATGGCGCGCGGCCTCGACGGGCGGTATATCGTCACGACCGGCTGCACGGTGATGGAAGCTCCAAGCCTCGCGGAAGCGATGCACATCATCGCGGAGTATGAGCATACCGGATCGTAAACGAAACACGAAAAGCAAAAGCAGCACGCAGGATATGCGTGCTGCTTTCTTGTTGTGTGTTTGTCACGAGAAGAGCTTCCATAGCTGGTTGAACTGCTTCGCGGTATAGCCGTTTTGCATCGCCCACGCATACAGATCTGCTTTCTTGTACTTCCGCTGGCTGGTTCCCGGCTTCGTCGCGTACTTTGCCTGATAGAAGTCCACGATCTGCTTCAGCTCGTACCCGCCGTTGTATGCGGTCTCGAACTTGTCCTGCGTTCCCTCGCTGAGCTTCTGCGCCATGACGTTTAGCGCGAGCTGGTCACTGCCGCCGCGTTTGCCGACGACCGTCTTGATGATTGCCTGCATCACATCGCCGTTGCGGTCTCGCGCATTGTCCGGCAGTGTGTCTTTTGCGGTGCCGAGCTTGGCGCGGTATACGGCGTTGTCTGCCACGCTGCCGCTGCTCTTCGTCGTCCACGCCGGGGTGTCGCCGCCGTCGAGCTTCGCTTTCTTCTTGCCGGCCGCCGTTGCGACTTCCAACAGGTTTTGGATCGCGGCCGCTTTCTCCGCGTCGCTCGACTGCTTGTAAACAGAACTCCGAATAACTTTCTGAATGTTGTCATAGGCCGTCTGGCCATATGCCATCTGGTACTGTCGCCTCTCGTCCTGATCCAGCGGCCCTTTTTCGCCGTCTCTGTTTCCGCTGTTTGGTGCTTTCTTCTCAGGATATTTTATGTCGATGTTCTCACCGAGCCGGTACAGCTCTTGGTTCACGGCGCTCGTCCGGTACTTCGTCACACTGCCGGGATTCAGTGTCGCGTTCAGGAAGTTTTCCGCCGCTGTGCCGGTGTATTTCTTCTCCTGCCCCCAGTTGTCCAGCGCAGCCGGAAGCGTTTCCCGAAGCCCCGGAATCTTGCTCTTCATCGCGCTCAGGCCGTTTTCCCACACAGTGTCGCCGTTGTAGGTGTCGCGCACCGTCCCGTCAACCCCCTGCGCCACGCCGGACACGACGTTTGGCACAAAGCTTGTTGCCTGAGAAGCACCGTAGCGCAGGGCGGCTTCCGCTACCTTCCCGCCCGTGGTATCTGCCTTGGAGTATTTATAGCCGTTCGCAATCTCCTGAAACTGCGACATAGCGGGCAGATCCATCACGCTCTGAAAAGCAGATTCCAGATTGCCGCCCGCAACGTTTGCAAACGTCAGGCCCTCGTCCTTGTAGCAGTCTGCCAGCAGTGCACCATAGGTCATCTGCGCGTTAATCGGGTCGAGGAAGCCGATGGATACCAGGTCGTCACCGTCGCGCCACTCCGTGCTTTCGCCGGCAATCCACCGGTTGAGTGCACTAAGGTTGAGCTGCGTGCCGCTCACGCCCTCGGACTTTTCGAGCGCTTCCTTGTCCTCGTCGTCGTCCCCGGCGACGTTCATCACGCCAGCCCCGGCCAGCACCGCAAAGAGCGCGATTCCCATCGTGCCGTTAAACGCGCGGCCGAAATCCGTCACAGCCTTCGCCTGTTCGGCTGCGGTCAGCGTCCCGGCCTTTGCCTTGTTTAAGACTTTGACGACCTCTGCACCGGCGTTAATAAACCCGGCGGGGGAATACTGAATCGCTGCGCTCGCAATGTTGCCGGGCACGTGTGTGAACGGGAGCATAATGTCACCGAGACCGATGCTGCCGCCCTGCTTGTCCTTGATACTGAGCTTGTTCAGCGCATTGCGCATTCCGCCCATGACACCGGACAGCTTGCCTTCGTTCTGGAACGTGCGTTCCCTTGCGGTTTCCTCCGCGCGGCCGTCAAGCGCGCCTTTTGCCACCTTGCCCTTGGCTTCCAGCGCGTCAATTCCGCGCTGCGCTTCCGCCTGAATGCCGCCTTTTTGCATCTGGTCAGACGTGACCATGGCATAGTTGCTGTATTTCTCCCACGTGGAGAGAAACCGTTCCAGAAAGTTCCCGGTCATCTTGAACGACCTGCTGCCGCCGGTTTCGTATTTGCCCCGCGCGTTGGAAACGCTTGCGTCAAGGCCGGTTTCAATGTACGACCTGAGCCTTGCCTCGCCCATGCCTTTTCGTTTCGCCTTGGAGAAATAGCTCTTGTCCGCAGCTACGGAGCGTGTGCCGGTGTATTTCGACAGCAGCATGTCCAGCCCGACACCGATGTTGTTTGACACGGCCTCTACCGGGTCATACACCATATTGCCGACAAGGTTTCTGCCAGGCGTCGCCGGTTTCGAGAGCATGGACAGATAACGATAGGTTTTGATCTGTTCGAGCGTGGACGGTTTCGCGTAGTCATACGCAATGCCGCGCACCTGACTGGCGGCAACGTCACGCAGAAACGCTTCGCCGCCCGGCAGTTTCTTTGCCTGCTCAAGCGCCTTTTCCATTGTCCTGCCCATCTTGTTTGACCACAGGCCGTTTGTGCGCCGCTCCGTACTCATGTCTTTGATAAGGTCAACCACGCCGTCCACGTCGCCTTTTTCGATGCTGCGCAGCTTCTCTGCGTTCTGGCTCACGCTATCGAGAATCTTTTTGCGCTGCTCGTCCGACATTTTGCGCGTGCGCTCGCTGTCGTTCAGCAGCTGGATTGCGTCCGCTTCCATTAGCGCCGGGTCAGACGCGAGCTGCCGCCGCTGCCGCAGCGCCTGACCGGCTTCCGTGCCGTGCGCGTCCCATTCTTTCATGAGCTTTGCCACTTCGGCGTAGGCATCTTTGCTGCCGCTCTCGCGCGCCTTGGCCACTTCTTTGACGATGATCTTGTGCGCAAGCACCGTGTCGGTATCGTCCCAGTCCTGCTTTTCACCGAACAGGTCTGCCTTTTCGCCCTCGTAGTCCGATTCAAAGCGCTCCTGCGCCTTCGCGTTTACCTCTTCGTCGCGGTTGATCTTGTGCGTCCGGTCTTCCGGTCTCAGCCCTTCCATTGCACGCTCGTCGTCGGTGAGAACGCCGTCGGTCGAGCGCGCCTGCGTCTTTGTCTCGTCATAGCCAAACTCCGCGGATTTTGCGCCCTGTCCTTCCGGCAACGTGCCGCGCTGCCCGGCATCCGTCTCCGTCTCCCGCTGCTGCACGTCTGCAAAATTGTCACTGTTTTGTGCCTCAACCGCGTTTTCAGCGCTTTCATTCACAATTTCACCCGTTTTTTGTGACTGTCCTTCGCTCTTTGCGGTCGCACCGGTGATGTTCTGCGTCAGCGCTACGCGCTTGATCTGCGCGCGCTGGTCGGCCTTCGTTCCGGTCAGCGTTTCGCCGGTCTGGCGTTCAAACTCCGTGCGCAGGCCCGCGTCTTTGATGATGCGCTCCGCCTCGCCGTTCGAGATAATGCCCTTTTTCAACAGCGCGCGCACAGTTGCCTGATTGCCTTCGGCCTGTGCGGTCTCGACCGGTGTGGCCTCTGCCTGCGCTTCCGCGGCAATCGTTTCCGCCTCTGCCGGTTTTGCGCTCGCTTCCGTGTTCGCGCTTGCGGCCACGTTTGCGGCCGGTTCTCCGGCGCGCAGAGCTGTATTTTTCTGCGCGTCAACACCCTTTACGATACCGGCCGCCGTGCCGAATGTGGACAGCGCCGCGCCGATCATCGCGTCATACGCAGACTGCGCAAGCATTTCCTTCGCGCCTTCTGCCGTCGTGTAGCTCGCTTTTGCCGCAGCACCCTTGTCGTAGATCGCGCGGATTGCCGGATTCAGGATGTCAGCCACGGCTTCCTCTGCGCCCTCGCCGACAGCGTTGGTCAGTGCGCGCACCACACTGCGTCCGGCGTCCGTTTTCGCCAGCTTTCCGACGAGCTTTTCCGCCACGTCGTCCGCAGCACCGCCGCCGAACAGCTTGCCCACGTCGAAGATTTTCTCGGTCAGGACATCAACGGCAGCGGCCGCAGCGCCGTATGCCACCTGTTCGCCCTCGCTCGCGCCGTCAAGACGTGCCTCACGCGACCCGCTGCCATAGGAGCGCAGGCCCATGTTTGCCAGACCTGCGCCGGGGAGCAGCGCATTGAGCGCCATGTCCGCGCCGAGCTGCAGGCCGCCGCTTGCAATGTCCACAAACGCGCCCGCGGCTTTGCTGCCACCGAGGTTATCTTTCGCCTTTTCGGATGCTTCTGCCGCCGCTGCCGCCGCTTTGTCTGCCTTGGCGTAGATGCTTTCCTGGTTGCGCTGCCGCGCGGCCTCCGCCTTGTCTTTGTCGGCTTGCGGCACGGCATCGTCTGCCACGGTCACGCCCATGATCTGCGTTCCGCTGCGCTTGTTGAGCAGCGTTCCGGCTGCGTTGGTGTACGCGCTCTCCGCGCTCTTTACGGCGGATTTTGCGATATTTCCGCCCGCTTCCGCCGTCTTGCTCTCCTGCATATTGCTCTTGCGGTAATCATCCGTGATTGCCTGATTCGTCAGGGCAAGCGGCGTTGTCGTGTCCGCGCTGTAACCGGCGTCGCCGAAAGCGTTCAGCAGTTTCTCCCAAAAGCTGATGTTCTCTTTCTTCTTCTGCGGTACAGGTTCAGAAATCGGTTTGGTGACAGGTTTCTGTGCGTCAGCGGCATCCTGCTGTGCTCTCGGCCGTTCGGTCGCGCCTGTGCTTTTGAGCCAGTCGTCAATCGAGATTGTCGCTTTTTTAAACGCCATCTGATTTCCTCACTTTCTGGAGTGGTTCATGGATTTCATCCGTATTCTGCTGTCGTCGCCAATGAGGCCATTGTCGGATGCACTCTGAATGTACTGATCCACTTCCGAAACCGGTGTGCCCTGCGAGATCATTTGCTTCACCCGCTCGTAAACGGTCGCGGCGTCTGCAACAGCATTTGGATCCGTGAAATCAATGTCATTGTGGTAATTAACATCGTTGTGTATGAGATGTCTTTTTTTCGGAGGGATCGTGTCATCGTCGTCGCCGCCGTCACCACCGTCGCCGCCCTTCCTGCTGTTTGATGCCGTGTAGCTCGCCGGATATGTGCCTGTGCGCTCGTAGTAGAGCTTCGGGTTCTGCGCGCCCCACACTTTCTGCATCGCGTCGATCTGATCCTGCGAATAGCCGAGCGCCGCATAACCGCTGAAATCGCCGTACTTGGCGAGCGTCGCGGCCTGCTGTTCGAGGCGGCTGCGATCGTTTTCCGCAAGCGTCGTGTCCACGCTCAACTGCTTGACCGCCGTGTTGACGATGGAGTTATCCACACGCTGCGCCTCTGTATAGAGCGCCTTCGCGCGTGCCGCGTCGTTCTCACTGATTGCCTGTGCGACCGCGTTCTGATACGCCGTCTTTACCTTCTGCCGCTGCGCCTCCAGATCGGACAGCGCGTCCGCCTCTGCGGACGATACTTTGCCCATGGATGCGTTCCTGCTGTTCTGCTGCGAGAGCGCGAGCTGGCTGCCAGCACCGACATTGATGCCGCTGCCCGCCATCTGCTCGTTCAGGTTCGCGCGGGAAATGTCCGCCTGTGCCGATACCTGCCGCCGCGCCTCGTTGTATGTCTGCGGGATCTTTGCGGCCTGCGCGTCATAGTCCGCCATGTTCTGGTCGTAGGCCGCTTTCAGCGCGTCGGTCTTTGCCTTCTGCTGTGCATCGTAGATCTTGTTGATGCTCTCGCTCTGGTCTTTTGCTTCCGGCAGGACGGTGTTGTTTCCAACGATCTTGAAGCCGCTGCCGTCCGCGCCGCCGCTGTAGCCGTACTTCTTGCGGATAAGCTCTGCCTGCTCGTGCGCCTCATTCATGCCGCCCTGATTTCCGGCCTTCTGCGCGGCTTGCCACTGCTCGCCGAGCGCGGCGATTTTCTGTTTGTCGGCGCTGTTCATGATTGCGTCATTGTATGCCATCTTGTCACCTCATCACTTGATAGGGAAGAGGGGACACCGCCGCGCCCGGCAGCGTCCCCCGTGTCGATTGTTATTTATGTTCGAGCAACTGTAGCCGCGCCTCGTGGTCGTTGAGCGTGTCCTCGCTGCGCTCGATCTTGTCCCACATCTCGTTGTGCTCCTTGGCGTTTCCGGCGTCCATGCGGTCAATGCGCGCCGTCAGTGCCACGACTGCGTCCGTGTTTCGCTGGATGATGGTGCTCATCCGCCAGCACGCGCCGATCAGCGTCAGCACAAACGCCGCCGCTGAAATGATGTTCGCAAGCGATACCGCCATTGTCAGCCCTCTTTCCTCGGCTCATCATAGCTCAGTGCCCGTGCGCTGTCACCGACGCCTGCCGTCGTCGGGTCTACCACGATTCCGAGTAGACACAGGATGTTGATAACCATGCTGACAATCGTCGTAACCTGATCCTGCGCCACACGCGGCACGACGCCGCACACGCCGAGCACCTGATACACCAGCGCCACCAGCGCCATGACGAGCGCGGTCAACGTCGCCTTGTTCTGCAATCTGAGTTTCCAGTTAATATTCATATGTAGTCCCTCCGTTACTTTCCGTCGACCATCCGCTGGCAGACGATCATCGTGCGCAGCATGTCCATCGTCACGTCCAAATTGCCGTGCTCATCGCCCAGCAGCGCGCCGCGGTCAATCAGCTTCTGCGTTTCTTCCTGCGCCCATGCGGGAAGTTCCGCTACTGTGTTATATCTGGTTGCCATATCGTCGTCCTCCTCGTCTGTAGTAGTGTTTTTCGGCGTCAGCATATCCTTAAACGCCACCCACTGCGCCGGGTCGTCCACCCACGGCATGGGGCAGCGCTTGCCCGTCACGTCGTAGTGCCGCAGCACGT
>ERZ791927.1915-NODE-1915-length-14558-cov-3.995449_pt1 | contig 14558 bp, 10 predicted proteins | sample MGYA00510130_ERZ791927 | MGnify/ENA primary metagenome ERZ791927 (study PRJEB30046, sample SAMN00792055) | human gut metagenome | study: EMG produced TPA metagenomics assembly of the A metagenome-wide association study of gut microbiota in type 2...
GATACTCATAAATAGTTCTATGTGTTTTTGCCATTCTTTTTAGATTTTTATATCCTTCAACCTCTCTTCTATAAAAATCTTCTAAATCCTGCATCTCATTAAAATAAACAAGCATTTCAAATCCATCCTCACATCCAATCTCTATACCTGGAACTACATTGATTCCCTTTTCATAAAGTTCAACAGCTCCTCTTATCTCATTATGATCTGTTACAGATAGTAGATATCTTTTATTTTTTACAAAATTTTTAAGAAAATCAGGTTTAATAAAGCTATCTGAAGCAGTTGTATGAATATGAAGATCATAATAAAAATCCCCTATAAATCTAGCATCACTCTCTAAAAATTTAAAAAAGAATGAAGAAAGTTTTTGAAATTCAACCATATTTGTCACCTCGTGTAAATAAATATATTGTAATTACAAAATAGGAGCAAGAAGTCTACAAATAGATTCCTTGCTTTTTATATAGAAACCTCTTTTGCTGTATTCACTTCTTAATAATTTACTACTTGTTTTCATATCATCATAGAAAATCTCTCTAAATTTCTCAGCAATATCTTTTTCATAGATGTTAATATTTATTTCAAAGTTTTGATAGAAACTTCTATTGTCAAAGTTGGCAGTTCCAATACTTACAACCTCATCATCTGCAAGGACCATTTTGCTATGTAAGAATCCTTTATGATATCTATAAACAGTAACTCCTAGATCAAGAAGTTCTCCTACAAAATATTGATTAACCCAATAAATAAAGAAATGATCGGGCTTATCAGGTATCATTATTTTAATCTTTACTCCAGAAAGTGCAGCTATTTTTAAAGCCTCTAAAATAGTATCATCTGGTACAAAGTATGGAGTTTGTATATAGATATATTTTTTAGCCTCTAAAATTATTTTTAAAAATGTATCTCTCATAGTTTTAAACTGATAATTTGGTCCACTACTGACAACTTGAGAGTATCCAGAGTATTTCCCTTTTACTTTTATTATCTCTTGGAAAGCTTCATGTTCAAAGGCGTACTCTTTAGGTTGATATACAACAGGTTTCTTTTTAGCAATTCCCCATGAGAAGAAAAACTCTTTTTCTAACTCTAAAACAGCTTCCCCAAAAACTCTCACCCCTGTATCACGCCAATGTCCAAGCTTTCCTTTGCTCAAATACTCTAAACCTATATTAAATCCACCAATATAACCTAATTTACTATCAATAAGGCAAAGTTTTCTATGATCACGATAGTTAGCTCTTAAATTAGCTATTTTGAAAAAAGCAAAGGGGGAGGGAAAGAATATCTCTACATTGATATTATTATCTCTCATAAGTTTTATCATTTTTCTATCAGCTCCACCAGCTTCATCAATGATTACATTTACTTCAACTCCATTTTTAGCTTTTTTAATGAGAATATCTATTATTCTTTTTCCTAAATCATCATATCTAAAAATATAATATTCCATATTAATTGAATGTTTAGCTTCGTTTAAATCTTCTATCATATGATTAAAAAAAACATTTCCATCAGTAAATAATTTAAAAGCATTTAATGTTGTTAATTTATTATTAGAAGCTATTTCAAGGTATGAGATAAGTTGCTTCCATCTATTTAGATCTTTTCTTTCAGAGGAACTGATAACTTTTTTGCTATGAAGAAATTTCCACTTATAGAATTTGTCTACAACTCTTTTTTTTCTGAAAGTTAATCCAAAAAATAGATAGAATATAAATCCAATATATGGAGCAAGGATAAGTATAGTTATCCAAAATAAAGTATATACAGGTTTTTTTCTTTCTAAGAGAACAATTGTAATTAAAAAGAAGATATTTATAATTGCAATGTAGTCACTAAAAAAAGTTATAATCAAGTTCATTTTATCACCTCATAGTTTATATTTTAATAATATCACTTTTTTTAATATATTACTAATAAAAAGATGAAGGATTTCCTTTTTTCTATGATTAAATAAAATTTTTTTCTTGACTTTTTGTAAGTTTTTTGTTGTTAAATTTTAGAAATTAAGTTATACTAATAGTGATAGGAAATAAAACACAAGGTAGGTGACAACATGAAGAACTTTTTTGATAAGTTTGGAGAAGCACAAAAATTAAATCTATTTATAGGAGATTTTGTAAGTGAAATAACAGGGTTTCCAAAAAGATCAGAACTTGCAGATATGATAATTTTTGATATCAAACAATCAGCAAAAGGATATATCAAAAATAGAGACTCTTTCTCAGATGTGGCTCAAGCTTATCTAGATGCAGTTATAAGTTCAAAAAATTCTCTTTTAAAACAAATAAGAGAGATCTTTGATATGAAACATTATAAGAATGTTGATATATATGACAATATTTTTGAGCTTGATTATTTTAAAACAATAATGACAATGAATTATGATATAGTTTTAGAAAAATTATATCCAAATTATATAAATACAATTACTCCAGGAAGAAATAATTTTTCAGAAGAGGAAAAAATCAATTTTTATAAGATTATGGGGGATATTTGTAATCCTGAAGATCTTTTTATTACAAGCCAAGATGTAAGAAAATTAAAAGTACTTAATTTTTATGATGGTTTTTTTGAACATATATGTACAGAATTAAAAAGTAGACCAACTTTATTTTTAGGGGTAGAGTTAAAAGATCCAGATTTTATAGATATGTTAGATTTTATAATGAAAAAAGCTGGAAAAATTGAACAACCTATGTATATAGTTTCTTCTACTTCTGTTATAGATAGTAAAGTTAGTGAAGTAATAAATAAGTACAATTTGAAACTAACTGTTTTTGATGAAGTTGAATTTTTAGATGGAGTCAAAAATCTATTACAAAAAGAGGATAGTGATCAAGTAGAAAAAAAGTTAGTGAGGTAATAATGGAGTCTGGGGACATTATTACCGAAAAAACTGAGGAAGAAAATGAAAATATTCTTAATAAAGTTCAACAAAAAAAGTTATTTATTGAAAAAGAGTTAGAGGAAGCATCCCAAGAAGAAAAAGAAGAAATTAAAGTTCAAGAAACTTCAATAAAAGATGGAGTAGTTGAAGAAGATCTAGTTTTGGAAGAAAATAGATCCGAAGAAGAACTTTCTTCAGAAAATATACAAGAGGAAAATTTAGAGGAGAGTTTAGAAAAAGAAAATTCTGAAATAGAAGATAAAGATAAATTAAAATCTCAAGAAGATAGTATAAATATTGAAAAATTAGAAGAGAATATAGTTTCAGAAGAAAAAGAAATAGAAGTTGAAAAAACTCTAGAAGTAGAAGAAGAGCCAGAGGTTAAAGAGCAAGAGACAACTTCTGAAACTCTAGAGAAAATATCAGAAAATGAAACAGTTTTAGAAAAATCTCAAGAGAAAGAAAAAGTTGAAATTGTAGTTGAAGATTTAGAGGAAAAAAGAGAAGCTAAAGATATTACAATTACAACAGATAATTCTATGTTAGTTGAAAGTGGATTAGAGATACAATATACATCTTTACAACTGAATAATTTTCCTATCTCCTATTCTAATTTCTCAAATGAACTATCTTTTAATGAGGTTATAAGTATAGGAACTTCAGCAATAAAAATAGGAGAAACTATTTTAAATAATACCTCTTTAAAAATTTTAGTATATGATAAGTTTAAACTTTTAGAGATAAAAACAAGGGAGTTTAAAGTAGCTTTAAGTATAGATCTTTTAAATGGAGAGACTCTTGTAAAAAATGGTGATTTCTATAAATATGAGATCTTTAATAAGATAAAAAACTCTCGTTTTGCAGAAGTTATAAATATCTTTAAAGAGATATTTAGTGGAGCTCAAATAGAGTTTAGATTTAAAAAGTTAGTTGGAAATATATCCTTTGAAAATAGAATAGAGATATATAAATTCAATCTATTACAAGAATTAGCAAACTCATATAAAAATATAGTAAGCTCACTTTCTTTAAATAGAGAAAAGAATTTTACAGAGATAACTAATAGTTTTTATGAAGTTTTTCTAACTGAAGCTATTTTAGAAGATAAAAAGATTGATAGTTGGATTAACTTTAGAACAAAAAATAACTTTGATATTCACGTAGGAGATAATTTAACTTTTGAAAGAATACATAAATTAGATTTTAAAGGAATTAACTTTGATATCAAAGAGATCATAAAGGTTAAATCTGAAATTAGTGAGAGAGAGTTTACAAAAGATAATGAAATATGTAGTTATAGAAAAGCAGTTGAGATATCTTTAGAAAAGATAGAAAAATTTAATTAAAGAGGTGAAAAATGTCTGATATTTTAGATAAAGAACAGTTCTTTAAAAGGTTTTCTATTGATGAAAAATACTTTGAATCAACAGGACTAGTTTGGGAAGAGTTATTGAAAATATATGAAGATTACATAGCTCTAGTTCCATATTTAGAAAAAGAAGCAGAACATATAGTATCAAAATTAATTGATGGGAATAATGTTCACTCTGTAAGAAGAAGAGTGAAGAAACCAGAACATCTTATTGAGAAGATCATTCGTAAAGGAAAAAAATATGTTGATAAAGGAATATCTGTAGAAACATATAAAAAAATTGTAACAGATCTTATAGGAATAAGAGTGCTACATCTTTTTAAAGATGATTGGCGTGGTATACATGAGGATATTATGAATTTGTGGGAGATAAGAGAAACTCCACAAATAAATATAAGAAGAGGGGACTATAATGTTGCTCAACTTCAAGAGAGTATATCTGAGCTAAATTGTGAAATTGTAGTAAGAGATCATGGTTATCGTTCAGTTCACTATCTAATAGGAATACCAGTTACTAGAAAAGATGAGATTCTTGTAGAAATTCAAGTTAGAACAGTGTTTGAAGAAGCATGGAGTGAAATAGATCATTTGATGAGATATCCTTATGATGTTGATAACCCAATAATTACTGAATATTTAGGTATATTTAATAGGATTGTTGGAAGTGCTGATGAGATGGGAACATTTATTAAAAAAATGAAATCTCAATTTAGTGTACATAAAGATAAAGATTTTCCACCAAGAGAACTGGATAATAAATTTAAATAAGAAAAAAAGGTGATTAAAAAATAGAATTTAATCGCCTTTTTTTATGTGAAAAGAATATAGTTTTGAATTATTTGTGACAAGAATAGTGATAATTAAATCAATATAGATGATAGATAAACATATTGATTTTATAAATTTTATATGTTATTATGAAAATGACTAAAAGGAATATGGTAAACTTTAAATCTTTTTAAAATTTAATTTTAAGGAGATAGAAAGATGCAAGAATTTACTATTAGTACTACAATTTGTTTTGGTGAAGAGGCTTTAAAAAAAATAGAGGAACTTGTTAATAAAAATATTTTAATTGTATGTGATAAGTTTATTAATAGTTCTGGAATGGTTGACAAAGTTAAAAATTATATTCATAACTGTAATGTAGCTGTGTTTGATGAGGTAATACCAGATCCTACAGTGAAAATAGTAGCAATGGGAGTTCAAGTTTTAAAAAATGAAAATATCGATTTAATTATAGCTTTAGGTGGAGGATCTTCAATTGATGGAGCAAAGGCTATAAGAGAATATTATAATAAATTAAACAAAGAGAATTCTAAGAAAATAGAATTTTATGCAATTCCTACTACTAGTGGAACAGGATCAGAAGTAACAGAGTATTCTGTTATTACAAATGAAGCAGAACATCTAAAATATGCACTAACTTCAAAGGAATTACTACCAACAGTTGCTATTTTAGATGCTGATCTTATTAAAAGTGTACCAAAAAGTATAACAGCAGATACAGGTATGGATGTAATAACACATGCAATAGAAGCTTATGTTTCAAAAGGAGCAAATGATTTTACAGACGCCTTTGCAGAGAAAGCTTTTAGTTTAGCTATAGAAAATATAGAGAAAGCTTATTCAGAAGGAGAAAACTTATATTATCGTGAAAGAATGCACAATGCATCATGTTTAGCAGGATTAGCATTTAATAATGCAGGTCTTGGTATAACACATAGTATAGCTCATGCAATAGGAGGAAAACTTCATATTCCACATGGTAAAATAAATGCCATTATTTTACCTTATGTAATTGAATATAATTCAGATTGTAAAGTAACATCTTATGTTGGGGAGAATTGCAATCTAGCAACTAAAAAATATCAAAAATTAGCAAGAATTATAGGTTTAAATTCATGTAACCCTGTAATAGGAGCCAATAATTTAGTGAGATATATATCTGAGTTAAATAAAAAATTAGGAATTCCTAAGAATTTAAAAGAGCTTGGGAAAAATATAGAAGATATAAACAAATTTAAAGAGGAAGTGTATAAAGCATTAGAAAAAGATGTATGTACAAAATCTAATCCTAAGGAAGTATCTCAAGAAGAAATTTTTAAAATTTTAGATAAAGTAATTGGCTAAAAAATAAAAAATTAAATAGCTGTGGTGAGATAATGAGTGAAAAAAAATATTGCATAGGTAAAGTGGAAAAGATATGTAAAATAGGAAAAAAAACATTGAGATTTTATGATCAAATTGGTTTGTTGTCTCCTTGTGAAATAAATGAAAATGGTTATCGTTATTATGATAAGGATAATTTATATACAATACCAGTAATAAAATATTATAAACAAAGTGGATTTACTCTTGATGAGATAAAATCTTTGATTTATAGTTCAGGTTTTTCAGCAATAGAAGATGGCTTTGGAGATAAAATAAAAGAATTAAAATTAATAGAAGAAGAATTAAATTTAAAGAAAAAATCTATTGAAGATTGGTATTCGTTAGTTAGGGAAGCAAAAATGGTTATAGAATATGATATTCAAGATGTTAAAATAAAGTTTTTAGAGGAAGCTGATATGCTTTTTTTAGAACAAGATTATGACTATGATTATGTAAAATCTGTTATAAATATAGAGTTTACAAATTACATTGAAAAGATAGAAAATGCAATAACAGGACCAGTCATTATAGAGTTTCCTTCTTTTGATGAAAAAATAGAAAAGAAATGTAAGAAAATAAGAATATTACAGAAAAATCTAAAGAAATGTTCAGCTGATAAATTAACTAAATATGGTGGATATATGGTAGCTTCAGCTTATCATATAGGATCTCATAAAAATATAAATGAAACATATAAAAAGATAAAAAATTGGTTAGAACATCACAATTATAAGTATGATAACCAATGCTTTGAAAGATATGTGATTGATTACTGGAGCACAAAAGATGAGAAAAAATATGTCACAGAGATAATGGTAAAACTAAAAACACAATAACTTAGTATAAAAAGACCTTGGTGAAAAATTAAGGTCTTTTTTATTTATAAACTAAAAACCTTCCAGCTATATGGAAGGTTTTAATTTTGACTAAAAAGATAGAGAAAAATAAAAATTAGACATTAATTTACCAAAATGACACTTTAATTAAGGTTAAAAAAGAAAAAAAGGTTTTATTTATGAAAAAAATGTACTATAAAAGTGTTAAAATAAATTTTTAAAAAATATTTGACTTTTACCATAAGTGGAAGGTCTATAATTAATTTGAAAAAGATTTAAGCCAACCTTTTAGTCTAAGTTAAATAAAAAAATAATATTAATAATAACTTTTATCTTAGTAATATTATTATTGTTAGTTGGAGTATATCTATATAAGTCAAATAGAAAAAAAGATTATTACTTAAATATAGATATAGAATCAAATAATAATGTTAATAATCCTATTAACTATGAAGAAGTTATTAACAATTTGAGAGAAGAATATAATAATAAAGATATTAAAGGTGTCTTGGAAATAGATAATACTGATTATATCGTACCAATATTACAAGGTAGTGATAATAACTATTATTTAAATCATGATGCTTATGGAAATAGAAGTGGTATGGGCTCTATCTACCTAGATTTTAGAGTGGATATTGATACCAGTAGAAAATTACTAATTTATGGTCATAATTCTTCAAATATTGATATGCCATTTAAAATACTTGAAGAGTTCTATGATAAAGATTATTACGATAATCACAAATATGTCTGGATAACCACAAGTACTGCAAAAAAGAAGTATGAAATATTTTCTATTTATGTAGAAACAAAAGATTTTTCTTACATGAATGTTAACTTTGCAAGTGATAAAGATTATCTTGAACACATAACAAAGTTAAAAGAAAAATCAATGTATGATACTGGAGTAGAAGTAAATTCTGATGATGAAGTGTTAATACTTCAAACATGTAGTACACATAAAGATTATAGTAATTATCAAAGAAAATATTTACTAATAATATTAAGGAGGGTTTAATTAATGAAAAAAAGTTTAAAAAAGTTTACTAAGATATTAGTACTAATAGCAATGATTTTTTCAGACTTAATGACACCAATTAGTGTATTAGCAGATCAAATATCTGAAAGTACTCCTAATAAAGGTGATATTGGTATTGATAATAAAGTAACAAATAATGGCGAAATGGCTATTGTTAGTGTTGGCTCTACTAAAGAAAAAGGCGGAGTAAAAGTTACTAAAACAGTTAGTAAAACAGACACTGAAGGTAGATATAAAATTGATTTTAAAATAGAAGGAAAGGATGATGAAACAAGTACCGAAGTTCCTAAGCAAGTATATGCTGTTGTAGTATTTGATAAATCTAGCAGTATGGAAAGTTCTTATGAGTGTGTTGAGTATGACTGGCGTGACTGTATAAGAACTGAGTATAATAACAAATGGGAAAGCGCAGTAAATGGAGCTATAACATTTGCTAAAACTCTATCAAATAAAATAAATGGAGCAAAAATTGCCTTAGTAGGTTTTTCTGGTGATAATGGATATTATTATGATGATTCTGAGTTTGATGATGCTGAAATAATTAAAATAAATAATAATACTTGGTTTAGTGGCACAGAACTTACCTCAGATGATTTTGGAAGCCCAATTGGTGGAACCAATTTACAAGCCGGACTTATTAAAGCTAATGAATTATTAAGCTCAGTAGCAGATGAAAAAGCACAAAAATATGTTGTAGTAATTAGTGATGGTCAACCAACATTTTATTATAAAGATAATGGCTATACCGGTGGAAATGGACAAACAACCAATAAAAATACTTATGATAAAACAATAAGTGCTGCAACTGATGTAAAAAATCTTGGTGCTGAAATATTCTCTATTGGTTATATGCTTCCGGCAAAATCAGAATATGATTACAAAAGTGCAGAGACTATTTTAACAGAAGTATCTTCTCCTGATAAAGAAGGCAGTACATTTACTCATTATGTAAATGCTGATCCAGAAAAAGTAGCTAATGCATTTACTAATATTGCTGAAGAAATGAGTACTGCAAGTGCTGGAACTAATGCTGTGTTAACAGATAATATTGGTGGAAAGTTCACCTTAACTACTGATAGTACTGCTAGAAGTTATGTTAGTGAAACAATAGCTAATATTACTGAAGAAGGTACAACATTATCTTTCTATGTAGATATTGATAAAGATGCTCCAACAGATTGGTATAATACAAACGAAGGCTTTGAATTAAAATATACTAATGCTAAAGGTGAAGAAAAAACATTAACTTGTGATCAAAATCCACAAGTATATTGGGTACAAAATACTTATGATTATATAGTTAATTATTATAAAGATAGCTTTGATAATAACAATAAAATAACAAGTGAAACAAGAAAAGCACTTAATGGAACAGTTATTAATGAAAGTAATGTAGAAAGAGACAAATATCTTCCTAAAGGATATGAATTTAATACAATTGATCCTGCAAGCATTACTATAACTAATAATGGCGAAGTAAAAGAAATAAAAATTCTATATACAATAAAGAAATTTAATTATATAATAAATTATTACTATGATGAAGTTTTAAATAATAGTAAAACTGAAACAAATATTCCTTATGGAACAAGAGTTAATTCACAAGACTATTATTTAAAAGAAAATGAAATAAGAGATGGTTATATTTTAGATACAGTAAAATCAGATAATTCTAGTTATACTATTATTGATAATACTGTAGTAATAAATATTTATTATAAGAAGAATAGTTATGAGTATTCAGTAAATTACTTCTTTAATAACGAAAAAGGATTTACTAATAATAGTGAAGCTATTTATGGAGATAAGATTACAGCTAGAAGTAAATGGCTTACTAACGAAGAATTAAATGCTAAGGGTAAAAATGATTATTTCTTAGATCCAAATAAAACTGAAGAAAACAATTCAGAAATTACTATAGGTACAGATTCAAGCAAGAATGTATTAGATATATACTATATTAATACAAACTTTGATAATATTACTGAAACTATATCTAAGACTACAAAAACTAATAAAGTAATTAGTTCTAATGATAAAGTAAGTTATACAGTAAATTATAATACACAAATAAATAATGTAAGAAATGGCGATACTATAGTAGTAACTATTACTGATACATTACCTGGTGCTATTATTGAAAATGAAAGCACATTAAATGGTGGAGTATATAATAGTGAAAAAAATACTATCACTTGGACAAAAACTTATAGTATAACTGAGTATCAAAGTGTTTATACAGTAAGCGAAAGAATAAATTATACTGTAAAATATCAAGATTACCTAAGTAAAAATGGAAGTAACTTAATCAATACAGTTTATGGAAATACTACTGTGTCACATGAAAATGTAGAAGATAAGATAACTTCTGGTAAAGAAGATACTGCTACAGTACCAGTAGAAATCAAAGGTACAGTAACTGTATACTTTAAAGATGAACAAGGAAATGATATTGCAAATAAACAAGAGTTAGGTGAGAAATTAGCAGATACACCTTATGAAACAAGTGCAAAAGAAATAACAGGTTATACATTAAAAGAAGAACCTACTAATAAAAATGGTAACTACATTGAAGGTAATATTGATGTAATATACTATTACACTAAGAATGATGGAAATATTACTGAAAATGAATTAGTTAAAGAAGGAACTGAGTTTGTAAGTAACATCAACGATACATTTAGCTATGCACTTAAATATACAGGTAAAGTAGAAGAGTATGTTGGTAAAGCTACGTTAACTATTACTGATACATTACCATTAAAAGGTACTATAGTATCAAAAGATAATAGATGTACATTCGAAAATAATACCATTATATGTACTACAGAATATACAGTAAATGGAACTTTAGAAATAAATGAAGAATTTAATTTCCAAGTAAAATATTCTGATATAAAAGAAGATAAAATAATAAATAGTGCTACTGCTAAATTAGCTTTAGAAAATAAGGAAGAAGAAACTACTGATGAAACAGAAACAGAAGTATACAAAGGAACAGTAGTGGCTACTTACAAAACAGATAAAGGTGTAAAATTACATGATGATGTAGAAACTACTGATTTTGCAGGAACTGATTATACTACTGAAACTAAATCATTCTATGGATATACATTAAGAGAAATACCATCTAATAAAGAAGGAACTTACATTGCTAATGAAACAATTCAAGTAGATTATGTATATATAAAGAATGAAGGAACAGTAACTGAAAACAAAGTAAATAAAGTACAAAATAACACTATTACTGATATTAATTCAGAATACAATTATGTATTAAGTTATACTGGTAAAGTAGAAGATTATGTAGGAGAAGTAACTCTTGAGCTTACTGATACATTACCATATAATGCTGAAATAATATCAAAAGATAATAAATGTGTAGTAAATGGAAGAACAATAGTATGTACTGATGTATATACAGTTGATGAAGAACATCAAGTAATAAATGCTGCGTTTAACATTGTATTAAGATACACTAATGTTGGAAGTGAAGTTAAAAACATTGTTAATTCAAAATTAATATATGGAAATAAAAATGTAACTGATAAAGATGAAGTAATAGATGTTGTTCCTAGTGGAACGGTAGTAGCTACTTACAAAACTGATAAAGGAGTTACACTAAGTAATAATGTAACAACCACAGATTTAGTAGGTAAAGAATATACTACTGAGGCTAAAGAATTCTTTGGCTATACACTAAAAGAAATACCAAGTAATAAAGATGGATTATATACAAAAGGAACAACTTATGTAAACTATGTATATACAAAGAATGTAGGTACTTCAGAAGAAGAGTTAAAGAAAGATGGAGTAGAATTAGTAGGATCAATTACTGATGCCTTTGATTATACAATTACTTATAATACAGAAATTAAAGATTATGTAGGTAAAGCAACACTTACAATTACTGATATTCTTCCATTTGAAATAGATGCAGAAAAATCAGAAATTAGTAATAATTGTAAATATATTAAAGAAAATAATACAATATTATGTAAATATGAAATGGATAATACTTTAGTAGGAACAGAAATTACTAATGATGTTAATACAGATATTAATGAAAATAGAAATATTATCTTTAATATTGAAGAAAACTTTAAATTATTCTATATCAATGTAGATAAAAAAGAAGTAACTAATAAAGTAACTGCTGAATTAACTTATGGTAATACTACTAAAACTACTGATGATGAACATACTACTGAAGTAGAAGAAAGTACTGTAATAGTTAATTATGTTACTAAAGATGGTACTAAACTTACTGATAGTATTACTCTTACAGGTCCTGTAGGAACTACATATGAAACAGTTAAGAAAGAATTTGATAAATATAGCTTTATTGAAGTTAAAGGTGAAGTAGAAGGGACTTATACTAAAGAACAGCAAGAAGTTACTTATATATATGATTTAACTATACTTCCACCACAAACTGGAGTAGAAGCAAATATGTTTATGTATGTTAATTATATATTTGCATTAATTGCTCTAGCAGTAGCTTTTAGAACATATAAGACTATAAAAAATAATTAATAAAAAAATGACTTGAGCAAATCAAGTCTTTTTTTCTATATTTTATATTTATTTTTGGTATTTTTTGGTTTATGTTTAAAAAAGTCAAAAATTAATTTCTTTACATCAGTATATCTATCGTTGATAAATAAATCATGAGTTAAACCATTAATTTCTACTAAAGTAACTGAAGTAGATTTAATGTTATCATATACATAATTAACTGAAGTATCAGGAACTATTTCATCTTTAGTACCATGAATTATTAAAGTGGGGCATACTATATTTTTTACATCACTATGATGTTCACTAACTAATGACATAAACTCTTTAATCGTAGTAATTGGTACTTTAAATAATCTTGATATAACTTCTTCTTTATTATAATCTTTAAATAAGTTAGGAACAACTTTAATACTTTCTAATATATTTATTTTATTACCTTCAAACTTAAAATATTGAAAGGCAGGAGCGGCAAGTACTAGTTTTTTTACTTCTTTGTATTTACTTGCTAAGTATGCTGCAATAACACCACCCATACTATGACCAATAACATATATTTCTTTATATCCGTGCTTAATTATTTTTTCGATTTGCATCTCTGACATTTTTATCCAATCATCTTTAGTAACTTTATTAATAATAGCTTTATCATGACCAGGTAGAGTATAAGTAAATACCTTGTAATTATTAACAAATTCTAAATCATTAGGTAAATTACCATAGTCATAAGCACCACCCGCAAAACCATGTATTAAAAGTATTGCTTTTTTTCTTAACATTATCTATCACCCTCTATTAATATATTAACATAATATTAATTAATTTCAAATAGAATGTTTAATCTTTTTATTATTTTCTTTTCTAGTAAGAAAACAAAATATAATATCTTTTATATCTTGATATCGATAGTTATTAAAAATACCATGATTAATATTATCTATGGTCCATAGTTCGACATCTTTAGATTTAACATTATCATATACATATTTAATAGAGGCAAAAGGTACTGTAGTATCTTTATTTCCCCAAAGCAGTAGAATAGGTATATTAATCTTTTTAACATCTTCATAGTGGTCATTAACTAAATAAGAAAATTCTTTAACTGTTTTAAGAGGAACTTTAAAGTATTTAGCCATCATCTCTCTAAAAGTATAATTTTTAAATATACTTGGAATTAGTTTAATACTATCGATAAAGTTAATTTTATTATTTTTAAAGTTACAAAATTCAAATGCTGGCGCGGCAAGTACTAACTTTTTCACTTCTTTATATTTACTTCCTAAGTAAGTAGCAATGACACCACCCATACTATGACCAACAACATATATTTCTTTGTATCCATATTTAATCAATTTTTCTATATTATACTCTGCATCTTTTATCCAGTCATCTTTAGTAACTTTGTTAATAACTAAATTACCATGACCTTTCATTGTATAACTAAATATATCAAATAAACCATTTAGTTCTAAGTCATTAATTAATTCACCATAATCATAAGTACCACCAGCAAAGCCATGAATAAATAATAGTGCTTTCTTTTTCATTTAGATTCTACCTTTCTTATATATTTAAATTTAATTTACTATAAGGTATTAATATATTGTAATCACCAAAATAATATGGTGCTATTTGATATCTTTCAAAGAAGATAATAATACCTTCATCAGTTAAAGCTAATCTTTTGAAGTTATCTGTCTTAGGACTAGTGCCATCCATTAACATTTCTTTAACATCACT
>ERZ791927.1925-NODE-1925-length-14454-cov-6.886173_pt1 | contig 14454 bp, 13 predicted proteins | sample MGYA00510130_ERZ791927 | MGnify/ENA primary metagenome ERZ791927 (study PRJEB30046, sample SAMN00792055) | human gut metagenome | study: EMG produced TPA metagenomics assembly of the A metagenome-wide association study of gut microbiota in type 2...
AAAATATTAAGATTCATATTGAACTCCTTGTAAAAAAAATTTTTTAAAATAGTAATTTTTTTATTTTTAAACGAAATAAAGAAAAAAAATTTTCGTTATATTGCTTTTATAATAGCATAAATCACTATTTTTTTCAATTTTTTCTCTATATTGTTACTTTTTTAACGATAACAGATCATAAAACATGAATTTTGACATATTTTTTTTATAGTGATATAAGTAAAATATGAAAATTAAAAAAAGTTTTTAGGAGGCGTTAAAATGAATATGGATTTAGAAGAGATAGCAATGACAATAGTAGGAAACTCTGGAGAAGCTAGAAGCTTAGCTTATGAAGCTTTAAGTGAAGCTAAAAATGGAAATTTTGAAGCTGCTGAGGAACTTTTAAAAGAGGCTAGAGAAAAATCTTTAAAAGCTCATGAGATGCAAACAGAGCTTATTTGTAATGAAGCTGATGGAAATAAAGTTGAAATTAATCTTCTTATGGTTCATGCACAAGATCATTTAATGAACTCAATATTAGCAAGAGAATTAGTTGAAGAGATGATAGAGATGTATAAAGTTATGGGAGTGAGAAAATAATGAGAAAGTGGGGAATTATAGCAACTTGGAGAATGGCTGCTGACGGTGTTGCTCTAGGTGCTGATATATTAAAAAATAATGGAAAATGTCAAGATGCAGTAGAAAAAGCAATAATGCAAGTTGAAGATTATCCTTTCTATAAATCAGTAGGTTATGGAGGACTTCCAAATGAAAATTGTGAAGTTGAATTAGATGCTGCTTTTATGGATGGAAAAACACTATCAATAGGAGCAATAGCAGGAATAAAAGATTATAAAAACCCTGTGAGCATAGCTAGAAAATTAAGTGAAGATAGATTTAATATTTTCTTAGTAGGAGCTGGAGCAGAAGCTTATGCACATAAAAATGGATTTGTAAGACAAAATATGCTTACAGAGAGAGCTAAAAAAACTTGGGAAATAAGAATGAAAGAGATCAATGAAAAAAATCTTTCACCATATGATGGGCATGATACTGTTTGTATGATTGGATTAGACAGTGAAAAAGATATGGCAGTTGCAACTTCAACAAGTGGATTATTTATGAAGAAAAGAGGAAGAGTTGGAGATTCACCAGTTTCAGGATCTGGATTCTATGTGGATAATGAAGTTGGAGGAGCAGCAGCAACAGGACTTGGAGAGGATATAATGAAAGGTTGTCTTTCATATGAAACTGTTCAAAGAATGAGAAATGGAATGTCTCCAATGGAAGCAGCTCAATCAGCAGTAGAAGACTTTTCAGAGCAATTGAGAAGAAGAAGAGGAGTAGCTGGGGCTATATCTGTTATTGCAATGAATAACAAGGGTGAATGGGGAATAGGAACAAATGTTGAATTTACTTTTGTAGCATCAACATCTGAAGAGGAGCCAAAAGTATATTTAGCAAATCCTGTATTTAATGAGGACAAAACAGTTAAAGAGGTTAAAATAGAAGTAGCATCTAAAGAGTATATGGAAGAGTATAAGAGAAATATTCAAAAACCATTAGAAGAAATTTAGAAATTATATTAAAATAAAGGAGAAGACAATGAGTAAAGCGATAGAGATATTAGAAGAAAAATTAGTACCTGTAGCAGCTTGGATTGCAGAAAATAAATATGTCAATGGAATTAGAAGAGCATTTATAATGATGATGCCTCTACTAATGATAGGATCATTATTCTTAATGATAACAGCTTTCCCTTTACCAGCATATCAAAGAGGAATGGCAAGTCTTTTAGGAGAAAACTGGAAAGATATTTTTGATATTCCAGTAAGTGCAACATTTAACTTAATAGCACTATTTGTAGCTTTTCTTGTAGCACAACAATTGGCAAAACAATTTGAACTTGATAGTATAGCAGTTGGATTATTATCACTAGCATCATTCCTGATTCTTACTCCACTTGGAAATACAAGTGAGTTTGGACAAGTAATAACATTTACTTGGCTAGGAAGTAAGGGAATGTTTGTTGCTATGGTAATCGGTGTTGTAACAGTAAAAATATTCCATTTCTTTGTAAAAAGAGATATCTTAGTAAAAATGCCTGATGGAGTTCCACCTGAAGTAATAAAATCATTTGAAGCTCTTATTCCAGGAACAGTTATTCTTGCAACAGCTCTTCTATTAAGAGTGGGAATGGAACATACTTCTTATGGAACAATTCATGACTTTGTATATAAAATGTTAGCACTTCCATTAAGAGCATTAGGAACATCATATATTGGTTCAATTCTTACTGTATTTGCAATCTCAATTCTTTGGTCAGTAGGAATTAACAGTGGATCAATGGTAAATGGATTTGTAAGACCATTCTGGTTAGAAAACCAAGCTGAAAATATAGCAGCATTACAAGCTGGACAACCTCTACCACATGTTATAACAGAGCAATTCTTTGATATGATATGGATGGGAGGAGCAGGAGTTACACTATCACTATTACTTGCTATCGTAATCTTTGCTAAGAGTAAACATATAAAAAGTGTTGGAGCTATTGGAATTGTTCCAGGAATCTTCAATATCAATGAGCCAGTACTATTTGGATTACCTATAATTTTAAACCCAATTATGCTAATTCCATTTAATATTGTACCAATAGTTATGGTAACAACTCAATATATAGCTATGAACATAGGATTAGTTTCAAAACCATTAGGAGTAGCTTTCCCATGGCCTACACCAGCAGTAATCAGTGGATTTATCACAGTAGGAGATTTAAGTGGAGCATTAATTCAAATAGTAAACCTTATTATAGGAGCTATGATCTATCTTCCATTCTTAAGAATTATAGATAAAGCAAGTAAAAAAGAGGAAGATGAAATGGAAAGATTAGAAGCAGAAGAAAATAAATAGATAGAAAACAGTTATTATTGTTAATATACATATAAGAGGAGGAAAGAATATGAAAAAAATATTATTATTATGTGATGCAGGAATGTCAACAAGCCTTATGGTTAAAAAAATGAAAGAAGCAGCAGATAAAAAAGGGATTGAAACTGAAATTGCTGCAGTAAGTATAGCAAAATTTGAAGAGAACTTAGATAACTATGATGTATTTCTATTAGGACCACAAGTAAAATATAAAAAAGCTAAACTTGAGCCAATAGCAGCAGCTAAAGGAAAGAAAGTAGAAGTTATCAATACAATAGATTATGGTATGATGAAAGGTGAAAAAGTATTAGAACAAGCTCTAGCTTTAATTGGATAGTGATTTTATGGAATTAAAAAGATATATTGATGAACATTTTAATGAGACATTAGATAATATTATCAAGATAATCAATATAAGAACTGTAAAAGGTGAAAAAATAGAAGATGCTCCTTATGGAGTTGAACTAAAGAAAGCCTTAAATGAAGTGCTAGAAATAGCTAAATCTCTAGGATTTAAAGTTAAAAATTTAGATAACTATGCAGGATATGCAGAGTATGGAGAGGGAGAGGAATATATAGCTGTTCTTGGGCATATAGATGTAGTACCTGAAGGAGATATTGAAAACTGGAGTGTACCACCATATGAGGGAAGAATAGTTGGAGATCAACTTGTAGCAAGAGGTGCTATTGATAATAAAGGACCAATAATTTCAGCTCTTTACTCTTTAAAAGCTGTAGTTGATACTGAGCCTAACTTTCATAAAAGAGTGAGAATAATCTTTGGAACTAATGAAGAGAGTGGAGATGAAGATATAAAATACTATCTTTCTAAAGAGCAACCACCAAAATATGCTTTTACTCCAGATGGAAGATTTCCAGTGATATTTTCAGAAAAAGGGATCTATACTTTCTCTTTTAGAAAAAAATTGAATCTTTCAAATACAAATATTCTTGAATTAAAAGCAGGAACAAGATCTAACATTGTTCCAGAACTATGTACTCTAAAATTAAAAGATACAAGTAAAATTAATTTAAATGAGAAGATAGCAGAAGTAGAAAAATACTCTAACAACCATTTTGAAATAGATGGAGATACAGTTAAATGTATTGGAAAATCAGCTCATGCTAGTTCACCACAAAAGGGAATAAATGCTCTTTTAGGAATGTATCAACTTTTAAATTTAATTTTAGATGAGAAAGATTCTGCAAAAGAGTTTGTAGAATTTATAGCTACAAAAGTTGGAGAAACTTATGATGGAATTAATTTAGGAATAAAAACTACAAATGAGGAAGTAGGAGATCTTACTATAAGTGCAGGTATAACAAATATTGTAAATGATGAGATATTTGTTAAATTTAATATAAGATATCCAGCATCAATAGATGAAAAAACACTTGATTCAAGATTAGATGAAGCAGGTAAAAATGGAAATGTAGTTTTCTTTAAAGAAAATCACAATCCACCTCTTTACTTTGAAAAATCTCACCCTCTTGTAAAAGAGTTACAAGATGTATACCAAGAGGTTACAGGTAGAGATGAGGAGCCAGCTGCTTTAGGTGGTGGAACATATGCAAAACTTATGCCTAATACAGTTGCTTTTGGACCAAACTTTAAAGAGTATAAGGGAAATCCTCATAGTTTTGATGAGAGCATGGATATAAATATGTTAAAACAAGGTATGGAGATCTATGCTAAAGCTATTTTAAAACTATCAGCTTTAATAAAATAATAATTTAATAAAAAGGGGTTGTGGTAAAGTAAAAATGCTACTTTATCACAACCCTAAATTTAATTAAAATATAATTTTATCTCCAGTATTATTAGACATTAACTTAATATCTAAATTTTTAAAATAGCTCAATGCTTTTTCCCCAGTACAATGGGAAACAGCTAAAAATTTAATATTTTTTTCCAGAAAATATTGTGCAGTTTTTTCAATTCTCTCATCACTAGCTCTTGAAAGGTGTAGTCCCCCAATAACTCCATAGATATTTTTTCCAGTTTCGTTAGTTATACTCTCAATAATATTACAAATTCCAATATGAGAGCAACCACAAATTAAAACCATTCCCTTTGGGGTATCTAAACCTATAACTAGCTCATCATTCATATGATCTAAAATAAAAGAATCTCCTATTTTTCTAAAATAATACTCAGCAGGTGGTTCAAAATCAAAATAACTTTTAAAATCTGTGAAAAAACCTATATTTTTTGAAAGTTTAAAACCATTAGAAATATATTTAATATCTATTTTATTTTTTTCTAAATATTCTAAATCAAAATTATTTCCTAAAAACTCTTTTATATCAGGCTTTATTCTATATTTTTCTTGAAAAAATTTTGGAGTAATATATAGAGTAAAATCTTTATTGGAATTTTCAATAAAAGTTTTTAAACCACCAGTATGATCGTAGTGGCTGTGGCTTAAAACAATATGTTTTATATTATTAGGAACAATATCTAACTCCTTAAAATTATCAAAAAATAGCCCTGTTTGTCCAGTATCAAAAATAAGTTCAATATCCTCATCTTTAATAAAAAAAGAGAGTCCAAATTCATTTTTTAAATTTTGATTTTTTCCAAGATTATTTTCAATTAAAGTTATAATTTCCATTGTTAACTCCTACTTTTCATTTTAATGAAATTCCATTATTTTGAAAAATTATTTTTTACTTGAGAACCAATATACTACTGATGGAGTATTTTTAGGATTTTTATATCTGTGTGGAGCTCCCTCTTTGATAACAATAGAATCTCCCTCTTTTAATAAAAATATCTCTTTATCCACTTCAATTTCTAATTCTCCAGTGATAACAACTCCAATTTCTGAATATGAGTGCCCCCAAGACATATCACTAAATGTATCTCCACCTTCAATAGTTATAGCTATACCATTAAAATTTGATTTTCCATTAAGTAAACTTTCAACTTTTACATGAGATTCCATGTTTACAAAAATCTCCTCTCTCTCCTCTTTTTTAGTAACAGGAGATAGATTAAGAGTATTGTCTAAAATTTCCATTAAGTTTACATTAAGAGCTTGGCAAATCTGTTGTAGATTACTGATTGAAGGGCTATTTAGGTCTCTTTCAATATTACTTAAAAAACCGATTGATAATTCTGTTTTTTCTGAAAGTTCTTGAAGAGTGTATCCTAGTTTCTTTCTTATAGCCTTTATCTTTTCCCCTAATTTCATTAAAGTATAACCTCCATTAAATAAAATAATTCCTTATAATTATATCACACTTTATAAAAAAGTTAAAATAATATCACTATAATATAATTTCATTTTAGTATAAAAAATAGCGAAAAATTGCATATTGAAGGAAAAAATTATAACTTAAATTGAAATTATTTTCAAAATAATGAAAAAAATTATTGAAATAATATAATCTCTATGCTATAATCTTCCTGTAATTTTTTTATGTCAAAAAAACATCTATTGTTCACTAAGAGAATAATAAGTGTTGTTAAACTATACAAAGTTAAGTTTAAATTAAAAAGATAAGGGTAAAAGGAGACGAAAATGGAAATTTTAAAAGGAGTTGTTTTATTACTTGTAGTATTAGCAGGTTTTTCACTATTTAGTTTAAAGATGCCTAAGGGTATGAAGGCTATGGGAGCATTAGCAGGAGCAGCAACAGCAAGCTTTCTAGTTGAAGCATTTCAACTTTATGTAGGAGGAGATCTTTTAGGAATTGAGTTTTTAAAAGGAGTTGGACAAGCAGCAGGTTCAATGGGTGGAGTTGCAGCAGGAGCATTAGTTCCAATTGCTTTAGGAGTTAATCCAACTTATGCAATATTAATTGGAGCATCAGTTGCAGGATTTGGAATTCTTCCTGGGTTCTTAGCAGGATATATACTATCATTTGTAGTACCAAGAATTGAAAAGGTTGTTCCTCAAGGGCTAGATCTAATAGTTATTATCTGTTTTATTGCACCTTTAGCAAGACTTATAGCAGCAGTTTCTAATCCAGTAGTAAATTCAACACTTTTAAATATTGGTGGAATATTAGAAAGTGCTTCTCATACAAGCCCAATTTTAATGGGAATTATCTTAGGAGGAATTATAACAGTAGTAGCTACTGCACCTCTTTCATCAATGGCACTTACAGCAATGCTTGGACTTACAGGAGTACCAATGGCAATAGGGGCTCTTTCAGTAATGGGATCATCTTTTATGAATGGAGTATTCTTCCACAGAATGGGATTTGGAGATAGAAAAACTACAATAGCAGTGGCAATAGAGCCATTAACTCAAGCAGATATAATTTCAGCTAACCCAATTCCAGTATATGTAACAAACTTTATAGGTGGAGCATTAGCAGGAGTGATAGTTGCATTATTTGGTTTAATAAACAATGCTACTGGAACAGCTACACCAATAGCAGGACTTATGGTAATGTACGGATTTAATGATGCTTTAACAGTTACAAAAGTGGCATTAATGTGTGCAGGAGCAGGAATATTTGCAGGTTTCTTAGGTTCAATAATATTTAAGAACTATAAGATTAAAACAGTTGATGAGATAAGAGGAAAATAGAATAAGGAGGCAGTTTTGTGGATAGTTTAAAGGAATTATTTAAAATAGGTTGTGGACCATCTAGTTCACATACAATGGGACCAGAGAGAGCAGCTAAGAGATTTAAAGCAGAAACAGAAGATGCCGTTTCATATAGAGTAGAACTTTATGGAAGTTTAGCAGCAACAGGAAAGGGGCATCTAACTGACTGGATAATAGAAGAAACTTTAAAACCAAAGAAAACTGAGATAGTGTGGATGCCAGAATTTATCCATCCATATCACACTAATGGAATGAAATTTGAAGCATTAGATGAGAATGGAAATGTATTAAAAGATTGGTTAGTATTCTCAGTAGGTGGAGGAACAATAAAAGAACTTACAGATAGTAGAAGTAATGCTGGAAAATGTTATCCTCTAACTAAAATGGATGATATCATTAAATGGTGTAAAGAGAACAATAAAGAGCTTTGGGAATATGTTGAACACTGTGAAGGAAAAGAGATTTGGGATCATCTAAAAAATATTCTTGATACAATGAATGCAGCTGTATCAAGAGGAATAAAAAAAGATGGAGTACTTCCAGGAAAATTAAGATACCCAAGAAAAGCTAAAGAGATATATGATAAAATTGATAAAAAGAAAAACTATTTAGTTGTTACTAAAAAGATTTTTGCTTATGCTCTTGCAGTGGCTGAAGAGAACAGTAGTGCAGGAACTATTGTAACAGCTCCTACTTGTGGGGCAGCTGGGGTTATCCCTGGACTTTTAAGAGCTTTAATTGAAGAGTATGAATTAGATGAAACTACATCTTTAAGAGCTCTTGCAATAGCTGGATTAATAGGAAACCTAATTAAAGAAAATGCAACTATATCTGGAGCAGAAGCTGGTTGCCAAGCTGAAATTGGAGCAGCGTGTTCTATGGCATCTGGAATGGCAGTATATATTTTAGGTGGAAATATAGATCAAATTGAGTATGCAGCAGAGATGGGAATGGAACACCACTTAGGAATGACTTGTGACCCTGTTGGTGGATACGTACAAATCCCTTGTATAGAGAGAAATGCTATTGTTGCAGTTAGATCTTTAAATACAGCTGATTATGCTCTTTCAACAAATGGAGAACATACTATTAGTTTCGATCAAGTTGTAATCACTATGAAAGAAACAGGAAGTGACATGTGCTCATCTTATAAAGAGACATCAACTGGTGGATTGGCTAAATATTACGATAAATTTTTAAATGCTTAATTATGCCTGAACCCTTTAATTTATTTATATATTTAAAAAGAAAAAGACCTGTGAAAACAGGTCTTTTTGTTTAATTATAGTTTTTTTAATTTGAAATTAGGAGAAAATAATTCTTGACAAATTTATCAAAAAGTGTTACTTATAAGTTATAAGAAAATAAGAATTTGATTCATATATGTGAATTTTTAAAAAAGAGGTGATGTTATGGGTGTTAAATCAGCAGAACGTGTTTTAGAAATATTTAATACTTTAGCAGAAAATACACAAGGGCTAACTTGCAAAGAAATTAGTCAAAAATTAGGATACGCAGCAAGTAGTACTTTTGAACTTCTTAAAACATTAGTAGAAAATGGATATTTACAAATGAATGAGAATAAAAAATATTTTTTAGGTGCTATGTTAATTAGATTAGGTAATATTGTAAATGATAATCTTGATTTAAAAAATATAATAAAACCTCATTTAGTAGAGCTTATGAATATTCTTTTAGAAACTATATTTTTAGGAATGCTTTCTAAGAATAGTATTATATATATAGATAAGGTTAGAAGTAATCAAACAGTTGCAACTAATGCAAATGTAGGAAGTCTAAAACCTTTGTATTGCACAGGATTAGGAAAAATAATTCTTGCTTTTATGAAAGAAGAAAAGCTTCATGAGGTATTAGAAGAAATAGAATTTAGAAAGTATACTAAAAATACAATAGGTGGAAAAGAACAATTTATAGAAAAATTAAAAGAATATAAAAATCAAGGATATGCTATAGATGATGAAGAAATAGAAGAAGGTTTATGGTGTTTAGCTGTGCCTATTTATGATTCAAAAGGAGAAGTTAATTTAGCAATTAGTGTATCAGGACCTAAAGAAAGAATGTTAGCTAAAAAAGAATTAATAACAGAAACAATGTTGAAAAAAAGTAAAGAAATATCTCAACTATTGGGATATATAAAATAAAAAAAGGAGATGCAAAAATGAATAATTTAAAAGGAGTATTTCCTCCAATTATAACCACTTTCAAAGAAAATGGTTCTATTGATCTAGAAGCTAGTAAAAAACATATAGATTTTTTAGTAGCTAGAGGAGTAGATGGAATTGCTTTTTTTGGAACTTCAGGAGAATTTTTTTCAATTTCTTTAGAAGAGAAAAAAAATTATATAGATGAAGTTCTAAAATATGTAAATGGAAGAGTGAAAATATTAGTTGGAGTAGGAGGAACTAATAAAAACGAAGTAATTGAGTTTTTAGACTATTTAAAAGAAAAAGAAATAGCAGGAGTTTTATTAATTAATCCGTATTTTGTAGTTTATGATGAGAATGAAGTAGAGGACTATTATAATTATATAGCTCAAAAAACAGAGTTTAATATAATTATTTATAATTTTCCTCAATTGACAGGATTTAATTTTAATCCTGAACTAGTAAAAAGACTAGTAAGAAAGAATAAAAATATAGTAGGAATAAAAGATACTATATCAGATCAAGGGCATTTAATAGATATGCTTGAAGTTAAAGAAGAAAATAAAGACTTTATAGTATATTGTGCTTTTGAAAGTCAAGCTTTTGGAGCTTTAATTAATGGAGTAGAAGGATTTATTAATGCAACAGCAAATTTTGTACCAGAATTTACAGTTGGTTTATGGAAAAATTATCAAGAAAAGAATTTAGAACAATGTAGCGAATATTATCAAAAAATGTGTGATGCTATGAAAGTTTATAAATTGAGTTCACCTTTATTACTTGCTTGTAAACAAGCTGTATATGATATCGTACTTGGGTATGAAGGGTTTGAAAGAAAACCAGCTTTACCTTTAAGTAATGAAAATAAAGAAAAATTAAAAGAAATTTTAAGAGAATTATTAAAATAAAAGGAGGAGAACAATATGGAAACAACTGGAAGAAAAATTAAAGCAATTAGAGCTTATGTAGTAGAAGGAGGGGGAGCAGATTATCATGATCAAAAAGAAGAACATTGGATTGTTAAACAAATAGCGACACCTATGAGTATTTATCCAGAATACAAAATGACTAGAACAAGTTTTGGAATAAATGCTTTAAAAACATTAGTAGTAGAAATTGAAGCAGATAATGGTGTTACAGGATTTGCTATTTCAACAGGAGGATATCCAGCAGCTTGGCTTGTAATGAATCATTTAGATAGATTTATTGTAGGTTCAGATCCAAATGATATAGAAAAAATGTGGGATCAAATGTATAGAGCAACATTATACTATGGAAGAAAAGGAATAGTAATGAATGCTATTTCAGCAGTAGACTTAGCTTTATGGGATCTATTAGGAAAATTAAGAAATGAACCAGTATATAAACTTCTTGGTGGAAAAGTAAGAGATGAACTTCAATTTTATGCAACTGGACCAAGACCAGATTTAGCAAAAGAAATGGGATTTATAGGTGGTAAAATTCCATTAGTTTATGGACCAGCAGATGGAGAAGAAGGATTAAGAAAAAATCTTGAATTGGCAAAAGAAATGAGAGAAAAAGTAGGACCAGATTTCTTATTAATGTGGGATTGCTGGATGGCTCTGGATTTACCATATGCTAAAAAATTAATGGAAGAATCAGCTAAACTAGGATTTAAATGGATAGAAGAATGTTTTAATCCAGATGACTACTGGAGTTATGAAGATCTAAAAAAAGCAGCTCCTAATAATATAATGGTTACAGGAGGAGAACACGAAGCTACAAGATATGGATTCAGAATGCTAATAGAAAAATGTGATTTAGATATTTTACAACCAGATGTAGGATGGTGCGGAGGAATGACTGAATTAATAAAAATAGCTAATTTAGCTGAAGCACATGGGAAATTAGTAATACCTCATGGAAGTGGAGTATATAGCCATCACTTTGTTGTAACAAGAGTAAATTCACCATTTACTGAATGTTTAATGATGGCACCAAAAGCAGATAAAGTATTACCACAATATTATCCACTATTAAAAGATGAACCAATTCCTGTAAATGGAAGATTAAAATTATCAGATAAACCAGGATTTGGTGTAGAATTGAATAAAGAAAATTTAGTTGAAGTAAAAAAAGGACAAAGATTATAAAAAAAGAGCTAGATAAAAATAACCAGTTTTTATCTAGCTCTTAAACCAAAAATAAACCAACCAACCACGATTAGTCATCCTATAATTATATCATAATATAAAAAATGATACAATCTATAAATATAATTAAAAAGGGTGACTATAAAAAAAATAAAATGTATTTTGCTCAAAATCCTAAAAATTAGGATTTTGAGCTTATTACAAAGGAGGAAAATATGTCACCCTTTTATTTATTGATAAGTTTACTTATTTCAATAGGAGTAATAGTAGTATTGATATCAAAATTTAAATTTAATGCAGCATTAGCATTAGTTTTTGGATCACTTTTAATGGGAATATTAACAAAAATGAATTTGTTATCTGTAGTAAATGGTATTAATTCAGGATTTGGTGGAATGATGACAGGAATAGGATTTCCTATTGGATTTGGAATTATTCTAGGGCAATTATTAAGTGATGCTGGAGGAGCAAATGTAATTGCAGATAAAGTAGTAAAGATTTTTCCAGAGTCGAAAGCAGTTTATGCAATAGCTTTTGCAGGATTTATTCTATCAATACCTGTATTTTTCGATGTTACATTTGTTGTATTAATTCCAATAGCAATAGCTACAATGAAAAAAGTAAATAAAAGTATCCCATATATGATAGGATCTATTTCAATAGGAGCAGGAATAGCTCATTCAGTTATTCCACCAACACCTAACCCTTTAGCAGCAGCAGAAATTTTTGGATTTGATTTGGGAATTATTTTAGGAGTAGGTCTAATTATAGGAGCAATAGTGCTTGTTATAAGTTTATTTATATATACAAAACTTCTTGATAAAGGTTTATGGAAAAGTGAAAAAGATGAAACAGGACTTGGATTGAGTATACAAGAACAACCTAAACTTGAAAGATACCCTTCATTATTTGAAGCTATGCTTCCTATTTTTCTTCCAATAGTTACTATTTTATTAAATACAATATATTCTGTTTTAATGCCAGGAAAAGAATCAATTATATTACAATTTTTAGGAACAAAATCTATGTCTATGTTACTTGGAACAATAGCAGCATATATAGTGGCAATTAAATATATTGGTAATGATAAAGCAACATCTTCAGCAACAAAGTCTTTAGAAGCAGCAGGAATAGTATTTTTAATAACAGGAGCAGGAGGATCATTTGCTGAAATTATAAAATTATCAGGAGTAAATGATGCAATAGTAAGCTTAATAACAGGATTAGGAGGAAATGCTGTTTTAGTAATAGCTTTATCATGGATATTAGGAGTAATATTTAGACAAATTACAGGTTCTGGAACTGTAGCAGGAATAACAAGTATGACAATTATGGCATCTATTGCTTCTACAGTAAATATCCATCCAGTATTTATAGCTTTAGCATGTTTATCAGGAGGAATGTTTGGAGCTACTGTAAATGATAGTGGATTCTGGATTGTAGCAAATATGTCAGGATTTAGTTTTTCAGGAGGAGTAAAAACATATACATTAGGAGAGGCAATAGCTTCAATAGTAAGCTTAGTAGTACTTATTATTTGTGCAATAATTTTATCAATAATATAATTGTAAAGGAGTAAGAATAAAATATGGCAAGATATATTTTAAATGAAACAAGCTATTTTGGAATAGGAAGCAGAGCAGAACTAGCAAATGAAGTAAAAGCAAGAGGATATAAAAAAGCTCTTTTAGTAAGTGACAAAATATTAGCTAGTTGTGGAGTATTAGATAAAGTAAAAGAAGTATTAGATAAAGCTGAAATAGCTTATGAAGAGTTTACAGAGATAAAACAAAACCCAACAGTTAAAAACTGTAAAGATGGACTAGAAGCTTTCAACAAAGCAGGAGCAGATTTCTTAATAGCAGTAGGTGGAGGATCTGTAATAGATACAGCAAAAGCAGTAGCAATAGTAAAAAATAACCCTGAATTTGCAGATATAAAATCACTAGAAGGAGTAGCACCAACAAAAAACAAATGTGTGCCAATAATTGCCCTTCCAACAACATGTGGAACAGCAGCAGAGGTAACAATTAACTATGTAATAACATTAGAAGATGAAAATAGAAAAATAGTATGTGTAGATCCAAAAGATATACCATTAGTAGCAATAGTAGATGCTGAATTAATGTTAACAATGCCAAATAAAACAATAGCAGCAACAGGAATGGATGCTTTAACACATGCAATAGAAGGATATATAACAAAAGGAGCTCATGTAATATCAGATATGTTTGAGCTAAAAGCTATTGAAATGATAGGAAAACACCTAAGAGGAGCAGTAGCAGATAAAAACTTAACAGATATGGAAGGAATGAGTATAGCTCAATATGTAGCAGGAATGGGATTCTCAAATGTAGGACTAGGAATAGTTCACTCAATGGCTCATCCACTAGGAGCAGTATATGATATACCTCACGGAGTAGCAAATGCACTATTACTACCAATAGTAATGGAATTTAATATGTCAGCTTGTATAGATAAATATGGAGATATAGCAAGAGCTATGGGAGTAGATACAACAGGAATGACAAAAGAGGAAGCAGCTAAGGCAGCAGTAGAAGCAGTAAGACAACTATCAAAAGATGTTCATATCCCACAAACATTAAGAGAGATAAACATCCCAGAATCAGGATTACCAAAACTATCAAAAGATGCGTTAGCAGATGTATGTACAGGTGGAAATCCAAAAGATGTAACATT
>ERZ791927.1935-NODE-1935-length-14401-cov-3.477764_pt1 | contig 14401 bp, 14 predicted proteins | sample MGYA00510130_ERZ791927 | MGnify/ENA primary metagenome ERZ791927 (study PRJEB30046, sample SAMN00792055) | human gut metagenome | study: EMG produced TPA metagenomics assembly of the A metagenome-wide association study of gut microbiota in type 2...
CAGATCAAACAGCTTTCCATAGTAATCAGAGTTCAGTTCTCTCATGACGGGGTATAGCTGTTTACTGAGTTGTTGTGCTTTTTCCATCCAGAGTTGAACGTAGCAGAGCAGGATGATGTCTTCTGCTGTGAATTGAGGCTGAATATGAGGTTGTGGCGGTATAGCGCTTTTTTCAGCTTCACGGTCCAGAATATCCAATACCCAGCGACGAAACTCTTTTGCTATTGGAGTTCGAGCAAACATCGCTATTAGGTGAGCGCCGCGTAATGAGAAGATGCGAGTCTCTTGCTTGTCCCCTTTAGGATCGGTCAATTTGACCGAGGCTGTCATACCGTTTGTGAATTCATCTGCGTGACGGGCATAGATGCGTGTTACCGAGCTTTGATCTGCATATTGTAACGCGCTGGCTATTTGGGGGGCAGACAACCACAGTAGACCATCTCGTTGAACGGTCTGGAATTGAACATTGTGGAATACAAGTTGAGTGCTCATAGTTTTATGTCCTTTCGATTCGTTCAGATCACCCCGTGTTCAGCAGGGCGGTCGGGTACTTGAACACCGTCGAAAGTTCGGCCCGCATCCTTAGCCTTACGGCTGTTTTTCGGTATACGCGCTACCCGACCATATCTGAAAAATGGACATAAAAAATCCGCATGACTGACGGGCGCGGTTTCCGCTTTCGAAGGTGTGTTCAGCACCATGGAGCGGAATATATCCCCGTTAATGCGGATTTGTCAAATCTGGCCTTAAAACTCGAATTGTCTTGCCCGCAGGCTTTTCAGCATTGGCATGGCCCGCTGGATAACGGAACTTGACATGTCGAGACGTGTTACCTCCCTTAGTAGCGCGTCTCTGTTCTTCGTCACCATGTAGATGGTCTCAAACGCAATGTCATACAGCTTGTTCGTGTATGAGGAGTTCAGCTCTTTCATGATGGGATACAGGTGTTTGCTGAGGTCCTGGGCTTTTTCCATCCAGAGCTGCATGTAGCAAAGGAGGATGATTTCCTCGGCTGTGAATTGCGGCTGTGGTTCTGCTTGTACTGGCTGAATGTTGCGAAGTTTCTTTTCGCACTCGATGAAGTAGCGGCGGATCTGGCGACCTTTTTCGTTACGTTCAACCATCGCAAGCTCTTTGGCTGTGTCGAGGGTGAGGTGGTATTCCTTGCGGTTGTGACCGCCTCTACCTTTTGCTTCCCGAATTTGGGAAGCAATCATATAGTCCTGATTTTCAACGAAACCATATTCAGCAATACGTTCTGTTATCCACGATGCAAAGCGTTTACCAACCCCAAGGAAAGCGTGTAGATTGCGAGCATTGCATAGAAGGGCTGCTTGGTTTGAGATAGAACCGTTGAATACGGGGATGAGTTGATTAGTCATAATTATGACTCCTGACGTTTTAGTATTGACTGCCACCTTAGTGGGGTGGCGGGCTTCAACTACCGCGTCAGACGGCGGAGCGTATTTCCCGAAAGGGTATTGTATTAGGCTCTCTCGACCCGCCATTGATATGGCGATACCTGTAAACAGGCATAAAAAAGCCGCAAAGCTATCGGGTGCGGTTGACCGCTGACGTTGTAGTGCGGTCAGTATGCGATAGCTCTGGCGGATTTGTCAAATCGTGCAGTAACATCCTTTTCTTCCTTGCCATTTCTCAATGATGACAAAGGGTGGATTCGGATTGGTATTGGGACAAAAGTGAGACACACAAAGCTTTGCATCGGCTTACAAAGCTTTGCATGTTTTTCAATGTTGGGACGTGTGAGCGCAGAAATGACGGGCTATCTAATTGATTTTAAACGATACGTAACCAACTTTAAAATCTTTGCACGCCAGTTCGCAGGTTTTACAGCCAGTACAGCGGCTGGAATCGATAAAAAATCCATATTGTGTGGTCATGGGCTACTCCTTAAACCTTTTCGATCTGGACAAGATTGCTGTGCGACGGGTTTCCCTTTGCCAGCGGTGAAGGGCGGTGAGAGGTCAGAATATTGATACTGCCGCCGTGATCGACCCGGTCACCAAACATATCCGCTTTAAGCCACGCACCTTGCCCGATGGCGGTAACGCCAGGCAGAATACGCGGAGTCACTTTTGCGGCAATCAGCATTTCTCCATTATTGTTAAATACCCGCACGGTATCGCCATGACGGATACCGCGTGCCTGAGCATCAATAGGGTTGATCCACACCTCTTGTGGGCAGGCCTGCTGTAACACATCAATATTGCCGTAGCTGGAGTGGGTACGCGCTTTGTAGTGGAAGCCCGTTAGTTGCAGTGGATAGGTTTTCCGCAGGGGATCGTCCCAGCCATCAAAACCTGGGGTATACGCAGGAAGGGGATGAATAATTTCATCTTTTTTCAATTCCCAGGTATCTGCAATCTTCGCCAGTCGTTCAGAATAAATTTCGATTTTCCCCGAAGGTGTTTTCAACGGATTTGCCTGTGGATCTTCACGGAATGCGCGGAAAGCGACGTAGTGTTCTTCCGGGCATTTTTTCTTAAAGATCCCGGTCGTTTTCATCTCCTCGTAGTCGGGCATCTCAGGGTTACGTTCCTTCGTTTTCGCATGGAGATATTTGATCCATTCATGCTGACTGCGACCTTCAGTAAAGGTTTGATAAACGTCTGGTCCTAAGCGTTTGGCGACTTCGCTCAGCATCCAGTAGATGGGTTTGCGTTCAAATTTTGCTGAGGTTGCGGGTTGGGCGAGGATCACATAGCCCATATTCCCGGCAGACTCATGAGAGATAAGGTCTTCTTGCTCTGTTGGCATCAGGTCGGGTAACAGGATATCGCAATACTTAGCCGAGGCAGTCATGAAGTGGTCAATGCCAACAATCATCTCGCACTTGCTGTCATCCTGAAGCACCTCATGGGTGTGATTGATGTCGCCATGTTGATTGATCAATGTGTTACTGGCGTAGCACCATAAAAACTTGATGGGGACATCCAGTTTTTCTTTTCCTCGAACACCATCACGGGTCGCGGTCATTTCCGTACCATGGTCGATGGCATCTGTCCATGTAAAGACGGAAATCTGCGTTTTAACTGGATTCTCGAGCATCGGGAACCATTCTACCCCCAGATCCCAGCTACCTTCGCGTACACCTGAGTTGCCGCCGTTTATGCCGACGTTACCGGTGAGAACGGAAAGCATGGCAATAGCGCGGGACGTTTGCTCGCCGTTGGAATGTCGTTGTGGCCCCCAACCCTGACAAATATAAGCCGGTTTTGCTGAACCGATCTCTCGTGCCAACTGGATAATTTTTTCTGCTGGGATGCTGGTGATTTTTGCTGCCCATTCCGGCGTCTTAGCTATGCTGTCAGTCCCTTCGCCCAGAATATAGGCTTTATAATGCGCGTTACGTGGAGCGTTAGCTGGCAGCGTTTTTTCATCGTAACCAACACAATATTTGTCGAGAAATGGCTGATCGACCATGTTTTCAGTAATCAGTACCCAGGCAATCGCACAGGCCAGTGCGCCATCGGTGCCAGGGCGAATGGGCAGCCATTCATCTTCACGCCCGGCAGCTGTGTCGTTATAACGTGGATCGATGACGATCATGCGTGCGTTTGAACGTTCGCGGGCTTGCTCGACGTAGTAAGTGACACCACCGCCGCTCATCCGTGTTTCTGCCGGGTTATTTCCGAACATAACGACCAGTTTCGTATTGGCGATATCATCCGGGCTGTTGCCATCATTGGCACCGAACATATAACTCATTGCGGCACTGATCTGTGCGGTACTATAGCTGCCATAGCGACTGAGAAAACCACCGCAAGAGTTCATCAGACGGTACGGGACGTTTGAGTTGGTGATGTTTCCGCCATCTACGCCTGTTCCATAGAGAACATGTACAGCCTCATTGCCGTAATCTTTTAGGATCCGCCGAAGATTATCACTGATGGTATCCAGGGCTTCGTCCCAACTTATCCGTTCAAATTTACCTTCACCGCGCTTGCCGACGCGCTTCATGGGATATTTCAACCTGTCAGGATGATTCATCCGTCGGCGGATAGAGCGCCCGCGTAAACATGCCCGAACCTGATGATTACCGTAAACGTCGTCACCTGTCGTATCAGACTCTACCCAGTACACGGTGTCATCTTTCACATGCAAACGTAACAGACAGCGGCTCCCGCAGTTAACGGTGCAGGAACTCCAGACCGCTTTCTCTTCTACCGGTGCCTGTGCCGCTCGGACCATTTGGGAAAACGGCAAAGTGAAAGCACTGCTTGCCAGCGCGAGACTGCCAAGTGCGGAGGTTTTCATCAGACTTCTACGACTGATTTCAGCCGACATGAGCGCCTCTGTGTTATGGATTTTCATCATTACTCACTTATTGCTTTTCAAACAAAATGTCATGTCAAAATTTATGGTCGTAGTGGGTTATATTTTTTCGATCTCGACCAGATTAGTGTGCTGCGGGTTTCCCTTCGCCAGTGGTGAAGGGCGCAGAGTGGTTAGCGTATTCACACAGCCGCCGTGGTCGATTTTATCGCCAGACATATTGGCCTCGTGCCAGGCTCCCTGGCCCATAGCACTAACTCCAGGGAGAATGCGTGGTGTCACTTTGGCTGGTAGCCGAACTTCGCCACGATGGTTAAACACCCGCACCATATCGCCGTTGGCAATCCCACGTTTCTGTGCATCTATAGGGTTGATCCACACTTCCTGACGGCAGGCTGCCTTCAGGACATCAATGTTGCCGTAGGTCGAGTGCGTACGGGATTTGTAATGGAAACCAAACAGTTGCAGTGGGAAGGCACTACGTTCAGGGGAGTCCCAGCCTTCAAAGGTTGAGGCATAAACCGGCAGTGGGCTTATCACTTCATCTTTTTCCAGTTCCCAGGTACGGGCAATTTCCGCCAGCTTGCTGGAATAAATTTCAATCTTACCGGAAGGCGTTTTAAGTGGATTTGCCTCGGGGTCGTCACGAAATGCTTTGTAGGCGACAAAATGACCATTGGGATCTTTACGCTTATAGATACCCATTTTTTTAATTCGTCGTAAGACGGTAATGCCGGATCTTTGGCAAGCATTTTGGCGTACAGATGTTGTAACCAATGTTCCTGCGTGCGACCTTCAGTGAACTTTTGATAGACGTCAGGTCCAAGACGTTTCGCGACTTCACTCAGGATCCAGTAAATTGGTTTGCGTTCGAATTTTTCGCTGGTGACAGGCTGGAGGAAAATGAGATATCCCATGTTACCGGCGTAGTCGTTAGGAATAATATCTTCCTGCTCAACGGTCATCAGGTCTGGCAGCAGAATGTCGGTATATTTTGCCGATGAGGTCATAAAGTTTTCGATGACCACAATCATTTCGCATTTCGATTCGTCCTGCAGAATTTCATGCGTTTTGTTGATGTCAGAATGCTGATTAACCAGGGTATTTCCCGCGTAGTTCCAGATGAACTTAATGGGCACATCTAGTTTATCTTTGCCCCGGACGCCGTCGCGGATTGCCGTCATTTGCGGGCCATGATCGATAGCATCTGTCCAGCTGAAGCAGGAGATTGACGTTTTGACCGGATTATCCAGCACCGGCAAGCGTTCGATGGTAATGGTGTAGGTCGATTCACGCGCACCACTATTTCCGCCGCTGATGCCGACATTGCCCGTCAAAATAGGCAACATAGCAATAGCGCGTGCCGTCAGCTCGCCGTTTGCCTGGCGTTGCGGCCCCCAGCCCTGGCAGATATAAGCGGGTTTTGCTGTGCCAATTTCACGCGCCAGTTTGATGATACGGTCTACCGGGATACCTGTAATTTGCGAAGCCCACTGCGGCGTTTTCGCTGTTTTATCATCACCTTCACCAAGAATATAGGCTTTATAGTGACCATTTTTGGGTGCATCTGCGGGTAAGGTTTTTTCGTCATAGCCGACGCAGTATTTATCGAGAAAAGGTTGATCAACGAGATTTTCGTTAATCAATACCCAGGCAATACCCGCAACCAGCGCGGCATCGGTGCCCGGGCGAATAGGAAGCCATTCATCTTCACGACCAGCAGCCGTATCGGTATATCGCGGATCGATAACAATCATTTTTGCGTTCGATTTCTCGCGCGCTTTTTCAAGAAGATAAGTGATGCCACCGCCGCTCATGCGGGTTTCAGCCGGGTTGTTACCAAACATCACGACCAGCTTGCTGTTTTCAATATCCGTGGTGCTGTTGCCATCATTACTGCCGTAGGTGTAGGGCATGGCACAGGAAATTTGCGCAGTGCTGTAGGAGCCATACTGATTTAGTGAACCGCCGTAGCAGTTCATCAGGCGTTTGACCGCCGAGGCTGATGGAGAAGAGCGGGTCATATTGCCGCCAACAATCCCCGAAGAGTACTGAATATATACAGCCTCATTGCCATATTGTTTGACGGTTTTTTTCAGGCTACTGGCGATAGTATCCAGGGCTTCATCCCAGCTAATCCGTTCGAATTTGCCTTCGCCGCGTTTGCCCACGCGTTTCATTGGGTAATTCAGGCGATCGGGATGATTAATACGCCGACGGATGGAGCGACCGCGCAAACAGGCGCGTACCTGATGGTTGCCATACTCGTCGCTGCCGGTGTTGTCAGTTTCCCCCCAGGTCACTTCATTATCTTTAACATGCAGACGAAGTGCACAGCGGCTACCACAGTTGACGGAACAGGCACCCCAGACCACTTTTTCGCTGGCCTGTTGTACCGCTGCTGCTGCACTGCGCAGGGTAAACGGCAAAGAAAAACCGCCTGCAGCCAGCGCCAGAGAACCTATCGCGGTAGATTTAACGAGTGTTCTGCGGCTGATGCCCACCATTTGTTTATTTTTGGACATAACTCACTCCCTGTTTTTTATCGTTATATAAATGTTTATATATTGAATATTTAGCGCGCTAACAATAGAGGGAGTCTACCCATTTGGGGTTAATAATTATTAATCCATATCAATAGAAGGGTATGAGTAATAAGGTGGGATTATGTTGTATGTTCAAATCGCCGGATGTGTCGTATCCGGCGTTCAGTCGATAATGTGTTACTGCGGTTCAGCAGGCGCGTTATCCTGGGTAGACTGCGCGGGAGCAGAGACGTTACCGCTGGTGGTACGGGTGTAGAGAATTTTATGCGTATCATTAGCGCAATGCCCGACGACCTGGGAATCAGGCTGATCAACCTGGTCATTGGGTACAATACTTAACGTGAAGCTGTTTTCGGGTACGCCATTATTGATAATGCGCTGTGATATATCGCTCTGTATGCGCTCACAGGATCCCGGCGCGGCGAGTGCCGTGGGTGAGGCGAGGGCGAGCAGAAGCGCGGCACAGCAGGTTGAGAGTTTCATCATAAGCTCCTTACGCGAAGATAACTTCTTTAAGCATAGCATTTAACGTGTAAAGTACTGTATTTGCTACTATGATTGAGAATCATCTCTACTCTCAGGTGACTGTTGTGAAATACAAATTACTGCCATGCTTACTCGCGATATTACTCACAGGATGTGACCGCACAGAGGTAACACTTTCATTTACCCCGGAGATGGCCAGTTTCTCTAATGAATTCGATTTTGATCCGCTGCGTGGTCCCGTAAAAGATTTCACTCAGACATTAATGGATGAGCAAGGTGAAGTGACGAAACGTGTTTCGGGGACTTTGTCGGAAGAAGGCTGTTTTGATTCTCTCGAATTACTGGATCTGGAAAATAATACCGTGGTTGCCCTGGTACTGGACGCCAATTATTACCGTGATGCCGAGACGCTGGAGAAAAGAGTTCGTTTGCAGGGAAAATGCCAGCTAGCAGAATTACCTTCTGCCGGGGTGAGTTGGGAAACCGATGATAATGGTTTCGTGATTAAAGCCAGCAGCAAACAGATGCAGATGGAATATCGCTATGATGATCAGGGGTATCCGCTGGGTAAAACCACGAAAAGTAACGATAAAACATTATCTGTCAGCGCCACGCCATCAACGGACCCGATCAAAAAATTAGATTACACAGCGGTTACTTTACTGAATAATCAACGGGTTGGAAATGTAAAACAGAGCTGTGAATATGACAATCACGCCAATCCGGTGGACTGTCAGCTAATCATTGTTGATGAAGGAGTAAAACCCGCCGTCGAACGGGTTTACACCATCAAAAATACGATCGATTATTATTAATACTATTGTGCGGTCGGCTTCAGGAGAGTCTGACCCGGTGTTTTGTGCTCAGCCAGATACTGATGCTGGAATATACACATGCGAATGGCATTACGATATTGACCATTAATAAAGAACTCATGCATCAATTCACCTTCAACCGTAAAGCCAAGCTTGCGGTAAATGTGAATCGCTTTTTCATTCTCTTTATCAACGATCAGATACAGCTTATAGAGATTGAGAACGGTGAAGCCATAGTCCATTGCTAATTTGGCGGCACGGGTTGCCAGACCTTTCCCCTGATACTCCGGGGAGATAATTATCTGAAATTCTGCGCGGCGATGAACATGGTTAATTTCCACCAGCTCCACCAGACCGGCTTTTTCGCCGTCACATTCCACCACAAAGCGCCGTTCGCTCTGATCGTGAATATGCTTATCATACAGATCAGAGAGTTCAACAAAGGCTTCGTAGGGTTCCTCAAACCAGTAACGCATCACACTGGCGTTATTGTCGAGTTGATGTACATAGCGTAAATCTTCACGCTCCAGCGGGCGTAGCTTAACACTGTGGGCGCTTGGCATAACGTGTCCTTACATTCCTTAAATCAATAACAGGTTAGGGGATAATAACGCGGCCAGTTCGACGGTCCAGGCAGCGCAAAGTATTTGGCTCCCAGTAGGCATTGATGTTGGCGCTTTGCTCACATTTATCGCGGTTATCAAAAGCAGCGTCGGCTTTATCCCACTCTTTTTCAGTGCGTTTATTCACTTTCTGGCGCAGATTACGCGTGTCATTCCATTGCTCTTTTTCCATAGCGGCGCGCTGGCGGCTTTGTGCACTGTCGCCAGACTCAATCACCAGTTTGTTAGTTTCGGCATGAACAGTTGTGCTCAATGCCAGTGCGCAAGGCAGCAGAAAAGCGAGCAGGCCGATTCGTTTGCTGAGAGTGATTTTCATAATTCATTCCCTGTATGAATGATTAAAGCTGATTCTACACCATCCACTGCGAACGCAAAACGTTCAAGGAGGGTGTTTATATTGATGATATTATGTCGCCCTATAACTATACGTGATGTCAATAAGTGACAAAGATGATTAAAACAACGTTACTATTTTTTGCTACTGCGCTGTGTGAAATTATTGGATGCTTTTTGCCCTGGCTGTGGTTGAAGCGAAACGCCAGTATCTGGCTGTTGCTTCCGGCGGGGATTTCACTGGCGCTGTTTGTCTGGTTGTTAACGTTGCATCCTGCGGCGAGTGGGCGTGTTTACGCGGCTTATGGTGGCGTTTATGTCTGCACGGCTTTGATGTGGCTGCGCGTTGTGGATGGCGTGAAACTGACTCTTTATGACTGGACGGGGGCGTTAATTGCGCTTTGCGGCATGTTGATCATTGTTGCGGGCTGGGGGCGCACGTAGGAACATAAATCCATTTTATCAATAAGATACGAGGAAGTGTCAGCTGACAAAAGGTATTCTATTTCATCTTTTGTCAACCATTCACGGCGCAAATATACGCCTTTTTTTGTGATCACTCCGGCTTTTTTTTGATCTTCATACTTGTATGGTAGTAGCTCAGTTGCGTAGATTTCATGCATCACGACAAGCGATGCAAGGAATCGAACATGAAGATCGTAAAGGCTGAAGTTTTTGTTACCTGTCCGGGGCGTAATTTCGTCACATTAAAAATCACCACTGAGGACGGTATTACGGGCCTTGGGGATGCCACCCTAAATGGACGTGAGCTTTCCGTGGCCTCTTATTTGCAGGATCACCTTTGTCCGCAGCTTATTGGTCGCGATGCACACCGTATCGAAGATATCTGGCAGTTTTTCTATAAAGGTGCTTACTGGCGTCGCGGTCCGGTTACGATGTCGGCCATTTCAGCGGTTGATATGGCGCTGTGGGATATTAAAGCCAAAGCTGCCAACATGCCGCTTTACCAGTTACTCGGCGGCGCGTCTCGTGAAGGGGTGATGGTTTATTGCCATACCACCGGTCACAGTATTGATGAAGCTCTGGATGATTATGCCCGTCATCAGGAGCTGGGATTCAAAGCCATCCGCGTGCAGTGCGGAATCCCTGGTATGAAAACCACCTACGGCATGTCGAAAGGTAAAGGTCTGGCTTATGAACCCGCAACCAAAGGACAGTGGCCGGAAGAGCAGCTGTGGTCGACGGAGAAATACCTCGATTTCATGCCGAAATTGTTTGACGCGGTACGTAACAAGTTTGGTTTTGATGAACATCTGCTGCATGACATGCACCATCGCTTAACGCCTATTGAAGCGGCGCGCTTTGGTAAGAGCATTGAAGATTATCGCATGTTCTGGATGGAAGACCCGACGCCTGCGGAAAACCAGGAATGCTTCCGTCTCATTCGCCAACATACCGTCACACCCATCGCGGTGGGTGAAGTCTTCAACAGCATTTGGGACTGCAAACAACTGATTGAAGAGCAACTCATCGATTATATCCGCACCACGCTGACCCATGCAGGCGGAATTACCGGTATGTGTCGGATTGCCGATTTTGCTTCGCTGTATCAGGTACGTACTGGCTCACACGGTCCTTCCGATTTGTCACCAGTCTGCATGGCTGCGGCGCTGCACTTTGATCTGTGGGTCCCCAATTTCGGTGTCCAGGAATACATGGGTTATTCCGAACAAATGCTCGAAGTCTTCCCGCACAACTGGACTTTCGATAACGGCTATATGCATCCGGGAGAAAAACCGGGTCTTGGCATCGAATTCGATGAAAAGCTGGCGGCGAAATATCCCTATGAACCTGCTTATCTGCCAGTCGCACGTCTGGAAGATGGCACGCTGTGGAACTGGTAAGGAGTAAGGTAATGAAAAGCATTTTAATTGAAAAACCGAATCAACTGTCGATTATCGAACGTGAAATACCCACCCCGTCAGCGGGTGAAGTACGAGTAAAAGTTAAACTTGCCGGAATTTGTGGTTCAGATAGCCATATTTACCGTGGGCATAATCCTTTTGCGAAATATCCGCGCGTCATTGGTCATGAATTCTTTGGCGTCATTGATGCAGTGGGTGACGGCGTGGAAAGCGCCAGAGTCGGTGAACGCGTTGCTGTCGATCCGGTGGTCAGCTGTGGGCATTGCTATCCGTGCTCTATAGGTAAGCCGAACGTTTGTACGACACTTGCTGTATTAGGTGTGCACGCTGACGGTGGTTTCAGTGAATATGCCGTGGTGCCGGCAAAAAATGCGTGGAAAATTCCTGAAGCAGTGGCCGATCAATATGCGGTGATGATTGAACCTTTTACCATTGCGGCTAACGTTACCGGTCATGGTCAACCGACTGAAAATGATACCGTTCTGGTTTACGGTGCAGGTCCAATCGGCCTGACGATCGTTCAGGTATTAAAAGGCGTCTATAACGTTAAGAATGTGATTGTTGCCGATCGCATTGATGAACGACTGGAAAAAGCGAAAGAGAGCGGGGCAGACTGGGCGATTAATAACAGCCAGACACCGCTTGGCGAGATTTTCGCTGAAAAAGGCATCAAGCCGACATTAATTATCGATGCGGCTTGTCATCCTTCAATCCTGAAAGAAGCCGTAACGCTGGCTTCTCCAGCGGCACGTATTGTATTGATGGGCTTCTCCAGTGAACCGTCTGAAGTGATTCAGCAAGGAATTACCGGAAAAGAACTCTCTATTTTCTCTTCACGCTTAAATGCAAATAAATTCCCGGTCGTTATCGACTGGTTAAGTAAAGGGTTAATTAAACCAGAAAAACTAATTACCCATACGTTTGATTTCCAGCATGTTGCGGATGCCATTAGTTTATTTGAACTGGATCAAAAACATTGCTGCAAAGTCTTACTCACTTTTTCTGAATAATACCAATAACGGCGAGTAAGTAGTACGCATCTTACCTCTTTTTTAGAGATAACCATTATGATAATAGAAAAACACGAAAGAAGTACTAAGGATTTGGTGAAAGCAGCAGTATCGGGATGGTTGGGCACTGCGCTTGAATTTATGGATTTCAAGAGTCATGCGTGTTAACTATTTGATAAATATTAAATTAATTTTTCATTGCTTCGTTATGGGGCATGGTTGGGGCAAACTCGCTTAACTGTGTATTTAACAGCGTTACCTGCGCATTATTATTTTCTGACATCCATTTCCCGTACACCTGAAACACCATTTGCGCATCTGCATGGCCCATCTGGTTTGCAATGAATGCCGGGTTAGCTCCTGCTGTTAACGACCAGCAGGCATAAGTGTGTCTCGACTGATACGATTTGCGATGGCGGATTCCGGCACGCTTTACCGCTGCGTCCCACATCTGCCTTATTGAGTCAACGGTAAAATGGTCACCATAATTTTTTACTTTCGCTGACACTTCAGGTTGAAAAACAAAGGTACATTTTTGTTTCTCTGTTCTGCCGAATTCTCTGAGGTGAACATCGATGATATGCTCTTTGCTCAGTCTCGTTAGTGCCATCTGACTCCGGAGAGCGTCGATTGCGGGCTTAATAAGGTGAATCACACGATTGGTTCCCGCCTGTGTTTTTGGTACTGTAAAACGGTCTTTTGCCAGATTTCTTCTGATTATCATTGTTCCATTTTTCAGATCTATATCTTCCCATCCAAGCGCACAGAGTTCACCAGGGCGAATCCCAGTATAAACGGAAACACACCATAAATTTTTGGCTTGCTGATTTCTGCACGCGTCAATAAGGCGGATAAACTCCTCCCGCGAAAGTGGATCCGGGATGGTTCTCGACTCCTTTAATGGTGAGATCCCCTTAAATGGATTGTCTGCCAGATAACCGTTATCAACACCAAACTGGAACACGGCGTAAAGATTTGTCATGTAATTATTTACGGTAACAGCCGATCTCCCTGGTTGTGTAACAATATAGTTACTTTTGGGGATCTGGTATCCAGTCAGTAACTCTTTACGTACCGCCAGCAATTTTTCTTTATTAATCGATGATGCAAGATTTTTTTCACCGATTATGCTCAGAATATTTTTGATGACGGCACGGTACGTGTTGAGTGACGTTTTTGCGACTTCAGTTTCTTTCAGTGCCAGAAATTTTTCAGCCAGTTCTTTTATGGTTAAATCTTGTCGGGCCTCACCAAATTTTTCCAGATTGTGTGAGGCGGGAAACTGTTTTGCATAGTCGAAAGCGCCAGTTTTTATTGCGTAACAAACAGAGGCGCGTAGCTCACCTGCAATGCGTCTGTTTTTTGCTGTGTCAGGAACCCCAAGATTTTCCCGGACTCTTACACCTTTATAAACAAACCAGATACGTAATTTCCCTCCATGGTTTTCCACGCCTGTCGGATATTTCATTTCAGCTTCTCTCATTGGTTCGTGTTGCTTTTAGTCAAGCAAGATGACGTCTTGGTCTTGCAGATGCCTGGCGCTCAATCCAGCGATCAATTTCTTCCAGGTTGTAAAAGCATGGACTGTTATCCCATGGCATACCGTCATGAGCGACATGCTTATATTCCCTTCCTTCCATAAACGATTTTTCCCTGGCTTTTTTTAGCGTTCCCTTTTTGATTCCTTTAAGTGCAATTAACTGCTCTTCGGATACCCATTTGCCAGGAGAGACGATCATGATTACTTCGCTCATCGATTCTTTATCTCTTACATCAGATGAACGCCGGTTGCAGAATACCAATTGCAACCGACGACGGTTGAACATTAAAAATCAGCCTGACTCGGGATCAGTTTTTGCCAGATAGCTGAAACGTATTTTGCCTGATAACGGGCGTCATCAAGTGCATTATGGCGCTCACCTTCGAATGGGGTAGCAGTTCTGGCATCGAAGTCTATGGCTTTCCCCAGCTCAACGATTGTGCGTACATCGCGATCGTTGTAGTAACTCCACGGGCAGGGGATCCCCTGCCGTTCGTATGAACGGCGCAAAATCGTGTTGTCGAAGTTGGCTCCATTTCCCCAGACCTGAACAAAAAATTCACCGGAGTTTTCGTCGATAAATTCCCGCAATTGTAACAGTGCATCATCTAACGGGATTTCATCGGTCATAATGGCAGATTGCGCTTCGCGTGATTGCTTAAGCCACCATTTAATGGTGTCCCGATCAATGACCCCGCCAGCAGTTTCCAGATCGATAGTCTTACTAAATTCCGGTCCCATATCTCCGGTTTGCGGATCGAAAAATATTGCACCTATTGAGATGATCGGGGCATCAGGATTTTTTCCCATGGTTTCAAGGTCAATCATCAGATGGTGCCACAACCTGCTGGTGGATGTGATAACGT
>ERZ791927.1939-NODE-1939-length-14378-cov-6.357258_pt1 | contig 14378 bp, 14 predicted proteins | sample MGYA00510130_ERZ791927 | MGnify/ENA primary metagenome ERZ791927 (study PRJEB30046, sample SAMN00792055) | human gut metagenome | study: EMG produced TPA metagenomics assembly of the A metagenome-wide association study of gut microbiota in type 2...
CATCTGCCGCGCGACGCGGGCGGACAGTCACCCGTGCGGGGCATTTTCCCCTGCGGTGAGGGCGCGGGCTTTGCGGGCGGCATCCTTTCCGCCGCCGTGGACGGCGTGAAATGCGGCGAATGGGCGCTTTCGGCACTGTAAATATAAAAAAGATTGCATAAACGGTGCCAATTCGCTATACTGAGTGTGTAGGATTTTTCAGGAAATGGAGTGTGAGACGTGTGGCGGATGCAAAAACCGACAGTCACTTTGAGGGCGTCTTTGACAAGGCGACATTTTGCGAAAAGGCGCGGCAGATGATCGACAGTCACGACGCCGGATATTATATCCTTTCCAGTGCCAATATTGACAACTTCAAATATATTAACGGACAGTACGGTGTGGCGGTCGGTGATCAGGTGCTTTGCCATATTGCGCAAGTCTTCCGCCGTCGTATGGACGAGGTCGGCGGCATCTGCGGACGCATCGTCGCGGACGATTTTGTGCTTTTGTATCCGCTTTCGGTCGTCAACACCGGCGCCTCGGGAAAGGCCAATGAAACGGCGGTGACGCCGCCGTACATTTCCCAGCGCCTGCACATACGGGTGGGACGCTATGTGGTGGCATCGTCCGCCATGACGATCGAGGAAATGTACAGCTATGCCAAGATCGCAGGTGACGCCATTCGCGGGCTGTATGACAAGCATTTTGAATATTATGACGACACGCTGAGCGCCAAGCTGGTGCATCGCCAGCGCATTGAGGCGGAGATGGAAAAGGCGCTCACGCTGGGGCAGTTTGAGCCGTGGCTGCAGCCGCAGTATAACCACGCGACCGGCGCGATGATCGGCGCGGAGGTGCTGGTGCGTTGGAATCAGAACGGCACCTATGTGTCTCCGGCGGAGTTCATCCCCGTTTTCGAGGAAAACGGGTTTATCTATCGCATGGATTATGCCATATGGGAGCAGACGTGTGCGCTTTTGCGGCGCTGGATCGACGAGAAGAAACAGCCGGTGCCGCTGTCGGTCAATGTGTCCAGAAAGGATATTTTGCAGGAGCGGTTTGTTTCGGATGTGATCGCACTCACCGAGAAATATGCCGTCCCTGCGAATCTTTTACGCTTTGAGATCACCGAGTCCGCCTTTGCGGATTTCCCCAAAACGATCATCGACAAGGTTGTACAGCTCAGCCGTTGCGGCTTTCTTTTTGAGATCGATGATTTCGGCAGCGGGTATTCCTCGCTCAACGCCCTGAAGGATGTGCCCGCCGCCGTTTTGAAGCTGGACATGAAGTTCTTTGAAAACACGAAAAATCAGCGCCGCGCGGGGGACATCATTGAGTCGGTCGTGCGCATGGCGAAGTGGCTCGGCATGGCAGTAATTGCCGAGGGCGTAGAGGACAAGACGCAGGCGGATTATCTCAAATCCATCGGGTGCTATTACATACAGGGCTATTTCTATGCCCGTCCCATGTCGGTCTCACAATTTGAACAGGCGTGTTTCGACTGTAAAAAGGAGACCGAACTTTCACGCCTGCACACGCTGGAAACGTTCGACAGCAGCGAATTTTGGAACCCGCGTTCCATGGACACGCTCATTTTCAACAGCTTTGTCGGCGGCGCGTGCGTTTTCGAATATTATAAGGGGAAAACGGATGTGCTGCGGCTCAACGATCGGTATATCCGCGAGCTTGCCGGTGTTGTCGGGCGCGATAAAGAGGCGTCGATGGTGAAGATCTCCGAGTTTATGAATGACGCCGACCGTGATGTGCTGTTTGGCTGCATCAGGGAAGCCATCAACAATCAGGAGGAAACGACCTGCGAGGTCAGGCTGTCCGGCAACGGTCACACGGAATATCTGCGTGTTACGGTGCGCATGATCGCCCGCACGGACGACCGCGCTTTGTGCTATTCCGTCATCACCAACATCACCGCGCAGCGCTTAGCGCAGATGAACGAGCGCAACATGGCGCGACAGCTCGACCTCATCATGAGCAATCTGCACGCCGGCGTCACGGCGACGCTGTTCCGCGACCGCACGGATATGCAGGTCATCTACATCAACAACGGCTTTTACAAAATATACGGGTACACCAAGGAGCAGTTTGAAGCCGAGGTGGCACGCATAAACGATCTCATCCTGCCGGAGGACTATGACAAGGCGATGACGGCGGTGGAGACGGTGTTGCGCGAAAAGAGAACGATCACACACGAATTTCGCGCAAAACGCCGCGACGGCAGCGTGATATGGGTGCGGTATATCAACTCACTGATGTCGCTGGACGGCATCGGAGATGAGGTGCTCATCGGCATCGCCACCGACATCACCGAGGAAAAAGCAAAAAATCAGGAATTGGAATTTCTCAACGCCTCCGCACACGAGATCCTCGCGCAGCCGAACTGCGAAAGGGCGATCATCGGAACGCTTGAAAAGATCCGCAGCTATTTTGCGGGCAAGCGGGCATTTGTCATGGAGATGCAGGGAGATACCGCCTGCAACACCTATGAGGCATGCGTGGCAGGTGTCAACAGCGTGAAGGAAAGCCTGCAGAAGGTGCCGATGGCAACGCTCGCACCCTGCCTTGCGCTGCTGCAGGAGCAGCGCTGTTTGGTGTTCGAAAATGAGGAGACGCTGCAAAGGGACAATCCGCCCCTTTTTAAGTTGTTGCAGGCGCGTGGGGTGCACGCGGCGATCATGGCGGCGCTGCGGGTTGACGGGCAGCTTGTCGGCTTTGTCGGCGTGGACAACCCGACGCGCTATGTCGGACATTTGGAGCATTTGGCGGCGCTCGGCGATTACATTGCGGTGCTGCTGACGCGCCGCAATCTCACCGATGAGATCAACCGCGAAAAGGAGAAGTTTCTTGAAACGGCAGAGGGCATTCCCGGGGGCTTTGTGCGTCTGAAGCGCACGGCGGACGGCGTGTTCTCTGCGGAATATATCAGCACCGGTATGCAGAAAATGCTCGGCATGGACACAGAACAGATCATGGCTGTCTATGGAAAGAACATCCTAAACGGCGTGCATCCCGCCGACAGGGACACGGCGAAGGAGAGCGCCAAACGGATGGCTAAGGGCGAGTCGATGTCGGAATGCTACCGTATTCTCTCGGGCAGCGGCGCATATATTCCGGTGCGGTTTTCCGGCAAGTGCACCCACGGTGTGCACGGCGAGACGTATTTTAATTTGTATTATACCGATGTTTCCGTATAAAAAGCGAGCGTCCCTTTTCGAAAAAGGGGCGCTCGCTTCAATTTTTCAGTTCATGCAGGGCGTCAAATTCCTCTTTTCTGCCGTTTGAAAAATAAAACGGCAGAAAAGAGGTCTTTTTTTCGTCAAACAGCGCCTCGCCCGCCTCGGTGTAGCCGGGGTGGAACAGCACCTCAATGTTGCGGTGACGCCGCATCGCCCGCCGATAATAGTGCGGCAGCACCTTTTCCACGCGCGCTTTTGTCATGTGTCCGGAAAACAGGATGCCGAAGAAATCCGCTGTGGGGATGTTCAGACGGCGAAAAACGGCGCGGTTGCACAGGTTGCAGAATTTCAGCACCCACTGCTTGATGAGGTTGACGGAGAAATAGCCGGGATACAGCGAGGGCGTCAGCAGAAACGGCGTGATCGGCTCGGCGGGGATGCGCAGAAAGGCGACCGCCAGCGCGTCCTCTTCAATGACGGCGGCAAGCGCGCGGAAAATGAGCGGGATCATGTGCGTGTGCTGATGGCTGTCGAGATACAGCGGCGCACCCTTCGGCAAAAATGCCCGCGCCGCCGCAAGCTGCGCGCGGATCTCTTTTTGCATTTGGCTGAAAAACGCTTTGCGCTTTTTTGACAGCGACAGCGTCAAAAGCTCGAAAAAGGAATGACAAAACGAACCCTCGGCATCCACCAGCAGCGGCACATCCCCGGGGTCGCTGACGCAGCGTCCTTCCACGAAATTCAGATGGACGGCGATGATGGTGGTGCCGGTGAGATACTGTGAGAGATTCTCAACTGTTGTGTTGGGCAGAATGCTGATCTTGCCGAGACAGCCGTTTTTGCTGCAGTCGGCGATGCGCACACAGGTGGCGGGCGTCATGCCGAAATCGTCGGCGCAATAGTAGACAAAGGGACTGTACATAGGTTAACCTTCTTTTTCTCAGTTTGCGGGGCGCAGGTCGTTACTCAGCTTGACAACAACGGTGTCGTCAATAACGGCAACACTGCCGACGGCGGGCCAGCAGGGCATGCTTTGCACCGTGTCGGTGGCTTCCAGCGCCCCGGCTCTTTCGCCGTCGACAAAGATGAGATCAATGTCGGCGTAGTCTCTCAATGTATCCGCCAGCACGCTTTGCCCGACCGTCTCGTCGTCGTGGCGGATAATCACGCCGTCGGTGATGCCGGTGATCTCCGGCGGCAGATCGACCGAATAGGGGTTGCTGTCGGCAAGCTGCCCGACCGTCAGAATGTGCGTTGCGTTCTCAAAGCCGTCGGCGGTTTCGATGCGGTCGGCAATGCGCACGGCGATGCCGAAGGATTTTTCAAAGGCAATCTGCAGCTTGTGATAGCTGACATTGGCAATGCCGATAAAATTGCACAAAAGCCCCGCGCACAGCACCAGCACCGCCGCACTTTGTACCGTCGCCGCACGCACCTTTTGCGGGCGGAAGCGGTCATAGAGGAAAAGCAGCAGCAGGTAGAGGACAAAATAGCTCATGCGCATCAGGGTGTGATAGTCCACCGTAACGTTGACGAAATATAACGCCGTGCAGCCAAACGGCAGCGACGCTGCATACAAAAGCGCCAAAAGACGGCAGCCGACCTTGCGCACACGGGTGAAAAGGACAATGCCGTAGCCGACAAGCAGCACGGCGAACACGCCGACATGCAGCGCCGAATAGAGATTGAAGCCGTTCGAGAAATTCACGAAGTGGCGGAAAAACAGCAGCACACAGCGCTTTGCGGCAAGCAGCGGCTGCACATTTTTGATGTCGAAGGCGATGCCCTGATAGTCCGACACGGTAACGTGCAAAAGGGCGACGGCGGCTTCCTGTATCGCATAATACAGCGCCATGGCGCACACGCCGCACAAAAGGAATTTTCCAGCCTTTTTGAGCGACGCCTTGACATCGTCCTGCGCGGTGAGCAGCCCGCAGAGAAGATATACCGTCAAAAGGGCAATCGTCACCGTGAGATACGCCTGATAGATGCCGACTGCCAGCGTGAGCAGCAAAACGCCGCAAACGGCAGCACGCTTTTTCGGACGCGTCAGCAGATATGCCGCAAGGCACGACAGCAAAAAAGCGAGCGCATAGGCGTCGGCAACATAGTTATAGCAAAGGGTGGACGTCACGATCGGCACGGTGGCGGCGAGTGCGCCGCAAAGTGCTGCCGTCGCGCGGCTTTTGATCTCAAAAAGGGCACAGATCGCCGCCGCCGCAATGCCGATATAGCACAAAAGCAGCAGCCCGTTCAGAAACGGCAGATCATAGTCGGTGCTGATGCCGGCGGCAATGCGCAAGAACCAGCGTCCGAGCGAAGTCATTTGCTGCGGGTCGTGCCGAAACACCAGCGAGTCCCAGTTGGGCAGCCAGTTGGTCAGCTTATAAAAATGGGCAAGAAACCCGAAGAAAAGCGCACCGCAAAAGGCGAAGATATAGGTCGCCTGCAGCTTTTCCCGCAAACGGTTCCACCATGCCTGCATGCCGTCATCCCCCTCAAAAGGATACATTGCGAATATTGTAACACAGGTGACGGCTTTCGACAAGCCCCCACGCGATATTTTCCGAAAAAGCGCCGACAAAAGTCGGCGCTTTGAGAATCCGGTTTATTTTTTGCACCAGCGTATAAATTTCCAATAGCATTTGGCGCAGAAGGGGCGCAGGGATTTTTTGACTTTTGCCGCATGACTCCGCAGCGCCAGCCCGGCGGAAAAGGCTTTGCGCTGCTTCAGCAGGGCAGCATATTTCCGACCGATATCTTTTTGCCCCTTGACAACGGCGAAGGTGTAAAAGCAGGAAATGACAGCGGTGTCCTCGGTTTTCGCAACGGTGGGAAACAGCTTTTCGGAAAGCTGCTTGAGTTCGCTCTTGTAGCTGTTTGCTTCGCGGACAGTGACCTGTCCGGTGTGCACGCGGTTCATGACAAGCCTTTCATTTCCCATGCGCCACAAGGCGGCACCGGACAAAGCGGCGCGCAGCCAATATTCCCAATCCAACACGAATTTCAGTTCCGTGGAAAAATCCCCGACACGGCAAAGGACCGCCTTCGGCAGCAGCAATCCGCACCCGTTCAGGGAAGAACCGAACAACAGACGTTTGACGAACGCGGCGTCTTCATAAAGCCCGCAGTCGGCAGCTTCGGGATGACGGATCGGATCGCCGTTCTGATCAATGATTTTTGCATTGCAGGAAACAATGGTGTTTTCGCGATCCAGCCCGTTTTCACACACGCAGCGAATTTGCTTTTCGATTTTTTCCGGTTCATAGACATCGTCGTGTGACAGCCAGGAGAACCATTCACCGCGCATTTTGGATATGCCGAAATTCAGTGCGGAAGCACATCCGCCGTTTTCCTTATGAAAATAGCGGATGGCATCTCCGTAGGACAGCGCGGTCCGCTCCGTTTCTCCGTCGTCGGGCGAACCGTCATTGACAACAATGATCTCGACGTTTTTGTATGTCTGTGCCAGGGCGGAATCAATGGCGGTGCGCATATACTGCGCACCTTTATAGACAGGGATGACAATGGAAACAAGGGGCATATACGGCATCAGGACCGCCCCCTTTTCCCGCTGTCGGCGATAACGATTTTGTCACTGTCGAGGGGAATCCAGTCGCCCATTTTCAGATCCCATTCCTCGGGCGTGATGTGATTGCACGCGCCGCCGTGGTAGAAAGTGATCTCCCCGAAATAGATCTTTCCGTCGACATTATACAGATCGACGCGGCAGCAGGGGAAGGGCTTTGAGAGCACAGAGGCGATTTTCGCCATCTTTTCAAAGTTCTTGGGCTTTTCAACGGCAAAGGGCGCGTTGGGGCGGGTTTCCCTGACGGGCAGCAGATGAAAGTCCATGTCATAAATATTGCGGGGGTAATTGTGGTTATAGGACTTGTCCTTGTTGATGACGCCGAGATCCAGGAACAAGAGCTTCGGCACGCCGTCGAAACACATGAATTTGTAGTCAAGCGGCAATTCTCCCGCCCTGTTCCGTATGACCTTTTCAACGACGATCTTTCGGGGAATGTTTTTATAGTTCCATTCATGCGAAAGAACAAATTGGTTATGGCGGAAAATATACCGAATATTTTTCAGCCGGGCTGCCAGTTCCTTTTGATTGACGGGGGAATGGGGATCATAAAAAATATGTCCGCCGGAATTGTGGTTGCACTTTACAACGACTTCCTCCGTATACTTTTTGAAATCCAGCTGAGCAGGATCGTCAAGCACATCCACCTGGGGGATCAGAATGTCCTCATAGCCGCATGCCTTTACATAGTCGCGCACGGCGTGCTTATCCGAGCATTTTGTGAGCAGGGGATCTCGGTTGTTTAACTTGAGCCACCAAAGCTTTTCGTCAAAATAGCGGGGGTTTTGCAGATTCAGTTTTTTTCCCGTATACAGGTGATAGAACCACCTTGCATAGTGCTCCTCGCTCCAAACGGCGCCGAGGAACATCGCCATGCGGTATTTTGTGCGCAAATACAGCTTGTCAAAAAACGGACTTTTCCCGGATGCATCGGAGAAGGTTTGCTTAATCTTTTGCAAAATCATCACAAGTTCTCCCTATACCACTCGATGGCGAGCTTGATGCCGTCCTTGAAGCTGTAGTCGGGGTCATAGCCGAGCAGACGGCGCGCTTTGGAAATGTCGGCGTTGGAGTGCTTGATGTCGCCCTTGCGGTCGGGACCGAAGTGCGGCGCGATGTCGACGCCGAGCGCGGCAGTCAGCCTGTTATAGATGTCGATGAGGTATTCTCTGCCGCCGAAAGCGATGTTGAACGCTTCGCCCGCCGCCTCGTGCGGGGCAAGGCAGGCCTTGAGGTTTGCCTCAATGACGTTGTCGATATAGGTGAAGTCGCGGCTTTGCTTGCCGTCGCCGTTGATGGTCGGCACCTCGCCGTGCAGCAGCTGCTTTAAGAATTTCGGAATGACGGCGGCATAGGCGCCGTCGGGATCCTGCCGTCTGCCGAACACGTTGAAGTAGCGCATACCGTAGGTGTCCAGCCCGTAGTGCATGGTGTAGAGCTTTGCCCACTCCTCGTCACAGCGTTTGGTCAGCGCATAGGGGGAGAGCAGATTGCCCTCTCTGCCCTCGGTTTTCGGCAGATGCGGCTCGTCGCCGTAGACCGACGAGGACGAGGCATAGACAAACTTTTTGATGCCGTTTTGTCTTGCCGCTTCGAGCATATTGAGCGTACCCTCAATGTTGTTTTTGCAATAGAAAAGCGGCATCTCCAGCGAGCGGGGGACGCTGCCCCACGCCGCCTGATTGAGCACAAAATCCACGCCCTCGCACGCTTTCATGCAGGTGTCGAGATCCTTGATGTCGCCCTTTATAAATGCATAGCGCGGGTTGTCAAGGAACATATCGACGTGCCTTTGCTTGCCGGTGGACAGATCGTCCAAGGCACGCACGCGATATCCCATATTGAGGATCGCTTCGCACAGATTAGAGCCGATGAAGCCGGCGGCGCCGGTCACGAGAAACAGGGAATTATCCGGAAATTTCAAGTGTGCGTAGCCCATCCTCACAGCCTCCAATAGTTATAGCCGGCGGCTTCGTATGCCTTGCGGTCGAGCAGCCCCTTGATGTCCACGAGCACCTTTTTGCCGTTTTCCGTCTTTTTGAACAGGCGGTTAAGGTCGGCGGCGGTGAGGGACCTGAACGCGTCGTGGGCGACGGCGAGAATGACCGCGTCGCAGTCGGTGATGGCGTTCATGTCGGCGAAGGTGATGCCATAGAGCCGCTTTGCCTCATCTGCGTCTGCGGCGGGATCGGCGATAGTGGCGGTGATGCCGTATTCGCGCAGCTCGTTATAGATGTCGATGATCTTGGTGTTGCGGGTGTCAGGGCAGTTTTCCTTGAACGTGAAGCCGAGAATGGCGATCTTGGCGTTTTTGATGGACACATCCGCTTTGATGAGGTTTTTCACCGTGTTCTCGGCGACATATTTGCCCATGTCGTCGTTGATGCGTCTGCCGGCGAGGATGATCTGACTGTGATAGCCGAGCCCTTCCGCTTTATAGGTGAGATAATAGGGGTCGACGCCGATGCAGTGCCCGCCGACAAGTCCGGGATAGAATTTGAGGAAATTCCACTTCGTACCCGCCGCTTCGAGAACGGATTTGGTGTCGATGCCCATTTTGTTGAAAATGATGGACAGCTCGTTCATGAACGCGATGTTGATGTCGCGCTGGCTGTTTTCGATGACCTTCGCGGCTTCGGCAACCTTGATGCTCTCCGCACGGTGCACGCCTGCCGCGACCACCAGTTCATACACCTTCGCGACGGTGTCGAGCGTTTCGGCGTCCATGCCGGAAACGATCTTTTTGATGGTTTCAAGACGGTGCACCTTGTCGCCGGGGTTGATGCGCTCGGGGGAATAGCCGATCTTGAAATCCACGCCGCAGGTAAGCCCCGATGCCTTTTCTAAGATCGGCACGCAGACATCCTCGGTTACACCGGGGTAGACAGTGCTTTCAAACACCACGACCGATCCTTTTTCAAGGTTTCTGCCGAGAATTTCGCTGGCGCTTTCCACGGGCGCCAGGTCGGGCGTGTGATCGTCGTTGACCGGTGTGGGAACGGCGACGATGTGAAATTTTGCTTCGCGCAGCTTTTTCTCGTCTGCGGTGAAATCCACGCTGCACGCCTTGATGGCGTCGTCGCCGACCTCGTTTGTCGGGTCGATGCCGCTTTTGTACAGGTCGATCTTTTTGGCATTCAGGTCAAAGCCGACCACTTTCGCCTTTTTGGAAAAGGCGACCGCGATCGGCATACCGACATATCCCAGTCCCACAAGGGAAATTTTTTCTTCACCGGAAACGATTTTCTCATAAAGACCCATACTGTTTCCTCCCATATTGCACACCGCCGGCCCTTTTGTGTCCGAAGAGCCGAAATTCGCACACGGCAAGCATAACTTATGTTTTAGTATACAGTATTACAGTAAATATGTCAATTTTTATCTAAGACGCCCTGCGATAATAAATCGCAGGGCGTCCGGGTTACGGCACAATATGCTTAATCACGGGGATCTTCTGCATCCCCTTGATCAGGAAACCGCACACGACAAAAAGTATGAGCGCAAGCGCCAGCCGTCCGGGGAAACTCTCGGGTGCGAACCCCAGCACTCTGTCCATAACCGTCATAATTTGGATGTGGATGAGATAAATACCGAAGGTCTGTCCACCGAAAAAGGTGAGCACCTTCACAAGGCGGCGGGGTAGTCTGTCGAACGGAAACATTTTGAAAAGCAAAAAGACGGCGGACGCATACAGCACGCACGGCAGAGCAGCATAACCCTTGAACAGGGAATTGATCGCACCGTCTTTGTAGGAAAGATACAGCGTTCCGAAAAAATGGGCAGTCAGTCCCGAAAGCCCCAGGGCATAGATGAGCATACGCTGTTTGCGGGACGGGGTGTAGTTGTCCAGATAATATCCGATGAGCACATACGGCAGATAGCCTGTGCAAACCGAAAAGGCAAAATTGTTGTTGTGTTTGACTGCACCGCCGGTGAGGGATGCCAAAAACGGGAACAGTACGTTGACGGTGAGGGCGGCAAAAATGCAATAGAGGAAAACGCGCTGTCGCTTTTCCTTGGGAATGCTGCCCAAAACGGGAATGGCGAGATAGATGCCGAAGATAATCATGAAGAAATAATAGATCGGGATATATTTGCAGTTGATCACGGCATTCAAAATGTCCACCGGGTGGAGACTGACGCTGTCGGCACCGTCGCGCCACATGACGAAGAAAAGACCGACGACGCTCCAGAAAAGAAAGGGAATGACGGTTTTCAGGATGCGCTTTTTGAAATACGTTTGCGTTGTGCAGCGCTCGCGGTAATCCATAAGTGTCACGCCGGAAAGCATGATGAACACGGGAACCGCAAAATAGAACACACACTCCACAAGATTGGCGGCAATCCAGCCGGGCGATTTTCGGAAGTTCCAAAAGCTGCCGGTGTGCAGAAACAGCACGGCAAGACACGAAAAGACATTCAAAACGGTGACATAGGTTTTCCTTGCGGTCACTTCAATCCCCCCACCTCAAAGTAGTTTCATTATATACGACGGGATCACATCCGTCAAGCAATGTTACAATGCATATTGCTTTTGAAAAGAGCTTTTGCTAAAATGATAGTATAAGCTGAAAGGAAAGGTCGGAAATGGCAAAGCTGCAAAGAATACGCAGAGGGAATTTTGACGGCATCCTGCGGGGCGGCGTTTCGGCAAGGCTTGAGGACAGCGGCGACTTTTCCATGGGCGATGTGCGGTGCAGCGTGCGCGTGTTTGAGCGCTGCAGCGTTCTCGGCGGCAACCGCCTGAGCCTCAGCGTGACGCTGTTCGGAAAGGACGGCGACGTGCACCTTTCCGCAAGCTCCTCTGCCGTCGCAAAGGAGAGGGGCGCAGTCCGTGCGCCCTGCGGAACGCTTTGAGATCCACGCGCCTGTCACCTATGACGGTGATGAGGTAATATTTCCGCTTTTTGTCGTCCCGCACTACAGGTTTTGGCGTCCCATTCCGGATGGGGCGGCGCTATATCGCCTGGCCCTTCCATGTTGCAGACGGCTTTGCGCTCGGTCACCGCAAAAGGGATGCCGTTTGCCTGCAAAAATGCGGAGATCTCCTGCTTGTTCATGATACACCTCGACAAAAAGTTTTTCTTATTACAGTACTGCGTAAAGCTTGCGAAAGGAGCGGGCGTGATGCTTTGGGGCGTGTTCGGTTTTGTCTATGCCGCTTTGGCAAGCGGTGGGCTTTTGCTGCCGTGGCGGTGGATGAGCGTTGCCGCGGTGCTGCTTGTTTGTCTCAATTTCCTGCCGCTTTTGTTTGCGCGGGGGCTGAGCACGCGGCGGCTGCGCGTGTGTCGGCACAGCGTGTGCTGTCTGCGCGGCTTTTTGTTTTCATTGCCCGTTTGCGCCGCCGTGCATATTGTCGCGCTTGTCTGCGGACTCGGCTGGAAAACGCTTTTGGCAAGTGCGGTGTTTTGCGTCATTGCCGAGAGCGTGCTTTTCTGGAACGGCATACTGTGTGCCTACGGTGCGTCGGTGCAGCTGGGGCTGCGCCGACGCGCAGTCGGCATTTTGTGCGGGCTTGTGCCCGTTTTGCATCTTGTCGTGCTTGTGCGCATAGTGCGCGTTGTGGATGCAGAGGTCGATTTTGAGGAGCGAAAAAACCGCCTTGATGAAAAGCGGCGGGCACAGCACATCTGTGCGACGCACTATCCGCTTTTGCTGGTGCACGGGGTGTTTTTTCGCGATTTCAAGTTCCCGCCCTATTGGGGGCGCATCCCGACGGCACTGCAAAGAAACGGCGCGCAGGTATTCTATGGTGAGCACCAGTCTGCTGCCGCCGTGGCAGACAGTGCAAAGGAGCTTGCCGCACGCATCGAGGCGGTCTGCGCCGAGAGCGGCTGCGAAAAGGTCAACATCATCGCCCACTCCAAGGGCGGGTTGGACGCCCGCGCGGCGGCAGTGCTTTGCCCCGACCGCATTGCGTCCGTCATCACTGTCAACACGCCGCATCGCGGCTGCGGCTTTGCCGATTTTCTGCTTTCGAAAGTGCCGACGGGCGTGCAGCAGCGCATTGCGCGGATGTATAACGCTGCGGCGCACGCCCTCGGCGATCCGACGCCGGATTTTCTTGCCGCTGTGCGCGATCTGACCGCTGTGCGCTGTAAGGCGTTTGACGAAACGCACCCCGTCCCTTCGGGCATTTTCTGCAAAAGCATCGGTTCGGTGCTGCAGCAGCCGTCGGGCGGAAAGTTTCCGCTGAATTTCACCTATCGCCTGGCGGGGTATTTCGACGGCCCGAACGACGGACTGGTTGCCGTGCCGTCCTTTCGCTTCGGAGAGGATTTTACCCTGCTCACCCCAAGCGGCAGGCGCGGCATTTCCCACGGCGACATGATCGATCTGAACCGCGAAAACATCGAGGGGTTTGATGTGCGGGAGTTTTATGTGCAGTTGGTGCACGAGCTGAAAGAAAGAGGGCTGTGATACTTGGTATCACAGCCCCCTTGGCTTTACCGCTTCACACACTGTGCAATGCGCTGATAGTCGTTTATCAGGATGACATCGACGCCCATGTCCGGAAATTTTTGCGTTTCGTCCGGATCGTCCGACCGGAACACCGTGCACCGCATGCCGTGCGCGTGCGCCTTTTCGACCATTTCTCTGTTGATGCAGGGCTTCAAAAACTGCACCTTTTGACAGCCGCAGCGGACAGCGCGCTCGACGATGTCCCACGGCGCGTCCCCGCCGCCGCAGCAGCGGCAGATGTCAGGGGCGATTCGCGCAGCTGCTGCAGCATGGTGTCGTTGCCGGTCATGAAATAGATGTATTGACGGCAATCGTATTTGTCAATGAGACGGATAATTTTGCGCAGATAGGCTTCGGGCAGCGGATCGGTGTTGTTTTTGGATTTGATATGCACGTTCATGACGGTGTGGCAGGAGAGCTTTCTGAGGATATCCTCAAAGGTCGGGATGCGCAGCCCCTTGAAGGCTTCGCCGTGCTTAACGCCGAAATCCGGCGTCTGCCCTCCTCAATATAGGCATAGTGCGGCGCAGGGGGATTGCCGAAGCCGGCGGGCATATTGTATTTTTCCGAGCTTTGCTCTGCCTGCTCTTTCGTTTTCGCGAGCGCCGGACAGTCGCAGGATGCGGGCATGACGATGATGTCCATGCTCTCGTCGCATTCCCGCAGATAGCGCAGCTCTGCGGCAAACAGCGCATCGGACTGACTGTAGTCAGTGGAATAGGCGGGTTTTATGATGCAAACCTTCATGAAAATCCCCCTTCCCTTTGCACATGCGTTCACAGCGCTCATTGTACCATGCTGCCGCGCAAAAAAGCAAGGGGCGGAAGCCATGTTTCCGTCCTTGCTGTATATACGGCAGTACACAGGCATTGGAATGAAGAACGATAAAAATAAGCGGTGTGTGCCAAAAGATACTATGTGTTTTGCATCTGCCGTTTTGTGGGGTAGTGGAATAATTAAAAAAGACCGTTTCGGGACTCTCTCCGTATAAACCGCATATAACTGTTTTCTTTGGCTTTATCTTGTAGTTTGCGAATGTAGGTAAAATTAAAAAGCCCTTTGAAAAAGGGATTTCTCCTCTCTCAAAGGGCAAATTGAAAAACTGGAATTTTCAAATTAGTCTTTGCAAATAACCTTTGAACCTTCACCATCAA